>Ga0316202_10000455_pt1 | contig 45644 bp, 36 predicted proteins | sample 3monrhotite_MG_FD_204934 | JGI IMG/M metagenome (GOLD analysis project Ga0316202, IMG submission 204934) | Microbial mat bacterial communities from mineral coupon in-situ incubated in ocean water Damariscotta River, Maine, United States -... | ecosystem: Environmental > Aquatic > Marine >...
ATACATCCAGCAAATATTCATCACCGTATTGGTGGCCATAAGTATCGTTTACATATTTAAATTGATCGAGATCAATAAATAATACGGCACCTTGTTGCTGATAGCGTTGTGAATAAGAAGTGGCTCGCTCAAGTTCTTTTTGGAAGCGGCGGCGATTGATCAGTCCGGTTAACGAATCATGCTCGGCTAAATAGACGATGCGATCTTCTGCAGTTTTTTGCTCGGTAATATCCATAATCAGACCGCGCATAATAGGCTTGTTTTCCTCATCCAGTTCAACACTGTTGATGGCTCTTACCCATAAATCATGTCCCTGATGATGTGTCATGCGAAAATCAACCGTAAATGATTCCCCTTTTTTTGTATGCACGGCAATTGTTTCTTCCAGCCAGCTTTTATCTGCGGAAAAAACATGACTCGCCCAGAAGTCTGGTTTTAACCAATCCGATACAGGATAACCCATGAGGTTTTGTGCTTCTCGGCTGACAAAGGTGAATTGATAGCCTGGCGGGCGGGCTTCCATCACTACTGCATCGATACCATCCAACAATGCCTGCATGAAACGAGTTTCACGTTCCAAGGCATCATGTTGTTTTATTAACGCTAGCCTGGTTTCGCTGAGGTGCTGGGCAAGATGATTAAACGTAGATGCAAGTTCTCCCACTCCAGCTTTGCTGTTGGATACAATTCTGTAATCCAGTTGATCCTGGGCCAAGGCTTTTGCACCTTCTTCCAGTTGACGCAGATTGCGTGTGAAATATAAAGCGATTAATAATGTTGCCGACAGAGTGATTGCTACGCCCAACAAAGCCGTCAATAAATTCTGTAATCGTGTTTTCTGGATTAATATTTTTGCTGCAGAAAGCGAATAGCCAAGCCGCAAGTGGCCCAGTATCCTGCCTTCAAAACGCATTGGCATTTCAACATCAAACACATCATCTGATAATGCGGATTTGTAATTTTTGTCTATTTTTCTGTTGGTCGGTGGCTCTCCCAATCTTGCAATAATATGGCCCTGTTGTCCTTTTACTTCTGCGTAAATCAGTTTGTCAAATCCCGCAAACTGACTGAATACGTCTTGTAAAACTACGGTGTCATTATAAACAAGACCAGGAACCAGTGCTTTTGATAACAAGTGGTTTTCGGATTTCAGCATACTTTCATACATTTCTACATGACTGTCTGTTGTTAGTCTGCTGCTATTCCACACTAATAGAAACAGCATCAATATTTGCAGTGCCACAATCAGTAAAATCAATCGGGTTGATAATTTTATGCGCATTTTTTATTTGCTTACAGTCAACCAGCGAGCATTATAAACCTGAAAAAATAGTTGAATCACAGAAATCCACGGAGGAGATCACGTAATTTTTGAGTTCACTGTGCACATCATCTTGTATGGCTTTTTTGTACTCAACTGATTTTTTAGGTTGAAAAATTACTTACCATTGGCAATGTGCCAAATATAACGAGCCCTAATGGACAGATAGCGGGTTTTTCACCTAAATCTTGAGCGGGCCAGAATGGTTTTTTACAGCAGGTTTTCACCCTTAGGAATGGAAATTGAGTAACTTATACAATTGGCATCCCTGCTTCAGCCCGTCTTCGCCCGTTCTTCAATCACAAAAGCTCGAAATAGAACGACTATTCCTGTGCTTTTGCTCAATCAGAACGAACAAATACGGACTAAATCAGAGCGCCACTTGTATAAATTATTCAATTTCCATTCCTGAGCTTGATGGTGTACTAGGAGTCTGTCCGAGCACTCAATTTTTCGACAATATAGATTTTTAACTTACTGATAAATAAAGAATTAAAAATCACGATTTTGCTGGTTTTGCTATTCTCGGTCAGATGCTTAGTCAACAGGGAATCTCCGCTGCTCACCAGTGCCGTACGTAATTACAGGCTACGGATGAGTGGGCCTACTGCGTAAAGAATTTTTGCCGGAAGCTGACCGCGATGGGCTTGGTGCTAGCTTCAGGAAGAATTTGTAACGTAAAGTTCAACATTTCTTCATGGGCTACATGAAATTCGCTTAAATAATAGACCGCATTATTTTCGTTTACTTCACGTACTTTTAAGGTACGAAATTGCCCGGTGAGGTTACTTGCGTTGATAGAAATGCTTGCACGTACCGGCTCATTACCCGAGTCGGTTTTTTTAAGTACCGAAATGGTCACCATTCCACGGTTTTTACTGCGTATAATATTGTATGCGGCGGCCATTTCAGGCTGTAATGTATCGGTATTAAATGCATTGTAGTGTACCGTGTAGACGCCAAAAATCTGCGGTTCACCGGCTTGGCTGAAGCCACATAGAAAAAGAAAAATACCTGTTATTTGCAGGATCTTGAAAAAGCTGTTTTTGTATACTTTATTTTTACGCACGGTCACCCCCCACTGCATTGATGGCCCTCAAGCCTGATTTAACCATCGTGAATAATCTCATCAATGTCAACCATGTTTTTTTCTCAGGAATAAAGTTTATCTTATTGCCCTTGATTTTTTTATCTATGCATAGGGAGATTCAATCTGTATGCGTATTTAAATAAATAAATATAAAAATACCAAGCCGCTCTATGTGGCGGCTTGGTATGTGGCAGTAAATGTAGGGAAAGTGGTTAGGGTATAGGCACAAAAAAGAGAAAATCAGGACGCAGCAACCGCTTTTTGGTTGGTAGTTTGCAATGGGGGCAATGGCGTATTCACAGATTCAAGCACGCCGTTGATGGTGTCCAGCTGAACCATTAATTCTTTGCTCTGGTTTTCCAGGCCGGCAATATTGTCAGTGAGTTTTTCACGGGAGTTTTTAATTTTCTGTAAATTGGCTAGACGTTTTTCCAATTGGATTTTGCGCTCTTTAATACGTGCTGCCAGGGGGCGCATTACAGTACCCGCCCAGTCTTCGGCATCTTGATTAGCGCGGAAGAAAATATTCCGTGCATGGCTCACCAGCGAGACAATGAATTTTTTTACGACAAAGCTTTGCTCAGTCATGGTGGTCATGGAGCTGTCCCTGAAATCAGCAGCTTTTTTGTAGAGTTGATCCAATTCGCGACTGTAGCGCGCAGTGGTAAACAGTGTGGGGTTGAGGTCAGTGAAGCCGTGTTCGTCGCGGAAACGGTCATAAATCGATTGCACAATGCCGTTGGATTTTTCGACCTGATAATTCACCTGGGTCATGTTATCCCGTGTGCCTTCAAAAAATCTTTTCATGTTATTTTTCAGGCCATGTGTGGTCCAGCTATCGACCATATCGGTGCGCGTTTTTGTGATCAAATGATCCAGGGAGTCCAGCCCTAGGGCTTCAATCAGTGCGATCAGTTGCCGTTTCAATACATGACGGCTGGTCTGAAAATTTTCCACGTCCTTCTGGTAAATGCTCTGTTCGGTACGCAATTTTTGCATGGTTTCCATCAGCACATCTGCGCTTTTCCCCGATAGGGAGCGAAGTTCATCCAGTTGTTGTTGCACTGCTTCATGGCGTTCCACTAATACGCCTCGGGTGGTTTCCACCATGGAACCAATGCGTGAGACGATATTTTCGCGCACCAGATGTTGTTTTGCGGGCAATACATCGTCCGACAGAGTGGCCTCCAGGGCCAGCAAGCCACTTTTTTCCAGCAATTCCTCATTGCCTTTCACGCGTGCCAACAGCCCTTTTTGTGCAGATACTGGATAGATCGTGCGGGCTTCAATATTGAGCATTTCTGCGGTTTTATCCACCTGTTTTTGAATGTTGGCATTGATGGTGGCTTCATCCTGTAGCTCATCCCACAGGGTATCAATTTTGTTTAGTACGACAATGAGACCACCATTTTCCTTGTTTTCACGAAATGCCTGAGCGTGCTGACGCCAGATTTCCATGTCGGTTTTGGTGGCGCCGGTATCGGCCGCGAGCACAAAAATAACGGCTTGTGCATTGGGCAACATGTCCATCGTCAGCTCTGGTTCGGAGCCCATAGCGTTTAATCCTGGGGTATCCAAAATCACCAGTCCCTGTTTCAGCAATGGATGGGGGAAGCTGATCATCACATGGCGCCACATGGGGATTTCAATACTCACCGGGGGGATTTCGCACTGTTCACGTTCTTCCGTGCTATACAATTCTAACTGAATGGCGCTCTCGACAGGCACTGACTTGGTTTTTACAATTTCCTTGAAGGCTTCCACCATGTGCTCTGGTGAATCTACATCCAGGTCGGTGTTGATCCAGTTGTTTGGGTCTTGTTTGTATTCGCTGATGCTAGTGTCTTCGAGGCGGGTTTCGATAGGTAACATGCGGATATAGGGCTTTTCCGCTTTGGCATCGTAAAACAGTTCCGTAGGGCACATGGTGGTGCGTCCGGCTGAAGAGGGCAGTAGGCGGCGCTGGTAATTGGCAAAAAAGATTGAGTTGATCAGTTCGGTCTTGCCCCGTGAAAACTCGGCCGCAAAACCAATGGTAATGCGGTCCGAGTCCAGTGCATCGAGAATTTCATACATGCGCAAATCATCTTCCGGGGTGCTCATGTCGTGTTCCGACAGCCATTCCCGGTAGGCTTTTATGTGGCTGATAATGTCTTCTTTCCAGCGACTGTAGGCTTCTAATTGTTCTGTAAACTGGTCTTTTGCCATCCCGTTTTTACCCAAATTGACTCATTAAAGTCCGCGCAGGGCCGAAAATACCGTACACGGCCAACATCTCGCTATCAATTAACGGCCAAGGATCGGGGAAGTTTAGTCCATGTTGTTGATGAAAAACGATAATTTCCCACGTTTCGACCAGCGGTCAAAAATACCGTGCAAACGGTTATTTTTGTAGATCTTTTAGAAATGTTGGCATAGGTAGCGAGGGTGTGTAGAAGGTGAAAATCTCATTAACGGGTGATAATGAGACGGCTATACAGACCCGGGTATAGCCTCACCCAAAGGCCAGACCTTGACCAAGATCTCTGACCGGTGCCACCAGCAAAATTGTCAGTAGCTGAATAATAATCATCGCTACAATCGGCGATAAATCAAAACCACTAATTGGGGGCAGGATACGTCGTGCCCGACCGAGTAAAGGTTCGTTAAGGCTATATAGTAAAGCCACAGCAGGATTGTGGCCTCCCGGACTCACCCAACTAAGTACTACCTGGATCAAAATAGTGAAAAAATAAATCTGAAATAACAACGACAGTAACTCCGCCACCGCCAGTATCACCAAACCGACGGGCTGAAAACTTACTCCGTTGATCAGTCCCACTGTCAGTAGTTCCAGAATCTGCAGGATCAGTAATAGTACTAGTGAGGCCACATCGATGCCCCCCAGACTGGGGATTATTCGCCGCAATGGCGCCAATATTGGATTGGTCACTTTTACTAAAAACTGAGAGATAGGGTTGTAAAAATCGGCGCGCACCACCGCCAGTAAAAAACGCAACAATACTGCACCCATGTACAATCCAAACAGGGTTTGTACCAAAAATACCCCGGCATTACCGGCGTAAGGGCCTCCTATCATATTTCCTCCATTATTTTGTTTCGCCCAACGATTTGGCTAGTTCCCGGGAGCGTTCAGACGCTGCCGTGAGCACCTGGGCCATTAAGCCGTCGATATTCCATTCCTCCATCACCCGCAGACCTTGCTCCGTGGTGCCTCCGGGTGAGGTTACCCGTTTGCGTAGAATATCTGTCGCTTCACTACTTTCTAGCGCCATTTTGGCGGCACCGAGGGCAGTCTGTAAGGTGAGCAGGTGTGCAGTTTCTGCGGAAAGCCCCAGCTCGGTACCAGCAGTTTCCATGGCTTCCATGATTCGGAAAAAATAGGCTGGGCCGCTGCCGGATAAGGCTGTCAGCGCATCCATTTGGTCTTCTTTTTCCACCCACAATGTGAGTCCTACAGCACGTAAAATGGATTCGGCCAGATCTCGTTGTGTTTCACTTACCTGCGCGTTGGCGAACAAGCCTGTGGCTCCGGTTTGTAATAACGCAGGGGTATTGGGCATGGCACGTACTACAGCGACATCATCACCGGTTTTGCCGCCCAACCAACGGCTAAGGTCGGCACTGCGAATGCCTGCAGCAATGGTCACTACTAGCGGCCGACATTTCTGCACAGCGGGTGCCAGTGCTTCGGCCACTGACTGTAGTGTCTGGGGTTTGACCGCTAACACCACTACGTCTGCGTTGGCAATGGCTGTCACATTGTCTTCTTCGGTATTTACGCCAAAATGACTCGCCAGAGAATCACGGGTGCTGGCTGTGGGGTCGGCCACTGTAATTTGATTTGCTGGCAGTTTGTCTGCCAGCAAACCGCCAATGAGACTGGTGGCCATATTGCCACCGCCGATAAACGTCAATTTAGTTTGTTTCATAATGGGTAATGGTTCACCAGATTATTAATAAAAACAAGCTTACCTTTAATATTTGCCTGGTGACTGCGTTAAAAACGTTCATTCAACATTTGCAAATGCTCTATTTTTTCTTTGTCCTTGAACAAATTAAAGGCAATCTGAGTAGCTACTGTACACTTAAAAGTTAGAGGGTGTTCTCAATTAACAGCATGGCCTAGTTAATCCACAGTAGCTTGCGGTACACGCGGACCAAAAATATCGGTACCAATGCGCACGATGGTCGCTCCTTCGGCAATCGCTGCTTCCAGGTCTGCGGACATGCCCATGGACAAGGTATCCCATTCTGGTTCTGCCCTACCTGGAGCTGGAGGGAAATTTTGTGAATAAAAGGCTTTACGTACTGCTGCAAAGGCTGCCCGTTGTGTAGCGATGTTCCCGCTGGCTGCTGGAATGGCCATCAATCCGCGTAAACGTAAATTCGGCAGCATCGCCACCTGTTCGGCCAATGCCGGGAGTGCGTCAAGACTCACTCCGGATTTACTGGCTTCACCACTAACATTCACCTGCAAACACACATTTAGCCATGGTAAACCGGCGGGGCGTTGAGCACTGAGTCGCCGGGCAATTTTTATCCGGTCCACACTATGTGCCCACTGAAACAAACGCGCAATGGCCTGGGTTTTGTTGGACTGGATGGGTCCAATGAAGTGCCATTGCAAACCCAGACCGGCTAATTGTGTTATTTTCCCCTCGGCCTCCTGCAGATAATTTTCACCGAAAGCGTTGCTAATTCCCGGTAAGCCTAGTGTTACCACTTTAGTCAGATTTTGCGCTGAGCGGGTTTTATTCACCGGTAAAATCTGCACCGAGCCTGGCTCGCGCCCGTACGTTTGTTCGGCAAGGCGTACTCGTGCCACCAGCTTGCGCAAGTGTTGTTCGATGTCTGTCTTGCTGCCGGGACAATTCTCAGGCATGGTCAATTTACTTTGATTTGAGGTATGTTGTGCGGCACGCGCCAATGTGCCGGAATTATCAAGAATTCTACACTAACGGTCGTTATGAGTTGCGGTAGCGCGGTTTCATCAATTACCAAGAATAAATATTCAATAAACATCGTTAAAAAATAAAACGTATTGCAGGAGCTCCGATGGATATTTCCGAACTGCTGGCCTTCAGCGTCAAAAACAATGCCTCTGATTTGCATCTTTCCGCTGGAGAGCCGCCGATGATTCGTGTCGATGGTGAAATTCGTCGTATCAATGTGCCAGCAATGGAGCACAAAACGGTGCATGCTTTGATCTACGACATCATGAATGATCGTCAGCGCAAAGATTATGAAGAATTTCTTGAGGTTGATTTTTCGTTTGAAATTCCCGACTTGGCGCGTTTTCGTGTTAACGCCTTTAATCATCAGCGTGGTGCTGGCGCGGTATTTCGTACTATCCCCAGCACTATCCTCTCTTTTGAACAATTGGGGTGCCCGGCTATTTTTGCCGATATTGCTGAAACCCCGCGTGGCCTGGTGTTGGTGACCGGTCCAACCGGTTCGGGTAAATCCACGACTCTGGCGGCTATGGTTGATTACAAAAATGATACTGATCATGGTCATATTCTCACCATCGAAGACCCCATCGAGTTTGTACACAAATCCAAAAAATCGCTGATCAACCAACGTGAAGTACACCGTCATACTTTGGGTTTTAACGAAGCGTTGCGTTCGGCGTTGCGCGAAGATCCCGACGTGATTCTGGTGGGCGAAATGCGTGACCCGGAAACCATTCGTCTGGCGCTGACTGCTGCAGAAACAGGTCATTTAGTGTTCGGTACATTGCATACCAGTTCTGCCGCTAAAACGATTGACCGTATCATCGATGTATTTCCCGCCGCAGAAAAAGAAATGGTACGCTCCATGTTGTCGGAGTCGTTACGTGCGGTTATCTCGCAGACGTTGATGAAAAAGGTCGGTGGTGGCCGTGTTGCGGCACACGAAATTATGATCGCCAATCCCGCGATTCGTAACCTGATCCGTGAAGCCAAAGTGGCGCAAATGTATTCTGCTATCCAGACCGGACAGGGCAGTGGCATGAAAACGCTTGACCAGGATTTGCAATCATTGCTGCAAAAAGGTGTTATTACAAAACAAGAAGCTGCTTCCAAAGCTATGAATAAAGATACTTTTATGTAATATGGAAATGCGAAGTCAGGGCTCGTTATTGGATGCAAGTCCTGAATTTTTTATTAAATGTGCGGATCATTTTTTTACGCACAGGCGTTTGACGTAACTAGCGCATACTTATTTCAGGGACAATCTTTTACTCATGGCGGCAAAACCATTTAATGTTATTCAGGATTTTCAGTCGCTGCTGAAAATGATGATTCGCAAAGAGGCTTCTGATCTGTTTCTCACGGCAGAACTTCCGGCCAGTTTTAAGATTAACGGTGAAATATCCTCTATCTCTGATGCGCCACTGAATGCAGATCAAGTGCGCAAACTGGCATTATCGCTGATGAATGATCAGCAACAGCGTGAGTTTGAACATACTCTGGAATGCAACTTTGCCATTGACCCGCCAGGCGCTGGGCGTTTTCGTGTCAATGTGTTTCAGCAGAAAAATCATGTCGGCATTGTGTTACGCCGTATCAAAACAGAAATCCCCACGTTTGACGATTTGCAGGTGCCAAATGCACTGACCCATTTATCCATGGCTAAGCGCGGCCTGATTATTATTGTTGGTGCTACCGGTACGGGTAAATCCAGCACCCTGGCTGCGATGATTGGCCAGCGTAACCGTAATAGCCGTGACCACATTATTACCGTGGAAGACCCTATTGAATACGTGCATGAACACGATGGTTGTATTATCACCCAACGGGAAGTAGGTGTTGATACCATCAGTTTTGAGGCCGCGTTGCGCAACACCTTGCGCCAGGCGCCTGACGTGATTTTGATCGGTGAGATACGCACCCGCGAAACGATGGAACATGCGATTGCTTTTGCTGAGACAGGGCATTTGTGTCTTACTACTTTGCATGCGAACAATGCTAATCAGGCATTGGATCGTATTCTTAATTTTTTCCCCAAAGACCGGCGTGAACAAACGCTGTTGGATTTATCACTTAACCTGCGTGCTATCATTGGCCAACAGCTTATTCCGACACCGGATAAACAGGGTCGGCGGGTTGCCGTCGAGATACTCATTAACACTCCATTGGTGACCCAGATGATCCGTGAAGGTAATGTTACCGAGCTTAAAGATATAATGAGCAAATCCAACCAACAAGGCATGAATACTTTCGATCAAGCTCTCTATGAACTCTACAAGACCGAACAAATATCCTACGAAGCTGCCCTGCATCATGCCGATTCTGCCAACGAACTGCGGTTGATGATCAAACTGGGCCAGAAAGCTGGCCTTAAAAAAATGAGTGATGCCATGAGTGGCGTCACTCTGATGGATGTTGATGACCGCTAATTTGTTGATTCGTGGTGCCACTAGCCTCTTAGGTTTTCAAAATTCAAGTCGCTTAAACTGGAAGATAAATCACGGAACTGTTGCTAATTCAGCCATAAACTGAAACCCAACTCTTCCCAAAACCGGATTGAGAAGTTTATGCCTATGTCATTTCAATTTTTCGCTCGTTACCCTGAATTGTTAGCCATGCTGAGTATTGTGGTGCTGCCTCTCGCACTCACGGCCTGTGGCGGAGGAGGAAGTAATAATCTAAGTGGCGGCGGTAGTGGTGTTGTTGGTCTGAGCCAGCATGGCTCCACCAACAGCCACAATGACAGCCGACGAGGCACAAATTGTATGGATTGTCACACCAGCGGACCGGGTGTCGGGGTATTTATTACCGCTGGCACATCCGTTGGAGCGGCGGGGGGCTATGTAGAATATTACGCAGATATGGCTCGCACAGATTTGCGCGCAAAGCTCGAAGTGGATGCCTACGGGAATTTTTATACCGTAACCGCTATTGATATTCTTACACCCGACATGAGCGGTTTTAGTCTGGGAGCTTATGTTTCTATCGTCATGCCCGGAGGGGCAATTCGCAATATGCCGGGTATTGTCAGCCACACCACAGCTGGCTGTAATGAGTGCCATAGTGTTTCGGGGTCAAGATCACCACTTTAACCTGGAAATACTGCTGCAGAATCAAACACTGGCCCGTCTACACAAACACGTTTCATAGCCAGGCCGTTTACCGTTTGTACTTCCACGGTACAACCGGCGCAACCACCTACAGCACAAGCCATAAATTCTTCCAGTGAAACCTGACAAGGCAAGTGATACTCCCGCGCTAATTGCGCGACAGCCTCTAGCATGGGGTGTGGCCCACAGGCGAATACGGCGACTTCTTTGTGTTGTTCTTCGGATAAGGCATCCAGCCAGCTACGTGCGAGATCGGTAACGTAACCTTCAAAACAACCGGGATAGCTTTGCTGACTAGCGAGACGTGAAGCAATGCCCCAGTCATCCATCAAAGGCATTGCGGCAATGACTTCACTTGGCACACCAGGCACCATTATTTTTGATGGCTGACTTTTAAAAGGGAAGGGTACTTCGGAGCCCATAATGACAAAGGGCTGATAGGCCCCTTTCACTTCTCGTAGGGCGTCGGCCAAAAACACCATGGGAGGCATACCCACACCTCCGCCGATGAGCAGTGGTCGTGAATGTTTCATGTGTGATTCAAAAGGTTTACCAATGGGCCCCATTACCGACAGTTGGTCGCCTGTTTTACGCTGAGCCAACAGGCGGGTGCCATCACCTAGCACTTTGAAAAGGATATCCACCCAGCCCGATTTGGCATTGACGCGCATGAGTGACAACGGTCGACGCATGGGGAGTGCCGGATCACACTGAATATGTACAAACTGGCCGGGCTGGGCCCGTGCCGCTATCTCTGGAGCATGCATGCGTAAAATGACCTGATCACCCGGATGTTCCTGGCGTTCAAGAATGTCGGCATTTTCAACAAAAATGGTATCGCGATGTGTCATGTCAGTTACGAGTTTCAAGTAGCGGGAAAAATCAGGCTTTGGCGCTAAATACGACGTGCCCAGCCAATAGAGTATGCATTACCCGACCTTTAAATTCCCAGCCGAGAAAGGGTGAATTATGTCCCTGGCTGGCCATATTTTCTGTGGTGAGTTCCCAGTACTGCTCAGGGTCAAAGATGCATACATCGGCACAGTCACCAATGGTAAGGCTACTGCTCGCACCGACAATTTGTGCCGGATGATGAGTAATGCAGGCAATGGCCTCGGGCAAGCTGAGAACGTCTTCGTCTACCAGGCGCAGGGTCAGTGGCAACAAAGTTTCCAATGCACTGATGCCGGGCGCACAGGACGGAAACGGTGCAAGCTTGGCGTCCGTATCGTGAGGCTGGTGATCAGAACAAATGGTGCTGATGGTGCCGTGTTTTAATGCTGCTCGCAGACCGTCGCGGTCTCGCTGGGTGCGCAAGGGTGGGCGCACATGACATTGGCCGTCAAAATAACCGATGTCCATTTCTGTCAAAAACAATTGGTGAGCGGCCACATCTGCCGTAACGGGTAGGCCGTCATGTTGTGCACGGGCGATCATTTTTGTGGCACGTTCGCTGGACAGTTGGCAGAAGTGTGCACGTACACCGGTCTGTTCGATAAGTTGTAATTCACGTGCTACGGCGATACTTTCTGCAATCTCCGGAATGCCTGGCAGTCCCAGGCGCACACTTACGGCACCTTCGTGCGCACAACCACCATCGGCCAGCGATGGGTCTTCGGCATGCAAAAATACCGGTAAATCCTGGCTTGATGCGTATTCCATGGCACGACGCATTACCTGGGTACTTTTCACCGCCGTGTGTGCGTTGCTCACGCCGACACAGCCAGCGGCCTTGAGCGTACCCATTTCCGCCAGCTGCTTGCCATCCAGGTTTTGTGTCAATGCACCCAGTGATAATACTCGGGCAAAACCTGCTTGCATCGAGCGGTGTCGAATCAGATCCACCACTGCTGGAGTATCCGCTACCGGGTCGGTATCCGGAGGACATACTAATGTGGTGATACCTGACTTCGCAGCGGCACACGTTTCACTGGCGATGGTGGCTTTGTATGCCTGACTCGGTTCACGCAAACAGGCGCGCAGATCGACCAGCCCAGGGCAAACAATTAGTCCGTTTGCATCGACGCTTTGCCCTGCCTCAAAACCTGCGGGTGCGTCACCCAGAGCAATCACTTTACCAGCAGCAATGTGGACGTTGGTCATTTGATCCAGCCCGCTTGCTGGATCGATGAGACGACCTCCCAGAATGGAAATTTTCATTGGGCCGTCCCTTTATTGTCTTTGTCTATGGGAGGTCGGCCCAGCACCATGGACATCACCGCCATACGTACGGCAATACCGTTACTGACTTGTTCGAGAATCACCGAACGTGGGCCGTCGGCCACTTCGGAATCAATTTCCACGCCGCGGTTGATGGGCCCGGGGTGCATCACCATTACATCAGTTTTGGCGACGGTCAGTTTTTCTTCCGTTAAGCCATAGTCTTGAAAATATTCCTGTTCGCTGGGCAGCAAGGCTCCCTGCATGCGTTCTTTTTGCAGGCGCAGCATAATCACCACGTCTGCGTCGCGTAGACCCTCTTTCATGTCATGGTAGACATGTACGCCCAGCCCTTCCACTTGAGCAGGAACCAACGTTTTCGGTGCAATCACGCGCAGATCAGAAATACCCAGCGTGGTAAGTGCATGAATCTGCGAACGGGCCACCCGTGAATGCATGATGTCACCAACGATAGCCACGGTGAGCGGTGCGAATTCGCCTTTGTGGCGACGAATGGTAAACATGTCCAACAACGCCTGGGTGGGGTGTGCGTGCCGACCGTCCCCGGCATTAATTACACTGATATGTGGTGCTACATGTTGTGCAATCAAATGTGCAGCACCACTGTCACCGTGACGCACCACAAACATATCGCACTGCATGGCCTCCAGATTTTGCAGCATGTCCAGTAAGCTTTCGCCTTTTACTGTGGCCGAGGTGTTGATGTTGATTTTTAACACGTCAGCAGACAGGCGTTTCGCGGCCAGTTCAAAAGTGGTCAGTGTGCGTGTACTGGCTTCAAAAAACAGGTTTACCACCGTTTTGCCACGCAGCAGGGGTACTTTGCGTACTTGCGCATTGCGCATTTGTTGATCATCGGTGGCGATGAATGAATCAGCGGTATCGAGAATGTCCACAATTTGCTGACGCTTGAGGCCTTCAATGGTTAACAGGTGGCGCAGGCGACCCTGTTCATCCAATTGCAGGTTGCGCCGCTTCATAGAGTTTCCACCACTTCCAGTTGCAACGGTTCGGGCCCGGTGAGTTTTACGTGCTCGTGTTCCTCCAGCTGGATATGTGTGCCTACTACATCGGCTTGAATGGGCAATTCACGTCCGCTACGTTCCCCCAGTACAGCCAGGGTGACTGTTGCCGGTCGGCCATAATCAAAAATTTCGTTGAGCGCGGCACGAATGGTACGGCCGGTGTGCAGGACGTCGTCTACCAGAATAATGTGTGCATCGTCCACCGAGGTGGGTAGCTGCGAGGGTTTGACTTGTGGATTCATACCAATGCGTGAAAAATCATCGCGGTAAAACGAGATGTCCAGTTGTGCCAGGGGCTGTTTGATATTAAGTACTTGGTGCAGGCGTTCTGCCACCCATACACCGCCGGTGTGGATACCGATCATCAGTGTGTCTTCAATAGCGACATCGTTACCAAATTTGTGACGCAGCTCTTCGGCTATTTGTGTGATGAGTTGTTGCATTACCACCCTTTTCTATTCTCGCGCCTGTTGCGCCATTAACCAGGATTCCAGAATGATTTTTGCCGCCACCTTGTCAATATCGGCGGCCTGTGCTTTGCGCGATTTACCTTTGAGTTCCTGCTCCGCGTCTAACGAAGACAGGCGTTCGTCCATAAAGTGGACGGGCAGACTGTACCGTCCGTGCAACTGATTCCCAAATCGCTGTGCCCGATAACTCAGTTCGTGGAAACTGCCGTCCATGTTTAGCGGTAGACCCACCACTAATTCATCCGGTTGCCATTGGCTGATGAGTTTGCTGATGGTAGCCCAGTCCGGTTTTCCATCATTGGCGCGCACGGTGAGCAGTGCTGATGCAGTGCCGGTGAGCTCCTGTCCCACGGCTACGCCAATGCGTTTCAGGCCGTAATCAAACCCCAACAGCGAGAGGGCTGCTTTAGTGCGATATTTTGCGTCGTCTGTGTTTTTAATCGTCACGTAGTTCACGCATGCCCCATTGCACCGGTAAGTTGGTGAATATCAATACCGATCAATGCAGCAGCAGCCTCCCAGCGGTTTTTCACTTCAGTCTCGAATAACAATTTGCTGTCTGCTGGGCAATTCAGCCAGGCATTATCACGAATCTCTTCTTCTAACTGGCCTGCACCCCAACCAGCAAAGCCCAGCGCCACCAGACTTTGTTCCGGGCCGCGTCCTTCGGCCATAGAGGTGATGATGTCATTTGATGTTGTAAGAAAAATATTTTCGGTCACCGGCAGGGTTGCCTCCCATTGCTCGCCCGATTGATGCAAAACAAAACCGCGGTCCATATCGACCGGGCCTCCACGAAATACCGGTTTTTTTGATAGCGCTGTTTTTGGTGCCTTGTGTTTCATTTGCTCGATCAGCTCACCCACAGTTAAATCCACCGGCTGGTTAATGACGATGGCCATAGCACCATGCTGATTATGTTCACAGATATAAGCGACGCTGTGAAAAAAATTAGGGTCCAGCAATGTTGGCATTGCGATGAGAAATTGATTTTTCAGATAACCGGACTCGGCCATGTGCCTAGTATGACGCCAGGCAACAGTAGTCACAAGCTTTTGTTGTGAGGTCAGGGGTGTTGTCTATTATTTTGCTGAAAATCGTTCACCGGCCTCAAATAACCAGGTGCGGGTAATTACCAGTTCGTCCGCTTCTTTGCGAATGTCTTTTGAGAAACGCGCAAAGGGCGCGGCCAAGCGCACAATACGTATCGCACCATCATCGAGAATTTTATGCCCCGATGACTGGCGAATTTTAATGGATTTAATGCTGCCATCATCACCAAGAGTTACCGACATAATCAGGCTGCCGGAGAGCTTGTTGCGCCGTGCCTCATCGGGAAAGTTGATCCGGCCGATGCGCTCCACTTTGGCACGCCAAGCCTCTTCGTAACTGGCATATTTATATTCTTTGGTACGCGCGGAAATATATTTGCGTTTGGGACGATTGGCAAATACCCGTTGGTTTTGGTCGATCTCGGCGGACAGCTGGGCAATTTTTTTGCTGCGTGAAAGTAATTGCGCGGCGGTAAGGTTTTGTTGCTGTTGCGGCATGTTAAGACCTGCTGCAGTTTTACGTTCGGAGTTGGCAGTGGTGAGTAATTCCTGCTGTTGTGGTTCGGGTTGGGTGGCGATTTTTGTTTCCGGCACAAATTCCCGTACCTCACCGGCTTCGCCTGTGGGTACCACGGGCACTTCTTGTGTGGATGGCCGTACTTTTTCTTCCGTGTCTCCACCACCTTCCTGGTTGGCTTGGGCAAGAAAATCGGCGTCTTCGATTTCTTTATCGTTGCGACTTTGCACCAGAGTCACTTCCAGTCCAGGTAGTTTTTGCGGTGGCTGAGCGCGATCTTCATTGCTGAAGCTGATGCCGAGGATGATCAGGCTGTGTAACACGATGGCAAAAAAAATGGTCAAACTAAGGCGATCCCCAGTGCTGATTTTGGGGCGCATGGGCGACCGGGTGGGCGGGCGCATTTGAGTTGCCTGGGCAGTAGCCATGATTACGGGGTCGAGTGTCGTTGCATGATAGTAGGCCGATTATACTGGATTGCTGTCAGACGGTGCGCTATTCAATCGCGTCAGCACGGTGCGGGTCAACAGCCCGCTGACAATTCCCAGCACAGCAGCTAGTGTCATCAACAGCGGATAGAGGGTTAACAAGCCGGAATGCGGCACAAAAACCATATAGGCCACCCAGAATTGTCCGCTCATATGGGCTAGCGCAGCCGCGATCCCGTAGCCCATTGGCCCCACAGCCCAACCCGGCAGGGCATGGGATATGGCAAATAGCAGGCCCAGCACGGTGACACTGGCCAGAGCCCCGGCCGCCGACAAAAAAAATGTCGGTGACAAGAAGGTGCCAATCAAAATACTGCCTACCAATACCCGTAATAGCGACACCCAGGCCGCCATCCGCCAGCCGTAGCGACACAACACGATCAGTGTCACCACGTTGGCCAGTCCCGGTTTGATACCGGGCAGAGGGCTGGGCAGGGCGCTTTCGGCGATGTGAATAGTGATCGCCAGCGCAGCAAAACCGGCAATGAGGTAGTCGTCGCGAGTGGTTTGGATGGTGTGACTCATGGGTTCATGTCGTCAAAAGTTGATGGCGTCGAAACGCGGATCACTACCCAAAATCTGTAGGCTTACTTTGTTGGGCAGACAAACGGCCACTTCGCCGCCTTGGCTAAGCCAGCCGGTGTGTACGCAGAGCTTGTTGGGACAGGGGGAATCCGCGAAGTGTACCTGACCGTCGCGTACTTGAATATGGCTGTGGCCCAGTGGTCCAGGTACGTTGAGATCCTGATCCTGGAACAGGTCGAGCCGTGCCCAGCGTTTGCCGTTTAGCATTACCACCGCTTCGGCGCCGTGGCCGTCGTTCTGCCAGAACATCGTGTACAAGCTCACCAGTAGAGCCACTGCCAGTAGCCATACCACGGTATCGCCCCGACTGAGTTTTACCCAATTCATAATGCTGCGCTAATGTGAGCCTCAAGGCTTGCGTGTTTGTTATCAGCAGAAGGCTTAAAATAAATGCGGTCGCGGATGCCCGGTGTCAGTTGCACCCGGCCATCGTCATCCACCAGCATGACTCCGGTGACTCCCATGGAGCGGGCCACCGGCAGCCAGTCTTTTTCTGCTGGGCCAGCCACAAACAGCGCCGTGGCTGCGGCATCGGCAAGATCTGCCTGTCGGGCAAATACCGTCACTGAACTCAAACCCTGAGCCGGATAACCGCTACGCGGGTCGATGATGTGATCGTAACGTGTGCCCTGCCAGTCAAAATAACGTTCGTAATCGCCGGAAGTGAACACGCTTTCGTCACTTTCCACTTCCACTGAGGCCAGAATGCCCGCCTTTCGTGGATGACGAATGCCTACCCGCCAGGGGCGGTCACCATGACGACCAATAGCACGCAAATCACCACCGGCATTCACCACCGCGTTATTAATGCCCAGCTCGCGTAGTACATCGATGGCATGATCTACTGCGTAGCCTTTCGCGAAGGCACCAAAATCCAGTTTTAGCGCCGGATTACTGGATTGCATTGTGAGACCATTCAAATGAATATCTTTCATGCTGGGTTGTTGGTCAAGAATGGCACGAATGGCTTTGGCGCTGGGCGGTGGGCCTTTGGGTGGATCGTCGCTGGCAAATCCCCACAGCGCGGTGAGCTTGCCAATGGCCGGATTAAACAGACCATCGCTACGCCGGGACAGCTCACTGCCCCGCTGAATCAAAGGCAAAATGGATGGTGGCATGGTAAATGATTCGTTGCTGGCCAGTAACTGGTTGACCCGCCCCAGTGGCCCAGGGTGCCAGGCATGCCAGGCGTTGTGCATGTAAGCAAAATCGTCGGCCAGACGTGTTACGGCCTGTCGGCCCTGCACTTCTTCCACGCCCCAGAGCTTAACGTCCACCACGGTGCCAAATACTAGCAACTGTTCATGGTATGCAACGGGTTTGCGCTCACAGGCTGTCAGAAAAATCAGGATAAATACCAGCGAAATACGGCCAAATATCTTGATCATGCGGTTAATTTGCGTTCAATGGCGTCCATTAGTTGGCCACCAATATCCAATCCGTAAAGCGCATCCAGCTCACGAATGCAGGTGGGACTGGTGACGTTCACTTCGGTGAGATAATCACCAATCACATCCAGACCTACAAACATCAGTCCCATGGCCTTGAGGCGGGGTGCCACTTGTGTGCAGATCCAGTGGTCGCGCTCACTGAGTTCAACACCAACGCCGCGGCCGCCCACGGCCAGATTAGCGCGCGTTTCGCCTTTGGCTGGTATTCGCGCCAAGGCATAAGGGACGGGTTCACCATCGACCAACAAAATACGTTTGTCACCCGCATCGATCTCGGGAATATATCGTTGGGCCATAGTATACCGGTGGCCATGTTCCGTGAGGGTTTCAAAAATCACTCCCACGTTGGGATCATCGGCACGCACGCGGAAAATAGAGGCACCGCCCATGGCGTCCAGTGGCTTGATGATGATATCGTTGTGCTCGGCCAGAAATGCTCGCAACCGGGTTTGCTCACGGTTCACCAGCGTCGGTGGCGCACACTGCGGAAACCAGGTACTGGCTAACTTTTCGTTGGCTTCACGTAAGGCTTGGGTGCGATTCACCACCAGGGTACCCTGCATCTCCGCCAGGGCGAGCATTTGTGTGGCATAGAGATATTCGGTATCAATGGGCGGATCCTTGCGCATCAATATTACATCCAGTTCGGCCAGCGGCCGATCTTGTGGTTCACCCAGACTGAACCAGTCGTTGTTGTCGTCGCGCACGGTCAGCTCGCGCAAACGGGCATAGGATTTTCCGTCACGCAGATACAGGTCGTTCATTTCCAGATAGTACAGCGCCCAGCCGCGTGCCTGTGCTGCCAGAGCCATGGCAAGACTACTGTCTTTTTGTGGTTTGATAGCCGCAATAGGGTCCATCAGTAAGGCAAGCGTAATCGTAGTCATTGAGTGGTTTGTTTGTTTTTAAAACACATTTGATCAAAAAGTCACCTGCAAATGGCTACACCATTTGTAAGATCCGGGTTTAAGTATCCGCAAGCGTGGCCGATAGTTTGCGTGAGCCGCCGCCTTGCCGATATAGCGTTGAGAGGCAGGCACTTATGGATTGTACTTGAATAATGTGATAAATAAATGGGACGATGCCTTTGATTTAACAGGTGAGTTCCCGGCAGCGCGCCTCATCAACGCAACACGTGCATGAAGTGCCTGACCGGAAACCATTGATTTCCCGTCGACCCCTGAGGGGTGTGATAATGGAAGCCAGCTTGCAAACGGCCTTTCCTTTACAATAAGTTTTCTGGGTTTTAGAAGGCGTGACTGAAATGTGGCGCCGTGGGCCCATGAGAAACTGCAACCCAACCAAGAGGTGGAGTGGTGCCGAGCGATACAGAAGAAACCAGCCTGGAAGGCGTCAAAGTGATGGTCATTGACGATAGTAAGACCATCCGCCGTACCGCAGAAACCCTGCTGAAAAAAGCAGGTTGTGATGTGGTTACCGCTACTGATGGTTTTGAGGCCTTGGCAAAAATTACCGACCAGAATCCGGATGTCATTTTTGTCGATATTATGATGCCGCGCCTGGATGGTTACCAAACCTGCGCACTGATCAAAAAAAACCATAACTATAAAAATACCCCCGTGATTTTGTTGACCAGCAAAGATGGTCTGTTCGATCGAGCCCGTGGGCGCATTGTCGGCTCTGACCGTTATTTGACAAAACCTTTTACCAAGGATGAATTATTAAGTGCCATAAAGGAACATTTGGCTACTGAACATTAATGACATGCAAGGCTTATTGCTTTCTGTTTCGCTTTGCATATTTGATTAAACGCTAAAATCTGGAGAGGCATTCCATGGCAAATATCCTGATCGTAGATGATTCACCTACCGAAATTCATGTATTGACTTCCATGCTGGAAAAGCATGGCTTTTCCATTGCGACGGCGAGTAGTGGTGAAGAGGGCGTTGATAAAGCCAAGGTAGGTAAACCCGACCTGATTATTATGGACGTAGTGATGCCGGGTATGAATGGTTTTCAGGCCGCTCGCCAGATTTCTTCAGATTCAGAAACCAGCGATATTCCGATTATTATTGTCAGTACCAAAGATCAGGAAACGGATAAAATGTGGGGTCTGCGGCAAGGTGCAAAAGACTATGTGACCAAACCGGCCAATGAAAAAGAACTGATTAGCAAAATTAACAGCTTGCTTGGCGTCTGATCACCCGTCATTTACGGATACCTAAAACGTGGATAGTAAAATACATCCTTTTGATCTCCTGCAAACGCTGGAGGAACAAGGCAAAAATAATGCGAAGGGGCTACCGCAACAAATAGAAACCCACACGCTATGGAGTGGTGTCGGTTTTCGCCTTGGTGACATTGAGATGGTTGCACCACTCACCCAGGTTAACGAAATTTTGCATTCTCCAAGTTTGACAGTGGTGCCCGGTACTTTGTCGTGGATAAAAGGGCTTGCCAACGTCCGGGGTACATTGCTGCCAATTGTGGATCTACAAAATTATCTGGGACAGTCCTCAATTCATTTGCAGCAACAATCACGCATTCTGGTTATTCACCGGGGTGAATTGATTGTAGGGTTACTGGTTGATGAAGTCCTTGGTTTGCGCCATTTTGATCCGGAAGACCGGGTAACGCGCATTCGGAAAATGAATCCAGCAATGAAAATACACATTCGTGGTGCATTCAAACAAAATGAAAAAATCTGGCATTTGTTTGATATGTCCACGCTGATTGAAGACCCGCAGTTTTACAAAGTCGCGGTTTAGCAACGCGCGTAATAATAAATTACATTATCTATAACAACCACAGCCTCATACTGAAAGCCAAAACTTATGGGCTAGGAGCCGAGCACGATGAAAATAGCATCTAATTCAAAATTTTCCGCAGGCACAGGTCTACAGCTATTGGGTGGCGGGACGCTTCTGATCCTGTTGGCATTGGCCGCTGCAATATTCTTTTACGTCGGTACACAAACTGACTACGATAAAGAATACATTGGCCTAGCGGGTGAGCAGCGTGTGCTCTCGCAGAGTATCGTGAAAAATGCTGTAGAATCAGCCAGTGCTACGGTATCGGCGTTTCGGTTTTTAAAACAAGCTAGTGATCAGTTCGAAAACAACCTCAACCTGTTACGCGAAGGCAATAAGGAAACCGGTTTACCGTCTTCTCCGGCAACGGCGCAGGAAAACTTGACGGCGGTCGAGTCACTCTGGAAAGTTTTTGGCAAAAATGCGGATACTGTTTTGCGTGCCGAAGGTACTATTCGCATGCTCAGTGAATTTGTTGGTGCAGTGAATGAAGCCATGCCCAACTTATTGGCCCTTTCTGACGAAGTGGTCAGCCTGATGATTGAAACCGGTGCTAACTCCAGTCAGATTTACATTGCCAGTCGCCAACTCATGTTGGTGCCACGTATTTCCGTTAATGCTAACAAGGTGTTGGCAGGTGGTGAAGGTTCCTCGGAGGCAGGTGAACGTTTCGGTCGTGATGCTGCGTTGTTTGGTCGGGTGCTGAACGGCATGCTAAAAGGTAACCGTAGAATGAACATACGTCAGGTGACTGACCCGGATGCGCGTGAGAAATTGAAAGAGGTGGCAGAGCAATTTGAAACGGTTCACGAACTGGTCGGGCGCATCCTCGAGGAAACCCCGGCTCTGTTTAAAGCACAAAAAGCTTCAAGCGACATGGCGCTGAAAAGTGAGGCCTTGCTCAGCGCTACCACGGAATTACGTAACACCTATACCCGGTTAGGTAATGAACGCTTTGTAACCAATGCTACGGGTAATCTGTTGAGTGCGGTTGCCTTACTTATCCTCATCTGGTTAGGCGTTAAAATACAAAAAGATACCCGTAAGCGTTTGACGATAACGGGACAACAAAACAAACAAAATCAGGATGCCATCATGCGGCTCCTGGATGAGATTGGCGATCTCGCTAATGGTGATCTCACAACTTCTGCCACGGTGACGGAAGATATCACCGGTGCTATCGCAGATGCCATCAACTATACCATTGACCAACTGCGCCGACTGGTATCGACCATTAACGAAACGACTGTGCAGGTATCGTCTGCGGCACAGGAAACACAGGCTACGGCCATGCATCTTGCCGAAGCCAGTGACCATCAGGCAGAACAGATCACTGCTGCGTCTGCTGCCATTAACGAAATGGCAATTTCTATTGATACGGTATCCGGCAACGCGACGGAATCTTCCGAAGTGGCAACACGTTCTGTGGATATTGCCAAAAAGGGTGCGGGCGCTGTACAGGATACTATTCGTGGTATGGACACTATTCGTGAACAGATCCAGGAAACTTCAAAACGTATCAAGCGTCTGGGTGAAAGCTCGCAGGAAATCGGTGACATGGTTGAGTTGATTAACGATATTGCTGACCAAACGAACATTCTTGCTTTGAATGCTGCTATACAGGCTGCGATGGCCGGTGAGTCGGGCCGTGGTTTCGCGGTTGTTGCCGATGAAGTGCAACGACTCGCTGAAAAATCCACTGATGCGACACGACAGATCGAGGCCTTGGTGAAAACCATTCAGTCCGATACTAACGAAGCGGTTGCTTCTATGGAGCAATCCACGACTCAAGTGGTGGAAGGGGCCAAGCTTGCACTTAATGCGGGTGACTCTTTGGCAGAGATTGAAGGGGTGTCAACTCATCTGGCCGACCTGACGACATCTATTTCTGATTCTGCACAACAGCAGGCGACAGCCGCTTCCAGTATTTCAGAAAGTATGAATGTCATTCAGGAAGTTACTACGCAAACGTCGGCAGGTACCAACGAAACATCGGCGTCCATTGGTAATCTGGCAGACTTGTCGAATGAGTTGCGTAAATCTGTGGCCGGCTTCAAATTGCCTAATTAATCAGTATCAGCATTTTGCGATTTGTTCAGGTTAAACGGTTACGTTGTACATGAAACCGAATATGGAATATCTGCCCGGTTACGAAGAGTTAGCGGTTAAACGCTTGCCGCCAATGGAGCCTGAACAGTTCCAGCAATGGGCTGGCTTGCTAAAAAAGCGTACCGGCATGCGTTTACCCGATAATCGCATTTCATTTTTAGTAACCAACCTTGGTATGCGTATGCGCGAGTTGGGTATTAACGATTTCCAGACCTATTTTGACTATGTGCAACATGGGCGTGAAGGTGCGATTGAGTGGGATCGTTTGGTACACCATCTCACTGTGCATGAAACCCGTTTTTTGCGGCAGGAAAGTGTGCTTGCGCTGATTTGTGAAAAGTACCTGCCCACCCGACCTGATGAATGTACGGCGTCATCTGTCACCATCAACGTTTGGAGTGTGGGTTGTTCTACAGGTGAGGAGCCTTATAGCATTGCCATGGCTATTGATGATCATATGCGGCGACTCAATCGTCAATATTACCTAGGCGTCACCGCCAGTGATATCAGCCGTAGTGCCCTGGCGCATGGAAGCAAGGGTATTTATACCCGTCAGCAAATTAAAGCCATAGAAGCAAAATGGCTCAGTAATTATTTTTCTGTTACTGAAGATGACAAGTTTCAAGTCAATGAAGAGTTGCGCAAACGTGTCTGTTTCAATCATTTGAACATTCTTGATATTGGTGCAGCACCTATTGGCAAAATGGACATCATCGTTTGTCAAAATCTATTGATTTATTTTGATAAAGAGCAGCGCATTAATATTGCTAATACTCTGGCCGACCATTTGCAACCTGGTGGCTTGTTAATACTCGGTGTAGGTGAATTACTGAATTGGGAGTATCCCGATGTCACACGATTCACTTATGCAAACACTTTGGCCTTCAAACGCCAACAAAATATTCTTGACGGCCACGACGGTCTCGACGCATAGGCGCGCAAAATCATTATGGGTGAACAACTCGATTACACCACACTGACGTGGGTCAAAGATGAAATCCAGGAAAGCCTGAATCAAACACAGCAGGCACTGGAAGCGTATATCGAAGATACCAGTGACACTACGCAGATCCGTTTTTGTGCAACCTATTTGCATCAGATTTACGGTACCCTGCAAATGGTGGAAATCTACGGTGCAGCATTGCTTGCCGAAGAAATGGAAAAAGTCGCTAATGCGTTGCTCAATGGACAAATTGCCCAACCGCAGGACGCTTTTGAGGTATTAATTCGCGCCACGTTGCAGTTGCCCGCTTATCTGGAGCGCCTGGAAAATGGCCATCCCGATTTACCCGCTGTGTTGACACCCCTGCTCAATGATATGCGTGCCGCACGAGGCGAACCACTGCTTAGTGAAAATGCCTTCTTTTCGCCTGATTTAACGATATTGCCGCCCGAAAAACGGCTCACGCCGGGCAAGCACTATCCCGAAATACAAGCTTACGCGAAAAAACTGCGGCCCATTTATCAAATCTCGTTGCTGGGTTTGTTGCGCGACAAAGATGTTGTCGGCAGCCTGAAAAAAATGGCGGCTGTACTGCGCGAATTACAAAATGCTTGTAACTCAACAGCCAGTCAGCGACTTTGGTGGGTTGTGGGAGGGATTATTGAATCACTCATCGATGAAGGCCTGCAAAGCAGTACTGCACTGAAGGTGTTACTGGGTCAAGTTGATCGGGAAATCAGGTGTTTGATCAAAGATGGTGAATCTGCGATTGAAACAACTGAATCTTCCGACCTGATTAAAAACTGCCTTTATTATACTGGCACTGCCACATCAACAGGTCCGCGTGTTGCTACGTTGAAACAGGCATTTAATCTCGAACAATTGTTGCCTTATGGCGATTCAATGGGACAGGCTGATGAACTCAAAGGTTCAACGGCTGATATTATGGAGAGTGTTTCCAGCGTACTTAAAGATGACCTGCTGCATATAAAAGATCAGCTGGATATTTTTGTACGCAATGCTGAACGTGAGGTCAGCGAACTGTTGCCACTGGCACAGAATTTGGCGCGCACCGCTGATACCTTGGCCATGCTTAGTTTGGGCGATTTACGCAGGATAGTACAGGGTCAGGTTACACATCTGCAGCAGCTTGTCGAAAAAGGCGAAGATCCTGTTGATGCTGATTTAATGAAAGTTGCCAGTGCGTTGCTTTATGTCGAGTCCGCACTGGATCATTTAAAAGAAACCAGGCAAACACACACCGAAGTGGATGCGCCGGATCTCAGTATCAACGATGATACTGATTCTCCTGAAGTATTGTTACCACGTACCGAACAAGTGCAAATAACCAATTTGGTTATTAAGGAAGCTAAATCTGTACTTGCTGATGTTAAAGAAGGCTTTAATACTTTCGCGGTTGAGCCCAATCAGTTTGATGTGATTGCTGAAGCCCCTGTAAAGCTCGCACAAATTCAGGGCGCTCTGGCGGTCATGAGTTTTGAGCGTGCGGCAAAGTTATTGGGTGCTGCAAATGCCTTCATTCGTGAAGATGTGATTTCTACGCAGATTCATCCGGGTTCTGCAAAACTCGACAGTCTCGCCGATGCCATTACCAGTATCGAATATTATCTGGAAGCCATCGAGGAAGGTCGCGGTGAGCCTGAAGATGTATTGGCGGTGGCAGAAATCAGCGTGGAGCAACTAGGTCACCCTGTTGAATCTGTTTCGGCGCTCATTAATGTTGAAACAGATGTCTCGCTGCCCGGAGAAAAGCCTGCTGATTCAGTCAGCAGTCTATCGGTTGAACAAGAAACCGCTACGACTGATGAGCCTGATAAAACGCAAGAATTAGTGCTGCCTCCAGCATTTCCTGATGCCTCTACCGAGACAACGCAGGAGATTGTCACCCGTGTAGAGTCTGTACCGGAGCGTTCACAAGCAACAAAAGTATCAGCTGAAATCGAAGAATATCAGGAAGAAAATATCGACGAAGAAATTCTCGAAATTTTCGTGGAAGAAGCCGACGAAGTGCTTGGCACGATGACGGATTGCTTGCATGCCTGGCGCGCCAATAATGATGATACAAAATCATTGGAGACCTTGCGGCGCTCTTATCACACCATCAAAGGCAGTGGCCGCTTGGCGGGTGCCATGGTCATGGGTGATTTTGCCTGGTCCATCGAGAATTTGCTTAATCGGGTGTTGGACAATAAAGTCGACCTTAATCCTGGTATGTTTACCCTGATGAACAACGCAGAAACGGTTGTTCGTGGATTGTTGGCACACCTGAAAAAAGAAACCGATGTGCGTCCGCCCGTCAAGGCTCTGGCCGCACAAGCCGATGCCATGAGCAACGGTAGCGAATTCAACGCCAACGATATTGCCTCCGTGGCTATACCAACGGCAACGAGCATTGCGGACGATGAAGTAAATGACAGCAATGTGCTGCCGGTTGAAGTTGAAACAGTGCTACCTGTTCACGATGAAGAGTCATCATTGCTTGATCAAGACATCGTACTTGATGAAGATCCGTTGGTATCTTTGGACCTTTCCTTACCCAGTGAAGACCTGTCATTTGATGACATGCCTTCGTTGGAAAATTCTAGCAATGACCTGGAAGAAATCATTCCTGAACCCACATTTTTAGAAGAGCCGGAAGATATCACGCCTGAGCCCACGTTTTCAGAAGAACCGGATGAAGTCCTTGCCGATAAAGAGCCTGGAGCTGTTCCGATTGCACCAGTACATGAGTCGACCCTTGTCGAGGTCTTTCGTAAAGAAACCGCGTCGCACGTCAGCGCGATTCGGGAATTTTTGTCCAACGCCGATGGCAATGACGCTGTAGTGGATGATGATCTGCACCGTGCCTTGCATACCTTGCATGGCAGCGCGCGCATGGCTGATGTCATATCCATTTCTGAACTCAGTGAACCCATGGATCGACTGATTCGGGCAATGCATGAACGCTCACTTCCTTTGGACAGCGTTGGGCAAAACTTACTCCGTCAGGTTGCTGATACCATCGAAACTATTGCGGCCGTTTTTGCTGAGGAGGCGTTCATTGCGTCGGACCAGTCCGATCTGTTGAATCAGATCGCCGTTTTGCATGAAGTCATCATGGCCACGCCGGCACCCGAGACATCGAATCTGGATGATTTTGTTGCGGCGGCGGCAGCGCTCAATGAAACTGATGACGAAGATGCCGAGCTCATTACCATTTTCACCGAAGAAGCCGATGAAATCCTGGCCAGTACTGATACTTTGATGCAGCAATGGACTGCTTCTGATAACGGTGACCATGCTGTACTCACAGAATTACAGCGTGCCTTGCACACCCTGAAAGGAGGGGCACGTCTGGCCAATATTTTTGCTGTTGGCGACTTGGCCCATGATCTGGAATCCGCTCTGGAGAAGATCACTGAGACCCATAAACCGACAGCGGCAGAATTGCCCGACTTGGTGCAACAGGGTCTCGATTGGCTGGTTCATGCTATTCAACAGGTACGCAATGGCGATATACCCGAAGATGCCAGTGAGCTGCGCGCACAAATCAGCCATCTTGCAACAAGTGTGATTGATACAGGAGAAAGTGAATCAACTCTGGAAAGCAGTGATGCACTTGTTATTGATGAACCTGTTGATGTTCTTGATGAATCCGTTGATGTTGACGAAATCATTGTCAGTGAAGCCAGCGTCGACGATCTGCTGCCTGTCGATGACTTGTTGCCTGAAGAAGAAAGCGAAGAAAGCATCGACGACGAATTGATTATTTCTGCCGATGACACGGACCTGGAAGAATTACCCGAAAGCGCCTTTGAAGAGCTGGTGAGTGAAGCGCCTGATTTGGATATTGTCAGCACCGAACCGGCGATGGTTTCTGCGGCAGATGTGGATTACGATCCGGATTTGCTCGAAGTGTTCCTTGAAGAGGCTGATGAACTACAGGAAAGCACCGAAAGTACTTTGCAAAAATGGGCCTCTCAACATGACCAGCTCGACCATGTTGCTGAGTTACAGCGTTTGTTGCACACCCTCAAAGGTGGCGCACGTATGGCCAATGTACTTGAAGTAGGTGATCTCGCTCACGCGATGGAATCTCTACTGGAACGTATTGCCGATGGACATATTGAACCTCTGCCCACGCATATCGATGTGATTCAATCCTGTCACGACTGGCTGGTCACGGGGCTGGAAGCTGCGCGCAAACTACAGCCCCTTTCCAAACCTGCCGATTTACTCGCTCAGCTTGATGCTGCCATTAGTGGCAAGGCCTTTGAAGCCCCTGTTGCCACTGAAGCATCCTTGGTCAGTGAAACAGATGTTGAAGCAAAAACAGAAGCGATAGAAGTTGATTTACATGAATCTCACGCAACACCCATCACCGCCGCAGAAGAAACGGAAGAGCTTGCGGAAAGTATTTCACTTGATCAGGTTGGCAAGACTGAAATCACGAAAAAAGTGGCTGCAACCGATGAGCAAGTGCGTGTGCGGGCAGACTTGCTGAATAATCTGGTCAATTTTTCGGGTGAAATCAACATTTATAATTCTCGTATTACTCAACAATTGGGAGCCTCGCGTTTTAATCTTGCGGAATTGGATCAGACTGTGTTGCGTCTGCGGGAGCAGCTGCGCAAATTTGAAATCGAAACTGAAACCCAGATCATGTACCGACATGAAACTACTTCTGCCGATACGGAAGATTTTGATCCGCTGGAAATGGATCGTTTCTCCACGATGCAGCAGCTTTCCCGTGGCATGGTGGAAAGCCTTGGCGATTTAACCAGTATTCAGGCTTTGCTGGACAATTTGTCCAGCGAGACGGATGTGTTATTACTGCAACAACAACGCATCACCAGTGAATTACAAGAAGGTTTGATGCGTACCCGCATGATTTCTTTCTCCAGTGTGCTGCCGCGTTTGCGTCGTATTATACGCCAGACCTGTAAAGAGATTGGCAAAGAGGCGGACTTGCAGGTGACAGGGGGTGAAGGAGAGATTGATCGCACCCAGCTCAGTCGTATCGTACCCGCGCTGGAACATATACTGCGCAATGCTATTGGCCACGGTCTGGAAATGCCGGATGAGCGTACCAAGGCTGGTAAACCCGAGAAAGGTAATGTACACATTGCTTTTACACACCAGGGTTCTGAAGTCGTGTTAGCCATTTCAGATGATGGCGCTGGCATCAATCTCGATGTATTGCGCAAAAAGGCTATTGAAAAAGGTCGCATGCTGGCCGATGCCAATTTAAGCGATTCTGAAATCATGAAGTTTATTCTCGAACCCGGTTTCAGTACTGCCGAGGAAATCACCCAGGTTTCCGGTCGCGGCGTCGGTCTGGATGTCGTCAATACCGAAGTCAAACAGTTAGGTGGCACTCTCTATATCGATTCTGATGCGGGCAAGGGGACTACATTTACCTTGCGGTTGCCGCTTACCGTATTGGTCAATCAGGCTTTGATGGTGCAAGTGGGTGATGCGACCTATGCGATTCAGCTGCCTAACATTGAACATGTGGTGCGTGCTGGCAGCGACGAACTGGCACCATTGATTGCCAACGAAAAACCCTATTTTGAATATGCCGGGCAACAGTACCAGTATTTAAATCTTGGCATGGTACTGCAGGGTACAACGCCACAATTGCCCGCAAAACGCCAACGAGTACCGTTAATGTTGATCCGCGTTGCTGAGCACCGCATCGCCCTGCATGTGGATAATCTGCTGGGTCGGCAGGAAATTGTCATTAAGTCCGTAGGGCCGCAGTTGAGCACCGTTGGTGTGTTATCCGGTGCGACCATCTTGCCTGATGGGCAAGTCGCGTTGATTCTCGATGTCGGTAATCTGGTTCGCTCCGCCCTGGCACAGCAACATGGTCAGGCCGTGCCGTTAATGCCAAGTATCGAAGAAGCGGCAGCAGCAGAAAAACAGGTGCCGACAGTGATGATCGTCGACGATTCCATTACTGTGCGTAAAGTTACTGAGCGTTTGTTGAAGCGCTATAACTACAACATCATTACCGCCAAAGACGGTGTTGATGCGCTCACGGTGATGCTCGAGCAAACCCCTGACATCATGTTGCTGGATGTTGAAATGCCACGCATGGATGGTTATGAACTTGCTACTACCATGCGTAACGATGAGCGCCTCAAAACAATACCCATTATCATGATCACTTCCCGTACGGGTGACAAACACCGTCAGCGTGCCTTTAATATCGGTGTTAACCAATACATGGGCAAGCCATATCAGGAACAGGAACTCATCGAAAATATTCGTACTCTGATCGACGTTAAACAGCATTAAGGGTGCTTTGTTTCAATGTCCGATACTATGAATCATTCAGCCACCCGGGTTGCGATTCTTGCCACCTCGGAAAAAACACATCAACGACTTGCATCGTTGCTGAAAGATGCAGGCTTGAATGTTGTCGCACATGAGTTGCCCAGCGATGGTTTTTTGGCCCAGATGGAAAATGTGTCACCGGATGTATTGCTGGTTGATCTGAGTGAAGAAAATGGTTCCGAAACTGACATCATAGATACTTTACTTGACTACGATGCACTACCCATTTTTTTTAATGACAGCAGTCCCGCCGGTGGTGGTGCCAATGCGCTGTGGGCTAAAAAGCTTGCGCGTAGATTATCAGATATCGCCATACATCATGAGCCTGTGATCGAATCTGTTGGTAAAGCGGATATCACAGAAATAACACCGGATACCCTGCAAAAGAATAAACCGACTGCGGCCATCGATGTAACGGATGTTAAAACAGCTACCCCTATTGAAAAACCCAAAGGTGCAGCTGTCAACATTTGGGTACTCGGTGCTTCGTTAGGTGGGCCACAGGCGGTACGCCAATTCCTTGCGGCGGTTAAAGAAGATTTGCCCGTTGCGTTTATTCTGGCACAGCATATCGGCGCTAATCATATTTCCCTGTTGGCAGAACAACTCAACCGCGTCACACCTTTTGTCGTTTTGGCTGGTCAAGCCGGGCACCTGATCCGGCACCATGAAGTGATTCTTACACCGGCTGACAAAGATATAAAAATTACCGAGGATGGTTATCTTTCTCTCACTCCGGCGATGGAAAATGCCGTTTATTCCCCCAGCATTGACAATGTTATAGGCACAGTGGCCAGCCACTATGGCAACATGGCGGGCACCATTGTGTTTAGTGGCATGGGTGATGATGGTGCCCGTGGTTGTGAGGCGATGGCACGACATGGCGGTATTGTCTGGGCGCAGGATGTTGATAGTTGTGTGATCAGCAGCATGCCAGATCAGGCACGCAAAACCAATACGGTAACTTTTAGTGCCAATCCACAAGCTTTGGCGGAAAGGCTTTACCAGTATTATCGTGATCTAACCGATCCAAACTTTTTAGCGACCAGAGAATACGAGCATGATGCAGACAGATGAAAAAAGCAGTGTTATTCGCGCCCAGCTGATTCCGCTCTCGAATATGACCGCAGTATTACCTAATACCTGCATTGCTGAAGTTATCAATCTGGGTGAATTGAATCCCGTGAGAAAAACACCCAGATGGTTTTTGGGTATGATGGATTGGCGTAATGTGCGTATCCCGGTAATTTCTTTTGAAGCAGCTAATGATATTGCCAGCAATATACCAATGCAGAATATACGTGTCACCGTACTCAATGGTATTAGTGGCAATGCTGAACTGCCTTTTTACGGTGTGGTGTCACAGGGTATTCCCAAACTCATAAAGCTGGAAAAGTCTGCTATCAGCGCAATCAAAACACCCGGACAAAATTTTCCGCTCGTCAGTGAGCAAACCCAACTTGCCGGTGTTACAGTGATGATTCCTGATCAAAATAAAGTTGAGGCGTTATTGGTCGCAGAAATCAGAAAAATAAAATAATGTCTGTGTATTCTGCGGCAAGGTAACATTAAACCTAACACACCCGTTAAAATAAGCTGGCGTTGATCCACAGGTGTGCAGCAACGCTGGCGACATAACCCAGAGCGATTACCGGTGTCCATTTGAGATGGGAAAAAAAGGTATACTGGCCGCGTGCCTGACCCATCAGGGCGACTCCGGCGGCGGAGCCGATGGACAGCAAACTGCCACCGACGCCAGCGGTCAAGGTCACTAATAACCACTGGCCCGTGGACATGTCTGGATTCATAGTGAGCACAGCAAACATCACGGGAATATTATCAATGATGGCCGATAATACACCCACGGCAATGTTGGCGTTGGTTGCGCCCCACTCGGTGTACATCATATCCGAGGTGAGTGACAGGTAGCCGATAAACCCCAGTCCACCCACACATAACACCACACCGTAAAAAAATAACAAGGTGTCCCACTCTGCGCGCGCTACCTTGTTGAAGACATCGAAGGGCACCACGTCACCCATGCGGCCATTATGATTGTTACTCTCGTCGAAACGCGCGGTTTTTTTCAGGAAATAGCCAAACAGTTGTAGATAGCTAAGACCCGTAAGCATACCGATCACCGGCGGCAGATGCAGAAAATTATGGAAGCTGACGGCGGTGGCGATGGTTAACAGGAACAGGACGATGATGCGTCGTGCACCGCGTTTCATGGATACCATTTCATTGTTGGTGACGGGCTGTTCGACAGGAATGGCGAAATGCATGATGGCCGCCGGCACTACGAAGTTGACCATCGAAGGTAAAAATAGCGCGAAGAAACCCCAAAATTCCACCATGCCTTTCTGCCACACCATCAGGGTTGTGATATCGCCGAAAGGGCTGAAAGCACCACCAGCATTAGCAGCAACGACGATGTTGATGCAGGCGATGCTGACGAAGCGGGTATTGTTGCCGCCTACCGCCAGTACCACGGCACACATCAGCAGAGCGGTGGTGAGGTTGTCTGCCACAGGTGAAATAAAGAAGGCGAGGGTGCCGGTGAGCCAGAACAACTGGCGAAAACTGAAGCCCTTGCGAATCAGCCAGGAGCGTAGGGCATCGAACACCTGACGTTCCTCCATGGTATTGACGTAGGTCATGGCTACCAGGAGGAACAGCATTAACTCGGTGTATTCCAGCAGGTTATGACGTACTGCTGCTTCGGCCTGGTGGGTCATGCCATTGCTGACGTAAACTGCGGCGATCATTGCCCAAATGATGCCGGCGGCGAGTATCACTGGTTTGGATTTGCGTAGTTGGGTGAATTCTTCGGCCATCACAAACAGGTAGGCCAATACAAAGATAGCGATGGCAATGTAGCCGATAGGGTGGTTGGTCAGGTTCAATGTTTCACCACCTGTCGCAGATGCTGCTGCGAATCCCGGCAATATGATTGCTACTATTAGCAACAGAAATTTGCTCACAAACAGATTCCTTTTTTGTCTGAAGATGGTTAACACCTCCCTAAACTGCAATGACGAATAACAAGAATCAACGCAGAGTTTTATCATTGCCCTAAAATTGTGTATTTAGGCCTGTAGGCTCAGCGCTTAGATTTAAAAAATGATATTCATCATCACCATCATCACTACCAGAAAAAGAATGGTCATGATGCCGCCGGCCTTTATGAAATCAGGCACCCGATAACCGGCTGGGCCCATGATCAGTGCATTCACCTGATGAGTGGGAATCAGAAATGAGTTAGAGGTGGCAATGGCGACAGTAAGGGCAAATACTGCTGGGTCGGCACCTGCACCAATGGCGATGTTCACCGCCAGCGGTACCAGTAATACGGTGGCGCCTACGTTGGACATGACTAATGTAAAGAAGGTGGCCAGCAGAGCTACTGCGCCCTGAATTACCCAGATGGGCATGTCACCCACCACGGACAGCGTTTGCTCGGCGATCCATTTGGCGGTTCCCGTTGTTTCCACCGCCAGTCCCAATGGAATCAGGCTGGCGAGCAGAAACACTGTCTTCCATGATACTGCGGTATATGCTTCTTCGATTTTTAACACGCCGGAGAGGATCATGCCGATGGCACCAGTGAGAAGCGCAACCGATAAACGCAGATCCGTGAACAGCACCATCACCAACGCCAGAACAAAGAAAAACAGCGCTGCTCCCACTTTATTCGGGCGTATTTCTTCGTGTGGGTATTCGGTGGTCACCAATACAAAATCCTTATTGTGACGCAAACGTGCAAATGCATCCCAGGTCGTGTGTACCACCAGCGTGTCGCCCGCCTGCAGTGGTAGGTCGCGGATACCTTCGCCCTCACGCAGGGTTTCTCCATTGCGATGCAGGGCCACCATGGCGATGCCATAGGTTTTACGCATCCATACGTCGCGCGCACTTTTACTGATGAGGCCCGAGCCGGGTGGAATAACCACTTCGGCGATGCCGGCCTTAGTGGCAGCGAGGGACTCGGAAAACGTCAACAAATGACTGTGCAGGTCCAGATCAAATTTTTCCACGAAGGCGTTGAGATTTTCCGGCGAGGCAAGAATACCCAATACACTGTTGGCCTCAATGCCTACGTCGCGTGCGAGTCCACCGGGGCCGATACGCAGATTGTCGGCACCGCGCTGAGAGGCGATAACTCGAATTTTACAGGCATGTTCTACGTCATCAAGCATGTGTCCTACCAGCGGGCTTTCTGACGGTACAGAGACTTCAAACAGCGCATAATCCAGGCCGTAGATATTTTGAAAATAGGCCATGGTGCTGGTTGCTGAGCCTACCTCCTGTTTTTTGGTTACCGGCAATACAAAGCGTCCGGCCAGCATAAAATAGACAATACCAGTGATGACCAGTGCTAGGCCGACGGGCGTCACCGAAAATAACGACCAGGTTTCCATTTGCTGTGCGGCAGGCAGTGCGGTGTTGGAGGTGAGAATCAGATCATTGAGCAAAATCAGTGGGCTGGAGCCTACCATGGTGACGGTACCACCCAGAATGGCGCAAAAGCCCATGGGCATCAGTAAGCGTGACATGGGCAGGCCGGAACGTGCCGAAATACGTGATACTACGGGCAGGAAAAGTGCTGCCGCACCGACGTTTTGCATAAACGAGGAAATTATCCCCACTGTGCTGGATATGATGGGAATAATGCGTTTTTCGTTGCTGCCGCCAACTTTGAGAATAAAGGTCGCTACTTGGCCCATCAATCCAGTTTTATCCAGCCCGGCACCGATAATCATTACCGCAATAATGGACATCACTGCGTTGCTGGAAAAACCATTGAATAAATATTGGGTATCCACCAGCCCCTCGCTCAATCCCATCAACGGTGCCAGCAGGGTGGTCAGTCCAAGGATTACCATAATGCAGACGGCGGCTACGTCGACCCCCACAATTTCGAAAGCAAACAGATAGATAGTTAGCAGAAGAATGGCAGTGACCCAAGCGATCTCGATACTCGGTACCACGTTGGCTAGATACAGGCCGAGCAAGGCAAATAGTGCGGCGGCAATAAGTCGTTTTAGCAAAGCAGCGTTAAACGTCGGTTTATCAGAATTGCTCACCGGACTTTCTCTCCAGAAATCAACGTAGTGGATGGTTTGGTAGCAACACTTTTATGTATGCTGCGATATCTTTTCCCATACGCCCTTTATGCACAGAATAGGGTTTGAAAAATACTAAATTATAATACACTAATTTAGATCTGCTCCCCAATTGAAGCCACGAATGGGGGGATTAACCAGGACAATAAAAGCACACACACTACACCCGCTCAAACAACAAGTCCCACACACCGTGACCGAGACGTTGGCCGCGTTGCTCAAACTTGGTCAACGGGCGCCAGTCCGGGCGTGGCGAATATTCACCAATGGTTGCGTAATTTTGATAATCGGATGAAGCTTCAAGCACGTTCATCATCTGTCGGGCATAGTGTTGCCAGTCAGTCGCTAGATGGAACATTCCGCCAGTCCGGAGTTTTGTTGCGATGAGCGCCACGAACTCTGGACTGACAATGCGTCGTTTGTGGTGGCGTCGTTTATGCCAAGGGTCGGGGAAAAACAGCTGCACCCGGTCGAGACAGGTATCGGGCAGGCGGTGTTTGAGAATTTGCACAGCGTCGTCGCAGAGTACCCGTACATTACGCAGCTTGTGCTCCTCCAGCAGCCGTAACAGATTACCCACACCGGGGCGATGCACTTCAACACCGAGGTAATCATGATCCGGCAGAGCGGCGGCCATCTCGGCCAGCGAACAACCGTTGCCAAAGCCGATTTCCAACACTGTTTGTCGGTTGGAGTCGGGCTTACGGTCGAAACAGTCGTCCAGTATCAGCATCGGTTCATTATGGGCAATGCGCTTGGGTTCCAGAGCATCGGGCCCGACACTATCGATGCCATAGCGTGACCACAGTGCATCAAGAGCGCACTGTTGGCCGCTGGTCAGGCGGCCTTCGCGGCGTACAAAACTGCGGATAGGTCGATGTGTGTCTTCAGGCATTGATTTTTTGGGCATCCAGAAAAAAGTCTTCAACGCAAGGGCATGAAGAGAAAAATCACTTTCCAGGTTGAAGGGGTTTTTTCCAACTAAAACTTTGCATCCTCCGTGCTTTAGCGTTTTACGTTAGATTTTCAACAGTTAAGAAAGCTCAGAAAAAAGTACCGTCCACAGGTGAAGAAGCCGAGGCATAACGTTTGCGCGGGATGCGCCCGGCAAGAAAGGCCTCACGTCCGGCCTCAATAGCCTTTTTCATCGCCGAAGCCATGAGTACGGGATTTTGCGCACCGGCAATGGCGGTGTTCATCAACACACCATCGCAACCCAGTTCCATGGCAATGGCTGCATCCGATGCGGTGCCCACACCAGCGTCTACCAAAATGGGTACGCTGGCGTTTTCGATGATAGTGCGCAGATTGTATTTGTTCTGAATACCTAAACCGGAACCGATGGGCGCGGCCAGTGGCATGACGGCACAGCAGCCGATATCTTCCAGGCGTTTGGCAAGAATGGGGTCGTCACTGGTATAGACCATTACATCAAAACCGTCTTTCACCAGAATTTCTGCTGCTTCGAGGGTGGCAGTAACATCCGGGTACAAGGTTTTTTCATCACCCAACACTTCCAGTTTTACCAGCTTATGCCCGTCCAACAACTCGCGTGCCAGACGGCAGGTGCGCACGGCGTCTTCGGCGGTATAACAGCCGGCGGTATTGGGCAGGATGGTGTATCGGTTGGGCGGTAGCACATCCAGCAGATTGGGTTCGCCCGGGTTTTGGCCAATATTGGTACGACGAATGGCTACGGTGATGATTTTTGCGCCGCTGGCTTCGGTGGCCTGTCGTGTTTCGTTGAGATCTTTATATTTTCCACTACCTACCAGCAGGCGGGAGTGATAGGTGGTGCCAGCGACAACGAAACCGTCATCCCGCAAATTTGTGTTCTCTGACATAGCTGTAATACCAATGCAGTATGGCGCGGTGCGCCAGAATATTAAGGTGGCGGTCATTATAGCCGCTGGTGAACATTTACGCAGGGTGTTCCTGGTTTATTGCGGGTGAATGGAGAGCTTTTACCCCCCTCCGATGGCATGCACAATTTCGATTTGGTCACCCTCGCGCAACCGGTATTGTGTGTAAGTCGTACGTGGCACAATTTCCCGATTGACTTCCATGGCCAAACGTTTGCCGGTGAGTTCCAGTAATTCGACCAGATCCTGTGCATTACTGTGGTCGGGGATGCTGCGGCTTTCGCCATTGAGTTGAATTTGCATGGATGAGGAGACTAACGAGCGGTTAACCGATGGTCAACCATTCAAAACAGTTTGTAGCTTTGCGGATGTTCGCTGATAGTGGGCACGATGTCACCTTTGTCCAGCCATTCAAAAGCGTTGGCCTGATTACGACCGTGATTTTTGCCAAAATACATGGCCTTGTCGGCGCGCTCAATAAGTTTGTCGGCCGACAGATATGGGGTGATTTGTGTCACACCAATGGTAACGGTGACTTGGTTGAGCTGGGCAAAATTGTGTTGTGCTACTGTTTCGCGAAAACGTTCCAGTACCATCAGCGCGGTATCGAGGTTGGTGTCGCTGAGTACCGCCGCAAATTCTTCACCGCCGTAGCGAAACAACAAATCATTATAACGAAATGATTCACGCATCAGGTCTGCAAACACTAATAACACTTCATCGCCGTATAGATGACCTTTGCTATCGTTGATGCGTTTGAACAAATCAATATCGAACATGGCAAAACAGCCTAATGGCACATCATTGCCAGTATCGCTGGCGCGGCGTTCGGCATGGCGATCAGTAGTCAGCGCCTTACCCATCCAGTTTTGTAATGCCACCCGATTGTACAGGCCCGTCAGTCCATCGCGCTGCTGATGGTTCAACAGGGATTGCTGGTTGGCGTAAATGGACATCAGGCCTGCAATTACATCACTTTGATGATCGTAAGCATGTGCATGTTCACGAATCATCAGGCCCACCACGTTGCCCTGTTCCAGCACGGGATGAATCATCTGGTGTCCGTTTTTCGTCGCCACGGTGATCGTATTGTGACCTTCGATACAAGCACGTAAACCAGGGCGTACATCCAGTGGGGTAATGTGACTACCCACAGGTTCGTGATTGCTGGCCAATACTTTGGCGGAAAGATGACCAAGTTCGCCACCCAGAGCATAAACACTGGCGGAGTCCGTATTGGTGAGTGTAAGAATGGCATCTACCAGAGCACTCGCGAGAGTTTCCTGGTCGCGTTGCTCAGTGAGCTTGATGATGCTATCAAGCAATGGATGTCCTACCGATAAAGACACTTATGGGTCACTCAGTGCTGGGCAATACGCAGAATATTAGCACAGGTTTGGTGGTGCATGGTCAACCTTTTGATTGTTCGGATTCACAGTTTGCGATTGCAGAATAATACTTTTACGATGAGTGCGGTGCTATGGGTATAGGCCGTGCGGGTGTCGTATAATGGTATTACCTCAGCTTCCCAAGCTGATGACGTGGGTTCGATTCCCATCACCCGCTCCACATTACAGCACCAACATTCCTTTCTATGCTTTCGATGAACATCGCGCATTGCTGGGTTGGCGGATATAAAGTGTCCGACTCATTCCACTGTCGTGTATAAATATTAAACAGCATATCATTTGTTCCATGCCTTTGTTTTCAACTCCAGATCGAGGCTGCGTTTAATAAGATACACGATAGGTTGCCTGTTGGCTTCCAGTGCAACGTCCATGCGCATGCTGAGAATACTCATACCATTCTTGTTGGCCATGGCATTGATGCGTGCGGCGTTATCAATAAGGCCTGATTGATAATAAATGCGTCCATCGCGTTTAAGATAATTCGTTACTTCGGCGAAAAAACGCTCATGCAATTTCCAAAGTCCCTGGGTTGCCTCGTTATGAGGATAATCAATATTGAACAGGATAACATCAAATTTTTCTTTCTTGTTTATTGGTGCAAATAGGTCGCCATATCTAACATCGATAATATCATTTACCCCATTTCTTTCTGCATTCAAATTGGCCATTTTAACGGCTGCTGGATTGATATCTGTGGCTACAACCATACTGGCTTTGTCTGCGGCGAAAACAGCCTGTACGCCAGAGCCTGTACCCATATCCAGCACGGTTTCACCGTCAAAAATTTTCCAATGGGTCAGTAAATACAAGCTTTGTGCCGTGGGAAGAACAACATCATCCATTGCCAAAAATTCACGACCGTCTACTATGGCCATGGTGTACAGCGGGAATTCTTTCGATGGTGTGTAGTAAGTCAGCTGATATTTTCCTGGATGAGGAACCGTCATAAACGGTTGACCAATGCGCGTTGTATGCGTGCAACCAACGGTAAACATTGTGGCCAATAACAACACGCCTGTTTTGATAAGAATTTGCCGAACCATTTGTAATCCTAATATAGTGTGTGGAGTGGGTTTGCCAAATGAGGAGCTATATACTCGTAGTGTTTGAGATTTGGGTTTTATGGCTCGCTCTCTTCACTCCATGGCTGCGTTGAAATTCCTCGCAATCGTTCGGCGAGTACTCGACAATGGCTCCTGCGTCGCCTAAAACGCCGACTGTTGGTGTTCTACCTACGGCCATCCCTGGCCTAGTCGTCATTTCGCCTCGCTATAAAATGAATATGATGCACACGAAAAGCTAAAATTTCAAACACCTCGGTATAGTAGGGCTGTCATATCCAAATATTTTTGGAAGTCTCTATTGTCAAATTCAGTTCACGGACTTTCTGCCAAATTTGTTTGCACTGGCAGCTTTGCCTCACATATCCTACTCTGGCGCATGCACTCAGTATAGCTCGAGCGACAATTCTAAATATGCCAACTGAGACAACCTTGTCGTTTCCATGGTTCCCGTGCCCGTTCTGCAAACCTGTCTACGACTATTGAAAATGTCTAGCACTCAGCAATCTGCTAAAGTCTGAGTCTGTAACGCCGTTAAATTTACAGGCTTCCTGTTCCACGCTATGCTCCCTGCAACACCTACCTTCGACGAGGTCATGCATGAAGAATCTAATCACCCTGACGACTATTTTCCTGTTATGTCTGTCGCCCCTGAGCTTTGCCAGTAAAATCTACAAATGGGTCGACAATGAAGGCAACACCCATTACGGTGAGCGCCCGTCCGGCAAGCAGGCTACACAAATCAAGGTACCCAAAGGCCCGGCAGGCACATCGGCTCCCCGCCCGGTTAATCAGCAGGATGCTACCAATAAGCTGCTGGACGCTTTTGCCAAGGAACGCAACGATAAAAAAGAGACCGAGAGCAAAGCTGCGGCAGAAAAAGAAAGCCGTGATAAAAATTGCTCCAAAGCAAAACGCCGTGTCATCAGCCTGAAACTTGGCGGTCGCCAATACGAAATCACTGATCAGGGTGAGCGCAGTTTTCTCAGTGATGCGGACATTCAAACACGTCTGGCCGAAGCACAAAAAATTGCCGATCAATGGTGTAAATAAAACACACCGGGAGCTCAGCGGGAAATGGTGATATAAAAGAAGGGGCGGCCAATAACAATCTGTCTCGGTGATAGTTTTACCAAGCGCACCAGTATCCATTTCCATACGTACGAACTCTGATACACTCGTTCCATCAATACTGCTCGGTACACAACCAAGAGCCCGGGTTACGATGCCGGTCCGAAAACTCAAAATAAGACAGCAAAGGAGTCAGTCTCATGTTCGCCCCCTATTTTGTTTCCACTGGACGGGTAACCCGCAATACAGTGCTGACGCTACTGGTTGGTGCGGTAATGAGTTCCCCTAGTTTCGCGGAGAGAACGGCAAGCGAGATTAAAACAGAAACCGCAACCGCAGCGACTCCAGCAACAATCAGTGGCCCGGTAGTACGTAAAACCGATCGTGTTGCGCGAGCTATTTTTACTACCGCCATTGTCGACAGAGAGCCAGTAGATACACTGGAAACATTTTCGACGGATATTAGCCGGGTCTTTTTTTTCACAGACTTGCGAGGGCTCAGTGGACAAATTGTGACTCATCGCTGGGAATACAATGGCCGGCTTATGGCTGAAATTACTTTTAAGGTTGGTTCCGGGGTACGTTGGCGGGTTCATTCCAGTAAGAACCTGTTGCCTGAGTGGACAGGTACATGGAAGGTGATCGTAAACAATGAGAGCGGTGAAGCCTTGCACACTAGCGTGTTTGAGTATGTGGCGGCGAGGCCTACTGCGGAGTAAGCCTCAGAAAATACGCCAAGGACGGCTGCCAACTACTACTAAATGATTAAGAATCATCCACGTAATATTTTCTCAAATCGGGAAGTTATTACGTGGATACTCCTAAGGCGTGACAACACTCTCTGTTGGTTCTTCTGTCGGCACTACCACATCCACACTGTCTGAGCCTGTATTTCCTGATTCTTCCGTGACGGTATCACTCGTGGTAGCAACAGGGGTTGTTGTTTCTATGTCAATTGCGGTGGTGGTTACATCGACATTAATAACAGTCTCATCGGTGATCGGCAGGTTATCCACCGGCTCTGCTGTGCTGACTTCGTCTTCAATCACAGTATTGTCCGTTGTTTCAGGTTCTATCGTTTCAGGTTCAATGGCTTCTACTATTGTTGCAGGTTCCACTGTTTCAGCAACGGCTTCCGGCGCATTCAGCGCTTTCATCACATCATCGACTGTTTCAAGCGTGCTCTGTTTTTCTGTTGCCGGTTTTTCTACTTGAATATCCAACATTGGTGGTGTTTCCTCTAATACTTCAGTCACAGAGGGTTCAGCCACGGGAGGCACCGCTACAGCAGGTGCTTCCACCACCGGTGCCTTCACGGGCTTCGCTTTTTGGGCCGCTTCAGTCTTGATTGACTCCAGACGCTCACGCAAACGTGCCACGGATTCTTTGCTCTTGGTATCCTTTGCATCGGGACTGACGGATGTTTCAGGTTCAGATGCATCGGAACTGACAGATGTTTCAGGTTCAGATTGACCTATTTCACCGATGGTCGAGGTGACCTTGCCAGTAATTTCACTCAGTGCCTCTGTCCCTTGATTCACCACGGCCTTCAACCTTTCCGGTGCGTCACCATCGGAAAGATAAAACCAGCCCACCCCGGAAATGACAATCAAAAACAACGCAGCGCTTGCCATCCAGCGCATGCTCAGACCACGTTTCGATTTCCGCATCGCCACGTCCTGTTGCGGGCGAATCGATCGATTGATTTCCTGTGTCTCAAACAACGGTTTTTGCGTTGCCGGTTTATCTTCTATTTCTATTGAAGGGTTTTCTGCAGTCGTTTCCTTTCTCGTTTTTTCCTCGGCAATTTTTTCCGCTTTTCGGTTGCGCTCATCTTCAATACCCATGGAGTCTGCCGGCGAACCAATGGCATCCACATTCGGGTCATCACGGTAACCCAGCGTTGCTTCCCAAATAAAGTCGTCTGACACCCATTGTCGTTTTTGTTCCTGCTTTTCGACTTTCATCACTTCCCGAGGATCAATCAGGTTTGATCGGTCTTTGGTGCGTTCGGCAATTTCACGCTCATTCACGACGATGGCATTTTCGACCTCGGCAATTTCTTCTGCCGCTGCTTCCAGGTCCATAAAGTCATCCAGACCTTCTTCACTTTTGCCAATTGCTTTTAATGCAGCCTCGCGTGCTTCTCGAGCCCGACGCGCTTTATCGGAGTCTACTTTTTTGCGCTGTTGAATAGCGGCGGCTTTTTTTGCCTTAGCCTGTGCCGCCAGTTTGATCTTGTTTTTATCCACTTCACGTCGTGAAGCAATAATGGAGCGTTTGTGTTCCAGCTCAGCTTGTAGACGTGAAGCCTCGGCTTCCGCTTTCAAGCGTTTGATTTCTTCTTCCGCCTCCCGGCGCATTTTTTCGGCGACCTCTTGTGCCTGCACTGCCTCTTCTCTGGCGATACGTGCAACATCGTCCATTTCCTGCTTGCGGCGTGTTGCTTCCGCGTCAACCAGACGTTCCTGTTCAGCCAGCACCTCGGCTTCTCTTTGCCGCTGTGCCTGTTGTTGTGCAACCGCCTCGGCGGTTTCACGCTTTTTACGCTCGGCATCCATGGCTGCCAAACTGCTCTTTTGTGCCTCTTCCGCTTCGATTTTTTGTGCGGCTGCAAACAGCCGTGCCTGTTTTTCCACTTGCTCACGCGCCGCCGCAGCTTCGGCACGTAACTGCGCTATTTCATCTTCCATTTGCTGGCGGGCGGTTTCAGCCTCATGGGCACGATTCGATTCTTCAGCGGCACGCCGCTCGGCTTCTTCGGCTTTGGCTTGGCGACGGATGATTTCATTTTCGGCCCGTTGCCGTGCGGCATCGGCTTCTTCCGCGCGTGCCGCTTCTTCTTCGGCACGTCGGGTAATTTCTTCTAACTGAGTCTGTTGTTGAGCCAGTTCTTCGGCGCGCAAGCGCGCCGCTGCGCGTTCTGCTTCACTACGTGCGGCATCTACGGCTAAGCGTGCCTGCGCCTCAGCGGCCAGACGTGTTTGCTCTGTTTCGGCTTCCAGGCGCTCCAGTTCATGCACCGCCTGTAGGCGTGCCTCTTCGGCAGCCTGTGCGCGCGTGGCTTCGCGCTCTGCATCAGAACGTGCGGCATCAGCAACACGTTGTGCCTGTTCTTCCAGTTGCATGCGCGCGACTTCGGCATCTACTTTCAGCCGTTGAATTTCGGCTTCGGCATGTAAGCGGGCTTCTTCAGCAGCCCGGGCTCGATGCGCCTCATCTTCTGCTTTGCTCGCCATTGCTTCGCGCTCGGCCTGTAGATGTCCCATTTCTGCGGCACGTTGTGCGGCCATTTCACGCTCTGCCTCACTGCGTGCCTGGTCTGCTGCCATGCGTGCTTGTGCTTCGGCTTGGCGTCGTGCCTCATCTGCCAGCTTTGTCAGGCGCTCAACTTCATCTTCTGCTACCTGCGCGCGTGCCGTTTCTGATTCGGTTTTACGTACGGCATCTTCCAGCTCTTCCTGTTGTGCAGCCAGATCTTCGGCGCGTTGCCGGGCGGCATCACGTTCGGCCTCAGAACGTGCCTGATCGGCTGCTAGGCCGACTTGTTCTTCCATTTCGCGCTGAGTTTCTTCAGCACGGGTGCGCATGCGTTCAGCCTCATCTTCGGCTTGTTGCCGTGCTGCTTCGGCCTGTTGAGCACGTATGGCCTCAATTTCAGCTTTTTGCAAAGCGCTTTCAGACTCTTGTTGATGGCGACTGACTTCTTCAGCACGCTGTTGGGCCATCTTGCGTTCTGTCGCGGAGCGTGCCGCGTCGGCGGCCAGTCTAGCTTGTTCTTCAACGCGCTGGCGTGCCATTTCGGCTTCGGCTTTGAGGCGAATAATTTCGTCTTCGGCTTCTTTTTTTGCTTTGTCCGCTGACTGGCGTGTCTGGGCTTCCATATCACGACGTGCTGTTGCGGCGTCCCGTTTGAGGCGTTCGATTTCGTCCTCGGCTTTTTTCTGTGCTTGCATAGCCTGTTCGGCTCGTACAGTTTCTGCTTCTGCCCGCTTCACGGCGGCTTCACGTTCTGCTTGTTCGCTGGCTAGGTCATCGGCCCGTTTTTGCGCAGAGGCACGTTCTGCTTCGCTGCGTGCCTGGTCTGCTGCACGTCGTGCTTCATCTTCGGCTTTTTTACGTGCAACTGCCGCTTCTTCCTTGAGTCGTGCTACTTCGGACAACGCCTGTTTGCGTGCGTTGTCTGCCGCCTGGGTGCGTTGCATTTCCTGCTGCACTCGTTGCTTGGCCTTGCTCATCAGTGCTTCCACGCGACCATCACTTTCCGCATTGGTTGTGGCTTCGCCATGCAAACTGACGACGTTATCTTCCGGTTTTAAGGTGGGTATGTCTTGTGGTTTTGCCTGCGTGTTGGTTTGTGTGGGTGCTGTAACAGGTGGTTTGTCTGCCGTTATTTCCAGCGCAGCCGTCGAAATGGTGTTCAGGCCATCACGCAATACAAAGGCATCCAGGCCATGCTGGTTGAGTAAAAATACGGCTGCCGCTGCACGACTGTTGCCATCACTGAAAACAATGTATTTGTGTAACTTGTTGAGCTTGCGTAGTTGCAGGCGCATTTCAGCCAGCTGAATATTGCGTGCGCCGGGCAGGCTGCCTCGGGAATATTCGGCCAGCTTGCGCACGTCCAGCCATTGTACATCCGGGCCTGTCATGGCTTTGGCTTCATCAAAAGACACGTATTGCAGAATGGGGGTGACCAGCAGGT
>Ga0316202_10000458_pt1 | contig 45259 bp, 52 predicted proteins | sample 3monrhotite_MG_FD_204934 | JGI IMG/M metagenome (GOLD analysis project Ga0316202, IMG submission 204934) | Microbial mat bacterial communities from mineral coupon in-situ incubated in ocean water Damariscotta River, Maine, United States -... | ecosystem: Environmental > Aquatic > Marine >...
TATAAATCACAAGAATTAATTTAGCATCTTTACTAAACTAATCTGTAAATAAAAATTCAATATAAAATAAACGTAGATTCCGACACATTGTCTTTCTCTACTTAGTTTTCAAAGATCATCTCAAACTCAACTCTGCTTCCTGAAACTCTCAGGTGGTCTTCGTTTGTGGACGGGAATTATAGGGAATGTTTACTTAGTTATAGATTAAACTTAGAATTATTTTTTGCCAGCAAAAGGAACTAGTGCACTTCCCCATGTTAAACCACCACCAAATGCATCAAGAAGCATTAAATCACCAGTTTTTAATTTTCCACTTTCATATAAATCGTTCATTGCCATTGGAATCGATGCACCAGAAGTATTTCCATATTTATGTACAGTTAAAACTACTTGCTTTTCATCTAACTTCAGCGCGTCACCTACTGCTTTAATAATTCTATAATTTGCTTGATGTGGAATAAAATGGGTAATTTCACTTTTATCTATTTTGTTTTTTTCTAAAATTTGAACTACATCTTTAGTTAATGTTCGAACTGCAACCTTAAATGTCTCATTTCCACGCATTTTTATATATGAAGCTTCTTTTTCAAATTCTGACATATGTGCATTACCTGTCCCACCAACTGGAGTCATAAGAAAATCTCCATATGAGCCATCAGCTGCAGTATGAATATCTATAATTGCTTCACTTTTATCTTCAGTTGCACTCAAAACTGCTGCACCTGCTCCATCACCAAATAATACACAAGTTGCACGATCTGTAAAATCTGTAATTGCACTTAACTTTTCACTACCTATTACTAATACATTTTTTTTCATACCAGATTCTATAAACGCTCTAGCTACAGCTAGAACATATACAAAACCTGTACATGCTGCACTTATGTCAAATGCTGTAACTGGATTTAATCCTAATTTATCTGAAATAATAGCTGCAGTCGATGGCATACAAAAATAATCAGGTGTGATTGTTGCACACACGACCATATCTATATCTTCTTTTTTAAGACCACTTCTTTGTATTGCTAGTTCACCAGCTTTTACACCAATATCACTTGTATATTCATCAGTAGCGCAGATGTGTCTCTCTTTAATACCCGTTCGTTTAAAAATCCACTCATCACTAGTATCAACCATTTTTTCAAGGTCTTTATTTGTTAACACTTTTTTTGGAACATATGCTCCTACAGAACGTAATGCTGCGTACAATTTAACTCCTATAGGGCAGAAATCTCTTCTAGACGACTCTCAATTTTAATATTTACACCTGCGTTTACATAATCAATTGCTTGAAAAATTGCATTTTTAACCGCTTTTGAATTACTTTTTCCATGTCCAATAATAGCACATCCATTAATTCCAATAAGCGGTGCCCCACCATATTCAGCATAGTCAATCTCTTTTTTTAATTTTCTAAAAACTTTTTTCATTAAAAGAGAACCTGCAATTGCAATTGGAGACTTTCTAATGTAACCTTTTATAAAGTGGCTTATTGTATCTGCAACACCTTCACTAGTCTTAAGCACAAGGTTACCAACAAAACCATCACACACAATTACATCAGTCGAGGCATCAAAAATATTATTACCTTCAACATTTCCTATAAAAGAGGGAAGGTGTTGGAGTAATTGGTATGCCTCTTTAGTAAGTTCATTTCCCTTACTAGCCTCTTCTCCATTTGAAAGTAAACCAACACGAGGTTCTTTTACTTTCAATAATGTTTGAGCATAGGCCTCACCCATAACACCAAACTGAAAAAGATGTTCAGGCTTGCAATCAACATTTGCACCAACATCTAAAACAAGACTTTTCCCTGTTTTAGTTGGCATAAGTGTTGCAATCGCAGGACGACTAACATTTTTAAGACGACCTATTCTTAGTGTTGCTAAACTCATAGTTGCACCACTATGTCCAGCTGATACAACAGCTTGTGCCTCTTTATTTCTTACGAGCTCAACCGCTTTATAAATTGAACTATTTTTGCGCTTAAAAGCATCAGTCGCAGAGTCACTCATAGATATTACATCGTTTGCTTCTACTATAGAAACTTTATCTTTAATACCTTGTGGGAGTAAAGATAAAATTTCATTTTTATTTCCAACCAAAATAGCTTTAAATTCACGCTCTTTAAATGCTTCTAGTAGACCTGATATGATAGGTTTGGGACCAAAGTCCCCACCCATTGCATCAATTGCAACTGTAACCATTAACTTTTATACTCACCTGTTGTAGGGTTAATATGGTGTGGCATACGGTAAGTTCCGTCGCTGTCTTTTACTGGACGAGCCAGAGTAACCTTATAATGTGTTCTTCTTTTAGCTGAGCGTGATTTACTCACGCGTCTTTTTGGTACTGCCATTTAAATTCCTTTATAAAATATTTTAAATATTAATTTTTATCTGCACATGCTGCGCAGTAATGATAATCACCTCTAAAGAGATTTAACTCACTTTGTAAAATTAATTCAAAATCTATCAGACCATTTTCGGCCTCGATTATATCATAACTTTCATCACTTCCATTGAAGATACCATCACTTATTAGCATTTCTTGCTTTTCATTTATGGCTTCTTCAAACTCTTCTGCACAACGATCGCAAGTTAGTAAAACTTTCCCAACAATATTTGCACTTAAGAAAGCGATTGAGTCTCTTTTTTTACGAACTGTTCCACTAAAAGTCACATCTTCAAAGTCTTGACTAAAAGACTGCTCTTCTAATGGTAGAGTACGCAAAGATATTTTCATAGTCTAGCTAATTTCTGTTCCAGCGAAAAAGTATGCAATTTCAATTGCTGCATTTTCTACACTATCGCTTCCATGAACTGCATTTGCATCAATACTTTCTGCAAAATCTGCACGAATTGTACCAGCTTCTGCCTCTTTAGGGTTAGTTGCACCCATTAAATCACGATTTTTCTTAACTGCGTCATCGCCTTCAAGAACCATAACAACCACTGGACCACTAGTCATAAACTCTACTAAATCACCAAAGAAAGGACGCTCTTTATGAACTGCATAAAATTCACCAGCTTCTGCAGATGAGAGTTGCTTTTTTTTCATAGCAGCAATTTTTAAACCATTACTTTCAAAACGGTCAACAATTTTTCCGATAACACCTTTTTGTACGGCATCGGGTTTGATAATAGACAATGTGCGTTGCATAGACGCTCCTAAATATAGAAAAATGAAGTGGGATTATACAGAAAAGAAGATATAAAGAAGTTTAAAGAGAAATAGTGGTGCTAAAAAGCACCACTTAGTTACTACTCAACGCAAGGAACACTACCATCACGTTTATCATCACCAATACTCTCAATAAAAGGCATACCATCAACTTTACCACTCCAGTTGATACAACCCTCAGTTGGACATGCTGTTGCACATGCAGGCTCATCATGATGCTCTACACACTCAACACATTTATCAGGATATACATAATAGATATCCTCACCGGTTGGATTATCATCCTCATCTACTATCGCTTCTACAGGACACTCGTCAATACAAGCTCCACAGTTAATACATGTATCATTAATAATAACAGCCATGCTATTTCCTTCTAGTCAAAATTTAAAGAACTATAATAAAACTATGTTAAAAGATCCCTTAACTCTTTAGCTTTATCTGTTTTTTCCCATGTAAACTCAGGAACTTCACGTCCAAAGTGTCCATAAGTAGCACTTTTTTGATAAATAGGTCGTAATAAATCAAGATATTCAATAATTCCTTTTGGGCTTAAATCAAAATTCTCTTCAATTACTTTTTCTATTTTCTCTTCATCTACATTTGATGTTCCATGTGTATCTACATAAATAGAGACCGGTTGACTAATCCCAATAGCATAAGCTACCTGCAAAGTTACACGTTCACAAACACCAGACGCCACTAAATTTTTTGCAATATATCGCATCATATATGATGCACTTCTATCAACTTTCGTAGGATCTTTTCCACTAAATGCACCACCGCCATGAGGACAACTTCCCCCATATGTGTCAACTATTATTTTTCGTCCAGTTAATCCAGCATCACCCTGAGGACCACCAATTACAAATTTTCCTGTTGGGTTTATATGAAATTGTACATTTTCACTTAAGAGTTCACTTGGAATCTCTTTTTTTATAATCTCCTCAATCATATCCTCTTCAATCTGCTCATGAGGAACATCTGGTGCATGTTGAGTAGATATTACTACTGTCTCAACACTCACAGGTTTTCCATCTCTATATAAGACACTTACCTGCGTTTTACCGTCTGGGCGCAGATATGGAACTTTTCCACTTTTTCTAGCAACGCTTAACGCTAGAGTTAATTTATGTGCTAAATATATAGGAAGAGGCATTAGCACATCTGTTTCATTACACGCATAACCAAACATTAAACCTTGATCACCTGCACCAATATCGCCATTTTTTCTATCAACGCCACGAGATACATCAGCAGACTGCTCTCCAATCGCATTCAATACTCCAGCTGAACGATAATCAAACCCATAAGTCGCATCTGTATAACCAATTTCTCTAACTACTCGCCTTGCAATATCTTGAATAGGTGCATAGACTCTTGTTTTCATCTCACCTGCAATAATACACAGACCATTAGAAAGCATTGTCTCACATGCTACACGTGCATCTTTATCACGTTCAATTAAATAATCTAAAACTGCATCACTAATTTGATCTGCCATTTTATCTGGGTGACCCTCAGTTACAGATTCAGATGTAAAAATATACTCTCTTGCCATAATTTAATATCTCCAAATACTTAATAGGATAATAATTGTCTTTTATAAAATTCTTATGCTATAATTTCGCAACTTTAACACACAAAGGATTTATTGATGCTTGTAACTCAAAAAGCACCTGACTTTACAGCGGCGGCAGTTCTAGGAAGTAACGAGATTGTTGACAACTTCAACCTATACGAAAACTTTGGAGAAAAAGGTACTGTACTATTTTTCTATCCATTAGATTTTACATTTGTATGTCCTTCTGAGCTTATCGCTTTTGATCATCGTTTAAAAGATTTTAAAGATCGCGGTGTTAATGTAATTGGTGTATCTATTGATTCACACTTTAGCCACCTTGCGTGGAAAAATACAGAAGAAGCAAATGGTGGTGTTGGTAAACTAAACTATCCACTAGTTGCAGATTTAAATAAAGAAATTTCTAAAAACTATGATGTTCTTTTAGATGCTGGAATTGCACTTCGTGGTTCATTTTTAATTGACAAAGATGGTACTGTTCGTCACTCTGTAATCAATGACCTTCCTTTAGGACGTAATATTGATGAGATGATTAGAATGGTTGATACAATGATTTTTACAAATGAGCATGGTGAAGTTTGTCCTGCTGGTTGGGAAAAAGGTGATGAAGGTATGAAAGCTACAACTGAAGGTGTTGCTGAGTACTTAGCTGATCACGCAAGTGAGCTATAATTAAATTCAGGCTTAGGCCTGAATTTTTTCTGCTAACTGTTTAGGTAGTATTCCTAAACTCTCTTCTACTAATTTTGTATTTCCGTGAGTAATAAAATCATCTTCATATTCAAAACTTACTAGTTCAATAGTATTAATCTTAGCCCGTGATAAAAACTCCAAAATAGCACTACCAACTCCACCAATTTTTGCACTATCGCTAAAAACATACCACTTACTATATTTTTTTGAAAGCTCTGTAAGTAAATTTTCATCAAGGGGTTTTACAAATCTCAAATCAAGTAGCGCAACCTCCTCTTTTAGAAATTTAGAAGTCTCAATTGCACGTCCAACTCCATTTCCATAACCTATAAGCAGAGTATCTGATTTAGATTCCATTAGAAGTTGTGCTTTAGCAAATTCAAAGTCAGGAGCCTCATAGTTTCCATCATCAATAAACGCACCGCGAGGATAACGAAATGAACATGGTGTTTTCAGTTTTGAAGCATACCTTACAGATTGAATCAATGTTTTCTCATCGCGTGGAGCGAAAAGTATCATATTTGGAATTGCTCTTAAATATGAAATATCAAAAACACCTTGATGCGTCTCTCCATCTTCACCAACAATTCCAGCGCGATCTAGTGCAAAAACAATACCCTGGTTCATCAATGCGCTATCATGAATTACTTGATCATATGCACGCTGCAAGAATGTTGAGTATATTGTACAAAATGGTTTAAAACCCTCTTTAGCAAGAGCAGCCATAGATGTTACAGCGTGTTGTTCTGCAATTGCAACATCCCAAAAACGATCTGGAAATTTTTCCATAAGTGGCGTCATTCCTGTACCACTTGGCATTGCAGCTGTAACTCCAACAACCTTTTCATCTCTAAAAGCTAAATCTAAAAGTGCATCTGAATAAATCTGTGTCGCACTTTTTCTTGAACTTTTTTTCTTAACTTTACCGCTTTCTACATCAAATGCACTTACCCCATGCCAATGTTCCATCTGACCCTCAGCAATTTCGTAACCTTTACCCTTTAGGGTCTGTGCATGAACAATCACAGGTTTTCCCATCTCTTTAGCAAGATTCATTGTCTCAATCAATGATTCAATATCATGCCCATCTATTGGACCTATATACTCTAATCCCATCTCTTCAAACATAAGTCCAGGAGTTATCATCCTCAAACTTTCTTCAAAACGTTTAGCAATATAGTGTGCGCTCTCTGGTAAGTGTGTAAGAAGTTGCTCTGTACGATTTTTTACTTTTTGATAAAAAGATCCTGCCATAACCTGCGATAGTACACGACTAATTGCTCCAATTGGTTTTGCAATACTCATCTCATTATCATTTAAGATAATAACCATCGGATATTTTCTCTCACCTAACTCATTCATCGCCTCATAAACCATACCAGATGTCATTGAGCCATCACCAATCATAACAATAGGAATTCTATTCTCATTTTTAATAGCAATTGCTTTAGCAGCACCAACACCCAAAGAGATTGATGTTGAACTATGCCCACTTACAAAATAATCAAACTTACTCTCTGTAGGTTTTGTATAACCACTAATTCCACCAAATGTTCGAAGAGTTTCAAACTCATCCCATCTATCTGTTAATAATTTATGAGCATATGCTTGATGGCTAACATCAAAGATAAACGGATCACTTTCTACATCAAATACATAATGCATTGCAACAATAAGCTCTACAGCTCCCAAAGTGGAGCTTAAATGTCCACCATTTTTACTTACTACACTTAAAATTCTCTCTCGTATTGTCTGGCTTAAATGTTTTAACTCTTCATGTGTATAATTTGAAATATCCATTATAATTAAGGACTCCTTACTCTGATGAGAGGGCTGCTGTTTTCACCCGCTCGTATCGACGCATAATATCGCCTTCTATATTTCCAACATCACTAATAACAACTACTCCACCAGCAGCTAATGCAGAATCAGGTTCCATTGTTACACCTTTTACTTCACCAATTAATTTTTTTACATGTTCATAATCTTTAGGATTTATACGAAGCGTTACAGAAGTTGAACCCTTTACCTCTTCTAAAAGCTGATGTGCTAATGCAGCTGCAACATCTGCACTTGAACTACTTAGTTCTGCGACAATAACCTCTTTAGCAATATCCACAGCAACTGAAACTAACTCATCACGTAGTGGTTCTAATGCTGACTCTAAATCTTTTGCAGTATGCCCAATTTTTTCAATAGATTGTGAAAATTGATTTATACTATCTTTTATCTTTTCATCTTGTTCTGTACTCATTTGTGCTTTTCCAGCTTCAATACCCTGAGCATAAGCCTCTTTTTTTATCTCTTCTAGTTGAGTTTTAAACTCTTCGTCTCTAGCTTCTAATTTCATTTGAAGCTTAATATAATTTCCAGAAAGCTCGTCAGTTTTTTTTAAAAGTGACTGCACCATCTCATCTTTTTGCTGAACTGGCACACTGTTTTCTACGTTATTAACTTCTTGAATATCACTACTTGATGATTTTTTTTCTTCACTCTGAACTATACTGCTTTTTTCACTCTCAATAAATTCACCTTCTGCTGCACCTAAAACTTTAAAGCTATATTTACTAACAGCATGCTTATCAAGATTAGTTTCAGAAATTATTACATCCATTAGTCAATCATCTCTTCGCTTTCGCCTATCTCAATTGTTCCTTGTTCTGCCATCTGTTGAACTGCTTCTACAATCTTACGTTGAGATGCCTCAACCTCTTTAACCTTAACCGCTCCCATAAACTGCATTTCCTCTATAAATGCATCTTTTGCACGTTGGCTCATTCCACCATAGAACTTCTCTTTAAGCTCTTCGGGCGCACTTTTTAGTGAAAGCATAAGCTCTTTTTTATCAACACCTTTTAAAATCTCTCTAATAGCAGTATTATCTAGTTTAACAATATCTTCAAATGTAAACATCATATCTTTAATTGATGTTGCTAGTATCTCATCAATTTGCTCAATATGCGCAAGTGTAGATTTAGACGCTTTAGCACCAAGTCTGTTAAATATATCAGCAACCGCACGAGGTCCACCAACTTCAACTTTATATGTTGCAAGAGATTCTAGCTTACTCTCTAGAACTGCAGAAACTCTTTTGATAATAGCAGGAGATATATCACCAAGGTTTGCCATACGCATAGCAATTTCTGCTCTAAGATCATCATCAAAATATCCCAAAGTCTCAGCTGCTGAACTTGGTTCCATATGGGCTAAAATCAGAGCAATAGTTTGCGGATGCTCATTTATAATAAAGTCAGAAAGCTGTTGAGGCTTAATTTTAGCAATGTATGCAAAGTTTTGAGCACCTTCCATTGATTTAGAAAGCTTATCAAGAACTCTTTTTGCCTCTTCAGGACCTAGTGCACGATAAAGAATTTCACGCGCATATTCAAGACCACCTTGACTTAAATACTGGTTAGATTCAAAAATTGCAAAAAACTCTTCTAAGACTGCTGTAACAATTGACTTATCTAATGATCTAGATTGCGCAATGTACTTAGAGACGTCAGTTATCGCATCAACATCTAAATGAGAAAAAATTGTAGCTGTTGAATCTTCGCCCATTTGAAGAAGTAAAACTGCAACTTTTTCAGCCATTGACATATCATCAAATTGTGCCTGTTCGTTTGGTCCTAATTCCATTTTTTATAATCCCTTATGATGATGCACCATCTTTCATTTCATACTCTTTTTGTAATAGTGTAGCCAAAAGCACCGCAATTTCTTCAGGTCGATCTTCAAACATAGTACGTAGTTTTTCAATAAGAACTTCATATTTAAGTTCATCCTCATTAAAGTTCTCTCCAATACCAAGTTGACCCTCAACTTTTTTACGCATCTCATTAACTTTACCAAGAAGGTCTTCTTCATCTTCATCACCAAAATCAAGCACAGGTTTTTCCATATCCTCTTCTGCTTTAGTAACTTCAAGCATACGTTCTGAAAATGGAATAACCATCTTTTTGTACATAATAAATAGAATTAAAAATACTACCAAATATTTCATAAATGGAGCAACTGGCCCAAAATAACGCTCCATAGAGTTAATTAAATATTCATACTTACCAGGAGGTGTCATCAATGCCATAGTTGATTTAAACTGAAAATTAGTAACAGATATATCATCACCGCGTGCTTTATTAATCCCAATAGATTGACGAACTAAATTTGAAATAGCATTAATTTCACTCTCATCTAATGCCACATAAACCATTTTTCCACTCTCTGTTCCATCTTCATTTTTTCCAGGAGCATAACGTCCATCTACAACAACAGCAGCAGTAATTCTGCGAATCGTTGCAAATTCACCTTTTGTATTTGAAGTTATTTTAGAAATTTCATAGTTTGTAGTTTGTGTATTTTTTTCATACTTTTCTTTTGTCTCTCTACCTTCTAAGCCTTCAACTGGACCAATATTACTAACCGCACCAGGTACACCGCCAATCTCTTTTGGTTTAAAGCCCTCACGTTTCTCTTCAAGTACTTGCTCACTTCTAACAACATTCTCAGGGTCAAATGTCTCTTGTGTACTATGTTTTTGAGAAAAATCAAAATTAATAGTAACTTTTGCAACAACTCTCTCATTTGAACCAATAAATGGAGCTAAAACCTTTACAATTTTCTCTTCATATGTTCTTTCCATTTTAGAGCGATAACGCATCTGAATCTTAGCCATCTCATCTGAAGCAGTTACATCGTCATCATCACCCAATGATTCACCATCTGAATTTACAACAGAGACTTCATCACTGTTTAACTCAGTAACAGCAGAAGAGACAAGATTTTTAATGCCTGAAATCTGTTTACGACTTAAAACTCTACTCTGTTTTAATTCTAAAATTACAGATGCAGTTGGTTTAATATCTTTACTTACAAAAACACTTTTTTTAGGTAGTGCTAAATGAACTGTTGCTTTTTCAATTGGAGCAAGTGCTGCAATTGTACGAGAGAGTTCTCCCTCTAATGCTCGCAAAAACTTTATCTGTTGATCAAAACTTGTTGCACCAAACTCTTGTGTATCAAAAAGTTCAAAACCAACTTGACTATCTTTTGGGATACCAAGTGAAGCAATATTTATACGCTCTTGGTAAACAACCTCTTGCGGTACTTCAATAACATTATTCCCACCAAGCTTATAGTCTATACCATCTTTTTTCAGCTGTTCAATAACTAATGCAGCATCTGAAGAGCTTAAATTGTCAAATAGAACTTTATAGCCTTCCTCTTTTGTACGCCCAGATGTATAAAGCATTAAAAAAACCAAAAATGCAATAACAGTCACTGTTGTTACTGCTATTACAATCCTTTGATTGCGGTTTAATTTTAAAAAAAATACACTAAGCTGCGTAAAGAGGGTTCTAAAGTCCATATATTAACCCAAAATCTTTTTCATATGTTTAAAAAACTTCTGATTTTGTTTTGTTGTTCCTATCGTAATACGAAGTGCATTCATAGAGTAACTTGCTAAATTTCTAATTATAATTCCATCTTTTAAAAGAGTGTCACTAATCTCTGTTGAATTCATTGTTTGAGGTAAAACCCACGTAATAAAGTTCGTAAAACTCTCAATATACTCTAAACCATAATCTTTTGCAAACTCTTCAAAAAGTTTCATCTGCTCAAAATTTTTAGAGATAGACTTCTCAACAAACTCCCCATCTTTAAGAGCAGCAGTTGCTGCAACTAGTGATAACGTTGTAACATTAAAAGGTGGACGAAGCTTATATAATGCTTCAATTATCTCATCTTGTGCCACTCCATAACCAATACGCATACCACCCAAACCATAAGCTTTAGAAAATGTACCAAGATAGAGAACATGCTCAAAATTTTTAACTAATTCATTTGCATTTATTGCGAAGTCTTCATCTTTTTCTACAGCATACTCCATATATGCACCATCAACTACAACTAAAGTATTTCTATCTATTTTATCAATAAACTCCAAAAGCTTATCTGCTTTAATTGCGTCACCTGTTGGATTATTTGGTGTACACAAAAATATTATTGAGGGCTTCTTCTCTGTATAAAGAGCATAAAATTCATCTAAATCATGTTCACGCGTAGCAGTTCTTATAACCTCAACACCAAGTTGAGCTGCATAAATTGAGTACATAGCAAAAGTTATACTGTTCATCAAAATTGGTTGAGAGCTATCAGATTTAGCTCGTATTGCCATCTCTATTACCTGATCACTTCCAGCACCAATAATAAGCTCTTTTTTATTAATACCTAAATGTTTACCTAAAGATGATTTCAATGCATACATAGAATCATCAGGGTAGAGATAGACTTCACTAGAGTGCTTATTTATAGCCTCACTTACTTTAGATGAACAGCCATAGGGATTTTCATTACTTGCTAGTTTAATGATTTTATCTGGTTCAATGCCAAATTCACGCACAACCAACTCGATGGGTTTCCCCGCTTCATACACATTTATAGAATCAAGAACTGAATTAAACTGCATCTTATGCCTTAATATAGCTTCCAAGCCAAGTTATCTCATGGCTATGATTTTTAAATACTTTTTGTACTGCCTCATCTTCAATATGTCCATCAAAATCTATGTAGAACATATAATCAAATTTATTAGAACCCTTATTTGGACGACTCTCTATCTTACTTAAATTTATATTTTCATGCTCAAAATCTTGTAGAAAGTTTACTAGCGACCCTGCTTTATCTGCATGAGCTATTTTAACTAAAATAGAAGTTTTTGTATTCTTATTTGGCTCATTTTTAAAATCACTTAAAATTATAAAACGAGTTCTATTACTGTGTACATCTTCAATATTTTCAAAAAGAACAGGTACCTTGTAAAGTTTTGCAGCAATTGATGAACATATCGCAGCAGAACCCTCCTCTTCATATGCAATTTTTGCAGCTTTTGCAGTAGATTCTACTGGTATCATCTCAACGTCAGCTAAGCCATGATCATATAAAAACTCTCTACATTGACCAAAAGCTTTATCTTTTGAATATATTTTTTTAACTTCTGAAAGATTAGATGCTGATGTTACAAAACTCAAATGTATCGCCATTGAGAGTTCTGCCACAATTTTAAGCTCACTTTTTGCAAGTAAGTCTAACGTCTCCCCAACAATACCATCTGTATTATTTTCAATTGGAACAACTGCAAATTTAGCACGTTTTGCCTCAACTGCCTTAAATACAGAGTGTATAGATTCCATAGGAAGATAGTCACAAAGAGCACCAAAGCGACTCTCTGCTGCTTGATGAGTAAAGCTTCCCTCAGGTCCTAAACAAGCAACACGTTCAGGTCTTTCCATATTTCGTGCAGCTGCGAATATCTCTAAAAATATTGCTTCAATGGCACTATCTGTTAATACTCCCTCACTTTGGGAGTTTAAACGTTCTAATATTTGCTGTTCTCTCTCTGGACGATAAATTGCACTTCCATCTTTATGTTTAATACGACCTACTTCTTGTACAACTTCCATACGTTTAGCTAGAAGTTCTAAAATATTATCATCCAATGCATCAATAGCATCCCTGCACTCACTCAAAGTCATATAGAAACCCCCATATAGCTGTTATTAAACTGTTCGATATTTGTACATACAAGTGTTGGCTGTTCATCTTTAGAGAGTCTTGGTAGAATTTCATTTGCACTTTTAAATTTTCCACTAAGTACAAAAACACCTTTTGCACCTAAATTTTGTACACCAATTAAATCACCTTTCATATCATCACTTATCATTGTAATCTTTTCAAACTCTATCTCTGAATTAACTTGCATACTTAACATATCTTTTGCTCTATTATAAAAAGCATCGCTAGGTTTTCCAACAATGCTGTAAAAACATCCTGTTGCAAATTTCAACATCTGCAGTATTGCGCCCACTCCTGGGTAGCGTTTACCATCTTTAGAGTATAGGCTTGTCTCATGCATTCCAACTAAATTTGCACCATTTAAAATAAAACCTATCATATCTGAATACTCTTCATTAGTAAACTCTTTTTTAATACCTACTAAAACTGCTTGTGGTGTTTTAAAGTCTAATGTATAACCCATACTAGAGACAACTTCTATAAACTCATTACTACCATAAATTGCTATATTTTTAATTTTTAAATTATCTTTTAAAACCATTAGTGGATCTAAATAATGTTCATCATCAATTGCAAAACCTAAATTTTGCAAGTAAGATAAAAAATTACTACTACTTAATTTTGTATTGTTTGTAACTACCATATATGGGGTATTGTCACTATTTAATGTATCAATAAACTCTATCGCACCATCAATAGGAAGACGATGTAAATCATCAATAAGAGTTCCTTGCACATCAATAAAAAACATTACTTCATAAGACCTAATTCTGAGCTAACAAGATCATCAAAGCTCTCTCGCGGGCGAATTAACCTAGTAGATCCTTTCTCTATTGCAATCTCAGCTGCGCGTCCTCTTGTATTGTAATTACTACTCATTACAAAACCATAAGCACCTGCGCTTTTTACAACTATTAAATCATTATGACTTGTAACTGGAAGCTCAACATCTTTAGCTAAAAAGTCTCCACTTTCACATACTGGGCCTACAATATCAGCTAAACTTTTGTTATCACCTTTACCGACTAATTCAATTTTATGATAGGCACTATATAGACTTGGTCTAAGTAAATCATTCATCGCACCATCCACAATAACAAAACGCTTACTTCCATTGACTTTTTCATACAATACTTTTGTTAGAAAAACTCCAGCATTTGCAGTAATAAAACGTCCTGGTTCACAAACCACTGTAACATCAAGACCAGTTAATGTTGACATAATTGCTTGTGCATAGTCATAAGGTTTAATTGTCGTCTCATCATCATATACTACTCCAAGACCACCACCAACATCAAAAAACTTTAGTTCAATGTCTATAGATTTAAGAGATCTTACTAAGTCTGCTACTATAATTGATGCATCAACTATTGGTTGAAGCTCAGTTAATTGAGATCCTATATGAAAATGAATACCAACTGGATCTAAATATTCACTCTGTTTTGCTTGAATATACATACGTTTTGCCACATCAATTTCAACACCAAATTTATTCTCATGTAGTCCAGTTGAGATATATGGATGAGTCTTTGGGTCAATATTTGGATTAACTCTAATACTTATACGAGCTTTTATATCGAGTTCTTGCGCAATCAATTCAACACGTTGCATCTCAGCTTCACTCTCTAAATTAATAAACAGTATATCTTCGATTAGCGCCTCTCTAATCTCATCATCTCGTTTACCAACGCCACTAAAAATAATTTTATATTTGGCAATACCAGCAGCTAACGCACGTTTAACTTCACCAATAGAGACACAATCAGCGCCAGCGTCTTGACTTCCTAAATGCTGAATAACAGAAAGATTAGAGTTTGATTTAACAGCGTAAGATATTAAAGATTTTCTGCCTTTAAAGGCTTCTTTTAATTCACTAAAACGTTGAGTAATTTCATCAAAGTCATAAACATATAGAGGTGTAGAGTATTGGTTAGCTAAAGAGTTAAAATCACTCATTTTAATAACATCCTTGTTATTTTAAAATGTAGATATTTTATCCAATTTCATCAAAAATTAAGATAAAAAATATTGACTTTATTAAAAGACTTCTAGTTTTGCAAGAAGTCTAAACTTTATTACTCCTAATAGACAAAACTGAGATAAATGCGATAACAATAACTGGCAATATAATTCCTATCAAGGAGCTAATCGTTCCGCTAAGAGTTAATTTTAAAAATGAGAACAGCATTCCCCATAACAGTAGTGAACCTAAAATTGACACAAATGTAAAAAAGCTCAAATTTCCTTGACGATTAGATAGTGGAACGTAGCCAAATATAAATATAATTGTAAAAATAGCAAAGAAAGGATAAACAACCATAGCACTAAGCGCACTCTTTATTTTATCCGTATTCATACCCTGGGATGAGAGAAGCTTTAGTGCATATAATGCATCAACAATACTAAAACTAATTTGAGACTCATAAACTTTATCCAAAATAGAGGGACGAAAACCCTCTAAAATAATTATATGCTCTTTCTTCTCTAAAATTATATGAGACGAACGATTAGCTAAGAGATTCGGTGTCTCAATTAAACTTGCTTTTTCTATCTTCCAATGATTATCACTATATGTAGCCTCATCAGCTTCTAATAAAACTTTTAATTTATCATCTCTTACTTCAAATAGTCGTAAATCATAAGCTTTTTGCTCAAGCGTTGATAGATAACCCATATATATGTAATAACGTCTTTTGCCACTATCATATTTAAAAAAAAGTTGTTGTGTTGAGTTTTTTAAATTTCCATATTCTCTAATACTATACGCACGATCAACTGAATATGCAAATGGCGTAGCGTGTAAGACTATATAAATTATTGTTATAATTGATGACATAACAATATATACCCTCAAAACTGAACTTTTTGAGTACCCAAGTGCATAAAGTGCAACTAAAGCATTAGATCTAATCAAATATAGAGATGTTGCAATAAAGGCAAATATTAGACTAATGGGCATTAGAACATCCATCGCATGAAATGTTTTAAATACTAAATATAAAAGATGAATATTAGCAGAATTAGAGAGCTCTTTTACATTTTGAATATAGTCAAAACCGACAAAAAATAGAATTAATGCTCCAAATAAAAGTACGAAAAAGCGTAAATAATGCCTACCTACATAAAAATATAAATCACGCATCTGCACGCTTTAGACTATAACGAGATGCTACATACTCTAATTCATTATGAATAAGCAGTTCAGTTGCACGAACTGAGTGTTCAATCCAATCATTTAAATGCTCTTTCTCTAGTTTATTAAACTCCTCTAAAACAAAAGAGGCGACTTGTGATTTATGTAGTGGTTTTCCTATGCCCATTCGTACTCTTAAATAGTTAGCGCCAATATATTCATCAATAGATTTAATTCCATTATGCCCACCAGAACCACCACCTTTTTTAAAACGAAGTGCGCCAAAAGCCAAATCTAAATCATCATGAATAACAATTACATTTTCTACTTTATAAAAGTTATATACTGCTTGGACACTCTTTCCGGATAGATTCATAAAAGTTGAGGGCTTAAGAAAAAGAAGCGAACCTGACTTAAAAAGTTCGCCTTGAAACGAGGTTTTAGAGATTTCTGTTTTAGAGTACTTAGCTGCAATCGCATCAAGTACCATAAAACCTATATTATGCCGAGTTTGTGCATACTCCTTTCCAGGATTGCCTAACCCGACAATTAGAGTCACTACTTAGCTTTAATTATACCAAGGACAGAAACACGATCAGCTACCATCATTGTGATGTTTGATGGAATATCCATATCACGAATCAATATAGAATCATTAACATCTAAATTATCAACATTTATGTCAAATGATGCTGGCATGTTTTCAATTGCCCCTCTTACACGTAAACGTTTCTTAGAAACCATTAGAACACCTTTATTCTTAAGACCTATAGGTGTACCAACTGCATTTACAGGAATATTAAAGAATGTATCAACTCCTTTTTGAGCAACAATTAAATCTACGTGCAACAAATCACCATTAATTGGGTGAACTTGGTAAGACTGAACAACAACGTCAAGATTTTTACCATCTAGTGTTATTCCAAATGATAAACCATCTTTTCTTTTTACAGTACGAATGTAATCATTCGCTTTAAACGCCGCGTTAATATTTTCCAGCCCTTTGCCGTAAATATTGGCGATCAGATAACCATCTCGGCGAAGCTTTTTTGTATCAGCTTTTTCGATACTCTTTCTAATAATGCCTTCTAACATAATAATATTTCCTTGAAAAAATTTGAAGCGCAATTTTATCTTAATAGCAATTAAAAATTGTTTAAACTACTTAACTTCTCTTAGTGGCTCTGAAAATAGATAACCTTGAAACTCATCAATACCTAGCTTTTTACAGACTTCAAAGACCTCATCAGAGCGAACAAACTCAGCTATTGTTTTAATACCTAACTCTTTTGCTAACGCTACTATAGCCTTTACTAATATATATGATTCCTTATCAACATCAATATTTTTTATTAGTGAACCATCTATTTTTAGATAGTCTGGTTTAATATTTATAATATATGAAAAATTTGAATACCCTGATCCAAAGTCATCAATAGCGATACGAACACCCATTTTTCTAAAGCGCTCAATAAATTTTCTAAACATTTCATAATTTTCAATATTTTCTGTCTCAACTATCTCAAATACTACTCTTTTTCCAATATTATATTTTTTTATTAGCTTTTCAAGTTCACGTATAAAACTCTTATTTTCCATATCCCAAAGAGCAAAATTTAAAGAAAAGTCAATATCTCTATCTTTAAAATACTCTATTGATTTACGCATTACTATTTCAGAAATTCTATGATACAAATTTGTTTTTAATGCTATGTCTAAAAAGTGATGTGGGTTCATTAACACCTCTTCTTTACCATCAACTTTCAACATTCGCATAAGAGATTCGTACTTAACAATCTTTCCATTAATGTCTACAATAGGCTGAAATACTGGTAAAAAATAGTCTTTATCTAGTGTTCTTTTAATATCTTTTTTTCTATCAAGTACAGTTTTATTCTCTTCTACTTGATCAATATTTATATTATAATATGTAAAATTACAGTTATGAGCGCGCGCATGGCGAAGTGCAGTACTAGCTTTATCTAAAACTTTTTCAGTTCCTGAAGCGATACCAATAGAGATGTCAACTTGAAAAACTTCATCAATAAACTTAATATCTATACAACTCTTATGAGAAAGAGATATTAACTCCTTTACATCATCTTCTAACATGTCTGTATCTATAAATCCACTATCATCCAGCAAAGCAAACTCTACACCAGCATAACGATAAAGTTTATATTTTTTATTTTCTACAAAACCTTTTAAAAGTTCTGCAAATTGAGTTAAAAATATATTCCCAGTAGATGCGCCATAAAGCTCATTAAGTCGCCCAAAATCATTAAGTCGTATCATAAACACTGTAGTTAAATAAGCTTTTGAAATATCCTCTTTTAACACAAAAGCATTATTTAGTTTTGTTAAAGAATCAATATAAAGCATATCTTCTAGCTCCAAAGTTCTCTCTTGTACTTTTTGTTCTAAATTCTTCGTAATATCTTGAAGGGATTCTTCTAAAATTACTCTTTTTTTAATATTTCTAATGAGAATAAATATCCAAAATATAAAAATACTTATAATAAACAGGGATAAAATAATCACATCCATTACGAAACTATTATCTGTTTGGATTAGTTGAATGTCAATAAATTCACCTAAACCAAGAGCAACACGGAAACTTAATACTACAAAAATGAAAACTATTGAAGTAACTAAAAATAGATAAAAAACTTTTTTTAATGTCATACCAAGATGTCATCACTTTGTATATTGCACTGTTTTGTATATTTTGTATTAATCTCTTCTAATTTTAGACTTAACTCTTTTGCTAAATTTTTATATAGTCTAGCAAACTGTAATGCATGGTTTTCAAGATTTTTCTCATTTACAGAAAATGATAGAGCCATAGTATTCGCTTTTAACGCGATAATAGTAGCATTTCTTTTTTTATTAAAAATCCCAGCTACTTCTCCCAATACCTGCCCAGGTTTTACAACTCCTATTTTTTCTTTTCCAACATAAATATTGCACTCTCCTCGTAAAACTAAAAAAAGTTCTTGTGATGTATCGCCTTGTTTGATAATAGCTTGACCAGCTTTGTATTGTACAAAGTCAACACCTGTAACAACACTAGGCAAATGTCTATCTTCAATACCATCAAAAAGGCGAATTTTACTCTTAACTTGAAGTAATCTTGTCATAGCATCAGAGAGTTCCTCTTTCTCTTGAGCTCCATAAGATATAAGTTTACTTATTTCATCTGCTGTATATGTAGTAAAAAGAGCTTTAGTTGCGCTATCCATCATAGAATCTCTAAACACTCTTGTAAATATGAATGCCAATCATCTTTACTTGTTTTACTGATATTTATATTTCTCAAATAGTATTGAATAAATGTTTTCATATCGTAATCGCCTTTTATCTGAGCATCCTTAAAGAACTTATGTATCGAGGTACTATTTTTCGCATTATGCCAAAGGATTTTATCTATATAGTATGTCTTTACATTAACTATATGATGGAGCTGTTCTAAATAATATTCACTATTTTCCTCAAACTGTCCAAAAAACTCATCTTTCATAGCATTTTCAAACTCAATAAGTTCCATTTGTAACTCTTTAGCTTTATCTTTTGCTTCCATATAATGGTGCATAGCATCCACATTTTTACGCTTTAATACCTTATACTCCTCTTTTTCAGCAGGTGTAGTTGCAGTACCAAGAGCCTCTATCTGTCCATCAGTTTGACGCATATGTGCTTGATGACGATCTGCAGAACTTTTAGTTAAAGTTAACTCATCAACTAATTGCTGATAGGGTTTTACTGAACTTAAGAAATCACGTGAAAAAATCACAGAAGATATTTTAGTTCTCTTTTTAAAATCTATCATATACTTAGTGAGACCCTCAACATCTTTGTAAATTTTACCAAGAAGCCCAACAGCAATATTAGGATCAAAATTTTTAAGATTATTAAGTTCAGTATCAACAAAACGTTTTAGTTTCACATAATCTAGCTTTGGGACAATCAGTTCGTTCTCTTCAATAAAATCTAAATGATGACCAGTTACCTGTTCGACCAAATCGAAATATCGAAGAATAAATTCTTCTACTTGCTCAGCTATCTCTTCTTCAGTTATTCTCATAATTTTTCCTAATGCGTCATTCTAGCGAATTATTCATCAAAAAGTGGATTATCTTCAATTCCAGACTCTTTTAATTTCGCTTTAACACTTCGCAACAATCTAGCAATAAATTGTGACATAGAGGATTCTGAATATCCAAATTGATCTGCAATATCCTTACGTTTATTCTCTTCGAAAAATATAAGCTTAACTACCTCTTGCTCATGAGTTCCCATATCTGAAAGTATTCTATGTATAAGTTCCATAGTTTCATGTTTAGCGACCTCTTTCTCAACATGTTCATAACACTCTTCTGTTTCACATGCTTTAGTATCTTGGTTTAAATGCTGTTGTATAAACATCAATTTATCTTCAGAAATTTCTAACTCATTTGCTAACCAAGATTTATCTGGAGCCTTATCATACTTTTGCAAATGACTCTGTGTTAGGGCGTTTATTTTTTTAATCATAGTTCTATCTGCACGTGAATGAACATCCAAACTACGTAAATAGTCTCTCATAGAGCCCTCAACGCGTGTATACGCATAACCCCAAAATGAATCATTTAACTCTGAGTTATAACGAGAGGAGGCTTCAATCGCAGCTTCAAAACCAACATAAACCAAATCTTCAATCTCTTGAGGAATTGTACTACCTACGCGGTGAGCAACACGACGTATACTATTTAAATGAGAAATTATAAGTTTTTCTTGAGTCTTTGTCATGGTACAATCTTTGCTTTTATAAAGTTTTAAAACTTTTAGTCGATTATAATTTCACCCCTAATTTAAAGAGTAAGGAGTTATTTATGGAACTTTTAAAAGAGGAGGAACAAAAAAATGTTTCTCTCTCAACACAAGAAAATGAATATGACAATAAATCTATAGATTTAAGTAAAGAAAATCTGTATGATTCATTCAGAGATCGATTTACAAGTGACTATGAAGATGATTTTTAATATTCATCTGGCAAGCACTAATTATGTTTCATATGAGCCTTCATTTCACGGTACTCATTTACAAAATCACCACTTAATGTAAAAATTGTGCCGTCTTTAAAAGTTAAAATGATTATTTCACCTTTATCATCCACTTCAGTCGGATTACCAAGTTCAAACCTATTGTGGTTAAACTCCATTAATGTGTCTTCGTGCACTTCACTATATTCTGTACGCATGATAGCTCCTAAAAATTAATGCACAATTATAAGAATATAAACTTAATTAATAATAAGAATTAATAGATGAATAAAATAAACCTCCCGCCACTTAATGCAACATTACTTAAAGTTAAAGGCTCTACTGTTGATTTTTTAAGATACATGATAAATGATATTGAATATATAAGTTTTAATACATCTGATAGAGGTGCACCAGAACCAATGCAAAATGCACTTCTTGGACTTAGATTTATTACAGATAACAACACTAGACTTGTAATGATAAATCATAAAAGACCAGAAGGACTATTTGCGAAACTAGAGGGAAGGTTTGAATATATAGAAGAAACTCTAGATTCAGAGGATATTGTAATAGAATTTTTTATTAGCAATAATACAATAGTAACAGACTTAAATAATATAGATAATAATTGTAACGGTTGATGTATAGTGCGTCAGGAATAGACGCACAGACTATTTAGATATAGTGTTAGAATTTATTACACAATATATTTTCGCTCTACTCTTATATGAAGCTAGTGTCACTTCTGCATATTTATCGTTTCGCATTGTTTTTTCATACTCTTTAGCTTTTTTTGTAAATACTTTACACATTTTATTATTTAAGTTTTTCACATCTATAGACGGTACAAGTTCTGTCTTAGCTTCTAAACCAAATAACATGGAGGCAACTAACAAAATTGTAAATAAAATTGAATTTTTCATAATATATCTCCTTTTATAATTCCAAATTATTATAAATATAATTTGTACTTCTATTATGTCATATTAAATATTATACTTTTATTGATTTTTATAAATATATCATATAAATAAGATATTTTTAATTTATATGTTTTAGAAAAAAAATAGTTTAAGCTGCGAGGATATGTATGTTTTAGAACTAACCTTTAAGGTCAATATTAGTACCAACACCTGTAAATTGTGCGCTAGTTTGTGCCATATTAGGAGTAGCTACTGCTACAGATTGAAGTATTTTACTAAGTAACTGTTCTTGCAATTTTGTATATTTCTGAACAGGTGTAATTGAAAGTAAAGGTGATATAACGTTCATAATAAAATCCTTTTATAACTTATAGCATTGTACCATCTATTCTTAAATATTAAACATGAGATACATTTTATCTAAATATTTGTATAATAGATTAATAATGCTCTAACAAGGGTTACCAATGAATATATTAATATACGACTTAGGTAATAAAGAGATAATTTTGCAATCTGAAGTTTTACATGAGGGCATAGGTGACGATTTTTATATTGCTAACTCATTCAATGAAGCCATGGAACTATATAAAAACAATAAATATGATGTCATCATCGTAGACTTTACAGTAGATAATGGTAGTAAGTTTTTAGAAGAGGTGATGTTAATAAATCCTCAACAGGCAACAATTACACTATCATATAAACATGAATATAGTGTTTTAGAAGGCTGTGAACATTGTATAGAAAATTATAATAGAAGACGTTTAGTAAAACCAACATCGTCTGCTAAAATATTATCTACACTTGACACATTTTTTTCACCATACGCTGAACAAATATGTCAAACTAGTCATAAATTTGATGCAGAATTAGCGAAAAAACATATTTAAAATTTTAATTTGCAAATGGATTTGGAATTTGATGTAATGTCTCTGCATCATCATCTTTGTAGCTTTCAACTTCATCTTCCATATCTCTATTTTTATTATTTTTAAACTTTTTACCTTTTTCTTTAAAACTATTTTTCTTATTTTTACCTTTAGACAGCATAGACTCTTTATGCGCTTCTCTCTCTTTTGCAGTTGGTGGCTTACCTTTACCTGCCCAAGATGGCTTATCTGCCGATAGTGTAGTTGCTAAAGCAATAACTGAAATAGAGACAAGTAACTTCGAATTTAAAAAATACATCGTAATCCTTTGATTAATTGTGAACATTATTACATAAAATTCTTCATAGTTTATTTAAAGTAGATGACCCATCTCAACTTTTTTAACTTTTAAATACTCTCTATTGTACTTATTTGATTTTATAACTATAGGGAGACGTTCAATAATCTCTATATCATTAATGCTGTTCAGTTTTTCAGGATTATTTGTAAGAAGTTTAATCTGTTTAATTTTAAATTTATGCAAAATGTATGTAACTATTTCATAAGTTCGCTCATCTGCTGAAAAGCCCAACTGATGATTAGCTTCAACAGTGTTAAATCCCCTATCTTGTAACGCGTACGCATTTACCTTATTTAAAAGACCAATATTTCTACCCTCTTGACGAAGATAGATTAACATTCCCTTATCTTGGTAAATCTTTTTTAATGCAAAATCCAGTTGATCACCACAATCACATTTTAAACTTCCAAGAGCATCACCTGTTAAACATTCAGAGTGAACACGAACAACTGGCGTTGATAAAAGATCTTTTGAGAAAATTACAAGATGCTCTTTAGGACCCTCTTTAAAGGATTGAATATTAAATTCACCATACTTTGTTGGTAAATTTGCAATGTCTGAAATCTCTACTTTCATCCGCACAAGAGCCTTTTTAAAATAATTTCGCTATTATATCAGCTTTTAATTTTCAAAATAAGGCTTTTCACAATGTTTCGAAGATTCAGACGTTTACGCTCAAATTCACATATACGTGCAATGGTTCAACAGACTCATGTAAACGTGCAAGACTTCATATACCCACTTTTCGTACGTGAGGGTGAAAAGATAAAGACTGAAGTTAGTTCAATGCCAGGTGTGTATCAAATGAGCATTGATGTTGCTGTTTCTGAGTGTAGCGAACTAAAAAGCCTTGGACTAAACTCAATTATTTTATTTGGCATTCCTGATGTAAAAGATAGCATTGGAAGTGACTGCTTAAGTGATCATGGAATAATTGCAAAAGCTATAAGTGCCATTAAGAAAGCACATCCAGATATGTATGTAGTAACAGATTTATGTTTTTGTGAATATACAGATCATGGTCACTGTGGCATAATTCATCAAGGAGAATCTACAGTTGACAATGATTCAACTCTAGAGATTTCAGCTCGTCAAGCATTAATTCACGCACGCTCAGGTGCTGATATGATTGCACCAAGTGGTATGATGGATGGAATAATAGAGACATTAAGAGAAGCACTTGATTCTAATGGTTTTGAAAATTTACCAATTATGAGCTACTCAACTAAATTTGCAAGCGCATATTATGGACCATTTAGAGATGTAGCAGAATCTACTCCAAGTTTTGGAGATAGAAGAACTTACCAAATGAACCCAGCAAATTTGGATGAAGCTGTAATGGAGAGCAGGGAAGATGAGGCTCAGGGTGCAGATATTTTAATGGTAAAACCAGCCCTTGCCTATTTAGATGTTGTAAGAGAGATTAAAAACAGTACCAAACTTCCTATGGCAGTTTATAATGTAAGTGGTGAGTATGCGATGCTAAAACTTGCAGGTGCAAATGGTTTAATTGATTATGAGAGAGTTCTTATGGAGACAATGATTAGTTTTAAGCGAGCTGGCGCTGACATTATCATTAGCTACCATGCAAAAGAGGTTGCAAAACTTCTTCAAAAAGGTGGCATAGTATGAGACATTTTCTAAGTTTAAAAGATTTTACTGAAGATGAGATTAGAGAGATAATAGAACTAGCTCTTGCGATTAAGAGTGATTTAAAACAAGATATTCATGCTGATTTGATGCCACGAAAAACACTTGGTATGATTTTTGAAAAAAGCAGTACAAGAACAAGAGTAAGTTTTGAGACAGGGATTTACCAACTTGGTGGAGTTGGACTATTTCTTTCAAATAAAGATATACAACTTGGTCGTGGTGAGCCTATGAAAGATACAGCTCGTGTTATTACTAGAATGGTTGACATGGTAATGATTAGAACATTTGAGCACTCAAAACTTGAAGAGTTTGCCACGTATTCAGAAGTTCCTGTAATTAATGGCCTTACCGATAGCTACCATCCTGTACAACTTCTAGCAGATTATATGACAATGCTAGAACATGGAAAAGGAAAAAACTCAATTGTTGCTTATATTGGTGATGGAAATAACATGACACACAGCTGGTTAATGCTTGCAGCAAAACTAGGTTTTGAACTAAGAGTTGCCACTCCAAAAGGGTATGAAGTAGATAGTGACATTTTAGCTTTAGCACTAGAGTTTGCAAAAAAGAGTGGCGCCAAAATTACAATCTCAAATGACCCAAATAGTGCCATAAAGAATGCTGATGTTGTGACAACTGATACTTGGGCATCAATGGGACAAGAAGATGAAAAAGAGGCGCGCGTAAAAGCTTTTACTGGTTACATGGTAGATAGCGTCATGATGAGCAGAGCAAAAAGTGATGCAATATTTTTACACTGTCTTCCAGCATACCGTGACCAAGAGGTTAGTGAAGAGGTACTAGAGGGAAGTCAAAGCGTAATTTTTGATGAAGCAGAAAATCGTCTTCACGCACAAAAAGGGTTAATGGTCTGGTTAGATAAGCATAGAGTTTAAATGCATTTTAATGTATTTATCATCTAGTGAGCCTACATATTTTAAAAGATTAATTCCCATTATATTATCTACATAATCTAAATCATATTTGATTGTATCTAACCAATCATATGTATTTTGAAGTTTTGAAGAGAAATTATCAAGCCTCTCATCCATAAAGTTTGGATTAATCTTTTCAGGTGAAACCAAAAATTCTCCAGAAGATGAGATACCATCACAGCCAGAATCTACATATATCTCATCATAATATGGACTAATTGGATAGAGCTTACATGCAGGTGGTCTGTTTTCATAAATGGTGCATATTCCATTTTCTAAATATTTGCATACATCAGTACTACCTCTATTTAAAACCATAATAGCTTTTAAACTACCATCAACAAAACCAAAAAATATCTCAAAGTTTTTATATACACGTTCGAAATCTTCTAAAACTAAAGGAGCTAAGGAAAATTTACCGCCCTCACAACATCTGTTTGTACAAGTAGTACAACCTGTAAAATATACACTACCAACAGTTTTAACTGGGACAAACATCATTTTCCTTTTTTGGTATAATACAATAAAAGGGTTTGCTTGAGTCTACAAAAGAGTCTAGAGACAGAAAATATTAAATTATCTTCAATGTTTTACTCTCATGTCAATGATTTTACAGAACATCTAATGCGTTGGAATAAAATCCATAATCTAACAGGTGCAAAAACAGTTAAAGAGATTGAAAATAATATCTATGATGCAGTATATGCGCTTAAATTTTTACCAGATATAAAAAATGCAATAGACATTGGAACCGGAGCTGGCTTTCCTGGTATGATTTTAGCTTTTGCTTTACCAGAGACTCATTTTACTTTAGTAGAACCATTGCAAAAAAGAACTAGCTTTTTACAGTTCATAGTTGGAAGCTTAAAGCTTTCAAATGTAACAATTGAGACTAAAAAAATTGAAGATGTAAAGCCCACAAAAATAGACCTTATTACTTCTAGAGCGGTAACAGATACAAAACTTTTAATGAAATTAAGCCATGAGTTCATCCAAAAAGATACTCTACTACTTTTTTATAAAGGGACTAGCGTAAAAGAAGAGATAGATGAGAGTCAAGATTATAAAATATTTGAAAGAGATAATAGACGTTATCTTCTTATAAAGAGTAAATAAATGATTTTAAAACTAATAATTTTTGCAACACTAATTGCAGTAATATATTTTAAATTTTTCAAAAAACCATCGCTGAAGAAACCAAAACAGAATAAAGAAGATAGTAACACAACTGAAGAAATAATGGTAGAGTGTAAACAGTGCGGCACCTACATAAGTAATAAAGAGGCAATTATAAAAGATAATCAGTACTACTGCTCAACAGAGTGTGCAAAGGTTTCATAATGATAATATTTAACCATCCACTAATTGAGAGTGAACTGTTTTTTAAAATCACTTTACAAGAAGATATTTCAAGTACCCCACCAAATAGTATTGTTAGGTTCAAGTTTAACAACGAAAATGCTAAAATAATTAAATTTTGTACAAACAACAGCGTTTCATGCGCTGTAGATGTAGCTAGTATTACAGAAGCACTACTTGCCTCAAATCTAGGAGCTTCTTACATAATAGTTTCTGAAGAAAATTCCTCTTCTATACAAAAAATTGCAGAAACCTATCTTTTTGATGCTAAAATAATTGCTATCTCAAAAGATATTGAAAAAATTGCATTATTAGGGATTGATGGAATAATAATTTAAAAAATTAAACTATTTTTCTATCTAAGTGAAAGCCAAGCCTAACTAAAACCTCATATGAAATAGTCTCACAAGCTTTTGCATACTCTCTTGAATCATTAAACAAAATAACTTCTTCATCATCACTTTCAATAGAGATATTATCCATAGATACACGACCAAGTAATCTATAGTTTTCAACAGTTGTAAATTCTTCTTTTAATCTTGAAAAACCATCTGCATAACCAATATCATATGTAGATACTAACTCCTCATTTTTTGCCATATATGTTGCATTATATCCAACACAATCACCACTATTGAGTACTCTTGTAGCAATTTTTTTTGCAACTAAAGAAAGTACAGGTTTTAAGTTTTCATTTTCTAAACCACCATAAGCTGCTATTCCAACACGTGCAATATTTTCATCATCTTTTAATCCATCTCTAAAAAGTGCAGCAGAATTTGCTGAATGAAAACGTAACTTTTCTGTTATTAGCTTTGATACTCTCTTTTTAATATCTAAAAATCTATCATTTTGTCGTTCAAAAACTTCATTTTCAGCATCTGCACTACTGTGATGCGTAAAAACTCCTCTTAAGATAAGTTTTTTTTCAGTAATTTTCTCTAACGCAATTTCAAGTTCATCTTCATTTATACCATTTCTATTCATTCCAGTATTGACTTTAAGTTCAACTGAAGAGCCACTATAAATTCTTTCAATATCACTCAAGGAGTTTACAGTAAAATAGATTGAACTGCTACACTCTTCTACTGGTATATCAGATAAAACAAGTATACTCTCAAAAAGTTTTTCTATTTTCTTTGCTTCATCCAACCTACGAACTACAGCATGACGTATACCAAATTCACTTGACATCTTTGCCATAATTTCTAAACCGTGGCCATAAGCATTATCTTTCAAAACCAAAGCTATATTCTCAATTGCACCAGCTTTTTTTTCTATAACATCTAAATTATTAAAAAAATTATTCTTATTTAATCTAATATATCCCATTGCGCAATTATACCACTTTATATTTATTTTATTTTAGATATACTCACCGAAAAAGGAAAATTATGCTATTTGGAACTCTAAAACGTCCATCTATAAGAAAAAATATTTCATCAATTTTTAATAAGAGTCCAAAGATTACAGAGATTGTTAATAATGCTGAAAAAATTGCTATTAAAGCTCAAGAGTTAATTGAAAAAGAGCTCGAACCAGAGGTTACTAAAAAAGAGCCTACTATGATGGATTTTTTAACTCAAGAGGAGATTACCAAAATTATTATAGAGATGAATTTTGCAAAAATGTCTTTAAAAAAACAACTTTCAATTTTAGAAGAGGCATCAGGCGGGCATATAATTCCTCAAAATGAGTATAAAACTTATGTTGAGCATATTTTTAAAACATTAGCAGAAGCTCAAAATGAAGAGAAAGAAGAAACAGTTCAATAACATGCTAGCAGAATGGCAAGAACAGACCTTTGTTCAACTAATTTTTCCACATAAAAAAAGTGACTGGAGTTGCTGTTTAGAAGAGGCATCTAATAACTTTTTAAATATAATCTATGCAATTACTCCCTATCAGCCATGTCTAATTATTTGCGATGACATTAAACGTGTTCAATCTTACTTTACTACTACAAATAATATCTACTTTATAGAACAAGAAACAAACGATACATGGAGCAGAGATAGTTCTGTCATTACCATTATGGAAAATAATAAATTTAAATTACTTAATTTTACATTTAATGGATGGGGAGATAAATTTGAAGCAACACTAGACAACTCTCTTTCAAGTCGTCTTTCAAAAACTAGCTTTTATACAGATTCCACAATGGATGAAATTAACTTTGTTTTAGAGGGTGGTTCTATTGAGAGTGATGGAGAGGGAACATTACTCACTACAACAAAATGTCTACTAAATAAAAATAGAAATCCAAATTTAACTAAAGCAGAAATTGAATACAGTTTAAAAAGTCATCTAAATGCAAAAAAAGTATTGTGGTTAGAATCAGGCGAGATAGATGGTGATGATACAGATGCGCATATTGATACAATTGCAAGATTCGCACCTAATAATACTATTATCTATGTAGATTGTGATGAAAATATTGAAGCAGAATTAAAAAGTTTCACATCTGCACAGAATAAAAAGTATAATTTAGTAGCTCTACCACATATTGCAGTTTTTGATGAAGATAGTGAAGCCTTACCTGCTACTTATGCTAACTTTTTAATAATAAATGGTGCTGTTTTAGTACCAGTCTATGGAGTTGATAGTGATAGAGAAGCTGTAGAAATTATTAGAAGTGTGTTTGTAGATAGAAAAGTTATCGCTATTGATTGCCAATCATTAATAAAACAACATGGAAGCTTGCACTGTGTTACAATGCAGATGTATCATCGCATCATCATGTAATGAAGTAGATTTTCAATCGTCTTATCCATATCTTCACCCATAACTGTATTTTCTGAAAATTTTACAGTCTCAATATTTTCAATACCAACAAGATTTGTAAAACGTAGCTTTTTAATCTCACAAGACATATTTACAAGACCACTACACTCTAAAGATGAGTATTCAATCTTCATATTCTCAGGAGATAATACCTCTTCATTGTAAGTATTCAAGTCAGCATTTAGTTTATCAGATAACTTTGCGTGTTTCAACATAATAAAACCATATCCTAAAAGCAGAACAGATAAAAACATCATTACGCGCAATTTATTTTTTTTGTTTAACATGGCGTGATTGTATCATAAAATTTTGGTAAAATACTTATAATGTTTACACTAGAATCACCGTTTATATTGTTACTAAGTTTACCCCTTTGGTACTGCATATATAGGTGTAAACTTCACTATGCTCCAAAGAATTTTGTCCATTTAAATCTTTTTGCATTTAAAAAACAATTTGTGAATTGGTTTAATATAATTCCGTATATTATAATTTTTTTGATGGTTTTTGCACTATCGTCTCCTGTACAATATGACCCATATGATCCTAGAAATAGAAATGGCATAAATATAGTTTTAAGTATTGATGCTAGTGGTTCTATGGTCTCAAGTGGATTTGATTCTACTAACCATTTAAAGAGTCGTTTTGAAGCGGTACAAGATATTGCTAGCTCTTTCATTAAAAAAAGGTTACAAGATAATATTGGAATAGTACTATTTGGAGATTTTGCTTTCATTGCTTCACCAGTTACATATGAAAACAGTGTAGTAGCTCAAATGCTACAGTGGTTAAATAGTGGTATGGCAGGAGAGAGTACTGCCATTGGAGAAGCTATTGAACAGGCGCTAAGAGCATTAGACTTTGCAACAAATAGTTCTAAGATAATTATTTTACTCACAGATGGCAAACATAATAGTGGACGAATTTCACCAAAAGATGCTGTAACTTTAGCTAAAAAAATGGATGTAAAAATCTATACTATTGGAATTGGTAAAAAAGGCGAATACGATAGCACACTTTTAAAAAAAATAGCCTCTGATAGTGGAGCTGAGTTTTTTGCAGCATCTAGTGCAGAAGATCTAAAGCTAGTCTATGAAAAGATAGATTTACTACATCCAAGTTCACTTAAGAGTGGAGAAATTCCACTAAAGAATAATCTAAGTTTTCCTGCTGTTATTAGTGCTCTATTTTTACTTCTATTTTGGACTATGAGACGTTTTAAAAGTGAAAAATTATGAGTTTTATTTACCCTCAAGCTTTTATTTTATTAGCTCTTGTCTTACTTTTATTTTTTCGTAAAAGTTCAAAAAAAGCAAACTTTAATCTATTAATACTCAGTTCAATATTTATAATAATTGCTATTGCTAGACCAATTCTGCCTCAATCTACACAAAAATTAAGCCGTTTTAGTACAGATATAGTACTAGCAATTGATCTTTCATACTCTATGAATGCAAAAGATGAAAATCCGACTAGGTTTGATGAGGCTAAAAGACGTATTAAGGAGCTACTAAAATATCTTCCAAATGATAGATTCGCTGTAATTGGTTTTACTTCTCAAGCACTAATTTTATCACCTCTTAGTTCTGACCATGAGCTTCTTTTACACCTTTTTGACAACCTAGAACGCGATCAAATCATTACACGTTCAACAAATATTTTAAGTGTTCTAAAACTTACAACAAAACTAAGTAGGCAATTGCCAAGACAGCTTCTTATTTTTACAGATGGAGGAGAGCAAAAGAGTTGGGAGAAAGAGATAAAATTTGCGAATGAAAACAAGATAAAAGTTCATATAAGTACACTTGGTACAAAAAGTGGGAGTATGCTTTTTGAAGATGGTAACACTATTAAAGATAAAAGTGGCAATATTGTCATAAGTCGATTAAATAGTAGCATTGAAAAACTATCATCTTCAACTTCTGGATTTTATAGCCAAACAGATAATACAACATCTTTAGCTCGCGTACTTTCTGATAATTCAAAAAAAATACGTAGTGACTTTTATGGAGTATCTGCTCATACTGAACTCTACCGCATACCACTTGCTATAGGTTTAATTCTATTTATGTTAGGCTCTACAAGTTTAGCTAGTAGAATATTCGTAATAGTTCTACTTATTTTTCCTACATTTAAAGCAGAAGCAAATATATTTGATTTTTGGTATATTTACAAAGCTAAAAATGAATATGAAAAAAAAGATTTTGATACCTCTGCTGAATACTTTTCAAAACTTGGAGATAAAAATTGGCAGACGCTATTAAATGTAGCAAATGCGCAGTACCACGCAGGAGAATATAACTCAGCGCTTAAAACATTAGAACGCATAAAAACAACAGATAGTGAATTAAAGTCAAGAATATATTGTGAAATGGGTAATGCGATGTTACGACTTAAAAAACCACAAAAAGCAGAAGCACTATATTTTAAATCTTTAATTCTAGTTGATGATAAAAAATGCGAGCAAAACTATTGGCATGCACACTTTTCATCTAAGACTTACGAAATGAGCACTGGTGAACAAAAGGCTAAACTCACATCTTTAGCAGACGAGGCTAGCTCAACAACAAAAGGCTCTAAAAAAAAGAAAAAATCTAAAAGTAAAGCAGAAAGTAAAAATGGAAAAAGTGGTTCAGGAAGTGGGAAATCTTCAAAAAAACTACAGAAGAAAAAGAGCTCAAAAATTAAACTAAGTTCAAAACCAACACCAATAAGCTCAAAACAGTATGAGCTAATAAATAAAAAGAGCGTTAATGAAAAAACTCCCTGGTAGTCTAATAATTTTTTATATCTTAAGTGTTTTGCTTAATGCAAATGAGGGATACAAGATAGATGTACAATATAGTCCAAAGAGAGTATATGCAAATCAAGCAATGAACTTAGATATTGTCTGTAAATTTGATGGCAGTGGTAATGGAATGGATTTCATTTTCACTCCACCAAATATTAATGATGTAGTATTTACATTAGTTCAAGACTCTGAGAATTTTAAAGGTTCAAAGAAAATAATAAATTTACACTATCTTGTAGAGTTTAAAAAAGATGGGTTTTACAATATAAAACTAAAAGCGAGTATGAGAAAAACAAATAGTCAACAACTTAGAGAAGCAAGCACTGGACGTGATTTAGGGCCAAACTCTATAAAAGTACAGTATGAACAAGAAAGTATCTCGCTGCCATCAATTAGAATCAATGTTCTAAAGTCAGCACCTCTAACTGGAATCTTTAGCTTAAATACAACAGTTCTAAAGACTAACACTCAAGCGTATGAGCCTACCCAATTAAAAATTGAGCTAACATCAAATACTAATAAGAATACTCTATTACCATTTACCTTAAATATAGCAGATACTACTATTTTTGCAGATAAACCAAAAATAGATTTTACTGCTAATAGAGATGGTTTTAACTCAAAATTAACCCAACACTTTGCAATTTCGGCAACTAAGGACTTCACAATTCCATCTTTTTCAATAGAGTACTTTGACATCAAAAAAAAGAAAATTGTGAAACTAGAGACCAAACCAATTGAAATTAATGTCGTTTCAGTTAATAAAAAAAATTTAGTGGACAAAAAAAACTTTCCTGAGCCTAAAAAGCCTATAGATTGGAATAGCTATTTAAACTATATCTTTTGGTATCTTTTTGGAGTTTTAAGTGTTATTGTTTTTATATTTTTAAAACGGAAAAAAGTAACCACTAGTCCAGTATTAGATATTGTAAAAAGTACAAATGAGCCAAAAGAGTTGCTCAAAGTTCTTTTAACTTTACAAGATCAACCAATTGATGAGTGTATTAAAGATTTAGAAAACTCTATTTATGCAAAAAAAGATATTACAATGTCAAAGATAAAAAAGCGTATTCTACAAAAACTTGGAGAGCATTAAATGAAAACAGCACTTTTACAATTTGGTTACCAAAATAGTAAAGCTCGTACTCTTGTGAAAACAGAAGAGTTAATTAAAGAGGCATCAGAAAATGGTTCAAAACTTGTAGTTTTACCTGAACTGCATCAAAACAACTATTTTTGTATAACTGAAGATGTAGAAAATTTTAACCTTGCTGATTCTTACGAAGAGGATGTAAAGTTTTGGAGTAGTGTTGCTAAAAAATATTCTATCGTTTTAGTTACAAGTCTTTTTGAAAAAAGAGCCGCTGGTCTCTATCATAACACTGCAGTTGTTTTTGAAAATGATGGAACTATTGCTGGTAAATATAGAAAAATGCATATTCCAGATGATCCAGGATTCTATGAAAAGTTTTACTTTACACCTGGTGATTTAGGTTTTGAACCAATTCAGACAAGTGTTGGGCGCCTTGGCGTACTTATATGTTGGGATCAATGGTTTCCTGAAGCTGCAAGACTTATGGCACTTAAAGGAGCAGAAGTTTTAATCTATCCGACTGCAATTGGATGGTTTGATGAAGATTCCAAAGATGAAAAAAATAGACAACTAGAGAGCTGGATAACTGTGCAACGCTCACATGCAATTAGTAACGGTGTACCATTAATCTCAATTAATAGAACAGGTTATGAGAGTGATGCTACAAAAGCAATTGATGGTATAAGGTTTTGGGGGAATAGCTTTGCAGTAGGAGCCCAAGGTGAATATTTAGCTCAAGCAGATAGTGAAAATGAGACTATTATCTATATAAATATAGACTATAAACGCTCAGAAGATGTTAGAAAAATCTGGCCATTTTTGCGTGATAGACGGATTGAGGCTTATGATGGGCTAAATAAAAGGTATCTAATAGACTAATTTTACACTTCTCATTAATTTATTCAATTATAAATACTGTGTTACTCTTAGCTATTTAGACTTTGATAACGCTTCAAAAAGAACTTGTAACTGTTCTGGTATATTTTTTAATTTCCATAATGGGTGTTTGTTTTTATTTAAATCATTAATAGAGAGAGGCATTTGCCAAAAACCCATAGTAAAATCGTTAAAGATACGATTTTTTACACTATGTTTAGATACTACTTTAATATTTTTATGACGTTTATCTTTTTTGATATGCTTCAAATGCCTTTTTACATTTTCTTTGGAACCTTCAATAACCTGTGCAAAATCATTATTACCATGAATCAAATAACTAGTAATGTCTCGTTTTGCATTCATAATTTTTGCATCTCTTATAATCTCACCTATCTCTTGAATATTAAATAGTTCAGTAGCTTTACTAATATAAACTATACGATACAACTCTTTAGAAGTTTTCTCTATTGTATCTATTTGATTAAGCAATAGATTCGTGAGAGTATCGATTTGCATAGGTTTATAGAAATAATAACCTTGAATATAATCAGCTTCTAAAGTTTGTAGATTAAAAAGTTGAATTTTTTCTTCAACCCCTTCGGCAATAATTTTTTTGTTTAGTGTTTTTGCCATCTTAATAATTGCAGAAACAATAGATAAACTATCCTCTTCTGTGCCCAAGCCATCTATAAATGCTTTGTCAATTTTTATCTTACTAATTGGTAATCTAATGAGTTGCAATAAAGAAGAGTAACCTGTACCAAAATCATCAACTGCAATCATAAAACCTTTTTCAGAAAATTTATTTAATACACCCAAACTCATATTAACATCATTCATAATTGAGGTTTCTGTAATTTCTAAAACAATATTATGAGGATTTACTTCATAGCGTTTAACGATACTCATAAAATCATCAAAAAGTGTATCATCTATCTGAACTGTAGATACATTTACAGATATATAAGGTGTATCTGTATAATGATGTTTTTGCAGCAATGCCATATATTTACAGACCTCTTCAAAAACAAATTTTCCAATTGAAATTATAGTTCCATTTTTTTCTGCTACAGAGATAAATTCTGCTGGTGAAACAAATCCAAGTTGTGCAGACTCCCATCGTAAGAGTGCCTCAGCACCTCTTATTACACCTGTTTCTGTTGCAACTATAGGCTGATAAAGTATTTTAAACTCTTCTTTAGCTAATGCACCTCGTAATCCATTTGAAATTTCTAATTCACGTTTTGCATATTCATGTAACTCATCAGTAAAAAGATTCCAACTATCTCGTCCATGTCTCTTAGTAAGATACATAGCTGCATCAGAATCTCGAATCATATCATCTGCAAAATGCGTGTTGCCATGACCAATAACAACACCTATGCTAACTGTTGTATAAACTTCTTGTTCTTTAAAAATAATAGGCTGTCGTAATTTATGATTCACATTTTTTGCTAAAGTAGATATTACTTCTGTATCTTTAAATTTTTCACTAATAATTACAAACTCATCCCCACCCAATCTACCTATAATATCACCAGCACCTGCAACCTCTGTAAGTAACTTTCCAACACGAATTAAAAGTTCATCACCAGCTTCATGTCCAAATGTATCATTGATTAATTTAAAATTATCAATGTCAATAAAGAGTAATGCAACATTATTGCCATTAGCTTTTGAACGCTCTAACGCACTATTCAACCGTTCTCTAATAAGTTTTCTATTAGCCAACGATGTAAGTGGATCATGTGTTGCTTGCCATTGAAGTCGTTCCTCATGCTCTTTATTTTTAGTAATATCAATCATAGTAGCGACTAATAGATTATCTCCATTTATAGCAGCTTTATTAATACTAGCTTCAGCACTAAAATATGTTCCATCTTTTCTATACCCAACAATTTCTGCTCTTTCTCCCATTCTTAATGAGTGCAAATCAGATTGAACAAATCTCTTTACATGCATTTTGTGTTGTTCACGTAAATGAGGAGGGACTAAATTATGAACAGAAAGACCAACAAGCTCATCATAGTTATATCCAAACATATTTAACATGACTGTATTAGCATCAACAATAATACCTTCATAATCAGTAGTTAAAATTGCAACGTCAACCATATCAAGCATACTATTTCTAAGCATATTTGCAGAGTTAAGCTCTTTTTCAAAAATATTTACAGTTGCATCATTTAAACGCTTATAGTTATCAACTTGGTATCGCTTAGGCACTTTTGGTGCATTCAATCCAAATGATTCTACGATTGTAAATGTCCCATCTTCATTACATTTAGAAAGATATGTATTTACATAAGCATGATGACTCTTCTTATCCATCTTCACTATACCCTGAGGTGAGCTAACTTCCACATCCTCTAGAGCCTCAATTAAACCCTCAACATCAGTACTTTTTGTATGATTTACTGCGTTAGCAAAAGCTTTAACACATAAGTATGTTCCCTCACCAAAATTTGTCAATACTCCATTGCCATCGGGCCAAATAGCATCAATTCCATCCTCTTTTAAAAGTCTCTTTTTATATTCTTCATTTTGTTCATTTTTAATATTCATAAAGTATGTATTTGAAGAGAAAAATCCTTCACGAACATTTGGTTTAAGAAGTTTTACCATCGCTTCGTCATAATGACCCATAACAACAGCCATTTTTTCTTTTAATCCATATTCTGTAAATGAATTTAGTAAATTGACTTGGTCTTGACCTGCAAAATATGGAACAAAAACATCAGCGCCAGATTTTGACACACTCTCAATTAATCTATTAATCTCTTCTTCAGTTGTACCAATTGAAAGATACTCTTCACCAACAACCTCTCCTCCAGCCTTTTCTAAAGCTATCTTAGCAGCATCAATACTACCTCGTGGCCACTCATAGTTGTTTCCAGCAAAAAACATCTTCTTACCAAATTTATCTGCCATATAAGGTATCATTCTATCAATTTGCTGATTTGGAAGAGCTGCAAAGTGAAAAAAATAACGACTAGTAATACCACCTTCATAAAATGAAAAATTCAGTTGTGGAATTTTACGAACATCACTTACAAGGTTAGAGACTGAAAGACGTGAATTAGATAAAAGATTTCCAATAATTGCACTACAGTGGTGTTCATCAATAAGCTTAAAAGCGGCTGGAACGGCACTATCAGGTAGACTTCCATCATCTTCTACTACTAACTCAAGATTTCTACCTAACAATCCACCAGCATCATTAATTTCTTTTACTGCAATTTTAGCAGCCATAACTATTTCATCACCATATAACTTAACAATACCACTAAGTGGAGCAAGAAGACCTAACTTTATAGATTTCATCATCATTTCCCTACTCTATATTAAATAATATATTAGCACAAAAAATATATATAACAAACAATTAAAAGAGATTACTAAAATCTGCCATTTTTATATGACTGATAGGTTGAAGCATATGATGGACTAAACTACTAACATTTAAAACTATCTAATTTTTCATTAAGTGAACTTGCTAATTCAGAAAGTTGTTTAGAAGCATTTTCAATATCTTCTGCACTTTTTGCATTTTCAATAGTTACTTCATTTATTTTATCAATATTAATAATAATTTTCTCAGCACCTTCTGCAATTGCAATAGATGTTTTAGTAGAAGTACTAGAAGTCTCTTTAACTGCCAAAATTTGATTAGATGAGAAACTAATTTTATCTTTTACAACTTCTGATATTGAGACAAGATCTTGCACAGCTTGAGCATTTTCATTCATATTTCCTGATGAATCCATAATATTTTGAACAATAACATTTACCGTAGCATTAATTTCACTTAAACTTTTTTGCGTACGTTCAGCAAGCTTTCTAACTTCATCAGCCACAACAGCAAAACCACGACCATGCTCCCCTGCTCTAGCTGCTTCTATTGCTGCATTTAGTGCTAATAAATTTGTCTGTTCAGCAATATCAGAAATTACACTTAAAACATCTTTTACCTGCTCTGCATCTTGACTAAGACTATTTAGTTTTTCAGCCATTTCAATCTCTGTTTCTGCTGTTTTTTGTACAATATCAGAAAGTTTAACAACATTAACCGTTGCATCATTCAAGCTACTATTTGCCTCGCTAATTATAGACTCTGTCTCTTTTGCTTCATCTATAGATTTTGAGAGTTCATTTTTTATCTCGTTCCCCATATCTGTTGTCTTTTTCAATAAATCAACACTATCATCAATTCTATTTCCTATATTAACAGCCGTAGAAGATAAATTAACAGCAACTGACGCATTATTTTCTGAAGATTGTTTAGTATCTTTGACTGTAGTTTGAACCTTTTCTATAAAAGTATTCATATACCCACTAACATCACCAATTTCATCTTTTCTATCCTCAGGCAGCCTTTTAGTAAGATCACCATCACCTGATGATAAATCTTTTGTTCTGCTTTTTAAAGTATTTAATGGCTTAATGATAGTAGTTCTAATAATAAATGTAAAAATAATAAGTACAATTAAAATAACAATAATTGAGATAATTATAATATTATTTCTTATCGAATGAGCATAAGCCAAGCCTTCATCTTCATCAATCTCAGCGATTATTGCCCATCTCTTGTCGTAAATATTAACCCAAGAGTAAGAACTCAATACGCTTATATCTCTATAATCTTTGATTATCCAACTTCCTTTTTTACCATCTAGTGCACTTCTTGTAGAATCTGTTTTCACATCAAAAAAGCCAATTGTTGTACCCGTCTGTTTTACAACAGGATTTGTCATATCTTTTACAAATCTACTATCATTTCGCATCTTAAAATCTGGACCTATTAGATAAACCTCTCCACTCTCTCCAAGCCCAGCCTCTTTGTATTTTCCATTAAAATTCATTATCTGGTTAATTGAATCAATTGGCATCTGAAAAATCAAAACACCTTTTAATTCAGAGTTTATAAATACTGGAGTTCCTATGAATGATGCTGGTGAGTAATAGCTTGGCTCATAAGGGGCAAAATCATCAAAAGCAATTTCTCCTTTTGTAAGGTTAAGTGCATTTTTGTAAACATTAGCAATTCCAGTGTCACTGTAAATACCAGTTTTAAGATTTGTTGCATAATCTTTCTCTTTGAAAACAGTATAAACAATATTGCCTTTTAAATCAACCATGAAAATATCATAAAGAGAGAAGTTCGTTAAAAAGCTATTGTATGACTCATGATATTTAGAGTGTGAAGTCATATACGAAGATGGATAATCTTTATTAAAAGACATATTATTCTTCTCACCAATATTAGAGGGATTTTTGTCAATAAAAATATATTGTGCTACTAACCCATTTTCATCAGTTGGTAAATACTCTTTAGTCTCTTTTTTTGCTCTTACATTTGGCAAAGAATATTTTACATCATTTAAATATTTTGTATCATAATGTGAAATTAGACTACTCTTTACTATTTCCATATCTAGACTGTTTTCATTTTCAATATTATAAAAATTCTTACTAAATTCTAAAATAGCTGATTGAGTCAATTGGGATTCAGCTAAAGATACTAAAAGTTGATTTAAAGAGCCAAAATAACTTTCTATATGACCTTGTTTAGCTGATAATACAGAATCAAGTTGTTTAAGTCTTGAATGTTTAAGTCCCTCTGAGCTTTTATAGATAGATACTGTTCCTAATATTATTCCAAGTAGCATTAAACCAAATGCACTAAACAACATTAATTTTACATTAATTTTATAACTTATACCTACATTTTAAAATTAGTTTACTATATTAACACAATAGTGTTTAAAATAAGTGCATATTTTATGATTTTTATTAATCATTTTTATATATAAACTTTAATCTATTAGAATAATTTTGGCTATCTAAAATAATTAACACATAATTAACACTTCTTTCATACAATTTCGCATCCACGGTATTTTCCCCTTAAATTCCTTCCATTCTCAATACCGTGACATTTTTCAAAAGGTAAATTCATGATAAAACAATTAACACTTTTAAGTTTAGTAGCATCTACCATATTAGCATCAGATTCAATGCAAGTTGATACTATTACAGTTAAAGGCAGAAGTATTAGCACAAATATTAAAGAGGTCAGTAAAGAAGAGATAAAATCAGCAGATTTAGCAGAAGCTTTAAGTAAAAGTGTTCCTAGTATCTCTTTAGTTCGTAGAAGTGGTATTGCAAATGACATTATTTTACGTGGTCAGAAAAAAGATAATATAAATATTTTAATTGATGGTGCTAAAATTTATGGTGCATGCCCAAATAGAATGGATCCACCAACATCGCATGTACTAACAAATAATATTGAAAATATTGAAATACAAGAGGGTCCATTTGATGTAGAAAGTTTTGGAACACTAAGTGGAATCGTAAAAATTAATACTAAAAAACCATCAACAGAGACAGCTGGTGATGTTAATGTAAACATAGGTAGCTTTGGGTACCGTAAAGCATCCGCAACTATTAGTGGTGGAACAGATAGAATAAGAGTACTACTTAGCGCTTCAACTGAGAATGGTGAGCAGTATGAAGATGGCAATGGTAGAACATTAGCTGAACAGACTAAACTAAATGCACCTAAAGCGCAAGATTTTTATCAAACTCAATATGAAAATATGGATGCATTTGAGAAAAAATCTTTTATGGGTAAAATTTATATCGATTTAACAGACAATCAAGAGTTAAAACTAAGTTATACTGCAAATAGAAGTGATAATATTTTATATCCTAACTCAAAGATGGATGCTTTGTATGATGATTCTGACCTTTTTAATACTACATATATAGTTAAAAACCTTGCAACATATTCAAAAGAGTTAAGTCTCAACTACTACTATTCAGATGTTGAACACCCAATGTCAACTAAATACAGAGATTGGCAAAAGAACCCAATGGCTAAAGGTTTCATGACTAATGCACTTGATTCAACTATATCTGGAGTTAAAATTAAAAATTCTTTTGATTTAAATGAATTTAATATTCTTGTTGGTTTAGATGCAAGTACTAGAAATTGGGATGGCACATATTTAATGAATGGTGTTAAAAACATTGGAAAGTCTGTAGAAGATGTTGACACAAAAAATAGAGCTATCTTCACAACAATATCTAAAGAATATGATAATGTTAACATTGAGTTTGGTGCAAGATATGATAATACAGATATTGATACAAAAGGGATAGCACAAGACAATGATTATAACTCATTAAGTGCAAACCTTTTTGGAACATATAAAACTGATAATACTACTGAATACTTTGCAGGTATTGGTAGAGCTTCAAGAGTGCCCGATGCAAGAGAGCTATATTTTACTAGTATGCTAAAGACAGTAGTTGGGACTCCGAATTTAGATGAAACTTATAATACAGAATTTGATTTTGGTGTTAATAAAAAGTACGAAAATGCTACATTAAAAGCAAAAGTATTCTATAGCATGTTAAGTGACTACATTGTATACAATTCATCAAAAACTATAAATGCATTTGAAAATGTAGATGCAGATATTTATGGAGTTGAACTTAGTGGTTTATATCTACTATCTGATACATTAACACTTGATTATGCTATGTCTTATCAAAGAGGTAAAAAAGATAATGCACTTGTTGGTCAAACAGATAGAGATTTAGCAGAAATTCCACCATTAAAAGCGAACCTGTCTTTAGGATATGAGCCAACTGAGCAAGATACTCTATCTCTTAATTTAGTTGCAGTAGATAGTTGGGATACATACGATGCAGATAATGGTGAACAAGAGCTTTCTGGTTTTGCTATTTTTAATGCTAGATACAATAGAGACCTATCTCATGGTTTTGACATTACGCTTGGTATTGACAACATATTTGATAGAACTTATGCAATATCGAATACATATAAAGATTTAACTCTAATCACAACAGGTACAGCAGTTGATGATGTTATGTTGTTAAATGAACCAGGACGTTACCTATATGCAAATCTAAGCTATAAGTTCTAATTTGCTAGTATTGCATCTATGCAAATACTTAAATTACGAAAAGAAGATTTAAAACGTGCGTATGAAGTTATAAAAGAACTTCGTACGTCATTAGAGTATGAAGAGTTTACAGATACTGTAGAACTTATGCAAGAAGAATCTGGCTACACAATGTTTGGATTATGGGACAGAGGTGATATACAAACCTACGCTGGTGTCTCAATCACTACAAACCTCTATTGGAAAAAACATCTTTTTATTTATGAACTTGTAACTAAAGATGCAATGCGTGGAAATGGTTATGGACATCAAATGATAAACTTTTTAGATGATTACGCAAAAATGCACAAATGTGAACATATTGCACTCACCTCAGGTGTACAGCGTACTGATGCTCATAGGTTTTATGAAAGAGAAGAGTTTAATAAAGCAGGTTTTACATTTTTAAAATAATTTAAAAGGCACATATTATGCAAGATGAACATATTAAAATTAAAGAGAGTATCAATAAAACATTTGATAATGTAGCTAAAAATTATGATAAGAATGAGCAGTTCATAATCTCAGCAAAAAAACTAGTTGAATTTATTCCACATGATAAAAATGAATCTTTCACAATTTTAGATTTGTCAACTGGTACCGGAAATATTTCTATTGAGTTAGCAAAGAGTTACAAAAATGCAACAATTTTTGCTGTAGATATTTCAGAACAGATGTTAAATATTGCAAAAGATAAAGCAAAAGCTCTAAATATAGATAATATAACATTTTACAAGCAAGATGTAGAAAATTTAACACTTAACAATAATGAATTTGACATAGTTACATGTGGATATGGGCTATTTTTCTATCCAAATATGGATGAAACATATAAAAATATTTGCAACATTATCAAACCAAATGGAAAGTTTATTTTTTCCTCTTTTACAGATGATGCATTTAATCCATATACAAATATATTTTTAGATTTACTCAAAAATAGTTACAATATTGAACCACCAAAAAGATTAGAAAATAGACTTCTAAAAACAGTTAAAGAGGTGGAAGAGTTAGCAAAAATCACCAATCCAAAAAATCTTCACATAGAACATTTTCAAATCAGATATCCATTATCTATTGATGAGTGGTGGTCACTACTAAATAGTACTGGTTATGAGGGACTGCTTAGTCAGTTGAATGAAAACTATGATAATTTTAAAGATGATTATATTAAGAATCTAAGCAGAGTTACAAATAATCGTGAAATAGCACACAATGCTGATACACTGTTTACAATAGTTACTATCTAGTAGGTATTTTCTAAAACTACTATTTTTTATATACTTAGTGCACCTCTAACTGACTGAATTAATTTAATATCAGAACATGGTTTAACTTGCCAACCAGTTATACCTATCTTTTTACCCTCAACTTTCATTTTGCTAGAGTTCTCTATTGTAAGCATAATTATAGGTTTCATTTTAAGAGAAGGGTCTGATTTTAACTCCCTAGCTAAATCCAAACCATTAATGTGAGGCATATTAATATCTAAAATTACTAAATCATAAGAAATCTTTCCTGATTGAATATCTTCAAGCATCTTTACAGGATTGTTATATGTTGAAAACTCTATCTCACCATCAGCTATCATATCTTCAAATGCCATTCTACATGATTCTAAAACTGTTTTTGAATCATCAACTAATACTACATGCTTACTCATAAAGAACCTTTTTCAATAAACTAAAATAGATACGCTTATATGTACTATATGCAAAAGTCTATTAAAAAATTATTATATTAACACAACTCTTTTTCAATAACTGGCAAAAGCTCTTTTTCAATCAAATTTAGTGTTTTTTCATACTCAACACTCTCTTTCCCACTTGGGTCTTCAAAACCAACATGAATCTTTTTAACAGCTTTTGAAAAAATTGGACATGTCTCTTTTGCATTATCACATACAGTTACAACTAAATCAAATTCATCATCAATGACAGTATCTATAGTTTTAGAATAATACTCATCTCTCCACAAACCTTTTTGTTCCAAAAGTACCTTTGCAGTTGAGTTTACAACGCCACTAGCTTTAACACCAGAACTTTGAGCATATATACAATCTGCTAGTTTTGCGTTTATTAGAGCCTCTGCCATAATTGAACGACAACTATTTCCAGTACAAAGAATTAAAACATTTTTTTTATTCATAAACTACAACCTTTTTCTTTTATAATAGTAGGTAACTCTAAATCTAGAGTTCTAATCTCTGCTAATGCCTCTAGGCGAAATCTATCTAATGGACTTCTTACTGAGTAGTAAGCCCATGTTCCTTTTCTATCGACTCTCAAAAATCCAGCATCTTTCAAAATTTTAAGATGGCGTGAAAGACGAGATTGAATCATCTCAAATGAGTTTTGCAAATCACAAACACAAACTGCCCCATTTTCATCTAAAAATCTCAAAATTTTCACTCTAGTCTCATCATTTAGTGCTGAAACTGATT
>Ga0316202_10000459_pt1 | contig 45177 bp, 42 predicted proteins | sample 3monrhotite_MG_FD_204934 | JGI IMG/M metagenome (GOLD analysis project Ga0316202, IMG submission 204934) | Microbial mat bacterial communities from mineral coupon in-situ incubated in ocean water Damariscotta River, Maine, United States -... | ecosystem: Environmental > Aquatic > Marine >...
GGTCTAAAGGAAGCCGGATGCAAAACTGCGAGCTAATGAACAAAAACATCATATGAGGCGTAGGCTGGAGGCGAGAAGGCACAAGACTTCGAAGCCATGTGATCTAACGGCCACCGTAAATAATGATACAGCAGTGGAGTGACAGCTCATGCTCTTATCTGAGGAGATCCGCTTAACAAACGATAGGTAAATAACCAGTGAGGCCCTGGTTGATCAAGCTTTGGCATGCAGGGTTCATCGCTTTGAATAAACAAGACCTGTCCCTCGGCCCTTTTAGCGGCACCTCAATGAACCATTAATAAATTCTTTATTATTTTGAGTAAGACTAAAGACTATGGTAGAGCTTGAAATAAATTCACCTTTTCTATTGTTTTCATTTATTCGAACCGTACAGTCCCAAACATCAACCACATTGCCTGTAGACATTTCATGCTTGGAAGGCGAACAATAAGACTCAACAACCGTTTTATTATCATTGTCATACGATACCGAAAGCGCCAAAGCTATTTGCTCATATAAATTTATGTCAGCCCTGCAAAGGGGTTCAGTAGCAAGATTAACATTCCCATTCTTGAGAAGAGCATTAAAAACCTGCTCCCCACGAGGCGGATTTGATGGTTCAGTAGCATGAACTGCACAGCCCGTTAAAAATAGAAAGCATATGAGGTATCTCATATAAATTTACCGTAGTAGAACTCGACCGTAGTTCCAGCTGTTTTGTATGTATTTGAGAACTTTGTTTGGAACAGTGTCAGCATATCTGCCACTACTTTGTCATGAGTATTGCTATAGTTCCAGACTTTTCCCTTCGACAGTATCCCCACATGTTTTTTTGGATGCGTTCCCATTACTAATTCGGTTCCAACGGTTTTTATATTTGACGACAGAGTGACGAATATTAAGCATTCCGTCAGTGCAGCAGACTTATTGACTAATGGGCTGGTGACGGGTGCCGCACCGAACAAATCGTTAACTCTAATAGTGGCGCCTTTCGCGATTTTTTGCTTGTCTGCCCAGGTGGTGTTTTTGCATGTAGCGCCAGGCAGCTCGTAACCCATGATGTGAGAAACATAATGTGCACAATGATTTTCAGAATTATTCTTCGCGATACTAAATGGACAAATCCTACTTATGTTCATGCCCAAGCTTTTTTCTATATCGGTTGGTATCTTACTCATAATATTTCCCTTTCTTAGAATTGTTTGGCCGCTAACGAGGCTGTAGAATTTCTGCATTTCAAGAGAAAAGACATGGGGTCAGAAAAGGCATGGGGTCAAGTCTTGTTTTGTGCATTCCGTTTACTGAAGAAGGCATGTGCAAAATAGGGTGTAGATCAGCCACTGACAGATATTTTACGTTTTCCGGCCCAATAAGTTGCCTGCTCTTGTATAAACTAACGGTGGAAAGTGGGAAATATACCACAAATAGGGTGTAAAACGACGATTGAATCCACGTCTGTGGAATAGACTAGTGGTGACATCCAGGATCAATACTTTCTCGTTCCCATGCTCCGCGTGGGAATGCATACCGTAGGTATGTGTGAAGCGGCGTATGGATTCCCACGGAGGACCGTGGGAACCAGGGGGGTTGGTGGGGTGTGAATACACAGAGAAATGAGCATGGGTAGGAGTACGCTCTTTCTTCGCTAGTCAGTTTCCGTACATAAATCGCGAAGAGATATCACCCTTTAAATAAGCAGTATTATCCCATATCCCATTTTTTCGTTAAATTGTTATTGGTTGGGTACTTATACCCCCTTGATGCTAATTATTCTGAAAAGCGCTAAGGGGTGTAGATCACTCACTGACGAAATTAGCACGGAAATATCCTAATTGCTGTTAGTTTGAGTTACTCTGGGGAAATGAAAGAACAAAGCAAAGCAGTCACTTTTCATATACATTTGTATGCGACCAAACAACAAATAGAAAAGGACTGCTTCCGTGACACTATCTCATGCTATCGAAGAAACACCAAATACTATTAATAATGTATTAACCCAGTTAAATTCAGTGATTAAAACAAAACTTGAACAAGCGCAAGCTGGCGCTGAGTTCGAGCAAGTTGAAAAGGAGATGCATAGCGCATTTGTGGAGGCTGAACGATTAGTTTTGGCTGAAATATTGACGCAATATGACATCAATACACCCTTCATCATGCTTGACGACAAAGAATACCGGCAAGTGCTTCGTTGCGAACAAGCCTATACCAGTGCCGTTGGTCAAATCAGAGTCGAACGATCTTTATATAGAGCAAAGAATGAAACACAAAGTATTTGTCCGCTCCCGGTACCATTTGATCAAACGCAGCAATCCTTCTCTACATTCGCCAATGGCGAGGTGCGGAGCACCCGAACCTGTCCCAGATCACCGCCCAGCGGATCAACAAAGCTGCCGTTGGGCTCGGGCAGCAGCTCTACGGAGAGCATCGTCAGCGCAGTCTCGGGGTCGAGGCCTGCGAGCGTCAGCGCGTCCTTGATTTCCTCGGCTGTCCAATCGGCCCGTGCCTGCGGTGCGATCAGGGTGCTGCCGACCTGTTTTGCACGATAAGCCTGTTTCAGGCCGATTTGAACATTGCGCCAGCTTTCCGCGTCGGCCTGCATGATGCGGGCGTAAAGGACAAACCAAATCTGGGTATTGACTTGCTCTGGCACAACCCGTTTCTGCCCCAAATAGGGTGTGGCGTAAGGCGCGGTGGCGGTGATCTTGCCTTTTGCTCCGTAGAAGACTGAACAGGCCAGTTCTGGCGGCGGGTGTTGGATTCCTTCCAGCACCAGGGGTTCGCCGAACCTCGCCTGAGCGGTGCTCCAGAACGGGTCCGCCGGCGCGCCAGCGCCATGGCCCACCCGGATCTCATAGGTGTAGAACGAAAAAAGCTCGGGGGAGGCTGGGTCGGTGTTGTGTGGCAATGGCATGAGGAACTGGGTCTCGGAATTGTCAGCGGGCTCCAATCGCTGCATCGCGGAGAGACCGGCCAGATCCTGCACCTGCTCTGGCGTGATGACTCGCACCCATTCGGGGTCGAGGGTGATGGAGTTGAGCACCGGGGGATCAGCCACCGGCTCGTAATTCGGCAGAAGCATTGGGTCCGGGGTGCGGTGTACAACGCGGACGAAATAGTTGTCGCGTGGGTCCTGCAGCTTCTTGTCAAACTCCAACCACAGCCGTTTTCTGCGCGGCGCGGTCGAGGCGTAGTCCTCATCGGCTTGATAGGGCGTCAGCGCAAGGCCTGCGGCGAGGATCTTGGGCATCTGGGTTGGTGCCGTGGCCACGGGCAGGTGGTTGGTCACGGATTGTGTGACGGTATCGCCCTTGAGCGCGATCTTCATGTCATAGGTGACATCGACCTCGTAGGGCAGGTTGTCCGACCCCAAGGGTGGCGGGAAGGCATCGACGAAGACCAGGCGGATATAGCCGCGTTCGGGGTCACGTCGGGCCTGTACATTAATTGTGTGCATCAGCTCGATCTCGCCCACGTTGTGTGACGCGGGTGTGTTGCCAGGCGCACCAGCTAACGAGATCGTGCGTGTCACCTGGACGGTAGGCGAGCCGCTGCCGCGCCAGGTCCAATCCCGACTGAGAACCGCCTGGACAATGTTGATCCATTGTCCGGCCAGCTCCCCCGGCTCCGCGAACTCAATGCTGGTGGCGTCGGGCGCGGCGTAATAGGTGAGCCCGGCACAGCCAAAGGCCGCACGTTCCCCTGGGCGGCTCAGCAAAACCGCATCGTCGGCGGCCAAGTCGGCCGCGAGCGCTAACCGCTCAACCAGCACCCGGCTGGGGTCGTTCTGAGCGACGACACTGTGAGCCGTGCTGCGCACGCCGACCGGATCGGGGCGCAAGAAGACCGAGCGCAACTGATCCGAGGGTGGCAGGGAGGCCAGCAGGTCGATTTCGGCTTTTGCCGGTGTATGCAGATCCATACTATCGGTGTCGCCGATACGGGCTTTTTCGCTGGCGAAATAGGACAGGTTGTTCGCGCCTACCGCATAGATCTGTAGCCGGACGTCGCGCGCACGAACTAATGGCACATCGCCGCTGACGGTACCATCGGCACCGAGCTGGCCGGAGATGTCGATATTGCGGTAATCAGCGGCGTCATGCCAGTTGAGCGTAAGCTCCATCGCCTGATCTGGATCGGTGGGGAAGGCACGAGAGGTCTCGTACCATTCGGCCCAGCCATCCTCGTCTGCCGTAGGATCATAGGTCGGCGGGCGCAAAAGGACGCGGATACGCAGATAGGGCGTGTCGGGGTCGCGAATAAAAGGCGGGGTGGTGTTGGCATCCTCGGCGGTACCGCCGGCCGCAATGGCTGCGGCGACAAGGGCGTCATTGTTCGCATGTTGTTTCAGAAGCGCCGTGCGCGCCACTGTACCCGAAGCAAAAACTGCCTCGGGGTAACCTAGCATTGGGCGGTAGACTGGAACCTTGGCGGCAGATCCGTCAGGTGCCAAAACAGGTGTGTTTACTTCGGGCCGCTTGGGCGGCAGATGGCGCTTCATATGCAGTTGCGTAACAGGTGCCTCGCCACTTCGCACGGCCGCTTCTGTGGTTGCGGGGCCACCGCCAGTGCTGTCGGCCAGCCGCACGCGGAATTCGTAGCGTTCGCCGTAGCGCGGTTCGATCTTGTCGACCTCCAGCGGTGTGTCTGGCTCATCCGTTGCATCGGGCACGCCGATCAAGCGCTGGTCGTCCTTGGTCGACATCACCAGCGACCCGCCGCGCCAATGGGCGTACCAGGGCGCCAGCCAAAGCTGGTCGCCCAGTTCGGACGGGTACACCTCGGTCCAGCGTTCCTCGTCTGCTGTGCCGAGATCAACACCAATATTGAAGGGTGAGCTGACTTTGGAGAGCGTGATCCAGGGCTTGGAGCTGGCGGCGTCATATTCGCGGACATCGACGCGGTAGCCGAAGATACCGCGCGGGGCAACAACGTTGTTTTCACCATCCGGCGGAGGGCCGAGCGCGCGGTTCTGGCCTTCGAGGATATCCTCGTCGTCCCAGCCGAGCTGCACGCCCTCGTCGCGCGCAGCCCCTGCCCTGTCATCGGATTCGGCCAGTGGATCGCTGCCCAACGGCTGGCGCGCATGCACGATCTTGGAAAAGCCGTCATCGAAACGGATTGCCTCGGCAAAGACCTTGTCGGTATTGCCGAGAGTAGCGGCGTCGGTGGCGTTGTCTGAGACCGGGAAAACCACCGGCGTGAAGATCGGCCGGGTACTGTTTTTGGGTAGCTCCGGCACGCGGGTGGCCATGGCGCGCTGGAAATCCGGCAGGCCCACATGGGCGAAATAGTCGCTACTGGGTGCCAGTTCGACCCAGAGCCAACCGCCGTTTTCCAGCCGCGGGGCGGCGTCGAGGTCGAGTTCCAGCGGCACAATCAGCCCCAGCGCTTCGGCCAGGCGCGGGCGGCGCAGGCTGAAGGCGATGGCTTCGCCCCAGCCGATTTCCGTGTCCGTAATTGGCGGCTTCGAATCCGGTGGACACTGGATCAGGCAATGGTATCTATCGTCGATGACGGCCAACGACGTGCGGGGCTGCACGAAATCGAAGGACTGGCGGTAGCTGAGCGGCAGATATTTGCGCAGCTGCTGCGTGGCATGTGGTTTCTGTGCGGAGAAGGTGTCACCGGCAGGACCGTCCTTGATCGCCATCGCTTTTTTGATCGCCTCGAAAATCGTACGGCGGTTGGGTGTCGCGGGGGCGGACACGTCGATAGTTTGGTCGATTAGGGTGCGTTGCGGCAGCGCGCCGACGGTGTCGGAGATGCTGATGCGGAAGGCCAGTGCGCAATCAGCAAAGGCCTTGACACCCGGCGGTGCGGCCAAAAGCGGCTGCAACGGATCACCGGTGGGTGCCACCAACAGGCGAATCGAAAGCTTGCGCTTGGTGTGATCCCATTTCTGCAGGTAGGGGATGAGTGTGATCTTGGGTGCAGCCATGGCGCGGTCTCCTACTCCAATTCTTTGGTGCCACTGAATGAATACGTGGCGCTGATGGAAATGATCAGGAAAATATCGACCTGCAGTTTGACCTTGCCGGAATAGTCACACAGGGTCTTTTCTTCGGTTCCCACTGCCGGGGCTGGCAGCGGGACATTTTCCTTGTAAACCAGGCCTTGTAATTCGGCAGTCAGTTTGACCTTAACAACGACGACCTCGACCCCGGCTTCCAGCCGCACCAAGCCTCCATATTTCGGCTTGTCGTTGATGATGTCATAGCTAAGGACGAAGCCGATCCCGAGATAGGCATAAGCCTGGAACGGGCCAATCGAGCCCTTCACCCCGATACCCACAAAAGCGATCAGATCGAATTTCTCGGCTGTGACAGAGCCCGAGACACTGGTGATCGTGAATTTTACTTCAAGCTGGATGACGAGATAGACGATGGCCGTTAACGGAATCTCGCCCTTCAAGGCCGCCTTCAATGTGGCCGAGGCCTTGACCCCACCGGTGTCGAGGTCGAACCCGGACGATTGACTGATGCCAAGGCTCAGCTTGATGACACTGTTGCCGACGCTCCAACCGCTTTCGGGAACGTCCTTGTCGAAGGCCACGTCAATCTTGATTTCGTGTTTGGCATTTGATGCACCCAAGTCGATCGGGCCCAGCGGGTCTCGCGCGCCGAAAATGGGCAAGTAAGTCAGTATCTTCTCGATGGATTCCTGTGTGAGTGTGTCGATCTGCGCAATCTGCGGACGCTGGGTAGTGGACCCCACGACCCGCAGCCGGGCTCCCGAGGTGTGTTCCATCCCTGCAATGTCGCTCCAAACCTCCAAACCATTGAATTCGGCACTCCAGGTATCAGCGTTGATTTCCATTTGCAGCGTGGCATCGTCGTAGAGCATCTTGGACCCGTGGCCGGTCGAACCCGAGAGCCGCAGCGGGGTAGGATGGTTGACGATCGAGACCGGGCTCGACAGTGCCAGTGTTCCACCGGAGCCGACGTTGAAATGGCGGGTGGAGCTTAGCTGGATGACGTTTTCCGGCGGCGGGAACGCGCCCTTGGAGGTCGAGCGCGCGATGATGTCGGCAAACTCGGGTTTGACATCGCTGCGCAAACGCGCAGCGCCGGCACCCTGGGCAAAGGGACGCGGGAACAGGAATGCATGCGTAGGCGTGCTTTGCAGGACACAGTAGTCTTTTTTCGGGTTGGCCGGCGTCAGCAGATCCTCGGCATCGGCAAATCGCCAGTCGCCCGGTGACGCACCGGACTTCAGTGGCGGTTCAGCATAGGCGGTGGTGTCTCCCTCGGTGTATTCGACCGGGTAACGCCGTACGATCGGCACGCCCTTGGTCTCGGACACGGGTACCGCTTCGCCGCCACCGGGCGGTGCGCCCTGGATGTCACGTCGTACGACCGACCAGGCGCCGGTTTTGGGAAATTTTGGCACGCCGCGCACGGTGGCCACGAAAAGCGGGGTTCCGGCATCGTCGGCCAGCCCCACCTCGATCCGGCGGGCGCGGAACGGCATCTGGCTGGCACCGAAATCCAGCCAGGCGTCGATGGGGCCACCGATAGGCCCTTGCGCCTCGATCAACTGTTTCAATGCATCGGCCGAGGCGGGGTCCCCGCTGGGCGCCGTCTGTAGCCAGCCCAGCAGACCAATCGCTTGCGTCGGACCGTTGGCAAGACCTTCCATTTTCAGTTCGGCATCGAAATAGTAAGGCACCATCGTCGCGCTGGCACCGTCCGAGAACTGGATGCCGGGCGCGGGACGGATCGAGCGGATGCCGAAGAGCCCTTTAAAGAGACCTGAGTCGAATGCATAGGGTGCGACCTTGGGCTGCGCGCCGCCACCAGTGGTGTAGTAACGGTAGTCGAAGAGACCGGGCGACGTCGCCTGCCAGCCTGTGTCGCGGCGGATCACGCCGCCACCTGATTTGCGTTCGACGATTACCGAGCGGGTGACGCGGATGCCCCAGGGATGCAAGACGCTGGCGACTTTGATAATTTCCAGCGCGGTACGTCCGACAACAACTTCGAATTGGGTTTTTGATGTCGCGGCGAACAGCGCCAGCGGGTCTTCCCACTTGCTGAAATTCGATCCGCCATAGCCTGACAGATCAAACCGTGTGACGGGAACCTTTGGGTTGGCCGTCATATCGTTGTTGAAAATTGTCTCGACATCGCCCATCGGGTCGCCGGTGCTGGACAAAACCGACAGGCCCAGCGGTGCGCCGGTGGGCAGATCGACGCCGTTAATCAGCTGCCGGGTCAGTCCGGCGAAATAGGGTGACATGCTGCCGTCGTCGCCCTCCCCGCCTTCGGCTTTTGCGGTGATCTGGATGCCGCCGAGGGCGTTCTCATCGGGAAACTCCGGACGGGACAACTCGTAAAGGTCGGCCGCGCGCCCGGGTTTGTCCTCTGGATTGACTGTCACCACCGTCACCAAACCAAAAGGCAGAGTGGTTCGGAATGTGACCTCGGTGCCCTCGTCGAACGCGTCGCGGGTGCCGTTCAGCACATCCTCGGGAATCACCGGAGCGAGCTTCTGCCACTGAGCGCCGAGCACGGTCGCGCCGCCATCAGTCGCCGAGGCCAGCGGCGTGGGGAACCAGCCAAGTGTCAGGATATCCTGATCTTCATCGAGTGTGCGCACCGGCTCCCACTGAATCTGCGGTAGGGTGACAAGGCGCAGCGCCTGGACAGGGGAATGCACCTCCAACGCCTGGACAGGAAAATTCGATAGTTCTGGCGGCACCGTCGAGCCCACGGACCCCGGAATGCTCGTGCCGCCGACATTGATCATTTCCCGCTTCGTTTTTGCTCCCCACAACGCCACCCCCAGAAGATCCTGGTTGGTCGATACGTCCAACAGGAAGATCGGCGGCGTGCGGCCCAGAACCTTGTGCGTGTAGCCTTCAATGGCGTTGACGGCGTTCTTGTTTTTGCGGTCGGCTGCCGCGACGCGCTTGACGCGCGCGCGGGACTCGCGCGTCTGGGCGGCGTGCCATTTGCCCAGCTCCTCTTCGGTCAGATGACGTGTGTGCTGTGCGGTCTGGGTCAGGCCGGTATCGGGGTTGAGATCGGTCTGCGCCATCGGTACCGGTTTGACGTCCGAGGCAGGCTTGTCGCAAACAATGGGGGCGCCAAGCTGACCCGCAAAACTGGTGGTAACATTGGGTGGCGATGTCCAGGCGACCTTGGCGGCCAACAGTGCGCGTGGATTTTTGATCGCGGGGCGGCAGAGCTGGAAATTTCCGACATAAGGATCAGGCAAGGTCGGCGTCCAGGCAAAAACGCCGAAGAGCACATGTAGCGCCCCGCTGTCGATCAACCTGCGCTCGGTCAGAGTACCTTGCGCCATTAAAAGCGCAGCCCGCGTGGCCCAGCACAGCGCATTGCGCAGCGCCAATTGATTTTCGGGTGCGTTGTTGTCCACTAACGCTGCCAAGGTGATATGGACTTTTCCGTTGCCGGGCTTGTGCTGATGCATCGTGCCCAGCGTTGTGGGCGTGCGCACTGGCGTGCCGCTGGTTTGCACCGGGCGATCCAGCACCACCCTGGCTGAACCCGTTGTCAGCAGGTCCTCGCCTCGCGCCGCATCGCAGCGGTAATAAAAAAGAAAGGTGTCGTCATAACTGTGTCGCCAGGGCGCACGGTGGCCCGAGGCGTCATTAAGCTCCCACAACCGGTAGTCGGTGCGGATCGGCTCGTCGAGCGCAGGCACAGTGGCGGAGAACAGCGTGACGCCGGAAACGTTGATACCCATCCAGCTCTTGATGACATGGAACCGCTCGTCTGGAGCGTACCAGCGCGCCTGCAGCTCTTTCAACGCCAGCCACCAGCTCGGTGAAGCCAGCGCGGGCCCCAGAATTGCGGGATCAGCGACGACCACGGGCAGGCCCAGACCGGCCTCGGTTATCTGAGCGGTACCCTGGAAATGCCCCAGATCTGAAGCGATGGCGTCTGCGTCGAACTCCTTCGGCTTGACCGAAACGCCGAGTAGTAGCGTCCAGAGTGGCGCGATGTAGTCCGTCGTGCCGGTAGCGTTTTTGAACTCGAACGCCTGGCCCCAGGCCTCGGCCTTGCCCCCGCCTGTCTCAATGACCAGGCCGCCAGGGCCGAATCTCAAGGTTAGCTCAGGCAGGGTGACTGAGGATTGCGCATTGCAGCCGGTTTCCGATGGGTTGGCCGTCCCTGGGTCGAGTACCAAGGTCAGGCTTGCTTCCGCCGGGGCTGTGATTTCGACTTCGCCGGTGGTGACATTGACAATGTTGGGTAGGGTCAGCTTGCCATCCTTGACCGTAATCCCAACATAGGCGCCCGTGGGCAGATCGCCGCTCAGGAGGTCGCCACGGACCCAGATTGTACCTTCCTGCAGATCGAGCGTCAGCGGGCGGCCCGGGCCCGAGAATATCGGCCGACGTGCGCTGGTCATCACGAAGGCAGGAGTCGATGCGCCGGTCTCGGTCACTACGAACCGACGGGTGGGGCGGTAGAACTCGAACCAGACGCGGCCGCCATCGACGACGAACGGACCCAGCCGTTCGGCGCCACCAAGAGCAGAGAGCGGCCCGGCGATACGCCCCTCGATCAGGTTCTCGCGTTCATCGACCCGCATCATTCGCAGTGGGGGTGTACGGCGATCCGCACCGGTCAGGCGGACGCCGCTGATAATCTCGCGATCTTCCTCAGATATCTCCAGCCGCGTCAGGCGGGACAGAAGCGTTTCGACGCCATCATCGGGAGTAGCTTCCAGTGCTGCGGCCACCAAGCCTTGCAATCGCGCCAGGGTCGCTTCGTCTGCATCGACGATATCCTGGGTTAGCCGTGCCACGGCATCGAAATGTTTGTCGTCGTAGAGAAATTTAGTCATCAGACTCCTCCCTGAGATGTCTGTGTTCAGACCAGAAGCATCGCTATTAACCCTGAGCCTGGGTGTTAGGAACGGGTAAAAACGGACGAATGCACTTACGTATACTTATAGTTAATTTCACCCCTGAATGCAATGTGGTTCAAAACCCATCCTTCCGAGCTGCATAAGTATCTACGCAAGTTCTGATATTATTCGTGACTGACAAAAAATGCTATATAAAGGTGTTGATCTCCGTTTGGGTCGGCGTTACCAACAACTTGTGAAAGAGCATGCAAACTTAACAAAAACATTGGCGGTAGATTTACATGCGTTATCCACAGAAAGTAAATCCGGCGTTACCAGTACACAGGCCGCCTTGATTATGTTGAGATCCGCGAAGTTTGCCAAGCGCTTGAAGTTTCTATGCAAAGGTTTAACAACTTGTATGAAAAAAATACGGTAACGGTAATGGAATACTGACCGGTTTTTGAGGCTTAACGGTTTGATTAACGAGCCCCCTCTATCTCATTATCTATTTTACAGCTAGACTTCAGCCAAATCATTAAGTGATTATCACATTGAATAAGTTAATTTTTTTATTGATGGGGTGGTTATACATCCCTTGCGCCTATAGCCAACCTCCTATTTCAAAAAACCGTTTATGGATGGAAGAGCTTAGGAATGGAAATTAAATAACTGATACGATTGGCATCTCTGCTTCAGGCCGTCTTCGCCCGTTCTTCAATCACAAAAGCTCGAAATAGAACGACTATTCCTGTGCTTTTGCTCAATCAGAACGAACAAATACGGACTAAATCAGAGCGCCACTTGTATCAGTTATTCAATTTCCATTCCTTAGAGAGTTATTTGATGGCTGGTATTTTGAAAGCTGCACAAGTCTTATTCAAAAACAAGAAATACTCCAAGGCTTACGCAAGTCTGGATTGTCAGCAAGCTTTGTTTCATGTGCTGATGATTTTGTTGCAGGCAAAAGTGTACTCAAACATTTCCCCCTTGAAGAAGAACAAAACAAAATTACTAAAATGGAGACAAGCATGGCTTTTTATTTACGGTTTATGATCATTCCAATTTTTATAGCATCAACTAGCATGCTTGCATACAGTGCTGGCGTTACCGCTGAAGAAAAACGGTCGCCGGGAAACGAAAAGAAAAACTCAACCGGTATGACAAATAAAGCGATGGATGAAATCATCCGCCGCATTGCTAAAGATATCGAAGGTGGCCAAGGTTTTTGGCGGTTTCATATACAGAATAAGGAAATAATAGTGATAACCGATGACAAAGCCGATCGCATGCGCATTATGACGCCAATCGTTGAAGCAGAGAAACTGGACTCTGCTCGTTTACTGCGCCTGATGCAAGCAAATTTTGATTCAGCACTTGACGCGCGTTATTCCATTGCGAAAAATGTGTTATGGGGCACTTTTTTACATCCACTTCAATCATTGAGTGGTCGTGAGTTTTTGTCCGGCCTTGGGCAAGTTGTCAATCTATCCAATACTTACGGGAGCACTTATAGCTCAGGAGCAATAATCTTCCGTGGCGGCGATAGTGATAGTTTACGTGAGCGTGAATTGATTGATAATTTAATTAATAAAGGGTTGGCTATCTAAAGACACAATTGGGAAATAATCACATCAACCTGAATGATTGCTAAACGAAGTTTACTAATATTAGAATTAGCAAAGATCGATTTGTTTTGTAGTCATTGTAAAACGTTTATGCATAATTACGCGATACCATAAACACGTAACAAAATGTTATGCATTTAGGAGGAATACTAAGTGGATATAAAACCCGAAGAAATTATTGACTATTGGTTTTCTGATAGCATTAAAAATAAATGGTTTTCTCCTACGCCGGAATTAGATAAAGAAATTTTAGAAAGGTATGAAGCCTTATGGGAAAAAGCAGCAAGAGGTGAATTAGATGAATGGAGCAAAAACTCAACTGGCAGCCTTGCTCTGATCATAGTACTTGATCAATTTCCTCTAAATATGTTTAGGAATCAGGCCAAAAGTTTTAGCACGGAGAAAAAAGCACTAGAGATCTCGCACAACGCAATAAAAAATAAATTAGACCAAAAAATAGACAAGGACAAACTATCATTTTTGTATATGCCATTTATGCATAGTGAGGACATTGATAGTCAAGATATGTCAGTAAAGCTATATAGGGAAAACAGCCTGGTAGATAGTATAAAATATGCGGAACATCACAGGGACATTATTAGAAAATATGGGCGTTTTCCACATCGTAATAAATTATTATCGAGAGAAAGTACTAAGGAAGAGGAAGCCTATCTTGCATCTGATGCTGCTTTTAAGGGCTAAAAAATGCATAGCCAAGCGTTCCTGTAATTATTATGGCACTGGTTGGTTTACCACTAATCCACGGTTTGTCGACGAAGACCGGCTCCCTTTCAGCGGGAAGTCATTACATCGATGCAAATAAGGTTTTGAGCTATGTTCAAAAACAAGGAGGCTCTTCTGCTAGATATGAATAGTACCTTCATGTTTGGAGAAGATAGGTTTGGAGAGGAAGAAGATTACTCAGAGTATTATCGAACTATTGGTGGCGGGTTATCTGCTGACCACGTTAATGACATAATTAATCATATATATGAGTATCTGGGGTATAGATATCCAACGGAGGGTTATAGGCATTGTTTCCCGACGCTTGAGGAAGCCATTGAATCTGGTGTAAATATTGAGATATCTAATCATGAAAAAGAAAAAATAATTGAAACCTTTGCGTTTCACGAACATGGTGCAATACCTGAAGAATACGTATCAGCTCTAAAACAACTCCATGAGAAATTTACATTGTCATTAGTTGTCGATATTTGGGCACCAAAAGATATGTGGCTAACAACTTTTAGAAATTTAGGCATTTGGGAATTATTCACGGCATATTCATTTTCATCAGACCATGGAATGGTTAAGCCTTCACCAAAACCCTTTGAAATCGTTATCAATAAATTAAACATCCCAAAAGAAAAATGTCTAGTTATTGGTGATTCGCTGAGGCGTGACCTAGGTGGTTCTTTGGCGGCAGGAATTGATTGTGTTCTTGTTGGCGGAGCAACAAGTGGGAGGGCTTTTGCTTCTTATTCTTCTCTTTTACAATTTAATGAAGATGTTCAATCATGCAACTAACAACTAACAACTAACAACTAACAACTAACAACTAACAACTAACAACTAATCGTAGCACTTGAGTTTAGAGAACTAATGGAAAAAATTATTATACTTGTTGATGTCCAGAATATTTACTACACAACAAAGCAAGTTCACAATTGCAATTTCGACTACAACGAGTTTTGGGCAGAAGTGACGAAAAACCGAAAGGTCATGAAAGCTATTGCCTATACCACTGATCGAGGCGATGAAAAACAAAGGCAATTTCAAAATATTCTTAGAGCTATAGGCTTCGAGGTAAAACTAAAGCCATATATACAAAGATCAGATGGCTCTGCCAAAGGCGATTGGGATGTTGGGATAACCCTTGATGCGATGGAGTACGCGAAAGGAGCAGATGTCGTGGTATTAGCTTCAGGTGATGGCGATTTCGACTTGCTAGTAAATAAAATTCGAACGGATTACAAAGTTCCGGTAGAGGTCTATGGTGTTCCTCGACTTACAGCCAACTCATTAATCAAAGCAGCATCTAAATATGTACCCATCGAAAACAAATTACTATTAAGAGCGGCAAAATGCTGAGTGCTCACTTTCAGGCAGTTTATACATTAAAAAGAGGGACGTTAAATAACGATCAGTCAGAAAAGAAAATATCCCCAAAATACGCCGTAGCCGCTTGCCCGGTATTGTCGCCATCTACCATTACGGCAATAGCATCAATTTTTTTCACATCTTCAGCAAAGAATTTTTTCAGGTCTTCGCGCACATTGCGGCGTTCTGTTACCCATTGCCCAAGTTGTTTTTCACCCGAACGCACAGCAAGCATTTTTGCATTACCAGTATAAGCGTTGGGCCATTCACTGCCTGTAGGCTGATTGCTGGACCATACATAGTTAATCGCTTTGGTATTCCAGAAGAACACGCCGCCGGATACGACAACATAAATACGTGCGGGATAATCATCGCCGTTTTTGCTGTGCTCGTTGTTATCTTTGAACAGATTTTGCACTTGCCATGACCAGTTGAGATACGGCGTTTTCGTCAAATCAATATTAACTTCCTTGAACAGCCCCGAGGCCTGCCCTTGCGTGCTGGCACGTAATACCTGTTGCCCATTTTTTAAGTCATTGCTGTTGATGCCTGTTGCTTTTGCATCCACAAAACCATATTGGCTATTACCTTCAAATGACTTCTCTTCCCAGTCAGCCAGATCAGCCTCACTGAAATTAGCAACCTTGTTGACTGCTTCGGCAAAAGACAAGGCGGGCAGCAGCAGTATTGCTATAAATAATGATGCCTGTAAAAAGACCGGGGAGTACATATCATCTTTTCTCAGGTATTGCTTTCAGCCAGCGTCGGATAATGTGCGGGATAGGGTAACTGTGCCACACCACTGTCTACCGCAGCCCTGGCAACGGCGGATGCGACAAATTCCAGCAAGCGCGGATGAAACGGTTTGGGAATAATATAATCCGGGCCAAAGGTCATGCTGTCCACGCCGTAGGCTTTGCATACTTCAGCCGGTACCGGCTCATGGGTCAGTTTTTGCAGGGCGTACACAGCGGCAATCATCATGTCTTCATTGATGCGTCGTGCGCGTACGTCCAGTGCTCCACGAAAGATAAACGGGAAGCCCAGCACATTGTTTACCTGGTTCGGATGGTCACTACGCCCTGTGGCCATGACCATGTCATCACGCAGGCGATGGGCCAGTTCGGGATCAATTTCCGGGTCCGGGTTAGATAGCGCAAATACAATCGGTTGTGCTGCCATAGCCATTAGTGCTGCCTCGCCCAACAGGTTGGCTCCGGAAACGCCGATAAACACATCAGCTCCGCTCATGGCTTCAAGCAAGGTGTTTTTACTGGTGTCTTCACTGGCGAAAGACCATTTGTATGGATTCAGTCCTTTGCGGTCGGTGTGAATCACCCCTTTGCGATCCAGCATGAGAATGTTGCTGCGGTGCGCGCCAAGCGACACTAACAGCCGCATGGAGGCAATGCCCGCTGAACCCGCGCCGAGGCAGACAATTTTTGCGGTATCGAGCTTCTTACCTTGAATCTGCAACGCATTGAGCAGGCCTGCTGCCACGATAATGGCGGTACCATGCTGGTCATCATGAAACACGGGAATATCCAGCTGATCGATGAGCGTCTGTTCAATTTCAAAACAGCGCGGTGCTGCAATGTCTTCCAGGTTGATGCCGCCAAACGTAGGCGCTATACCTGCCACGGTGCTGATAAATTCGGCCGCGGAGGCGGCATCCACCTCGATATCAAACACATCAACATCGGCAAACTTTTTAAACAACACGCCCTTGCCTTCCATGACCGGCTTGGCCGCCAGTGCGCCGGTATTGCCCAGCCCCAGCACTGCACTGCCATCGGTCACCACCGCGACCAGATTACCCTTGGCGGTGTATTGGTACGCCGCATCAGGGTTTTCGACGATAGCCCGCACAGGCTCTGCCACGCCTGGCGTATACGCCAGCGTCAGCTCCTGTTGAGTATCACAGGGTTTGGTAATTTCAATAGCAATCTTGCCGGGACGCTTCCCCGCCTGATTGGCAACATTAATCCCCGCATGATAATCCAGCGCCTTTTGTTTCATGTCTTTGCTCATACGTATATCCGTTTTTTGTTTTATGATTATGGCGCCCTTCGTCAGACCCGCCTCTCTGTAGAATGTTACGGCACGATTTCCAGGCTGGCCGGATGCCGCAGTCCCATCACCAACTGTTTTTTGTGTGGTGATAACCAGCCTCGCACGATAATATTTTTGCCGCGCAAAGAGTGTAGCTGCCTGTCACCAAACCATTCCAGGTCTGTACGTGCAATACGCACCGCCACGCCCTCGCGCGGCCCTTCGCCAGAACGTGGTTGAAAATTCAACCACAGTGAACGTCGGCTTTCCCCTACTCGCAGCACACGGCCTCGAATAATACGAAAGCCCCGCGCATCCCGCGAAAGCTCTTTCACCGGAACAGGGCGATAAACCGTCTGCCACACACCCTTCCCGGCTTTGCGTGCTTTGTCTTCCGCCGCTCGATAGCAATCAACTTGCATCACATTGGGTGGCACCACGATGTGTGCAGCCAGACCTTCCATCAATAAGGCTGCCTCCACACTTTTGCCATTGGGCAAATAAACATGCGCCAGCAGGCGCTCGTAACGATCCTGTCTTTCCCGGTCAAAACGCAACCCCACTGTGGCGTTTTTGCCCAACAGCGATTGCAGGGCTTTGCGTGCTTCCTTGGCCAGCGGCTCGGACGGCCTGTTTTTGCGTCCAATCTCCGGGGTGTTAATGCCGATCAAACGTACCAGACGCCCATTGCGCAGTCGCAGGGTATCTCCATCAACCACCTGAGCCACCGCAACAGTTTCATCCACAGCATCGGCAGCACAGTCTGCCTGCCCAGCCGGTGTCGCTATTGCTGGCGCACTGACAACGGCAAGATAAAACAGCAGACAAACAAAAAGGGCGCCCTGCGGGGGCGCCCTTTTTTTGCTGGTTCTTTTAGGCCATTTGCCGCTGCTTTTGCTACAGCAAAAATTGCGCGCCTGTTTCGTGTGACGGTACGCGCGAATCAGCAATGCGAGCTTTATTTCGCGCCATATTTCTGGCGGAACTTGTCGACACGACCACCGGTATCCACAATTTTCTGCTTGCCCGTGTAAAACGGGTGACACGCGGAGCAAACATCCAGAAGCAATTCTTTGTCCAGTTCCAGCGTGGAATGGGTTTCAAAGGTATTCCCGCAGCTGCATTTCACTTTGATTTCGTGGTAAGCAGGGTGAGTTTCCGACTTCATGCTATCAACCTCAAATCTGTTCAGTATGAGCGCCCTGTGGACAAACCACGTTGAGGGAACGCTTGAGAGCCGCGTATTCTAAGGGACTTTTGTTGACACAGCAAGCCGCTCATAAAAAATTTGATGGCTAAATCTCTCCTTCTCCTCTTCCCCGTAAACAGACTGAAGAGGCAGATTGTATGGGCCAAACTAAGGAACGCGTACGAAATAACGTCCCTATTTTGCAGCCCGTTTTCGCCCGTTGTTCAATCATAAAAGCTCGAAATAAAACGACGACTTGTGCCCCAGAGAGTATTCCCGCACTTTTTGTTCAATTAGAACGAACGAATACGCACTAAATCCAGGTGCCAAACACAGAGGTTATTTCGTGCATGTTTCTTACTTGAAGTGGTTTACCTGGATGTTTCCACGAACACCATCGTATTGCTCCCACACGGCGATAACAGTACCGCTATTATCCAGCACGATTTGCGGTCTGAATGTATCCCCTGCGTTATCGGTTTCGATCAATTCGGCGCTGCCCCAGCTTGACCCATCAAATCGGTTTACCTGGATATTATAGCGAGTGCCCCCTTTTTGAACCCATACCGCGAAGGCGTTGCCGCTGCTATCGAACGCAATTTGAGGTCCGAAGGCACTCCCTGCGTTATCGGTCTCAATCAGTCCGGCGACACCCCAGCCTATCCCATTAAATCGGTTTGCCCAGATGTTGGTACGTGTACCATCGTTTTGGGCCCACAATGCAAAAGCATTGCCGCTGCTATCCATCGCGATTTGAGGGCTAAAGGCATCCTCTACATTATCGGTTTCAATTTGTTCGGCGCTGCCCCAGTGTGCCCCGTTAAACCGGTTTGCCCGGATGTTATAGCGGACACCATCGTTTTGGGCCCACACCGCGAGGGCATTGCCATTACTGTCAAACGCGACTTGCGGCCACAACGCATCCCCGGCGTTATCGGTTTCGATCAATTCAGCGACGCCCCAGCTTGACCCGTTAAATCGGTTTGCCTGGATGTTAGTACGGGTACCATCGCCTTGTGCCCACACTACGAAGGCATTGCCGTTGCTATCCATCGCGATTTGCGGCCACAACGCATCCCCAACGTTATCAGTCTCAATCAATTCGGCAGTACCCCAGCTTGCCCCATCAAACCGGTTTGCCTGGATGTTATAGCGAACACCATTTTTTTGGACCCATACCGCGAGAGCATTGCCGTTATTGTCAAATGCGATTTGCGGCCACAAGGCATCCCCGGCATTATCAGCTTCAATGCGTTCGGCGGCACCCCAGCCTGACCTGTTAAACTGGCTTGCCCAGATGCTCATATAGCCACCATCTTTTTGGGCCCATATCACGAGGGCATTACCGCTGTTATCAAACGCAATTTGGGGCCAAAATACATCTCCGTTGTTGACCTCAATTTGTTCTGCAGTACCCCAACCTGCCCCATTAAACCGGTTTGCCCAAATGTTGGTGCTAGCGCCCGCCTTTTGGACCCACACCACAAAAGCATTACCGTTGTTGTCCAAGGCAATCTGAGGCCAAGTTGCAACCTTCGCATTGTCTGCAATCCGTTCAGCGACACCCCAGGCTGGCTCACTAAGCTGGCTTGCCTGAATGTGAAATTCGTCATCTTGATTCAACACCGCGAGAGCAACATTACCACTACCCTCCGGTATAACCTGACGACTGAGTGCATTGCCTTCGTTGTTGCTCTCAATTTGCTCGATCCTCGTCCAATTTCCTTCGGTGACCATGCCTGTCGAGTTTCTTTCCTCATCACATGCGGACAACAAAAATAAGGGTATCAGTAGCAGTAGATGTATATTCCACCGAAAACGTGTTGTTGTATGCTTATCCATTTTAATTAACCTCCCTCCTGGAGTTTCCCTGCTACAAACTCTATATCCGTGGCACTTGAACCTAAATTAATCAGTTGAATCTACTGCGGCTGCCTAATGCACAGAATCTAAAGTGTTTTTCAGGACATTTCGAACTCACCGTATGAGTGATACGGTTTCGTCCAAAATAACCTGAAAAATACTTTAGATTCTGCACCTTAGCCACCCTCGCTACGATTCAACTGATTAATTTAGGTTGAAATTTAGGCGTTTAGTGTACGTCATATTCATTTCGTGGCGAGGCGAAATGACGACTAGGCCAGGGATGGCCGCCGGTAGAACACCAACAGTAGGCGCTTTAGGCGACACAGGAACCGTTGTCGAGTCATCGCCGAACGATTACGAGGAATTTCAACGCTGCCATGGAATGAAGAGAGCGTGCAATAAAACCTAAATCTCAATCCCTACGAGTATAATTATAAATACACCACGCTTGCCTATAAAGCTAACACCATTTAGACATAAATTTTTCTAGACGCTCTAAAATCCAGCAGCTTGTATAAGCATTGATCAAAAGGATATTACCCTCTCTTTTAATGTGAATTTGAATTCCCATCACATGAAACGCTTGCAAGATGACTGAAGTGATCTTGCAAGGAAAAACGGTGAAAAATACAGCTTTTTATAGAACTTAGAAACATGCAATAACAGGTAGTAGTCAGGCTGTTCTCAGGGAACTTCAAAACTTCTGCGTTATTCTAATTTTTTAAGGCAAAGGCTATACCAACCCCTCACACCGGATTGTCGATGTCCACAAATTCTACTTCCAGCCCGAAACGTGCGGCAAGGTGTGTGCCCAGAGCCCGCACTCCGCCACGCTCCGTGGCATGGTGACCTGCACTGAAAAAATGCAGGCCCAGCTCGCGAGCTACATGCACCGTTTGCTCAGAAATTTCCCCCGTCACAAAGGCATCCACACCCAGCGCAGCGGCTTGTTCAAGATAAGACTGCGCAGCCCCGGTACACCAAGCAACAGTATGAATATCGCTACTGGCCCCAGCGATGTGCAGCGCCTCACGACCCAACTTGCAGGCCAGCAATTCGCCAAAGGCTTCGGCGCTCACAGCCGATACCAACCGACCGTATTGGCCAATAGCCGGGCCGCTACTCTCGCTCCCAAAAGTGCCTTCTATCTGTAGGCCCAGCAATTTCGCCAGTTGCGCGTTATTACCCAATTCCGGATGTGCATCCAGAGGCAGATGGTAGGCCAGCAGATTGATGTCAGCAGCCAGCAAAGCACCGAGGCGTTGTCTTTTCATACCAACAATGCAAGCCTCCTCCCCTTTCCAGAAATACCCGTGATGCACCAGCAGTGCATCTGCACCTTGTTCCACTGCCGCATCCACTAACGCCTGGCAAGCAGTGACTCCGGTCATAATTTTTTTTATTTCGGCACGACCTTCCACTTGTAAACCATTGGGTGCATAGTCCGCAAAGGCTTGCACATTGAGTATTTTCGCTAGGTACTTCAGTAATTCATCGCGTTGTATCATTGCTTGTTTCCTGTTTTTACTCGATGGCCTCATCATAATCCGAAAACCCGAAGCTGGGGAGCCGTGGTATTCTCTCGCGCTATGAAAAAAACCAACCTTTACCTGTTTGTATTCAAAGCCATTGTCGCCGGGCTGGCTGCAGCCTTTGTGGTTCTACTACTGCGCCCCGACCTGCTTGGCCAGCAACGTCCGGTGGTAGAACTTAAGCAAAGCCCGACAATCCGCAGCGAAGCGGGACCATTCGGTAACGGCCCAGTATCTTATGCGAAAGCCGTCGAGGCCGCCGCACCTGCCGTGGTCAACATATATACAACCAAAGTCATTACTGAACGAGTCAACCCGCTGTTGCGTTATTTTTTTGGTGAGCAGTACATGCCTCGCCAACGCTTGGAAAATAACCTGGGCTCCGGCGTCATCGTCAGCGACCAGGGTTATATCCTCACCAACAATCACGTCATCGCCGGGGCAGCGGGTATCGAAGTGTTACTGCGCGATGGCCGTAGCGCCGAAGCAAAGCTGGTAGGCACTGACCCGGAGTCTGATATCGCCGTACTGAAAATCGATCTCGATACTGTGCCCGTTATCACCTTCAACCTCGCCAGCAGTATGCAGGTGGGTGATGTGGTACTGGCCATCGGCAATCCTTTTGGCGTGGGTCAAACCGTCACCATGGGCATCATCAGCGCCACCGGCCGTGACCATATGGGCATCAACACCTTTGAGAACTTCATTCAGACTGACGCCGCCATCAACCCCGGCAATTCCGGCGGCGCACTTATCGATGCCTATGGCAATCTGGTGGGTATCAATACGGCCATCTTTACCAAATCCGGTGGATCGCAAGGTATTGGTTTTGCCATTCCCATGAGCATCGCCCGCGACATTATGGAACAACTCATCGAAACCGGGCGTGTTTCGCGCGGCTGGCTGGGCGTGGAAACACAAGACATCACCCCACAACTGGCCGAGTCCTTTAACCTGCAAGACATCACCGGCATCATCATTGCGGGCATCCAGCGCGGCGGCCCTGCCGCGCGAGCCGGATTGCGTCCCGGCGACATTATCTTGTCTATCAATGGCGAACCGGCCAGCGATAGTAAAACCGCAATGAATCAAATTGCCCTCACTTCATCTGGCGAAAAGTTACGCCTGAAGGTTTTGCGCAATGGCCGTGAACTGGATGCCGAGGCCGTGGTCGGTGAGCGCCCACCACCGACTCGCCAACCACGTAACCGTAGTTAGGTGAGGGTAAGTTTTATGCCAGGGTTCATCATTCCAATAAGAAGCTGGGGAAAAGGCTCAATGAGTATCAATGGCAATTAACCGGGCCCAATTCTGCGGTGTTTGCTAGGGAGTATTATGAAAAATAAAAAAGGAAAAATTCATGGAGTCTGCTAAATCCTATAAAGAATTTTTAAATAAGTATGAGGAAATTAGAAGCGATATATACAAGGAAGTACCACTGGCAGTAAACATGCCAGGAGTAAGATTAACTCCGATTAACGGAGCAGCATTGCTCTATTATAAAAAATGGCCTGACATTGGCCGCACACCTCCAAATGGCGGCTGGGACTGGGAAAGTTGGTCTATAAATTATAAGGAAAAATATCCTAAACGATTTGATGTGGCTATATGGTTTGGAACTACACTATGTGGTTTAGCGCTTGGTAAAATGTCAGAAAAAAACATACACGTTAGATTAGAAGTTCTCGAAGGCTCAACAGATGGCACTCACCCCTTGAAAGGCCGTGTGGCTTATATAGCACTTACAGCTTTAGAAATGTTTGGGTATGCTCTTAATGCGGAAGAAGCCAAAATCATTGATCCCGTTCATGGTGCAATTACGAGTTACAGGAAATTAGGTTATAGCCTAATGAGTTCGACAAAAAAATATCCTCAACATATGCGCAAGATTCTTTAAGGAAGAAATTATTATGAAAGATAATATTGGTTCATCCACTCCAAAATATAACTCTATAAATTTAAAGAAGCGCATTAAAGAATACTCAAGAAAGATAGAGGAAAACAAACCTGCACTTTCATCATCGGAGCCAACAGGGATTATAAATAAGACAAATAGAGGTTTCTAAAGCTCATGGGCATTCCAACTAGCGAAGATAAAAAAGAAAGACAGGAGCCCACATTAAACGAGGCTAAAAAACGGATTAAAGAAAAATCTAAAGAAATAAGAAAAAAAAATATTGTTCCCCCAGTAGATGAGGATGAACCTCTAGGTATTCTCTCTGGTGGACCAGAGCATGTAGATACGAATAAAAATAGTAATAAAACATAACACCTCGTCTGTGTGCAAGCCGTGTGCTTTGAGCAATTATGATGATCTTTTATTACCAGAACTGATCTGTAAGATCAGCCTGCTTTCGATCCGGATTTCGAGGTGTAGTGAAGCCAATTGTCAATCGGCTTTTTAAGGCATAGCAGCAGCGCGAGCCTGTTGCGTCCGAAAACGGCGAGAACAGTAGGAGGGCATTTGCTAGGCTTACCGAATGAATCTTGATCACGATGCCTGCTACCGTGCAATTGTAACGCGAGATACCCGTTTTGACGGTCGTCTGTATAAATGAGTGTTCACTTTCCAGCCGTTTAGCAAGCTCTCTTTATGTCAGCTTTGCTTTTTTCCTAATGCCAACAAGTTTTTAAGAGGTGATTATAGCGTGCTCGCTATGTAGGAGTTTCTCATGCTCTGATTTTAGGATCATGGTGTGTTTTGATTCACGAAAGGAGCCGACAAACTTGAACGCCGAAATTTCCAAAATCGCAGGAATCAATCCCGAACTGCTGCGTCGCCCTGTTGAAATCCGGAGCAAGGTTGCTGATGAAGCTGAGATCATCCACAGCATAAGCAGTATGCTCACTTAAAGAAGGCAAAAGCTAGCGATGAACCGTCAGTGCCTGCAAACACCGTCGAATGAATCCAAAACAACAACGGAAACAAGACAGGCGACCGGGATAACCCCTGCCACCTGCCGTGCCCAACCTGTAAAAAAGGCCGACTCCACGTGCGCTATGAAAATCCCGGCAACCCCGCTGTATGGACGATGACATGATGATAAGACGGTAAACAACGAACACGACAAACCGTGAACCTAGAATCCGCAGTTGAACGGCCTGTAGAGTGCGTTGGATTTTGTGACTGGCGAGGCGCGATGAGAAGTAATAGCTTGCTATTGCGACGATTCGCATTGTACAAGGATGTACCGGTGTCGCGAAGCACAGGACGTGCGAGAGCGACCAACGCGGCCAGACGCAAAAGGCAACGTGCTATACAGGTCGTAGCGACTCACCCAGCAGGTGAACTCTCCAAAACGATAAAACAGGATGTTGATCAAAATGTTAATACATCCTCTAAGCGGTCAACTGCGGAATCTAGGGTGAACGACGGGTTGCAACAAACTGACCTCCGTGATGCCTTACCGTCAGAAAATGTACGAATAATAAACAGCAAACCTGAAATGGTCAGAAAAACAGCATTATCAAACATGCATTCAGCCACAATGGCAATATGGCCCTTCGACAAGTCCCATTGCTTTCAATACAATCTCCATAAACCGCTGCCCTAGTAGCGACGGCATAGTCCAACAGACATTTTATACCTCATGCTGAACTGCGCACAGGGTATAAATGCTTAGACGTTAGCTGCAAAAAAGGAATGGAGGTCATTACAAATGGGATGGAAGGGTACAGTTCGCTCAATTGGGGCCGCCGTTCGCGCTGCTGAAAGAGATGCAAAGCGACGTCAGCGGGAGCTGGAAAAAAGGCAAAAGCAATATGAGAAGATGCAGGAGCTAGAGCAAGCTGCATATGAAGTAGAGGTATATGAAAACCATATAGATATCATTCAATCTCTACATAAAGAATGCAGCACTCCTATTGATTGGAAGAAAATAGTCTCTTCGAAAGAACCAGAAAAGCCACAAAAACTGGATAATAACGAGACACAAGCTCGCCTAAAGGCAAATAAATACAAGCCAGGTTTTATAGATAAAATTTTTAAACGTGAAGAAAAAAAGAGAAATGATTTTAACGATGATATTGAAAAAGCAATCGAAAAGGATTCTTCTCAGCACCAAGTAAGCCTATCGAAATGGGAGGAAGAGCTAAATGACTGGAAAGAGAGCGTAGACATTGCCCGTTCCCTGCTAAGTGGTATCGGAAAGGCAAAAATTGAAATAATTGACAATCTAGATCCTTTTTCAGAAATTTCCAGCTTGGGCTCTAGCTTGGTGGTTTCTGTCGACGAAAGCGGAATTGTCGAAGCCACTATAAATGTCCACGGCGAAGAAATCGTTCCAAATGAAGTAAAAAGCTTGCTAAAAAGTGGCAAGCTATCCGTTAAGAACATGCCAAAAGGAAAATTTAACGAAATTTTCCAAGACTATGTGTGTAGTTGTTCATTGAGGGTTGCAAACGAATTATTTTCAGCAATCCCAGACGATCTGGTTATTGTTACAGCAGTTGATGATTTGCTTAATACGAAAACGGGCCATCTTGAAGAGTCAGCAATATTGTCAGCTTGTATATCACGCCGAACGCTTCAGTCACTCAACATGGATTTTATTGATCCCTCAGATTCAATGAGTAATTTTATCCATAATATGAGCTTCAAGAAAACCAAAGGCTTTGAGTCTGTTTCTCGCGTCGAGCCAGGAATTTTAGAAAGTGCATAATTCAGTAATTAAAAAGATCGGATTTTTCCTTGCCGTACTTAAGCCATCATGCATAAGTAGAATTGTGAAAGACAATGAATCATGTGGCACAGAAAGACCTAACCCTTATTTTTTCAAACAGGAATATTTTCATGACGTCACGTCAGCTTGATAAATACCTTCCCAACAATGGATAGCTTCAGTGAGTGAAGTAAATTCACCGCCATTCCGCCCTGAGGCAATCACTCGTGAGTCCTTAGGGGATGAGAATTTGGTGTTGCAAGGTGCGGATTTGCGCAACACGGATCTTAGCGGCGCGCAACAACTATTAAGTCGACAATTGGCAGGCACAGATCTGTCAGGAGCAGTACTGCCACCACACCTTCAACTGGATGAAAGATTGAGTCAGGTTGAAAACTTGTCCAAAAATGCGCGTAACATTTTTTTGTCCGCCATTTTCGCCTGTATTTACTCCTGGCTCACTTTGGCCACCACCTCGGATATAGCCCTAATTGGCAATTCCGCCTCTTCAGCGTTGCCAATTATTAATACTGCGATTCCCATTGTCGGTTTTTATTGGATCGCACCGCTGTTGTTGTTAGGACTCTATTTTTACCTACATCTATATTTGCAGCGTTTGTGGGATGTACTTGCCGAATTGCCAGCGGTTTTCCCGGATGGAAGTTCATTGGACAAAAAAATCTATCCATGGCTGCTGTCGGGCTTGGTGCGCAGCCACCTTAACCAGTTGAAACAACAACACCCTCGTTTTTCCCGCTTACAAGTGGGGTTATCAATATTTCTGGCATGGTGGTTGGTGCCGATCACCTTTCTCGTTTTTTGGATTGGTTATTTTCCTCGCCATGACGGCTATGGCACGGCTTTACATACCGTGGTGTTAGTGGCGGCAGTTTATGCCGGTACACGATTTTATGTGGGGGCTAAGGATACCCTGGGCCGACGACAAAAATTGCAATTTGACTGGAAAGAAGCCTATAAAAACCGGCGTTGCTATCAACAAGGTGGCATGATACTCGGCATAAGTCTGTTATTGGGCAGTTTGTCGTTTAGTGTTGTTCATGCTGTACCCAGCGATGCAAGAGAAAAAATAGGGTTAAGCAGTATCAATCCCAGGGTGTGGTTACCTGGTGCCCTGCAAAGGCTGAGGATAAAAATATTTCCTGAGCTCACTGAGGCACAGTTTTCAATCAAGCCCGAAGCCTGGGATGAGTCTAGTAATAATGATGAATTAATTGCGCGAGTAAAAGGCGCGCGATTAAAAGGGGTTCAATTAGCTCACGTTAATATATCTGGCGCCTTTCTGGTGAATGCTGACCTCCGTGGCGCGAATTTGGCTTGGGCGGATTTACGCCAAGTCGATTTGCGTGGTGCCCGCCTTGATGGGGCGAACCTTCAGGGTGCGAATCTACAAGGTGCTCTGGTAAAGGGTATCTCACTGCGGGGTGCTGATCTGCGGCTGGTTAATCTCAATGGCATATCTGCCATTAATAATCAGGCTATGTATTTTGAAGACCTTCGGGAAGTGAACTTCGCCAACACAAATATTAAGAATATTGATTTCAGCAATGAAAATCTTGAGAGTGCGAATTTTCAAGGGGCTACCCTGAAAAACGTGAACTTTAGAAATGCGAATTTAGCAGACGCCAATTTTCAGGGAGCCAGTTTTGAAGAGCGTACGTTTTTTTTCAACGCAAACCTGCTCCGTACCAATTTTAAAGGGAGCAAAGGCCTTGCATCAGCAATATTTTTAACATCCAAGAATTCCAAAACACCGGTAAATTGGATTTTTGCTATCTTTAATGATGAAATACTTACCAAGGTGGGGTTGCCACCCGATCATAATCACAACATGAGTGAGAAAAACTTACAAGCTTATGATTTGCGTAACGCTAAATTTAAAAATGTGGACTTAAAAAAATTTGATTTCCGCGGAGCGGATCTGGAAAATGCTAATTTTTATAACGCCGACTTAAGCGGGGCTAATCTTCAAAAAGTAAACTTAAAGGGTGCGCGTATTTCAAACGTCGATTTTCAAGGGGCTAAGCTTAAGGGAGCCGATCTGGAAAATACAGAATTAAGAAAAGTTAACTTCACCAGCGTTGATTTACGCAATGTGAATTTTAAGAGAGTGTATTTTACGGGAAGCAAAATTATCGAGGGTCACTTGGAAGATGCTAATTTTGAAAATATTGGTTGGGATAACAATTTGGGGGAGAATTACATAAAAACAGATCTACGTGGTGCGGCAGGTTTAACGTGTTCTCATATGTCAAATAGGCATGTGGTCATAGCTCAAGAAAGTCAATTGCCCAACGCCTTAAAAACCTGCGATAAATCGGCAAGCACCGGGAAGTAGGAACTAATCAGACGCTCAGTTCAATAAGGTTAGAAAGGGAGCAGGTCTTTCCTTACAGTACTTAGAAAGTGATAAGGGACCGTGTATCATTTTGACATATTGAGCACGTCATTATTCAAACATAAGCAGGATTGCTCCCTGTGACAGACAATGAATAATGTGCCGAATGAGTCTTGATCACAATGCCTGCTACCGCGCAATTGTAACAAGAGATACCCGTTTTGACGGTCGTCTGTATATCGGTGTTCGCACCATCGGAATTTACTGTCGACCAATCGGCCCCGCACGCACACCCAAACGCATTCATCGGTCAACCTTATCTCAGTACTATTCAAGGTGGCAGTCTCATAGAACACCCAGTTAGTTTCAGGATCAGCTAAAGTGTTAACGATGTTAATACGCCACCAATGGAGTATCGAACAAAAGCTCAATACCTTCATTTCATAAAGAGCAAGCTTTACATCAAAGCGATTAGATTGGCTTTCGAAAAATTGCAACTCCTCAAAAATGCTGCTACGTAACATTAGTGACGAAAAAAAGAGATTTGTATTTTTGATATTGATTCAGTAGTGTTCTTATTCACATTGAGCTTCCTATTCATTGGTGATGGCGTCGTAACTACTACCATCATGAACGGAGGCTCAATGTGATGAAAACTCACCTAATTGATCAATATTTTACCCACAGTTTTTTCTGCAGACCCATTAATTTATTAAGGAGTAAAAATGAGAACCATAAATAAAAATGACGTAGGTGAGAAATTAACTCTTCTTTTAGATGAAAAGCAACCAATAGATGAGGATATTGGAATTATTGATGAAAAAGGAATGGTATCTGGTGTAGTTATCACTAAAGATGCTTATGAATTTTTTTTGAAAAAATCTGAAGAAGAAGAAGACAAAATTGATAATGAAACCGTCGAAGAATTTCACAAATCAGGAGAGAAGGAACAATGAAAAAGGATAGAATGGAGGATTTAAAGGATTCTGAACAAATAAAAAAGTTAAAAAAAGAATATAAGAATTCCAAAAAGGATATGGCCACTTGGAAATTTGGTAAAGGACTAAAGAAAAAAGAGGAAAATAAAGGTGGCATATGAGGTTAAATTTAGTAAAAAAGCAGAGAAAGCTTATAAAAAATTATCTGCTGATATTAGGTTACGAATAAACAAAAAAATAAATTATCTTCAAGCTACACCAAGAGGTAAAGATACAAAAAAACTTGTCGGTCATACAAATATATATCGTACAAGAGTTGGTAGTTACAGAATTGTATATGAGATAGAGGACGATAAGCTTGTAGTTTGGATATTAGATGTAGGGTCTAGAGGAAGCATATATACCCGTAGCGATTGAGATTTAGGTCTAATTGCACGCCCTATTGACCCCATGACTGCGTTGAAATTCCTTGCAATAGAGCGACTATTACGCGTCATTTCGCCTTGCCATGAAGCAAATATGACGCACACTTAAACCTAAATCCCAAACGCCACGGGTATATCAATAAACCTTTTTAGGGCGAAGCAGCAGCATGGGCTTGTTGCGTCCGAAAACGGCGAGAACAGTAGGAAGACATTTGTTAGGCTTGCCGAATGAATCTTGATCACGATGCCTGCTACCGCGCAATTGTAACGCGAGATACTCGTTTTGACGGTCGTCTGTATATCGGCGTTCGCACCACCGGCATTTACTGTCGACCAATCTGCCCCGCCCGCACTCCCAAGCGCGAAAACGTCTTATTCTATCCAACGGCTGCCGCAGCACAAGAGGCCGGGTTTCGGCCTTGCCTGCGCTGTCGGCCGGAAAACTCACCTGATCTGGCGGTATGGAACGGAACTTCAAACACCGTTAAACGGGCACTCGCATTGATTGGCGAAGGGGCAATGGATGGCGAAACGGTTGATCATCTCGCCGGGCATCTGGGCGTCGGTGAACGCCACCTCAGACGACTCTTCCAGCAGCATCTCGGCGCGTCGCCGATTGCGATTGCGCAAACCCGCCGCATCCTTTTTGCCAAAAAATTGATCATGGAGACACGAATGCCCATGACTGAAATTGCGCATGCGGCCGGTTTCGGCAGCATCCGTCGCTTCAATGCCGTTTTTCAGGCGATGTACAAACGACCTCCCGGCGCATTGCGGCGAACACGTCAGGACACGCACCCTAATGTGTCTACCACCGTTTCAGACATCGTGCTGACAATGTCCTACGCCGCGCCTTACCACTGGCCCAGCATGATTTCATTTCTGAAAACACGCGCAATTCCAGGTGTTGAGTGGGTCGACAAGAAAAACCGGTATCACCGTTCAATCGCGTTGGATGGCTGCCAGGGCACAGTGCGTGTTGCGTTCGATGAAAATAAAAAATGTTTGCGTGCAACAATCCGTTTCCCACAAGTATCAAGCCTTGCCTTCATCGTCAGCCGACTTCGCCGAGTGTTTGATCTCACTGCTGACCCCACCGCCATCGATGCCCATCTTGCCAATGATCCCCGGCTCGCACCACTGATAGCAACCCGGCCTGGTTTGCGCGTACCCGGCGCATGGGACGGATTCGAGCTTGGCATCCGGGCGATTCTCGGGCAACAAATCAGTGTCAGTGCTGCCACAACACTCGCAGGCAGACTCGTTGCCCTGTACGGGAAGCCACTTGATACATCGTTAAAGACCGAAGGGCTGAGTCATGTCTTTCCATCAGCGAAACGTCTTGCTGCGGCTGATCTACGCTCACTGGGTATACCCGGCACCCGCGCGCGCGCGTTATCGGCATTGAGCAAGGCTGTGCTGGAAAACCCGGACATGTTCAGCGCTAGTCAAACCCCGGATATCACACTCGAACGCCTGAAAGCATTGCCCGGCATCGGTGAGTGGACAGCCCAGTACATTCTCATGCGCGCACTTTGTGAGCCGGATGCATTTCCCGCCGCTGACATTGCTTTGATGCGCGCGATGGCCACTAAAAAAGGGCAACGCCCGACACCCGCAAAACTGCTTGAGCAAGCCGAAGCTTGGCGACCTTGGCGGGCCTATGCCGCACTGCACCTTTGGACCTCCGAAAGCAACACAGCGCCTGTGTACGACAAAAAGAGAATCAGCGATGTCACAACACTCACCACCTGAAATTCTGTTTCGCCATCAACTGGAAACCCCCGTCGGCACGATGCTGCTTATCACCGATAAACAGCAACGAATACGTGCCCTTGACTGGCTGGAATACGAAGACCGTATGCATCGCCTCTTGCAACGTTATGCCAAGAAAAAAGCATTTGAACTGCAAGCAGGCTCCCTCCCAACAGCGATACGCAAAGCCCTGGATGCCTATTTCGCCGGAAATTTTGCCCCAGTAAATAACATTCCTGTCTATACCGCTGGAACCGTTTTCCAACAGGCCGTCTGGCAGGCACTCCGAAATATTCCAGCCGGAACCACTCTCAGCTACGGCGCACTGGCCAAAAAACTTGGGCGACCGAAAGCCGTTCGTGCTGTCGGCACTGCCAACGGTGCAAACCCGATTGGCATCGTCATCCCTTGTCATCGGGTGATCGGGATGGATGGTTCCATGACGGGGTACGGCGGCGGGATTGAACGCAAGCGATGGCTGCTTGCTCACGAAAATGCCCGCATTGAACCCGGCTGATTGCTTTGTTTTAACCAAAAAATTTATAAATACTCTATTGAGGAGCTCTCCATGACCACATCAGCACAACATAAAGCAAAGATTTTCCGCGACCTGAGTACCCAAGGTCACCTGCTGTTGCCTAACGCCTGGGATGCTGCAAGCGCACGTATTTTCGAGGCGGCAGGTTTTCCTGCCATTGGAACCACCAGCGCTGGTATTGCCTATAGCCGTGGTTTTCGTGACGCCCAGCAAATCAGCAGGGAAGCAATGATGCGTGAAGTGGCCATTATTGCCAGTGCGGTGGACATACCCGTAACGGCAGATATCGAAGCAGGCTATGGTCCCAGCCCTGAAGATGTCACGGAAACCGTGCACGCGGTTATTGATGCGGGCGCAGTCGGTATCAATCTGGAAGACAATACCCACGGAGGCACTCTCCCGCTCTTTGATATCAGCGCGCAGGCGGAACGCATTGCGGCGGCAAAATCAGCAGGTGAACGGAGCGGGATTGCATTGACAATCAATGCACGTACTGACGTTTTCCTGCTTGATTTGGGTGCCGATGACATCGAGCGAACGGCCATGGCCATCGAACGCGGCCACGCCTACCTTGCTGCTGGAGCAGACCTCGTCTTTGTGCCTGCGTTAATCCATACTCACATCGCACAACAACTGTCGAATGCTTTTGAAGGTCGTCTGAACCTGATGGCGATGCCGGGTGCACCTGAGGCAAGCGCATTGTTCAACGCCGGAGCCCAGCGCGTCAGCCTCGGCCCAAGCGCCATGTTGGCGAGCCTTGGCACCATACAAAACATCGCCGAAGAACTACAGCAAACCGGCACCTGGTCATCAATCGAAACACATTTTTTCGGTTTTGCTGAAGCAGAAATGCTGTTTAAACACGGCTGACACTATTCCTGGAAGCCTGTCCGAGAATGAAAGTCACGCCCGGATGCATTGCACCTCATCCGGGCTACCTTGCTATCATTTAAGACATCATATCTAAGTCTAAATAGAAGCTACTCAGTGGACATTTCCAAATCATCCAGAATCGCATCCAGCCCTGCCTGTGCGCATTGTTCATCAATTTCTTCTGATGAACCAGAGACGCCGATACCACCGAAAATAGTACCCGCCGCCGCAATGGGCAGGCCACCACGGGCAATCACCAGCCCCTTGGTTTTTGGCACACCATAAGCCCCTTTAAAACGACCTAGCAAACTGCTCGTGGGTGAGCTGAAGGACAAGGCAGTGTAGGCCTTATCACGACTGATGGGAATCGAGACATCCATGGCCAGCACGTCACGCAATACCACCTGCGGATGACCACCACGGTCAACAATCGTCACGGTGATTTGCGCACCTTTTTTGCGACATGCGGCAATACTGGCCTGGGCCGCAGTCAATGCCGTATCCAGGGACATACGCGCGATGTTGATGGTAACAGGTTGCTCGTCGGCAACACTGTTACCCGCAAAAAATATCAATAATACAAACAGCAGACTATGATGGATTTTCATGGGTTTATTTTCCTTCAGCTAAACAGACGGGTACGCATTCCATGCACGATAAAACATTGCTAATAAAATAGGGTTAGGAGGCGTCCTCAAAATTCTCAGATCGCTTTGAGTTATACCGCTCTATTTTCTACTATGACTATCATCACGACCAACAAGGGCAGCATCCGTCGCCAAACCAAAAAATCTCCCCTGCTGTTGCCACAAATGGATGTCTACACTGCCTTGTAACACATGCTGTTCTTTAATACGCGTTAATTTTTCCGTCAGCTCCGTCACATAGAGCGTCGATACCGCTCCACTGGCACGATTACGGACTTTAAGCTGTGCGGCGAGTCCTCCTTGAATGGAACAATAACGTCCGCCGACCAGTTGAAAATCACGCTGAATATCAACGGGCAGATTCAATGGAAAATCCAACCGTTGCATAGCCACTCGTAATATCTCCGGGCGCGTTTCCACATATTCCGCATCCAGTTTTTTATTGTGATTCATAGCAATTTCTTTCAGCACCAGTGCTGTGAGATCGCCTTGATAAGACTGTTGGTAATAAAAAAACTGAGCCATCACCACCACTACGAGTAGTGAAGCGACCCAGGCCAGCCCCGCTATCGGACGGCGAAACCATGGCATGGTTAACGATGCTGTCGGTTTTAAACCATCAACCTGCGCGAGCATGCGCTCCACGCTGTCCGCCGACAAAGACTTGCGCTGATAATACTCCTTGAGGCTTGCTCCCAGTTTATCGCTATCTGGCGTATTCATGGCATCACTCGCTTTGTCTGAGTGTAGATGAATTGGAGCGTTTGTTTTCTGCCAAAGCAGCAGCATCCTGACTCAGCGCATTCACCAGCTTTTTCCGGCCACGCTGGATCAGGCTCAACACCGTATTGCGCGAGCGCTCGGTCAGTTCAGCAACCTCCGCCGCGGTATAGCCTTCAACCAAGTGCAGATATATTGCTTCACGTTCTTCCACTCTGAGTATGGACAAACTGCGTTCCAACCATTCAACGTCCATGGCAATTTCCTGCTCATTGCCCGGCCCGTCATGCAGTTCCACCCTGGTCGACAATTCATCCAGCGGCTCCAGTACCACTAGACGATTCCGCCGATAACGATCGATATATAAATTACGCAGGGTTACAAAAAACAGGGATTTATTCCACGATTGATGACGCTCTTGCGGCTTGCTGCGCGCCAGCTTAAGCCAGGCTTCCTGCACCAGATCTTCCGCCTCGGCGTGCTGATGCGTCAACGAACACGCATAACGAAATCCGCTCTGTAACAAGACTTCGAGGCTCTCATCTGTGCTCACTGTTTGCAGAACCCCTTATTTATTCACCAAAAAACCGCATAATTCGGACAAGCCCTTAAGCTATAGAACGAATGGCACACCTCGTTGATTGCAGGTAGAAAAATTAAATTTACATGTGGATTAAGTACTAAAAACATGCCGGAAGAACAATGTTCTCAGTAAAAATGCTGGCAGGGTGATTCAGCCCTTAATTCACATTTACATGCTTCTAAAGAAAGTTCAACGGCTTAGTACAGGGTGAGCAGCGCTCCTCCTGCAAAACAAAGTCGTTTATTTCATAACCCACTGATTTTGTAATGCTGCCAGATAGGCTTTTTCAATATCTGTAACATCAGCATTGCCGGTAACCAGTTGCGTAATAATCTGGTCGTACAAAGCCTTATCTTTCAACATAGCGGCATTAACAGCTAGGGCACGAATAATGACCGCACCCGGTTTTTGTCCGCCAAGATTTTGTAATATACCGCGAATAATGGGCCCGTTTTGCTCGAAGCGGTTTTGAGCAATATTGTCCATAAACTGGAAAAACAATTGTGTTTTTTCTGGTGGTGTACCCTCCTCAACATGCTGTCGAAACTGGTTAACCACGTCCAGTTTCAGCCAAAGATCGCGCAGGATGGGTGCAGGCATCAATTGATACAACATACCTTCCAATTGGCTCCAGTTGCTCCGTCCATCAGCATTGCTCAATTGTGCAGCAAGCTGCCCCAGCAGCCGTTGATCTGGTCGGTAACTGCGATAATACGCATAACGCTCACGCATAATTTGCGTATAGCTTTCCGGTTCGGTCAATTCCTGATAGGCAACAATGGAATTATTCAACGGATCAAACAGATCAACTTTCTGACGCAGGAAAAATGCTTTTTCTGCACCGGTATCGACCAATGGTATGTAGTCAGAGTTCGGTTGGGCATCCTGACTCAGTAATTTCAAGGTATTTATATCGGCTATATAATTACGGTTAGAGTAGTAACCAGCAGGTTTACGCATTTGGCGAAAATCGGCCGCTATATTTTCATTATTATAAAAACGCGAGTATTTATTAGCGTTGAAATCCTGATCACTGGCGACCATTAGCACATCATTTTCCACATAGGGTGAGTGATACACCTTGATGTGCGGGAAGGTACTTTCAAGCGCCTTAATAATCGTCAGCATCAGCTCGCTATTAAATTCCGGCAAATGCATCCATTGCACCAATATTCCACCGGGTTTCAAATAGCGTTTGCTGTGCGCATAAAACTCTTGACTGAACAAACTTGAAACACCACTCACCCATGGGTTTGAGGGTTCGGAAACGATTACATCATATTGTTTTCCCGCAGTACTGAAAAAAGTACGTGCATCATCAATGACCATATTGACTCGCGGATCTTCGTAAACCCGACGGTTATGAGGCATCATCTCTCGCGCCAGGTTAACCATTTCTTCTTCGATTTCGATAAGGTCCATGGTTTGCAGCAGTGAATCGCCTAACATGTAGTGGGCTGTCATACCGCTACCCAAACCAATGATCGCCGCATCATACGGTTGTTCGATCATCGACATGGGTAAAAAAGCCAAGGCAGCCTGGGTTTCTTCACCTTTGGTGCCCCCCACAGCAGCATCGGTTTTTCCGTTAGTTTTAATCAGTTGGATATCGCCAATTTCATGCAGGGAGATGGTCGCCGTTTTGCCATCACGTACGGTGACTTTCTCATCGGGCATCACAAAAGCGGTTCGACGAAAATATCCGGCGGCAATCACGTTGGGATTAAAGCTGACAAACAACAATGGCATAATCATTAACACAGAAACAATGGTTGCCGTTATTAGCGGGGCTTGTGAGCTTTGCTGGCGCGATGTTTGGTATAACCACAGCAAAAATAAACCAATGCCGATGTCGATAAATGCACCACTGGCGATCGTCATCTTCAGTTGCAACAGCGGCATCAAAAACAGCCCGGCAATCGTTGCGCCCAAAATAGCACCAATCGTGTTGTACCCATAAACCGCACCCACATACTTCTCGTTGCGGGTCACGTTCATTAAATAATAAGTAATGATGGGCAACGTCATGCCCGCAACAAATGTGGTGGGAAACATCAGGAACAGACTCAGACCATATTTCAACAGCGAGAACGTCCAGTAACCTTGCTCAGTTTTATCAAGAAACTCTTTTGAGTGCTCCATGGTGCTGAATGCGAATTCATAAAAATAAATACTGGTGAGAGCAAGAGCTCCCATCACCAATTGTGCGATAGCCAATAACATCACGACATGTTTGGTTTTTTGCAACAGTTTTTTTGCCGCCAGTCCACCACAAGCCAGCCCTAGCACAAAAGCCGATACCATGATGTCGAATGAATGTGTGGAAGCGCCCAGCAGCAGACTCAATAAACGAATCCAACTGATTTCATAAATAAAGGAAGCAAAACCGGTCAATAGGCTCAAGGCAAGAAACAGCTTGACTGAGAGCAGGGCTCCCTGCTGATCGCTATCTTGTAACAGTGGCGGCGCTTCCACGGCACAAAAACGTTCACCGCTCTGCTCAAGTGCGTTTTGTTGCTGTTTACCAATGAGGTAAAAACCAAGGGCGATCACAATATTGCCCAAGGCTGCCAAGTGTAACGAGCTCTCAGTGCCCAATTGCGGAATCAAAATATACGACGCCAGTAGGATACCCACAGCAGCACCAATAGAATTGGTGAAATACAGCAGCGGAAAGGCACTCTGTCCACCATCACGACTGATACGAATCATCGCGACCCCCAGTAGCGGGAACGTTGTGCCCAGAAAAATTGCCATGGGAGCCGTGATCAGCACAGAAATGGCGACTTTCAGCGACTCCGCCATCGGCGCAGCCATACCGCTGACATTGTCATAAAACAGACCCGTACTGAATTCATAAATGTCATGGTAAAAAAAGCCACCGAGACCAATAATCAGCTCCACAAACGCATAAATTAGAAAGGGGTTTTTCAGTTGCTTTGTGTAGCGTGCGGCGAGTAATGCTCCAAGGCCAATGCCACCCATGAAAATGCACAAAGTGAGAATCTGCCCATAGGAGGAATGTCCGAGAAACAGTTTCAGGTAACGCGCCCAGATACCTTCATAAATCAGTGCCACAAAACCAGATAAGGAAAACAGGAAATAAATAGCCAGCAGGGTGGCTCTGTTATGCGGATTCAGGTCACTGGCCTGGGTAGCCGTGACAGCGTTTGACGTTGACATTGTTTCAGGAGAGCCTCAATTTTTTTGTATATGTCCGTGGTGTTTGAGACTCAGGCTTTTAGTGTGCGTCATATCCATTTCATGACCGGGTGAAATGATGCGCAATAGTCAGACTATTTTGAGGAATTTCAACGCGGTCATGGAATGACGAGGGCGTGCAATAAAAGCCTGAGTCTCAAACGCTGCGGGCATATCATACCTGAAGACGCCCTCCCAAGGGTGTGCGAGTTCCAGGCGACGCCGGTGTTTCTCTCCGTTGTGTCATGTTTTATGGTGTGTATTTCCCCGCCCATACACCCTGTTAATGGTAATTCAGCCACCTTACATTGCTAACAAGTTCGGATTTTCAACGCTTTTTCTGTAGCAAAAACAATAACAAAAACATTTTTCGATATTGTGCCTATTTTTTCTTGCAAACGAGAATGATTATCACTACTATTTGAAAAGTTAAGGAGTACCCAGCGCATTCGGGGAAATTTGAAGAATCAAAGCACCTCCACCGAACTCAGCCAGGTTGATATATACCCGTGGCATTTGGGATTTAGATTTAAATGTGCATCATATTTGCTTCATGACCAAGCGAAATGACGCGTAATAGTTGCTCTATTGCAAGGAATTTCAACGCAGCCATGGAGTGAAGAGGACGTGCAATTAGACCTAAATCTCAATCGCTACGGGTATAAATAGTCAGAAACTAAAGGAGAATTATTGATGACTTATATGATCGATGCCCAGCTGGAGCAAGGAGTCCCTTCATTGAAATTAATTGATGCAGCAACAGGCGAGGAACGCCTTCATTGGCGAGGCGGCAATGTGAGCAATAACGAACGAAGCTGGCAGGATTTATTTAAGCGTTTGGTATTACTTTCTTGTGCTGACCGGCTCGGCCTGATGCAGCGTACAGAATTATCAACTTTTGGTGATGAGTGCATGGAATGCACAACTTGTGTCAGTGAAAAGGAAAACACTCTGATAGAAACAAGTATCGTTCCATCATTAAATGTGAATTAAGGGCTGAATGACTCTATTAGCATTTTTTACTGAAAACACCGCCATTCCGGCATGTTTTAATCCGGAAACAGTGGCTTAGAGGCTTTTTAATAGATGCTCAACATTAATAAGGAGGGAAATTCATGAAAAAATATTACATCGTTTTCGCTATTCTAACGAGCCTAAATATCATTTCACCATCAATGGCAAGCGCTGATGATGAAGGTCCGGAGCTTAGCTTCAATAAGCCAGACGCCTACCAAGTCGTTAACGGTTCAATTGAACTGCTAACCACCTGGGCACGCGGCGAATATGCGGAACATGAGGGTGAGGGATTATTCGCTCGCTATCCTCAAGATGGCGCTGTCATTAGTGAGACGATCAATCTGGTTCACGAATTGCAGCAGCTTGCTAAAAAAGCCAGGAACAAGGGCGATGAGACGAAAGCTCGTGCTTATCTGTTTTCTGCTGAGGCCACTGCCCGTTATGCGGCGCAGATGCCTCATCTGTTGGAAGACCGAATCAACCCGAAAAAAAATCAATGAGCATTTCATTTGCCCATTCGTTTTTGTTTGAAAATACACCTGTCTACAATGAATTAAAGTGATCAGTCACGCTTGCCGTGTCAATACCCGCCTTTACGTCGCGATTCCGGCAAACCGGCAATGCGCCCTCCCTGTTTGCTGGGATCTTTGGGGAACAGCTCATACAAATCTTTTTGAGTGGGTTTTGAACCCCATTTGTCCGCCATGGTTTTAATAATGGCTCGCGTATTGGGTTGGTTACCGCCGTTATTGATAAATTCATCGCGTAGATAATTCATCAAATCCCAATGTTTTTCGGTTAATTCCACACCTTCTTCTGCGGCAATAAGTTTTGCCAGATCTTCGCTCCAGTCTGCAATATCAACCAAATAACCCGTGGGTGTGGTTTCAATCGTTTTACCATTAAGTTCTATAGCCACTGTAACCTCCTTTTGGATTCAGGCTTGGAACGCCTGTTTATAAAATATTGCAAAAATCATTCTGTTTCTTTACGTAAGTCAGTAATGTCTTTATGTGGAATAAACAAGCCGCAACCTAAATGCCGATAGGGACCCAGGCCATGTTGTTGCAGCCATAATGATTCTTCAATTTCAAGATCGGCAATCATCAAACTACGTGTGTTAATATTTTTTTCAGGTGTTTTGATAGAATGCTCAGTACCGCATAACATTTTACGGGGTGTTATTCCTTGGTCTGTTAATTGCGAAGACACCCAATGCAGTACATCCTCTTCATCCGTCAGTTCTTGCTCGGCAACCAGGTGACGTGAAAACAATGTGGTAATACTGCTTAAGGAACGCTCACTGACTGAATGCAGCTCAAAAATATAACCGCAAACATCCAGCTTTTCACCTGCCAGTTTTTTCGCATCAGCAATACGATGCTTGGGAGTACGTAACTCAAAACGGGTACGTTTCGATAAATGTAATAATGCATGGGGGTCATTCGGTCGCACCCAGCCATTGCCCGACGAGGCGACATTTACGGCATGTATTCCGGCAGCAGGTTCTTCTTTCAACCAAGGCAATACGGCTTGCACGGCTTCAAACAAGGAATAAACGTGGTCCACCGGCAAACATTTGCAGCGTAATGTGAATACAAGATCCACCACGTCGTCAGTGATGTGCGGTGTTATGTGTTTAGTGTCTTCTTGCCAATACATAATTTATAGCCAACGAATCATTTTACTGGTCTGGCAGGCTTGCCCAAATCGCTTCCCGGTCCACCCACCAATCTTCCTGTACCAGCACGTCCACCACATTACGCAGGCGCGGAAGAAATTTTTCAGGATCGGTCAGTTCCATTTTTTCCATCCAGTAGTCAAACTGCTCCTGCTTGCTCACATCACTGTGGCGACGAGCCACAGTGCCCAACATATGATTGGTAAACAAGGCAAGATTATCGCGCTGTTTACCTTCACTGCGTATATCGACAATGTAACAAGCAGTAACCGCAGCCACCGCAGCACCATCAGAGTCCGTAGGAGTTTCATCGATAATGTGTTGCAGCATGGCAACGGATAATTCGGCATCGACAGGAAAGGTTACTGCCAGCCACACGCCCTGCCCCAAGGCTGGTAGGGAATCTACCTGTTCTGCAATAAACATCACGTTGCATGACTGTACGGCGTCTTCCCATTGCTGGGCTGCCACAAAAACATCAAAAGCCTCGCGAGCGATATCAAAAGCTTCTTCACCACACTGCAAATCTACCAGCAGCTCAGCAATGCGATTTTGTATGACGGCCTTTTGTACCGGCTGATAACCAGCAGGCAACTCGAGCATTTCCTGTCGCGCTTTACTCAGTTCCTGTTCCAGTTGCGCTACGGGCACCTCTGCTTCGTCACCACTGTCAGCATCACGCATACCCATGTCATCATGTAAAAACTTCATTGTGCTTTCCTGTTCAATATTTTCAATCAAATAACATCAATTAGTCTTCTTCGGTACAGCCCGTATAAGCACCCATCACCGAATGCACGCCGGCGAAGGCCCCTTCTACTTTATCTTCCCAGTTACCAGGGGTGTCGGGATAAGCGGGCTTGATATCGATTTTCAAGTGAATTGCACCTTGCTGAGCTTGTTGGCCAATAACCTGCAACAGCTGGTCAAAAGACTCCAGCTCCGGATTCTGTATCAATAATTCACTTAAATAAATCATTGCGGTTTCTCACTGTATATATCCATAGCGATTGTAAAATCATTTTATTGAATACGTTCGTAATATCGTGCGCGATAAATCAATCGTCCCTGCTCTGCATCGTCGCTATTTTCAAATGCCGTGCGAGTGTGCAACACATTATTGCTGATAATTCCTTCTCCTGCCGACAATCGCCGGTTAAAACCATACGGCGAATCTCCCGCCAGCAAGTCTTCAAGCGACTTCACGGCAGCCTGTGTGGAGGCATCCTCTTTCCACACGATAGAGCGTGTGCGCGCAGTGTAGCGCATGTGCAAATGACCGCTGTGCGCATCTATCGAAAACACCGGGCCGCTCTGCTCGGGACGAATTTCCACACCGTTTTCAATGTTGGCTGGAATGGTCATCACATCATCCTGCATCAGGGCGGCAATATACTCCGGGTTTTTGTCACGCAGTTGCAAGTACAGCATTTCATGGTCCAGCAGCGCATTCTCTCCCCCCTCTGCCGCTGGCCGAACACAGTGCAACACCATGGCACAAATTTTTCGTTCAAGTGGATTGTAATAGCCATCGGTATGCCAGCTGATACCGCACTGACTATATGGAATATATTCATATTGGCGACGTTGCATGGAAACCTGCAATGCAGAAACACCATCGTCATCGGCATAAAGATTCTGATCCAGATGCAGCAAATTAAAATGTCTGCCCATCTCAGTGACCAGTGATGTGCCCGGCGTTGCGCCATCCGCTGGTGGCTGGGTGACATAAATCGCCATATTGGCGCGAGCACAGGCCTGACGAATGGCATCAGACTCTGCCTTACTTGGAACGAAAGGATTAACAACCGGCACCAGTAATTCATTCAGATGCAGCGGATAATGAGCCAGTTTTTGCTCGCGCCATGCCGCATAAGCACGGTGATTATCGAGAACAAACGGACTTTGTCCCGCGCTCATAATGCTAGCGGCGTGCATACTTTGCAGTGTGGATGACTGCGCTCTCATTCCATCACCCCTTAATTTCCGACAGACGGTTAACTGTAGGCGATTTAAAGCGTATACCTTCAGGCTAAAGGCTACGTATCAAATATTAATGTATCCCAATATTAATATTTGATAATTCTCACAAGATCAGCCCATATTGTATTTTATGCCGTGCGAAAATTGCAGATTCCATTCGAGATATACCCGCAGCGTTTGAAATTTAGGTAGACAGCATGTGGTCCGCTTATTTCATGCCACCCAAAATAGGCGCTCTTGGGCCAGACAAAATGATCCTAAATTAATCAATTAAACTGACTGCGAATGCCTAAAGTGCGGAAGATAAGGTGTTTTTCAAGTTATGTTGAACGAAAGCATATCACCCATATGGTGGGTTCAACATGACCTGAAAAATGCTTTAGGTTCTGTGCCTTAGGCATTCGCAGTCAGTTTAATTGATTAATTTAGATCATACTTAACGCTAGCAATATAACCTGAACAACGGCTATGCCTCTCCCGGTTGGCCACCAATGTAATGTAGTATTGTTTTTCCGTAAGACAACACGCCGACAGGGACTGCCTAATGCCACAACAAAAAATGAGTATGACAACCAAAATTCTGGTCTGGATGGCCTGTGGCCTAGTGGTTGGCAGCCTGATTAACGCCTTTGCGAGTGAGGTCGCTTTTATTCAGGACTATCTGGTCAACGGACTTTTTCATGTGGTCGGGGTACTGTTTATCAATGCATTGAAAATGCTGGTAGTCCCGCTGGTGACCTTCTCCCTGATCTGTGGTGTGTGCGGCATAGGTGATGTGAATACATTGGGCCGAGTCGGCGTCAAAGCATTTTTACTGTTCATGTTGACCACTGCACTGGCAATTACGCTGGCAATTACGGTAGCCGTGGTGGTGGGACCAGGTGAAGGCTTTGACATGCAGACCGCTGAACAGGCTGAGTTTACGGCGCCTGCAGCACCACCACTCACTCAAGTAATCATTGATTTGGTACCAACCAATCCTGTCGCCGCCTATGCCAATGGCAACATGCTACAAATTATATTTTTCACCATTCTTTTTGCCATCTGTGTGTTAATGATCGGTGAGCGCGGACGTCCCATCGCCCAAGGCGCAGAAAAACTGAATGACGTGATGATGGAAGTCGTCAACCTGGTGATGCACGTTGCGCCCATTGGCGTGTTTGCATTAATGGCAAAAACCTTCTCCTTACAGGGTTTAGGACTGATCCTGCCGATGATCAGCTACTTTGGTGTCGTCGCAATCGTATTAGTGCTGCACATGACAGGTACCCTGATGATGCTTTTGAAACTGCTGGGGCGCGTCAGCCCATTGATATTCCTAAAAAAAATGCGTACGGCACAGATATTTGCCTTCAGCACCTCCAGCTCAAACGCCACCATACCGGTCACACTGCGCTCGGTGGAAAAACGCCTCGGTGTTGATAACTCTACCGCCTCTTTTGTAGTGCCTTTCGGAGCCACCATCAACATGGATGGCACCGCTATCATGCAAGGTGTGGCAACAGTGTTCATAGCCAACGTCTACGGAATCGACTTGGGCATTAGCGGTTATCTCACCGTGATCGGAATGGCCGTTCTGGCCTCCATCGGCACGGCTGGTGTACCCGGCGTAGGGCTTATCATGCTGGCGATGGTCTTCAATCAGGTCGGCCTGCCAGTAGAAGGAATTGCGCTCATCATGGGCGTTGACCGCCTGCTGGACATGATGCGCACCGCCGTTAATGTCACAGGAGATGCCGCCGTTACCACCATTGTCGCGCGGGCCGAAGATAAAATATCCATGGAAACCTTCAACGATCCCGCTGCGGGGCATGTAGAAGAAGTACGCTTGCCACATGAGGCACCATTGACGGAAAAATAGTGTGTTTGGTGAGTTATCCTCCCCCCATCGCCGGTACAACATGAAATATTTGATGCAATGAATTTATTATTGATGTGCATCTGACGTTTTGTATGAACTTAGGAATGGAAATGAAATAACTGACACAAGTGGCACTCTGATTTGGTCGTATTCGTTCTGATTGAGCAAAAGTGCAGGAATACCCTCGGGGCACAAGTAGTCGTTCTATTTCGAGCTTTTGTGATTGAAGAACGGGCGAAGACGGGCTGAAGCAGAGATATCACTTGTGTCTGTTATTTCATTTTTATTCCTTAGAGGGGGTATCACTGAATGTCAACAAAGCCACATTTACAATAATCCTAAAAAGACAAAATCACCCCGAGTCAACTCGGGGCGTTTATGAGTGACGCCTAGTCATAAACCTTCAAACTCACCCATAGCGCCAAGACGAACTGTCATTAGTTCAAGGTCTGTCATTGCCTCATGCGGGCCTTGCCTAACCCCTGCGGGCGTCTCCCAAAATGTTCCTTTTTCGCACACTCTGCCACCTGTTTTAACCGTACCCGAAATAACATACACAAACTCATTAGAAGGGTGCGTATGTGCAGGAATGATTGTGCCTTTTTTCATTTTTAATCGGTGAATTGAACCTTCTGGGACAGGTTCAGCCAGTACAGACCAACTTGTTCCTGGAAAAATATCAAGGTCAGAAAATTGTTGCTTATCTAAATCTCTATATGTTTGCTCCATGACCGTTTCCTCTGTGATTTA
>Ga0316202_10000460_pt1 | contig 45064 bp, 42 predicted proteins | sample 3monrhotite_MG_FD_204934 | JGI IMG/M metagenome (GOLD analysis project Ga0316202, IMG submission 204934) | Microbial mat bacterial communities from mineral coupon in-situ incubated in ocean water Damariscotta River, Maine, United States -... | ecosystem: Environmental > Aquatic > Marine >...
AGAAAGGCAGCCGCTGTCATCCGCTCAGCGAAGCACAGAAGTCCGACAACCACAAAAAATCAAAGGTTAGGTCGCGGGTGGAACACGTCTTCGGGGCACAGGCGCAGATGGGTGGACACTGGGTGCGGTACGAACAACCTGCCGATTCAGTAAATTCTCTGCAACCGGCAGGCGCATGTCTTCAAGTTTGCACGGTGGTATGACTTTGCCGGTGCTCCATGCCTGATAGCCGCTTTTGGCAACGTCCAACAAAGCACACAGCTTGGCTACGGGGTGTTGATTTCGGAGTTTATCAATCATGGCGTATTTCACCTCGACTCCTTCGCGAAGAACGCCGTCGCTTTTTTAAGATGTCGCGCTCCATCTTAGTGATTGTCAGCTCTCACTCCAACTCGCGAATCTGCCGTGAACTTTGATGCGCCAAGGCTGGGCTTGAGCTTGCCACGCTCTTGCTGACCCATCCAGGTGCGTAATGATTTGGTCTTCCTACTGGCTTCCGCCAACGTCAAACCTTCTTCTGTGATTAACTTGATTGCTTCGCGTTTGAATTCTGCCGTAAAAATACGACGGGGGATGCGTTTCATGGATTCTCCTTGCAAGTTGATAAAATCGGAACTCTCTCAGTTCGGCCTAAGCGATCTGCCCAACTGACACTCTCTGCGCTATCAATTTTTGGAGTTAAACTTTCAGACTGGTCACATTTTTCTGTAGCGATAGCTAGAGCAACAAATTTTGATCGCGCCAAAACTTAAGTTTCTCTTAAGTCACTTAAATATATTCTGCCGCCATTGAACTTGCATAGCTTTGAAGCTATGTGCTGGATTTGGGTGTTGCTGCATCCAGATACCTTTATAAACACGAAAATGCACGGAGCTTCCACATGACATTTAAAACGTCACTCACGTTTATGCTTGTTGCTTGCATGGCAGGATGCGCGACATACCATCCATTAAAGCTTGATGACAAAAGCGCTTTGGCAACATCCGTGTCACACCTTACGGTGGACTCACATACACTGCCATTTCAGTTCTTGTCAGCTCATAGGTTTGACCCGTCAGATGGTTTGGATATGACCGAGGTTGCCATGCTGGCTGTTTCCAACAACCCGAATCTCAGGCTCGCAAGAGATGATGCAAACATTAGCCATGCGCAGGCATTTTCCGCAGGGTTGTTGCCCGATCCTCAATTAAGCCTTTCCAGAGATTTTCCACGCCCATCAACACCAGGAGCCACCAACGCATTCAATGCTGGTTTAGGATATGACTTCGGTAGCCTAGTGACGCATGCCGCTAGTTCATCAGCAGCACGATTTGATAGCCGAAAGACAGATCTCAATTTGCTTTGGCAGGAGTGGCAGGTGGTAGCTCAGGCGCGTCTTCTGTTTTCAAGAGCAATTGCCGAGGAAAATCTGTTGCGCTGGCTAACTGAGAGCCGAAATCTATTAGCTGAAGGCTATGCCAAGTCAAAGGCTGCACTTGATGAAGGAAATCTTGCCAGCAATGCGGTTAATTTAGCACTCTCAGCATGGCAGGATAGCTCCAAGCGAGTCAGTGATCTGGAGCGTCAGCAATTACAGACTCGCAATGATCTGAACGCATTGCTTGGCCTAGCACCAGAGACAAAGCTAAAGCTGGTTGAAGAAAAAGTACTCGGCACTCCAGATGAGAAGGAAATAGACCAAGCGCTTGCCGATCTGTCAAGTCGCCGCCCCGATTTATTGGCGCTAAAAGCAGGCTACTCTGCCGAAGATGCGCGTTACCGGCAGGCTATCCTTGCTCAATTTCCGCCGTTTAATCTTGCAATAACCAGTGCCCGCGACACTGCTGGCTTATTTACGCATGGATTTGCCTTATCGCTTGCGTTGCCGCTTCTGAATGGCAACCGAGGTAATATCAAAATCGAGGAGGCGACCCGCCAGCGATTGCATGATGAATATAAGATACGACTGGATACGGCTTATGCTGGAGTAAAGAGGTTGGTGACGGATAGCCGCCTGATAGCAGCGCAATTGCAAACAGCGGAAATCGGCCTGAAAGCATTCGACAAAACCACAAGTAATGCGAAGCTGGCTCTAGCTGATGGAGAATTGGACGTGAATAGTTATGCAGCATTTCAATCTTCGCGCATCGCCAAACATGTTGAGGTGGGCAATTTCCAGCAAGCATTGCTAGAGAACCGCATCGCCCTGCTTGCCTTGCTGGGTGGAAATTTTGACATCCAGTCCATAGTTACGGAAAGCCACCAATGAACATGAAAATTTTCACTACTTGCCTATTTTTCAGCCTGAGTAACGTTGCAGCAGCAGAAGGACAGGCTGATATCAGTGCATTAGTGCAAACCGCAACACCGCAAACAATGGATTTGTATAGCAGAGTTTCAGGCTACGGCACAGTTGTGCCGGAACCTAGTGCTACGATGAATCTCAATTTTCCCAAGGCTGGGAGAGTAACCAAACTGTTCGCAAGCCCCGGTCAACAGGTAAACAAAGGGAAGGTTCTTCTGGAGATAGCGACTGACCCAGTTGGTGCGCTTACATTTAAACAGGCCGAAAATGCGTTTACATTTGCGCGCAGTGAGTTGGCTCATTCAAAGTCATTGTACGCACGGCAGCTTGTCTCCTTGTCTCAGGTAAACGCCGCCTCGAAGGCGCTTAAAGATGCCGAAGGTGCGCTAGAGGCACAGAAAGCGACCGGAGAAGGAGTGCAATATGACAAACTAAAATCTCCCTTCAAAGGAACGGTGGTATCGGTTTCGACAGCACTGGGTGACCAGTTTCTTGCTGGTGTCAATCTGGTGCAATTGGTGCGAACAGATTATCTGCGTACAAGACTCGGCATTGAGCCGGAAGACAGCCGACAAATTTCTTTGGGCATGAAAGTCCGCCTTGCTTCAGTCTTCAGCCAACAACGTATTGTCGAGGGCGAGGTTATACAAGTGGCCGGACAAGTTGATCCGATGACCCAGTTGGTTGATGTCACAGTACGCATCAAAGGAAATACCTTATTGCTCGGCAGCAAAGTCAGGGGAGACATAGCGACCATCGAACATAAGGCACTGGCTGTCCCAAGACAGGCGGTCTTGCGGGATGAAAGCGGTGCCTATTTGTTTCAAGTGATTAACGGTAAAGCGCATCGAGTTAATGTAGCAACAGGGCTGGAGGATGGTGACTGGATTGAGGTGCCGAACACACTAGTGCCTAATCTGCCGATTGTTACGCTCGGAAATTACGAGCTAAAGGACAATATGGCGGTAAGGGAGTCCAAGCAGTGAATATTACCCGCTGGATACAGCGCCATCGTCGTTCGATCTTGTTCTTGCTGGCCATGCTTGCGACTGGTGGGATATTTGCCGCATTCAGTCTGCCGGTTTCGCTATTTCCCACAGTGGACTTTCCAAGGGTGGTCGTGTCACTAGACGCAGGTAATCGGCCCGCAGAACAGATGGCGTTGCAAGTCACCGTGCCAGTTGAAGAGGCAATTCGGCGGGTACCTGGAGTAAAAAGTGTCCGCTCTACTACCAGTCGGGGAACCGCTAATATATCGATAAATTTTTCATGGGGCACCGACATGGCCGCTGCCACGTTACAGGTTAATGCGGCTGCATCGCAGATCATGCCAACGCTTCCCGCAGGCACTAGCCTGCAAACCAATCGTATGGATCCTACCTCGTTCCCGATTATCGCTTACAGCTTGACGTCGGAGACCTTATCACTTGCTCAATTGAGAGATTTGGCGCAATACGAAATTCGTCCTTTGCTGTCTTCGGTTGCAGGTGTGGCGAGAGTTCAAATAGTCGGAGGGGCGCAGGAAGAATATCAGGTGATGGTAGACCCGGCCAAGCTCCAGGCTTATAGTCTGTCGATGGATGAGGTTTCCCGTGCCTTGTCAGCCTCCAATGTAATAACCGCCGTCGGCAAGCTAGAGGATCATTACAAACTCTACCTAGCAATCTCTGATACAAGCATGCATAACGTCAGCCAGATTGGCAAAACCGTGCTCAGGAGTGGAATCAACGGATTAGTTCATCTAGAAGACGTGGCAAAGGTAAGGATGTCTATCTCCCCCCAATGGATCCGCGTGAATGCTGATGGGCACGATGCTGTGCTTTTTCAGATTTATCAGCAACCCGGCGGCAACAGCGTACAAATTGCGAAGGGTATCAAAGCGCAGCTCGCATCATTTCAGCCCAGTCTGCCCGCAGGGGTTAAGATTGCAAACTGGTATGACCAGAGTGAGCTGGTGGTGAACTCGGCTGCCAGTGTACGCGATGCCATTCTTATTGGCATTGTGCTGGCTGCACTGGTGCTTTATATTTTTTTACGTAATAGCAAGGTGACGCTCATCGCAGTGGTCGTGGTACCCGCCGTGCTGGCCACGACTGTCGTGCTGCTGCACGCCCTCGGCATGAGCTTCAATATTATGACGCTGGGCGGCATGGCGGCCGCCGTGGGGCTAATCATTGACGATGCTATCGTGATGGTTGAGCACATCATGCGCCGATTACGGGAGGGGAAATTACCTCATCACCAGAGGGTAATGAATGCTGCTGTGGAATTTTTCCGCCCGCTGGCCGGTTCGAGCGCCGCCACATTGGTGATTTTCATCCCACTGGCCTTTCTGAGCGGAGTGACTGGAGCTTTTTTTAAGGCACTGTCACTAACCATGGCAGCCAGTCTGTTCATTTCTTTTATCGTAACTTGGCTGGCCGTACCTATTTTGGCGGACCACTGGCTTTCTGAAAAGGACGCGGAATCAGAGCGGGATGGTCGTTTTACCATCCGTATACATACCGTTTATGTAGGCCTGATGGATAAACTCCTGTCGCGTCCATTATGGCTTCTTGCGGGCATTGTTCCGCTGTTACTGGCTGGCCTACTGGCCTATCAGGCAGTTGGCACAGGTTTTATGCCTGCCATGGATGAAGGTGGTTTTATTTTGGATTACAGAAGCCAACCGGGTACCTCGCTCACTGAAACAGATCGGCTGCTTCGTGAAGTAGAAGGCATCATCAAAGCAAATCCTGCTGTTGACACCTATTCCAGACGCACAGGCACTCAGTTGGGAGGCGGGCTTACAGAGGCCAATGAAGGAGATTTTTTTATTCGTCTTAAGTCGGGATCGCGTGCCCCCATAGATGAAGTGATGGATCAAATTCGAACCCGTGTAGAAAAAGAGGTGCCGGGACTCGACATTGAACTCGCGCAACTCATGGAAGATATGATTGGCGATCTTACAGCGGTTCCTCAACCGATAGAAATAAAAATTTATTCAGATGATCAGAGAACGTTGGCGTTATTGGCAGAGAAAACTGCCTCTGCCATTGCTCATATTCCAGGTGTGGTTGATGTGCGCAATGGTATCAATCCTGCTGGTGATGCATTGGTAATCCATGTAAATCGCGTTCGCGCTGCGCTCGAAGGCGTTGATCCTGAAAGTGTAACACGCATGCTGAGTGGCATTTTAGGGGGAAACATTACCACCAAAATTCAGAGTGGTCCGAAGATGATTGGCGTACGCGTATGGGTTCCGTCCGATCTGCGCAACACTGATGGCAAGCTCGCCAACCTTTTGATGCGCGCACCGGACGGACATCTTTTTCCGTTAAAACGAGTAGCTGACATCGTACCGGTATCCGGCCAGCCTCAAATCAACCGCGACAATCTGAAGCGCATGGTGGCTGTCACCGCGCGTATCAGCGGACACGACATGGGCTCTGTAATGCAGAAAGTAAAACATGCCATGGATGCGCCAGACATGCTGCCAACTGGCATTTACTACAAGCTTGGCGGCCTGTATCAACAACAGCAAACCGCATTCCATGACTTGCTAACAGTGCTGGCGGCAGCTGTTGCCTTGGTTTTCTTGCTGCTTCTTTTTCTCTATGAGCGTTTCCGCGTAGCCCTATCCGTGATGGCAATTCCTATCATGTCTTTGTCGGCGGTGTTTGTTGCTCTATGGATTACGGATATTGAACTTAATATTTCTGCCATGATGGGAATGACTATGATCGTAGGAATTGTGACCGAAGTGGCAATTTTCTACTTCTCAGAGTATCAAGTTCTTATTGAAACCATGCCGCACCGGGATGCGCTGATCATGGCAGGTAAGAATCGCATGCGTCCCATTGCCATGACCACGCTGGCGGCAATTCTTACTCTGTTGCCGCTGGCCATGGCTATCGGTCAAGGATCGGCTATGCAGCAACCATTGGCCGTGGCCATTATTGCAGGCCTAGTAGTACAACTGCCGCTGGTGCTGATCGTCATGCCCGTATTGTTCGATCTAACACAAAGATGGAAGCAAAATATGGTCGATAGTTAAGTCTGTCTTAAGTGTCGGTGCTCTATCCTGATTTCCATGGCATACATTCATGGCGTGCTAAATCCTAAAGAAATCGAAATGAAGGGTATTGTTACTGCCATAATTGCAACCAGCGCTATTGCCTTTGCTATTTTTGTAATGGCTTATACAGGCCATGAGTTTGCCCGCGTAAAAACCTAGGAAATCGGGGTGGATGTGATTTCTGGCACGGTGTTGGAGAACGATCCGGACTGAGATTCGTGTTACGCAGCAATCAGACGCAACAGGCGTTAGGTCGATTCTAAGTTGGCAATAATGCCCCCATTACGACTCGAGCAAAAAAATGACCCCCCGCTTTTATTTAATAATCTTGTTCATGTTGTCCGGTTGTGCAACTTATCACCCGCAACCTATTTTGCCAGCAGCGTTGATGAACGTTTTTGAGGCGCGCACACTGGACAATCCGGCGCTACGACGATACGTCGCCGCACACTGCGGTGGTGCCGACGTCTGTGCGCCCGGTGTCTGGAATTTCAACACGCTGACACTGGCCGCGTTTTATTTCAGCCCGACGCTGGATGTCGCGCGGGCAAAACAGGGCATCAGTGTTGCTGCCATTCAAACTGCGGGGCAGCGCTCCAATCCCGTGCTCCGGCTACCGATCGGCTATACCCGTAATGCCGTATCGGGCCAATCGCCCTACACCTACGGCCTGGGTCTGGATATTCCGATTGAAACCGCCGACAAGCGCGGCTACCGGATGGCACAGGCTCAGCAACTCTCAAATGCGGCACGTTTCAATATCGGAACTGTAGCCTGGCAAATCCGCAGCCGCTTGCGTGGCCATATGCTCAATCTCTATGCCGCAAGCCACAGGGCGCAGTTGCTGGAGCAACAAATTGCCAAGCAACAGCAAATCGTAGCAATGCTGGACAAGCGACTGGCGGTGGGCGCGGCATCCGCGCCGGAAGACAACCAAGCGCATATTGCACTCGCCCGGAATCAGCTTGATCTGGTGCACACGCGACAACAGGCGCAGGACGAACGCGCGCAAATCGCTACGACGATAGGCGTGCCGGTGGTCGCGCTGGCACATATAAAAATTGATTTCGATACCTTCGAGCGCGTCTATCCCGCGATCCCGGATAATGAAGCACGCCGTCAGGCAGTGCTCAACCGTGCCGATATACTTTCCGCCTTGTCGGAATACGAGGCCAGCCAGGCGGCACTGCAACTGGCAATTTCGCGGCAGTATCCGGATATTCATCTCGGCCCCGGCTACACCCTTGATGCCGGGGCGCACAAATTCCTGCTACCGGTTTCCGGCATCACACTGCCGCTGTTCAACCAAAATCAGGGGCAGATTGCCGAAGCCAGTGCACGCCGCAAGGAAATGGCAGCACGCGTGAATGCCGTGCAGGCACAAGCCATCAATGACACCGATCGAGCCGTACAAAATTACCGCACCGCATTGACCGGTTTGCACCTTGCCGAAGCGCTGCTGTCGGCCCAACGGCTTCAAGCGCAGGGCCTGCAAAAGACCTATCAGGCCGGCGCAACGGACAGGCTGACGCTGGCGCTGGGGCAACACGCTTTATATGTGCAGAAACTTGCTGATCAGACTTCACTGGTACAGGTGCAACAGAATATCGGCCAACTTGAAGATGCCCTGCAACGACCGTTGTCGACAACCGACTTCCCCGCTATTCCGAATACAGGAGATTTAAAGTGACTTCGCGGATCAATATCAAATACCACATGCTGGCAATCCTCTTGATCGTACTGGCCGCGATTGCAGGCTGGTTGCTCGGTTCAGGGAAATCAATCCCGCCCGCACAGCAAGCCGCCCCACAGCCTGCGGCCACACTTCCCGTTGCGATTGTGAACGGTGTCACCGTGGTAACGATGGACACATCTACCCAGTTACAGAACGGCATTCGCACGGATGCGCTGATCAGCTCGGAAAATCGGACGGAAATCACCGCTTATGGCACGGTGCTGGATGTGCAGCCGCTGATCAATTTGCGCACCCGTTACGCTGCCGGGCTGGCCGATGCGAATACGGCCAGCGCCACACTGGCAGTGTCGCGGCAGGAGTACCTGCGCAGCCAAGTCCTGTATCAAGACAACCAGAATATTTCCCTGAAATCGTATCAGGTGGCGCAAGCAGCTTATCTGACCGATCAGGCTAGGACGCAAGCGACTGCACTAAACCTGCAAAATATCCAGGCGGAGATGCGGCAACAGTTCGGTTCAACGCTCACGCACTGGGCACTCGATTCACGTACTACGGAATTTGCCCGGCTATTAAACCGGCAGGAGGTCTTGCTGCGTATTACCGTGCCGCTAGATGAGAGCACCACTGCACCTGCCCGGATCAAAATTGACGCGAACGACAAGCAACGCTTTCCGGCACAACTGGTTTCGCCATCGCCGCAAAGCGACCCCGTTATTCAGGGCAGCGCCTTTATTTATCGCGCTGCGGCACCGCTGGCGAGCGGCACCCGGATTGCCGCGTACCTGCCGACTTCCAAACAAGCCGCGCACGGCACTGTTGTTCCCGCCGATGCCATCGTCTGGTATGGCGGTCAGCCATGGGCTTATGTGCAAATCAATGACCAGCAGTTTGCCCGCTACCCGGTTGCTGAGCAATCTCCGATGCAGGGTGGTTTTTTTGTAACCCGGGGTTTCAAAGCAGATCAGCGTGTCGTTGTCAGCGGCGCGCAACTGCTGCTTTCCGAAGAGTTGAAACCACCACCCGGCGGCTCGGGCTGCAAGGATCCGGAATGCGACGACTGATGAACGCACGACACTACACCGGGATTCAGGCATGTTGACCGCCATTGTGCGTTTCGCCATCCGCTGGCGCGGCGTGGTGATCAGTCTGGCGTGCCTACTGGCAGGCTATGGCATCTTTACACTTTACCAGTCGCGGCTGGATGTGTTCCCCGAATTCGCTCCGCCTCAGGCGATTATCCAGACCGAAGCGCCCGGTCTGTCCAGCGAGCAGGTCGAGACCCTGGTCACCCAGCCGATCGAAAACGCGCTGGGCGGTACGGTCGGGTTGAAAACCCTGCGCTCAAAATCGTTGCAGGGCCTGTCCATGGTCACCATCACGTTCCGCGACGGCATGGATGTTTACCGGGCGCGTCAGCTGGCCGCAGAGCGGCTGAGCACGGTTGTCGGCAATCTGCCGCGCGGTGTCAGGCCGCCGGCGCTGCTACCGCTTACCTCATCGACCAGTGTAGCGATGGTTATCGGATTAAGCTCCGACGTGCGCACCTCTATGCAATTACACGATCTCGCACAGTGGACCCTGCGGCCCAGACTGCTGGGACTACCCGGTGTCGCCGACGTGGTGGTGTTCGGTGGCGATGTGCCGCAATTCCAGATTCAGGTTGACCCGCAAAAACTGGTGCGTTACGGCTTGTCGTTACAGGATGTGCTGCATGCCGCCCGCCGTGCGACAGGTGTGCGCGGTGCGGGTTTTCTGGAAAACGCCAATCAGCGCATCGTGCTCAATACCGTAGGACAGATACAGACCACCGCACAGCTGGCTCAAGTGGTGGTGAAGTATCACAATGGCATCGGCATTCATATGGGCGATGTCGCCCGGGTGGTGATGGCGCCTGCCCCCGCGGTCGGCGCCGCGTCCATCGGAGACAAGCCCGGCATCATGCTGATCGTCGAAAGCCAGTACCGTGCGGATACGCTGTCCGTCACGCATTCGGTAGACCGGGCACTGGCGGGATTAAAATCGGTATTGGCCAGCAACCAGGTGGTGCTGCACCCGGATATTTTCCGCCCCGCCAACTTCATCACGACTGCCATCGGCCATTTGCGCACGGCGCTGTTGCTCGGCGGCATCCTGGTTGTCGCCGTGCTGTTTTTATTCCTGCTCGATGTCAGAACGGCTTTTATATCGGCCACGGCCATTCCCTTGTCGCTGCTGGCGGCGGTGATCTGTCTGAACTATTTCGGCATCAGCCTGAACACCATGACGCTCGGCGGATTGGCGATCGCACTCGGCGAGGTGGTGGATGATGCCATTGTCGATGTGGAAAACATTCTCCGCCGCCTGCGTGAAAATCATGCACTGGCAAAACCCCTGTCCGCCATGCGTGTGGTGTTAAATGCCTCGATAGAAGTGCGCAGCACGGTGGTGTTCGCAACCTTTATTGTCGCGCTGATATTCCTGCCGGTGCTGAACCTGTCCGGCGTTGCCGGAAAATTGTTTGCCCCCATGGGGATCGCGTATATCCTGGCGATACTTGCATCGCTGATTGTTGCCCTGACCGTGACCCCGGCATTGGCTTATGTGCTGGTGGCCAACCGGCCGCTGCAGAAAGGGGAACCGCGCCTAGTCCGGGGATTAAAGGCGCACTATGCCCGGCTGTTGTCACGCGTCGAACACCGTTCAAAACTCATCATTTCGACCATCGCCGTGTTGTGCATTGCGGCACTGGCGACCCTGCCGTTTCTGAACAGCAGCTTTATTCCGGAAATGCGCGAGGGACACTACATCGTCCATATGGCAGCGACGCCCGGCACCTCGCTGGCCGAATCGATGCGCATCGGCCGCAAGATCACCCTGGCCTTGAGCAATATTCCCGGCGTGCGCTTGGTCGCGCAACGGGCGGGGCGAGCCGCCGAGGTGGTTGACCCGGTGGATGTCAACACCAGCGAATTCGAAGTCGATCTAAATACCCTGTCAGGGAAACAACAGGCGCGGGTCCTAGCCGATATCCAGCGCACTCTGGCACACTTCCCGGGCCTGGCGACTTCCACCAACACCTTCCTCACCGAGCGTATCGATGAAACCATTTCCGGCTTTACAGCGCCGATCGCCGTCAACATCTTCGGCAACAACCTGGATGTCCTCGATGCCAAGGCGCAGGAAATTGCGCAGATATTGAAAACCATTCCGGGCGCCGTCGGGGTCAGCGTGCTGGCTCCGCCGGGTACACCGCAACTGGACATCCGCTTACGCCAGGATCAGCTGACACGCTTCGGCTTTGATCCGGTGGATGTGCTGGATACGATACAGGCCGCGTACAAGGGCGTAAATGTTGCGCAGGTTTATGCGGGTAATCAGGTTCATGATGTTGCAGTGTCCCTGAGTCCCGCAAATCGCCAGAGTCCGGACCAGGTGGGACTGCTGTCGATGCGCAATCCGCAAGGGTTGATCGTGCCGCTCAAGCAACTCGCCGACATCTATCAATCAACCGGACGTTTCCAGATCCAGCATACCGGCGGGCAACGTTTGCAAACCGTCACCTCCGGCGTGCGCGGACGGGCCATCAGCGCTTTTGTCGCGGAGGCACAGGCACACATCAAACACGATGTGGTTTTCCCCGGCGGGACCTATGCGGTGTTCGCCGGAGAAGCGCAGGCCGCGGCAAAATCGCAGCATGATTTGCTGGTTAACTCGGCTTTGGCGGGTGTCGGTATCGTGCTGCTGCTGTTCATGGCCTTGCGCAGTACGCGCGCATTGCTGCTGGTGCTGGTGAATCTGCCTTTTGCGCTGGTCGGCGGCGTGGTGATGGTGCTGATCACGGGCGGTGATCTGACGCTGGGCTCCCTGATCGGTTTCGTCACCTTGTTCGGCATTACCTTGCGCAATTCGATCATGCTCATTTCCCATTTTCAGCATCTGGTCACCCGGGAAGGCATGGTCTGGAATTCGGCCGCCGCAAAGCGCGGCGCATCCGAGCGCCTGATACCGATCATCATGACTGCCCTGGTCACCGGTCTCGGCCTGTTGCCGCTGGCACTGTACAGCGGCGCGCCCGGCAACGAGATCGAAGGGCCGATGGCGATTGTCATTCTCGGCGGGTTGATTACGTCTACGGTTTTGAATCTGCTGGTTTTGCCGACACTAGCTTTGCGTTTCGGACATTTTGAGAAAGCAATATCTAGGAATCATGTATTGACTCGTTGATGTTAGTTTATCAATTTGTCAGGAGAACCCATGAAACGTATCCCGCGTCGTATTTTTGCAGAATAATTCAACAAGGATGCAGCCATGCTTGCGGAAACCGTTCATATTACTACGGATCATGCTGTCGATCTCATGCACTATGTATCACAGCCCATATTAGGTAAGAAATATGCATCAGGTGGCCGCTATTAAGTTTGTCTTAAGTGTCGGTGTCCTATCCTGATTTCCATGCCATATATTCATGGCGTGCTAAATCCAAAGGAGATCGAAATGAAAACTTTTGTTACTGCAATAATTGCAACCAGCGCTATTGCCTTTGCTATTCCTGCAATGGCCTATACGGGTCAAGCGCTTGCTATGGATGCTAAAATTACTATCAAGGAAGCTCGTGCCATCGCGCTCAAGGATCATCTAGGAAAAGTTACAGATGAAGAATTGGAAAAAGAGGATGGGGGAAGCGGTTTACGCTACTCTTTCGATATCAAGCATGGCAAATTAACCCAAGAAGTGGGCGTGGATGCCGTAACCGGCAAGGTATTGGAAAATGCGCCTGAAGGTGCCAATCCTGACTAACGTGGAATGATCATCATGCGAATTCTGGTAGTGGAAGATGACCCTATGATAGGGGAAAGTATGCAGCACGGACTCAAGAAGGTCGGCTTTGCTGTTGACTGGGTACAAGATGGTAAGTCGGCTGAGCATGCTCTGGGAAACGAGGTTTACGACATGATGATTCTTGACCTTGGTCTTCCACGAAAGGGTGGACTGGAGCTGCTTAGCCAAATACGCGAACGCGAGAATGATCTTCCAGTGCTGATTGTTACTGCTCGCGACACGGTGGATGACAAGGTCGCAGGGCTAAATAGTGGCGCAGACGATTATCTGGTTAAACCATTCGACTTTAACGAGCTGAATGCGCGGGTGAACGCTATCATGCGACGACGGAGTGGCAAGGGTAGTCCGGTCATGATTTACGGTGCGCTAATATTGGACCCTATTGCTCATCAAGTAACATTACGCGGAAAATCCGTTAGCCTTTCGGCCAAGGAATTTTCCCTGTTGCGTACGCTGATGGCGCAACCAGGTGCGGTTCTGTCTCGTGCCGAACTGGAGGAAGCTCTATATGGATGGGAAGAAGAAATAGGCAGCAATGCCGTGGAAGTGCATATCCACAATTTACGCAATAAATTCGGAACTCATGCCATCCTTAACGTACGTGGTGCCGGCTACCGGGTCTCGATGCTCAATGAATTCGATACGTAAAAATTTATTAACTTGGCTGCTGACGGGCCTAGCTATTGCCAGTCTGGGTACGGGAATAGCTACTTACCTCAAAACGCAGGAGGAAGTTGGGGAAATGCTCGATTATGAGTTGCGCCAAATAGCCTATTCCATGCAACACTCCACAAGTTTCATACCAAGTCAGCTTGAAAACTTAGGTGACTCAAGCACAGACGACAACGATTTCGTAGTTCAGGTATGGGACAAGAGTGGTTCACTGCTCTATTCCTCGCAACCCTCAGTAAAACTGCCTCAAACTTCAGCGCAAGGATTCTCAATCATCACACGTTACGATGGCGACTGGCGCGTATTTAGTCTTATCTCAGGCGGTCACATCATACAAGCAGCACAGACTGAGGTAGACCGCTGGGAAACGGCTGCGAACTTATCCTTGCGCATGCTGATCCCCCTTGCCGTGCTAGTTCCGTCCTTGGCGCTTCTAGCATGGATTGCAGTAAAAAAAAGCCTTGCCCCCTTAGCGCGGGTTACTGCGGAAGTAGAACAGCGCAACGCCTTCGCAATGGCACCAATTGATAGTCATGCCGTTCCTGAAGAAATTCTTCCGTTGCTGATAGCACTTAACAGGCTATTGAGCCGCTTAGGCGAGTCCTTGGTTTCTCAACGACGTTTTGTGGCAGATGCCGCACATGAACTACGCACACCACTTACTGCTCTGTCACTTCAAGCTCAATTGGTTGAACAGGCCGAGGATTCAACAGAACGAAATGTAACAGTTAAAAATTTGCGACAAGGCATTACTCGTGCCTCGCATGTGGTATCACAACTACTGACACTCGCACGACAAGATCCAGATGCACCACGTCCATTTGCACTGCTTGATCTTGCAGCGCTGGCTCGCCAAGTAGTTGGCGAGCTTGCACCATTGGCTGACTTCAGAAGGATTGATCTAGGAATTAATGCTATTCAATCCGAGCTAGTAAATGGTGATGAGGAGGCATTGAGAATATTGATTGGGAATCTGGTAGATAATGCTATTCGCTATACACCGCAAGGAGGCAAGGTTGATGTAACATTGAGCAATGACAATAGCTACTTGCTACTCAAGGTGAAAGATACTGGGCTCGGTATTCCGATTGATGATCGACAACGAATTTTTGAGAGGTTTTATCGTATTTCAGGTAATGAGGCACCGGGGAGTGGCCTCGGGCTTGCCATCGTTCAACAAATTGTTAAAAGACATGATGCCATTATTGAGATTACTACTGGAGAAGATCGGACGGGGGCAATATTCAGTATCAGGTTCCCAAAAACTGAGAATGGTGAGATGCCCCAGACTACTCTTTAATTTGCAATGCCGTATATTGGCTAGGAGAACTCAAGCAGCTGGCACTCGAAGTAGACAATAGTTAGTCGCAAGCGACCACCTTCTTTGGCCGAGCAACGGGCATTCTAGGTTGAACTCCGACCAGCAGTTTATGACACATTGTACTCGCTCAACTTCTCGAATTCCCGGCCATGAAGCAGTCCTCCACTGAAATTGAATGCAGGCGGGCGTGATCGGCGTGTAAATTCGAAACGACCTAGCAGAGTGACCGCAATGAAGTTAGCCTTCAGTTAAACCGCGAGTTTGCAATTTACTCAAATGAATTCGATTGCCACATTCGTTGTGCTAGCAAACAATTATTATTGATAGTTGCATTTCATTATGAGAATCCAGCAACAAGATTAATAAGAATAATTTTAGAAAGGCCGATTTAGATGGGTTTCTGTTTTCATGATTAATGATAATTGATGTTCATCCGCTCCGATCAGTTTCTCTGGATCGTCTGAAACCCTGCCTTGTGGTTTAGTTTTGTATTTTAAACGGCAAGTGAAAACAAATAATACGCTCTCTCTAAGGGGACGTTTTATTGGCATCAAAGCAAATGACAAACATTAACTTAGGGAAGCACTGATTTATACGATATTCTAGGCGGAAAACCTGTTAAATCAAAGTACTGGATTCCCGCCTTCGCGGGAATAACGAGTTAATCAGCGTTTCCTTAGCACACCATCAATTTTTTCCTGATATCACCTGATGCTGTTGTTGCAAAAAGTATCGGCGCTGATTAACACCTGTTCCACCTTCTCACATCTAAATAAACTTTCCACCAATATTCCTAGCTAAAAACTGCAGTGGAATGGCCGCAATAGTGGGTATCACATGAGGGTATAAACGGCTATTATTCGCAAGCTGTGCAACTCAAACGCTTGAAGTTTGCAGCAACAAGCCATAACAAACCAAAATAAATGACCCAACTCCAAAACATCGAAGCTATCGAAAAACGCCTGTGGAAAGCTGCTGACACGCTGCGCTCCAACTCAGAGCTAGCCAGTAATGAATATTTCATGCCCGTAATGGGGCTGATTTTTTTGCGTCACGCCTACAGCCGTTATCTGAATGTCAAAGACGGCATCATCCAAGGCCTGCCTAGTCGCGGTGGCAAAACTCGTGCGCTGAGCAAAGAAGACTTCTCGCAGAAAGGGGCGATTTTTCTTAACGAGGCCGCGCAGTTCGATCAGCTGGTTAGCCTCAGCGATGCCGACGACCGCGCCGAGGCGCTCATCAGCGCGATGGAGTCCATCGAAAAAGATTACACCGGCCTCACTGGGCAGCTACCCAAAGAGGATTATCGCAACATCCCCAACGACGTATTGGGCCAGCTACTACGCACCCTCAACCCAGACGAGCTAAAAAAAGCCGATGGCGACATCTTTGGTCGTATCTACGAATACTTCCTCACCCAGTTCGCCAATCAGGGCGCGCATGATGGCGGTGAATTTTTCACGCCGATTTCGCTGGTACAAATGATAGTCAACGTCATCGAGCCAAGCCACGGGAAAGTGCTTGACCCCGCTTGCGGCTCCGGCGGTATGTTTGTGCAGAGCGCCCACTTTGTCGAACATCAACACAAAAACCCAAGCACCGAGCTCACCTTCTACGGTCATGAAAAAAACAAAACCACCACCCGCCTCGCCAAGATGAATTTGCGCGTACACGGGCTGGAAGGCAATATCGCTGGCGGTGTGCTCACTTATTACGACGACCCGCACCACGGCCTGTGGGGCGATGTGGATTTCGTCATGGCGAATCCGCCGTTTAACGTCGATGAAGTCGACGCAGGCAAAATCAAAACTGACCGCCGCCTGCCCTTCGGCCTGCCCGGTGTCAACAAAGGCGGCAAAGTCTCCAACGGCAACTACCTGTGGATTTCCTACTTCTACAGCTACCTCAACGCCACAGGCCGCGCTGGATTTGTCATGTCCTCGCAATCCTCCAGCGCAGGAGGTGGCGAAGCCGCTGTGCGTCAGGCATTGGTCGAAACCGGACATGTGGATGCGATGGTCGATGTCCGCTCCAACTTCTTCTACACCCGCTCCGTGCCCTGCCAGCTGTGGTTCCTTAACAAAAACAAACCCAAAGCACATAAAAACAAAGTGCTGATGCTGGATGCGCGCCATGTCTACCGCAAAGTCACGCGCAAAATCTACGACTTCAGCCCCGAGCAACTCGCCAATCTCAGCAGCATCGTCTGGCTCTATCGCGGTCAGAGCGAGCGCTTTATAGCACTGGTGCAAAGCCATATCCAGAACTGCTTGGATCATGCTAGCTACGCCTACACCATGGACATAGAGCAAGAAGACGACACGTTACGCCCCATGGACGACTGCATCGCGGTGCTGCAAGAAATCAATAAAGCCATCACCCCCTTCTATAAAAAGCAAAGCGCCGAGCAGTGCGGCCATCTGCAAGAATTCAGCGCCACCCTGACCACCCTCAGTGAAGACAGCGCCGCCTTCAACAAGACTATTGCCCAAGCCGTTGCCAAGTGGGAAAAAGGTGGACACGACAGCGCCAAACCGCTCAACCAGCTGATTGATAAAGGCGGCATAGTCGAACAACTAGCCGAAACCGCACGCGACCTCATCAAACAGATCGACCTAGCCTGCAAACTCGCCAGCCGATTGATCGACACAGCAGAAAAAGAGCTCAAAGCCAAAGAGAGTAAGGACTGGGACAGCAAACACCTCAACTCAGGCCGCGACAGCCTGAAAAAACAGATCGAAGCCAGCCGCACCGAAGTAGTAGAACAACTCAAACAACTGCGCTACTTCTACAAACAAGCCCACTGGCTGCTAAGCCGCTTCCCCGATGCCGAGTTGGTAGACGTGGAAGGACTGGTCAAACTGGTAGACATCAAAGAAATCAAAGCCAACGACTGGAGCCTAACCCCAGGCCGCTACGTCGGCGTTGCTCCCGAGGAAGAAGATGAAGGCTTCGACTTTGAAGAAACACTGCGCGATATTCATGTCGAACTGCAAGGCCTGAATGAAGAGGCAGTGGGACTGGCGGAGAAGATTGCCCAGAACTTTCGGGAGTTGGGGGTATGACCCAAAGTATCGAGTTGGCTTCTATCGAATCGTTATGCCTTAGCGTCGCGAGTGGCGGTACACCCTCTCGTCAGCGCGATGAATACTGGTCTAACGGGACAATTCCTTGGCTTAAGACAGGCGCATTGAAGGATTGTCGCATTTATGATGCTGAAGAGAAGATTACAGCGGAAGGATTGGCGGGTTCATCAGCGAAGATATTTCCAGCAAATACGATCTTGATGGCAATGTATGGAGATGGAAAAACCATAACGAGTCTTGGTATTCTCAAGAACGAATTGGCTACCAATCAGGCCTGTTGCGCAATGATCGCTGATCCCGTGAAGTGTGATTACCGATATCTATACTATTCACTTATGCAGCATCGACATGAGCTTCTTGGTTTGGTTGTAGCTGGCGCACAAAGAAATTTGAGCCTTGGAATTATCAAGCGATTTAATATCACTACGTTCTCGCTTGCTAAGCAACAACGCATCGCCTCCATCCTCTCCAATTACGACGACCTCATCGAAAACAACCGCCGCCGCATTCAGTTGTTAGAAGAGTCCGCCCGTCTGCTCTACAAAGAGTGGTTTGTACATTTGCGCTTCCCCGGTCATGAGCATGTCAAAATCATCGACGGAGTGCCGGAGGGGTGGGCAAGAGAACCTTTGGGAGAGTTGTTAACACTGCAACGTGGTTTTGATTTGCCAACAAATGACCGTATTCCCGGCTCGGTTCCAATTTATGCTTCGACAGGCGTTAATGGATTTCACAATGTGGCTAAGGTGAAAGGTCCTGGCGTGGTAACGGGTCGATCTGGATCTTTGGGTACAGTCATGTATGTGGCTAAGGATCATTGGCCTCTGAATACTGCTTTGTGGGTGAAAGAGTTTAAGAAGGTGACACCGATTATTTCGGTATTCATTTTGCGCGCTCTAAAGCTTGAGAACTATAACGGTGGAGCGGCTGTGCCAACATTGAACAGAAATGACGTTCATAAAATAGAAGTTCTATGTCCACCTGAAAATTTGATGCGTGAATTTGATCTGCAAGTTACATCGCTTTTTGAGCAAGTTGAGAAGTTACAGGGCTACAATAAAAAACTAACCCAAGCCCGCGACATCCTCCTCCCCCGCCTAATGAATGGAGAACTGACCGTATGAACCCTGAATACCATCTACAAAAGTTGAAATTAGAGAACTTCCGCTGTTTCGATAGCCTTGAAGTTGAGTTTGATCGGCATTTAAGCGTCTTGGTTGCGGATAATGGGGTAGGGAAAACAACGGTGTTGGATGCGGCGGGAATTGCGCTGAGTGCATTTGTAGGCGCGTTTCATAACGGCAAGCGTACGGGAATTGAGCGCGATGATGTACGGCTGGCGGTGATGAAAAGCGAAATTCTACAGATGGAGGCTCAGTTTCCCAGTGTATTAACGTCTGACGGCGTGTTTAATGGTCTCCCTGTTGATTGGCAGCGGCGCATGAATACGCCTCATTCTTACAATACCTATAAAGAGGCTAAGGAGCTTATTAACATAGGTGATGCGTTACAGGCGCAGGTGGCGGATGAATCTACGCAAAACACATTGGTGTTACCAGTGATTGCCTATTACGGCACGGGACGCCTGTGGAACCAGAAGAAGATGACTAAAAAGAAGTCATTTAATGCAGTGTTTTACACTCGTACAGCGGGTTATCAGGATTGTTTAGCTCCTTCCTCAAGCTATAAATATTTCGTCGATTGGTTTCGCTATACCTCCAAGGCGCATCGTGATTTGCGCGACCAAAATGAGGAACGGTTTGGTGATAAAGGTTTAGCGATGCCTACCCCCTATGCGGCGCTGCTTGAGGTGGTATCGAAGGCGGTGGAAACCTGTTTGGCACATGCGGGTTGGCGTAGGTTTCGCTATAGCAGCATTCACGAGGAGCCAGTAATTGAACATAGCGAATATGGATTACTGACAGTGGGCCAGTTATCGGACGGTTTGCGCAGCATGGTGGCTATGGTCGCCGATCTGGCTTACCGGGCGGCTCAGCTCAATGCCCATTTTAAAGGTGAGGCAGCCCTCAAAACGCCTGGCATTGTGTTGATTGACGAAGTGGATATGCACTTGCATCCAGACTGGCAGCAGCAGGTATTGCAGCAGTTGCGGCAGGCATTCCCGCTTTTTCAATTTATCGTCACCACCCACAGCCCGCAGGTATTGTCGACGATTCATAGCCGACATATCCGTCTGCTCGGGAAAAATAAGGAAGGTCAATATGTCGCCGCGCAACCTATGGCGCAAAGCTATGGTCGCTCTAATGCGGACGTATTGCAGTCGGTGATGCATATCGAACCGATGCCTAAGCTTGATGAGACTGCGCTTTTGAATGAATATCAGCACTGGGTGGAGCAAGGCGACCTGAGCGATCAGGCGGGAGCTGAAAAAAAGCAGCAGTTGATTGATTCGCTTGGCGCAGATCATCCAGAATTGGTGCGTCTGTCCATGGTTAAACGTCGTCGGGAGCGCTTGGGATGAGGTATATCACCAAAGGCCACGCTGACCATCAGCTTTGGAATCGCCATAGCAATCCGCCCTGCACTAAGGCAGAAGCGACAGCAGCTTGGGGAAGTTTTAATAGCAAGCGCGCTACACGCAATAAATGTATTGAAGAGCAATACGGCTTGTGCGGTTATAGCGAGGTGAACTTGCAAGATGACCATCCCGTTATTGATGCCAAAGGCCAGCAGTTAAGCCGTCCATTGGGTATCCATCTGGAGCATGTGGAGCCAAAAAGCCTAAATCCAGCACGAACCTTTGACCATACTAATTTAATTGCTTGCGCTATTGATGATGCGAAGGCGAGGAGTCTGATTCGCGATGATGTATTTGGCGGTCATGCCAAGCTGCGCTGGTATCATCCAGATGGTTTTATTCATCCGCTACTGCCTCAGTGTCGGGATTATTTTCACTACGAGAGCAGCGGTCGTGTCGTCCCCAAGGCTGCTTTGGCTCGACGTGAACGAGCCAAAGCACGTTTGACCATCTACCGGCTCAACCTAAATGCACCTGTTTTAGTGGTGTGGCGCAGAACTTGGCTGCAACAGGCAGAAACGATTATTGATGAACTGCTGGATGAGCCGGACGCATTGCGTCAGTTTGCCGAGGTCGAGTTGCTGCCGATTAATGGTCGCTTGCGTCCTTTTTATTCCGCACAAAGGCAGTTGTTCGGAAATATTGCTGAGTAGGTATGTGCTCAATATTTACCTCAGCTGTAAGTAATTGATGAATTTATCTGCAACTGCTCAAGCCACTTTGTTGCTCACCTGCTATTTCAGCAAAGCAGCGAATGAAGATGCCAAGCCTCTCACCAATTCGGAGTGGGGGCGCTTTGCCTTGTGGTTGAAAGACAAAAATATCACCCCCGCCGATCTACTCATTCCCGATCCTTTGCCCTTGTTAACAGGGTGGCATGATGGTCAGATTAGTCAGCAACGAATCTCGGCTTTGTTAAGTCGTGGTCATAGTTTGGCGCTGGCTGTGGAAAAGTGGCACCGTGCGGGGCTATGGGTGATTACCCGTTCCGATGAGGAATACCCTAAGCGGCTCAAGGCGCGCTTAAAAACTAATTCCCCTCCCGTGCTATTCGGCTGTGGCAATAAGTCTCTTATGAACATGGGCGGTATCGCAGTCATTGGCTCTCGTAATGCTGGCGATGCAGATTTGTTGTTTACTCGCCAGTTTGGTGCTAAAGCTGCTGCGCAAGCTGTGGCAATCGTTTCAGGTGGAGCAAGAGGTGTCGATGAGGCGGCGATGATGGGCGCGATGCAGTCCGGCGGCTACGTTATTGGCGTTATGGCTGACAGCCTGCTTAAAGCAGCAAGCAGCGCTAAATGGCGCAAGGGCATAATGGACGGCAATGTTGTATTGTTATCGCCGTTCTACCCCGAGGCGGGTTTTAATGCTGGCAATGCCATGGCGCGCAACAAGTATATTTACTGTCTGGCGGATAGCTCGCTGGTGGTACATTCAGGCCAAAAGGGCGGGACGCTAAACGGCGCACAAGAAAATCTAAAGGCGCAATGGGTGCCGCTTTGGGTAAAACCAACGCAAGATAAAGATGCCGCCAATGAGCTATTGGTAAACAAGGGCGGGCATTGGTATCAAGACAATACTCAAGGCCTCGATCTGGCTACGCTGTTTACTGCGCCACAGAAAGAGAGCCATGTTTTGGACTTGTTTTCACCAGCGAGTCCGTCTGAGTCAAGCGCGGGAGCCGGATGCTGAATATAAAGCGGCTGAGGTATCGAATGTAAAAAAGACTGAAGAGCTGGATGTGAAAGCAGGCGAAGCGCCGGATGAAACGGTTGCTGATTTTTACAGCTTGTTTGTCGGCGAGCTGGCACGGCTGGCGGTGGAGCCAATCAGTGCTGAGGAGTTAGCTGAAAAATTGGGACTGCATAAATCTCAAGTGGCAGATTGGTTAAAGCGATCGCTTAATGATGGTTGCTTGAAAAAGTTAAGCAGTCCTGTTCGTTATCAATACATCAAGAATAACGCCAAAGAATAAAGGAAGAACGCTATGGGAATGACGGAGGACGTACTGGTACAGCAAACCACCGCAGACTATCTGCTGAATGATTTGCACTGGGATGAATCCATCTATGCCATGAATGAGACGCTGGGCAAGGAGGGGACGCTAGGGCGCGACAGTGAAAAGGAGCTGGTGTTGAGTCGTTATCTGGGCGAGGCGTTGATGCGGTTAAATCCCGGCCTGCCCATTGAGGCCTATCGCGACGCGATGCGCCAGATTATGGATGTGAATTTGGCCCAGTCGCTGCTGGCAATTAATCAGGAGAAGGACAAGCTCTACAAGAGCGGGGTGCTGGCGAGCTACCGTGATGACAAGGGTGAACGCCAGCGCAAGACTTTGCGCATCTTTGATTTTGACAAGCCAGACAACAACCATTTTTTAATCGTGCGCGAGTTGTGGGTGAAGGGCGACATCTACCGCCGCCGCGCCGATCTGGTGGGTTTTGTGAATGGTGTTCCGCTGCTGTTCATGGAGGTAAAAAACCTGCATAAAGATGTGAAAACCGCTTACGAGCAAAACTTCTGCGACTATAAAGACACCGTGCCTCATCTGTTTCATCACAACGCCTTTGTTATTCTCGCCAACGGCGTGGAGGCCAAGCTTGGTTCGCTCTCGTCCAAGTATGAGCACTTCAACGACTGGAAGCGGCTGGAGGAGGAAGAGCCCGGCGTAGTGGAGATGGAGACCTTGCTCAAGGGGGTGTGCAGCAAGAGCAATCTGCTCGACTTGTTCGAAAACTACATTTTCTTCGATGACTCCAGCGGCAGATTGATCAAGGTGATCGCCCGTAATCACCAGTATCTCGGCGTGAACCGTGCTATTGAGGCGGCGAGGAATCGTGAAAGTCTGGCTGGAAAGCTAGGCGTGTTCTGGCATACCCAAGGCTCGGGTAAATCTTATTCCATCGCCTTCTTCGCCAAGAAGGTACATCGCAAATTGGGCGGCAACGTCACCTTTCTGCTGCTCACCGACCGCGATGACTTGGACACGCAAATCTATAAAACTTTTGCTGGGGTCGGGCTGGTGGAGAACGACCGCGACCCCTGCCGCGCAGCCAGCGGCAAACATCTGGATGAGCTGCTAGGCCAACACAAGGCTTTTGTCTTTTCGCTGATTCAGAAGTTTAACGATCAGGATATGACAGGTTCGCAGCGTGACGACATCATCGTCATCACCGACGAGGCTCACCGCACTCAGTACGGTACGCTGTCGCTCAATATGCGCAACGCCTTGCCCAATGCCAGTTTTATAGGCTTTACCGGCACGCCGCTGCTAAAAGACGATGAAATTACCCGCAAGGTGTTCGGCGAATACGTCTCCACTTATGATTTTCAGCGGGCGGTAGAGGATAAGGCGACCGTGCCGCTCTACTACGATGCCCGTGGTGAGAAGCTAAAATTCAGCTATGAGGGCGATGAGTTTTCGGTGGCTGACCCCAAGGGCTTGAATGAGAAAATCGCCGAAAAACTCGAAGAGTTTGATCTTCAAGATGTGGATGTGCAGCAGCGGCTAGAAAGGGAATTAAAGCGCGACTATCACATCATCACCTCCACCAGTCGCCTAGAGCAGATCGCCGAAGACTTCGTCGAGCATTATGTCACTGGCTGGGAGAGCGGCAAGGCGATGTTTGTTTGTATCGACAAGCTCACCTGTGTGCGTATGCATGATTTGATTGCGCAGAAGTGGCGCGAGAAACAACTGCAACTGGACAAGCGCCTGCGCATGGAGCGTGTAGATGAACAGGAAATGATTTTCCGCGAGCGCCAAGTGCGCTGGATGGATGAGACCCAAATCGCTGTGGTGGTGAGCGAGGAGCAAGGCGAGGTAGAGAAATTTCGTAACTGGAAGTTAGACATTACGCCACACCGCAAACTATTAAAGCAGGGCTTCAAAGGCGAAGATGGCAAGCGCATAGCCCTGGAAGAGGCCTTTAAAAAAGAGGATCACCCCTTCCGCGTCGCTATCGTTTGCGCCATGTGGCTCACTGGTTTTGATGTGCCTACGCTTTCAACTTTGTATCTGGACAAGCCGCTTAAGGCGCACACCCTGATGCAGGCCATCGCCCGCGCCAACCGCGTGGCGGAGGGCAAGAACAACGGCTTGGTCGTTGATTACTGCGGCATCCTGAAAAACCTGCGCAAGGCGCTGGCCGACTTTGCCGGAGCGGGAGACGATGGGCGCACGGGAGGCGATAATCCGCAAGACCCAACTCACCCAAAAGAAGAGCTGCTGGCCGAGTTGGCAGAAGCCATTGGGATGGTAAAAACATTTTTGTCTGATCGAGGTTTTGTAACGAGCACGATTGCTGAGACCGCAGGCTTTGCTCGCAATGCCGCTATTATGCAGGCCAAAGAGGCAATCAACGAAAACGATCAGAGCCGCAAACAGTTCGAGGTGATGGCGCGGGAGGTGTTCAAAAAGTTCAAGGCCTGCATCAACATCCGCCCAGAAATCAACCATTACCGCATTGACCGCGATGTAATCAACATCATCTAAAAAGCTTTGCAGAAGGACCGAGAGAGCGCAGACATCAGTCAAATTATGATGGAGCTGCACAAACTGGTGGATGATTCTGTCGAAGTGACAAGATCAGAGCTGGGTGAAAGCAAGGTGTACGACATCAGTCAGATCGACTTCGAGCGCCTGCGTCAGGAGTTTGCCCGCATTGCCCACAAAAAGACCACGGTGGTGAATCTGCGCGATGCATTAGCGGCACGCCTAGCCATGCTGATGCAGCAAAACCCACTACGCACCGATTTTCAGAAGCACTTTGAAGAGATCGTGGATGGCTACAACCGCGAAAAAGATCGCGTGACGATTGAGCACACCTTTGAAGCCTTGCTGAAGTTTAACAATGAACTAAGCAAGGAAGAGTCGCGCGCAATGCGTGAAAATCTCAGCGATGAGACGCTGGTATTTTTCGACATGCTTAAAAAACCCGCGCTATCCAGAAAAGAAATAGACCGCATCAAAAAAGTGGCGGTCGATCTGCTCGATACCCTAAAAAATGAGAAGCTAAACGTCGACAACTGGCGCGAAAAAGAAAGCACCCGCGATGCGGTGCGGCAGCGCATATACGATTACCTTTATGATGACAAAACTGGTTTGCCGGAGGAAAGCTACGCAGAGAATGAGATCAAGGGCTTGACCGAGATGCTGTTTAACCACGTTTACCGGACTTACCCTAGGCTGCCGTCGCCGATTTATGGTAAGCAACTTCATAATTGATTTACAGGGCTGCACTAAGCTAATTCGGTCAAATTCCAACCTTACTGTAAATTCAACATATTTCTTGTCTTCATTAATATGCTTAGCTACTCAATTTTAGGGCCATTTTCAATAGTAGTCCGTGTCGCCTTCGTACTCATTTCATATTTGACATGCCTGCATCTAGCACTCTAGCCTAACGAGTGCTAAAATGAAAAAAGGAGGTATCTACTATGAGTTATAGCATGTCATTAACTATGCCGTCGCTTGCAGGCAGTATTGAGAGTTATATTACTTCGGTGCGGGGCTTTCCTGTACTCACGCACGATGAAGAATTAGACTTGGCGACGCGTTTTCGTCGTGATGATGACTTGAATGCAGCTCGCACTTTAGTCTTGTCCCATCTTCGTGTTGTGGTGAGTGTTGCGCGTGGGTATTCAGGCTACGGCTTGCCGCAGGCTGATTTAGTTCAAGAGGGCAATATCGGACTAATGAAGGCTGTTAAGCGTTTTGACCCTGAACGTGGCGTTCGACTTGTGTCTTTTGCTTTGCATTGGATTCGTGCTGAAATGCATGAATATATTCTTCGCAATTGGCGTCTGGTTAAAATTGCTACAACCAAGGCGCAGAGGAAGTTGTTTTTCAATCTGCGCAGTTTGAAACAGGACCTTGAGACGCTTAAGCCCAAGGAAGTCACTCGAATTGCCAACGAACTCAATGTTAGCGAAAGCGATGTTGTCGAAATGGAGTCTCGCTTCGGCAATAATGAAATGTCATTAGAACTTGAGACTTCGGATGATGAGCATAGCTTTGCTCCTGTTTCATTTCTTGCCGCAGATTCTCAATATGAGCCGGATCGCATTCTAGAGCAGATTGAGCACGACAAATTGGAGTCTAGCGGACTTAAGCGCGCTTTAGGTGGGCTTGATGAGCGTAGTAGACGTATTATTGAAGCAAGGTGGCTTGATGGTGACAAAGCTTCAACGCTGCACGAACTCGCTTCTGAGTTTAATGTTTCAGCTGAGCGTATACGTCAGATTGAGCTTAAAGCCATGAGTAAAATGCAATTGGCAATTACTTCAGCAGCGTGAACTTTTGCTAGTAATAAAAAAAGCCGTGAATAAATTCACGGCTTTTTTTATTTCACCACTCGCAGTTTTGGCCTACCCTGCGGAGCAGGATCTGATGGCGGATCATCGTCATCGCTTGCAGTATTCCCACCAACAGTAAGAATTGGCTGGGAATCTTCACCCTGGAAAACCATACCTTGACCATTTTCTTTGGAGAATATTCCAATAACGGCACTCATTGGCACCATTATTTGATGCGACACACCTCCAAAGCGGCCACTACAGCTTATATCTTCATTACCCATATGCAGGTTTCTAATGGCATCAACACCAATATTAAGAACGATTTTTCCATCCTTAATATATCCCATAGGAACCTGGGTATACTCATCTACCTGAACCGCCAGATAGGGCGTTAAGCCACTATCCGCACACCATTCATATATTGCTCTTATTAAATATGGCTTGGTAGAAAGTTCACTCACTTACGCATCGCTTTTTCTGATGGTGTCATTGCTTCACTGTAGGCTGGACGTGAAAATATACGCTCAGCATATTTCATCAATGGTGCAGAGTCCTTATCAAGTTGGATGCCGTAGTGATCTAAGCGCCACAAAAGCGGCGCAATAGCTACGTCCAACATTGAAAATTCATCACCAAGCATAAATTTCTGCTTTGCAAATACCGGAGATATTTGAGCTAAGTTCTCACGAACCGCAATTCTTGCCTTCTCAACGGTCTTGCTTACTCCGCTTTCCAACCCATTGATGTGACAAAATAGTTCTTGCTCAAAACGATGCAAAAATAATCTAGCCCGTGCACGCATGACAGGATCGGCAGGCATAAGCTGCGGATGAGGGAAACGCTCATCAATGTACTCATTGATGATGTTTGCCTCATACAAGATCAAATCTCTTTCAACCAATACTGGAACTTTATTGTATGGATTCATTACAGCAAGATCTTCAGGCTTGTTGAATACATCTACATCAATAACCTGAAAATCCATGCCTTTTTCATACAGGACTATGCGACATCGGTGGCTGTACGGGCAAATCGTCCCCGAATAGAGTGTCATCATAGCGCGGCTCAACCCTTTATCAGGTGATTGCGACGCATCGCACTACCTACCAATTTATAACCAGCAAATCCAACTACTGAGGTAACAACGATCCCCCAAAGAATTGGGTAGGTACCTGTACCATTTAAGCCCGCAATCCAAGTATATCTCTCGAAAATAGTACCCGTAATGATACATGCAGCAACACTCAAAATTACTGTAGGAGAATATCTTGAACGAGGGAAAGCCAAGACTGCAAATGGGATGACAAACTTAAGGGCAACCATAGACCACCACAAGAAGCTGTAGTCACCATTTTGCATCGCCATTACGCGGTCTGATTCGTAGCCAAGGTTTCCGTACCAAATGATGAGGTATTGAGCAAAAAAGGTGTACATCCACAACAAGGTGAACGCCAACATCATCTGCGCCAAATAATTGTAAATATAGTCTTTAACTGGCGTAACTAATTTATCACGCGTATTTAACACGAAGATCCAAATTACCATGAACGCCATGAACATGTTGAAGTTGCTGATAATAACTTGCATACCGTAAATGGCACTATGCCAATACGGTTTGAGAGTCATCTCAAAGTCCCATGCAACCATAGTTCCGTAGAGCACATAAAAGAACGGGATCCAAGCTGCAATAGTATGAAAACGTGCTGCATCTTCCTTGCTACGATCACTCACTTCTTGACGCTTAATAAATACCCATGATAAATACATCACAGTCAACATACCGATAATTTCACGTGCTGCTAGCAGTGGCAGTGTGTACCAGCCTGGCATATGTCCACCGTTCTCGACGTGAGCAAGCCATGGGAATGTATGCTCGCCGCCAGCCAACAGAATGATGAGCAACACAAAGGCCAAAGGAAATAGTGCAAAAAGCGAAACTGCAAGTTGACGCACCTCATGCCGCCACTTCCCTCCGACCAGATAGAGTACAGAACACAGCGCTACCCCAGCAAATGCAAGGCACAACACCACAAGAAAATTGACCGATAAAACAGCCCAGTTGCTATAAGAAATCATTTATCGTCTCCCTTATTTCTTGGCTTCAGCGGCAGGGGCTTGAGCCTTCTGCACTACATTGCGGATATAGTTCACAACGTGCCAACGCTCCGTTGGGTTTAGATCATTTCCGTATGGAGGCATAATTGCTCCACCGAAAGTCATATACCCCCAAATAAATCCATCGGCGCGTTCTCTAGTTTGCTCAGCCGACAGATTGTATGGTCTCAAAACTAGTTTTTGACCAACATAACCATCGCCTTTGCCCGCTTTACCATGACAAGGGACGCAATATATTGCAAATAATTGTCCTCCCTTTTTTATCGACTTGGCATCTGCCGCAACAGGATTCTTCAACTCTTCTGCTGCCGAGAGATCCTCAACGATTGTCATCGTTCCAGGTACTGGAACTGAACGTTTCGGGAAGGGAGTCATACCCGGATGAGCAGGATCAAAACTCTCCTGTGGCTTAATGCTTACCTGATTTGCCATATCCTGCGACCAAGGAAATGCTTGTGCCAGCGCAGGTGCTAACAATAACAAAACTGCTAAGGATAGTTTTTTCATTTCCCCGCCTCTTCTTGAATCTCCAACGCTTGATGCTTGGTAAATATTTCTTTAATAGATGACACCGCTGATTGGTCTGCTTTAACTAACAAACCAATTTGGTCCTCAGAAACTTTGGCGCTGTAAAGTGATGATCGCTTTGAAGGCAGACCAGCGCACACCAAAAATCCTAATACAGTGATGTACACGCCACCCAAAATAAATAACTCGTAGGTTAGTACAAAGTCAGCGGGCAAAGGAATGATCGCCTTCCCCCCCTTCATCTGAGCAAAGAAGTTACCTTGAGCACCTGCAATCAGCAGGAAACCCATGATGCTCCCACCCAGTGCGCCTAATAGAGTAAACCACTGCACATTGGCAGAACGATTACCCAACACGCTTTCAACCTCAGGGTGCTCAATAGGCGACTTCATAGTCAGGTCGTCAAAGTTAAATCCCTTAATTGTCGATGAGCGCAGCTCAGATACGGCTAACTCTGCCTCATCGAAATTATTGAATAAAGCCAGAATGTGATGTTGGCTCATTTAGTTTGCTCCCTTCTCTGCAAGCTCATTTTTCTTCAATGTCAGGCTGCGGTGATACACCATCTCTTTGACTTCATACATCGAGACTGATGGGAATATCTTACAGAACAGCATGAATAGCATAGTGAACCAGCCGAAACTACCGAACACCATGCCCCACTGAACCAAAGACGGCCACTGGAAGTGATCCCATGTCCATGGGTAGTAACCGTGTGAGTAAGTAGGTGAAACAATCATCCAACGCTCCAACCACATACCCAAGTTCAACAACAACGACACTGCAAACATAGTTGGGATGTGTGTCTGAAAGCGTTTGAATGCCATCAGGAACGGCACCACCATGCCACAGAAGTTCATCATCCACCAAAATGGTGCATATGGGCCAGTAGCCTTCTGAATTAGAACCGCCTTAGAAGCTTCATCGTGTCCATACCATACTGATGCGTATTCAATCAGGTTCAAATAAGTCCACACCATTGCGATAGCAAAAGTAAGGCGTACCACCTTCTTCAAGATAGGCATCGTCATGTATTGTTCAAATCTAAACACATAACGCAGGATTATGAACAGCGTAATAATCGCCGCACAACCTGAATACAACGCACCAGCCACAAAGTACGGTGGGAATGATGTCACGTGCCAACCCGGCTGTTGAGACACAGCGAAGTCAGAAGCTACAATAGAGTGCACCGATACTGCCAACGGAATCAAGAAGCATGCGACGGTCAAATAGGTAACGCGAAAGTTACGCCATTGACGGTCTGTGCCTTCCCAGCCCAGCGACATCAAGGTATACAGCTTTTTACGCCAGCCCTTATGAATGTTATCGCGACAAATTGCCAAATCTGGAATCATACCCACGTATAGGAAAATCACTGATGAACTCAGATAAGTAAAGATCGCCATCGCATCCCACAACAAAGGAGATTGAAAGTTTGGCCAAGCCCAGCGCTCATTCGGGTAAGGTATTGCGTAGTAAAACTGCCACAAACGACCTAAGTGAACCAACACGAACAAGCCAGCCGTCATCAACGAGAAGGTTGTCATTGCCTCAGCAAAACGATAAATCGGCTTACGCCAATCCGCATGCATCAAGTGCAAAATTGCTGACAGCAAAGTACCGGAGTGACTCATGCCGATCCAGAAGATAAAGGATGCAATATACAGCCCCCAAACATGTGGATTATTCAAGTTTGCTACACCCATACCAATTTGATACTGGTAAACCTCGCAGCCTAGGCCAACACCAAACATCAACATAGCTACAACCAGAATTACCCAGTACATCGCCCTAGGGGATTCCAAGCTTTTAAGCACGTCTCCGTTGATCTTTGCCCAAGCTATGTCCTCGCGGATATCTTTTTCCATAGTCCTCTAACCCTTTACTTGTGCTTTAAATTGCGCTTTCGCGCACACGTTCCAGATACATCACCGATGGATACGGGCGAAGTTCTTCAAAGATGCGATACCCACGCAGGTTTGAACCACCAGCCTTCTCATCTTTTTCTTGCTTTTCTTTCGCCAACTCAACCTGCTGATGTGCCCATTGCTTCGCAACCCTAGATTTTGGATCCACCAGATTTCCAAAGGAAATTGCACTCGTAGGACATGCTTGCTGACAAGCAGTCTGCACATCTCCGTCGTTCACTAGGTGACCAGCGGTTCGCGCATCATTCTTAGCTACATACAATCGCTGCACGCAGAATGTGCACTTCTCCATGACCCCTTTAGTACGCACGGTCACATCTGGATTAAGTTGTTTTGTCATTTCTTCTGGCCATACATTATCTGTTGAAGGATAGTCGTACCAATTGAAGTAACGCACTTTGTATGGGCAGTTCGCTGAACAGTAACGAGATCCGATGCAACGGTTGTAAACCTGAGAATTTAGCCCATCAGGTGTGTGATTTGTCGCGCCAACCGGACACACCGTTTCGCAAGGTGCAGCTTCGCATTGCTGACACATCATTGGCAAAAATTGCGCGCCCTGATCAGCAAATTCACGACCATCCTGATCCCAGTAACGTTCAATTCGCATCCAGTGCATTGTCTGTCCTGCATCGAACTTCTCTTTACCTACCACCGGAAGATTATTCTCAGCAGAACAAGCTACAGTACAAGCATTACAACCACTACAAGCATCCAAATCAATACTCATTGCCCACTTGTATTCAGGATGAGGAACATCATCCACCGGATGCATGTGGCGGAAGTCCTTCCAGTTTTCTAACATATTGGAAATAGACATTTATTACACCTCCCCTGAAAGTTCAACTTTATCAGTCGATGTTTTCACAGCGATCTTTTTGCCGTCCTGATTTCCGCCTGCAAAGCCTTCATCTTTAACGACAATAACCCGCTTACCAGACTTGCTAATCTTTACGCGCGTCTCGTTAATAGCCAACTCACCCGTATCTTTATCAACAATTTGATCAAGAATTCCGAAAGTATTGACACCGATATCCTTAGCCCAACGGCCCATTGTTGTATGTCCATTACCCAATGGCATGGAAATCACGTCGGGGTGAATACCAGGAAATATATACGCCTGAACCTTCACTGAACCTGAACGTGACGCCACTTCAATAATGTCACCTTCAACAATGTCCAGCTTAGCCGCAGTCTTTGGATGCAACTCAGCCCATGAATCCCATACAATAGTAGTCAATGGATCTGGAGACTCTTGCAACCACGGTTGATTTGCATGACGACCATCGCGCATATTTGGCGTAACGTAAGGAATTAACTGCAATGGATATGCGCCATCTTGCTCTGCAGGAGCAGGCAATGACAATCCAGCAGCAGACACTTTCGAAGACATTTTCTCCGCCGAGGAAGACATAGCAAGCAAACCTTTGCTCAAGGTCCCTTCCCAGAAAGGATAATCTTCTATAGCAGCTCCGCCCAAAGCAGATTTATTCTTCAATACCGCAGCTTGCATGTATGAATAAAAATCTTCAAAATCATTGTAGCTATCAGCTTTACGCTGCTTCAACAATGCCAGCAAGATATCACCTAAACCGCGCGTATCTGCGTGCAGCTTCTCCATCAGCGGCTGGTGAATATTCAACTGCGCACCTTCAGACTGATACTCTGGAACCGAAGTACCCCAATCCTCTAACGCTGAATCCAAAGGCAATACCAAATCTGCCTCAACAGCTGTCTCATCCATGTAATGCGCAAACGCCACCTTGAATGAAACCTTGCTTAAATTATCTTTAAACTTAAGTGAGGCTGGTGCGCTGTATACTGGATTCGCGCCATAATTAAACAACACTTTGATTTGGCCCGCAGCTATGCCGTCATTTAGCGCCTGAATCGACGAACGATTTCCCTTCGTCACATCCACTTGCGGGAATGGCACTTTATGCGGCGCATCAATTGTCTTGCCGATATTGCCTAACACGCTATTTAGCAAAGCAACCGCTGCGGCATTTTGTGAGCCGTGTGCATAGCCCTCAGCCGCACTACCCGCAATTACCAAGCTTGGACTGCGCTCTTTCAACAAAGCTGCCAATTTAGTGATTTGCTCAACAGATATACCGGTATCCCTGCTAACACGCTCAGCATCATATGCTCGACTAACCGCCGCCGCATCCGCAGGCAATGACAAACCAGCCACGCCCAGCGCATTAATAATACCCAGCGCTAAAATACCTTCTGTACCGGGGCGAATTGCCAGCCAGCGGTCTGCATTCGCGCCAGTCAATGTCATTTTTGACTCGACTTGCACCAATACTCCGCGCCCACCATTACTAGCCTTACGGAACTGTGCGTATTGCTGCGAGAAGTGCACGGGCGAAACCCACGCTCCTAGAAAGTCAGCACCAAAGGAAAGTACCACTTTTGCTTTATCTAAATGCAAACGCGGCATTTCCACGCCGTAAGCCTTTTTATTAGCTGCACGCACTACCGATGGAGCGACAGCCTCATAAGCGTAGTGATTTTTTGAACCCAGCGCTTCTAGATAGTTACTCAGCAGCACTTTGGAATGACCGCTTACACCGCCAGTCAAAAAGGCAATCTCATCACCCTTCACGCCATTCAGCTTTTCACCAATCAGGCCCAAGGCCTTGTCCCAAGTAATTGCCTCACCCTTGTTGCCATTACGCAGCAATGGCTCACGTATACGATCTGGGTTGTAGTGTGCTTGCACCCCTGCCTGCCCAAGACCGCATGTTTTGCCACGATTGATAGTAGAAGCAGGATTGCCCTCCACTTTCAACACGCGACCTTCGCGAACTCGTCCTGCAATATTGCAACCTGCGTCGCATTGCGCGCAAGTGGAGTTGAAATACACTGAAATACCTGGAATTGCATACTCAGGCAGATCCATCTCCACATAGGAAGAAATAATCTCTTTACCATCCTGAACGGAAGTATTGCCGCAACCAGTCAAAGCGACTGCTGCACCACCCCATCCCAATACTTTTAGAAAATCTCGTCGATTAAAACTATTTTCAATCATCACTGAACCCTCTCGGAAATCTTGATATGTAAACTCGCGATATTCACGGGCCGATTATTTGTGGCACTGCCAGCAATCATGCGGGCCATGTGTCGTCTTTGTAGACTTCGCATCAACCGGATGATTTTTTTCATGGCAACTTACACACCACCCCATCGTAATCGGCTTCTGACGTCGAGCAACAGTCATGTTCTTCACATCACCATGACAGTAACCACATACCTCTTGCACTGGCTTACCCTGCTTGAAATAGAAGCGTTCGATATGGCGTTCATGGTTAAAGCGCACGAAATCTGGCAAATCATGAACTTTCTTCCACGGTATCGCTTTCTGAGCATCCCAGTATTCAAATAACTTCTTGATACGAGGCGTCTCTCTTACTGAAGGCAAAGATTGGTGACAACCGATGCATTTCCGCAACGGCGGAATACCAGACACTATGCTGCGACGAGCATAAGTATGGCAGTACATACAATTGATCTCCATTCCGCCCTTAGCCGGAACCGAAGGATCGGCGGCATCAGCTGGATTGCGATTACCTGCATGACGATTATGTGGAAACTCTATGGGCTGCGCTACTACCGGACCCAAGTCATCAGCGGTGGTTATAGATGGCGGCGCATCCGCAGCATAACTTCCTGCGTTAGCGAATAGCCCGACAAGCAAAATACTTAAGCTTAAAAAACGGTGCATCGTAAGTGGCTCCCCCAACAAAACAAATTAGACTGCCGACACAACTACTGTCAGCATTAGTGTTACAACAGGTAAAACGGATTATTTACTGCGCTGTGAAATCGCCTGAATTTATTGATTTTATTTTTCAGTTTTTTAGGTCACTGTTTGACCAGAGCGATAGCACGGGCCGAATAATGTCTAGGTTAAAATATAATGTCAACACCACTTATTGCATAAAATCAGCAACCTTAATTAAAACCCTAATATGTCAAAGTTTTACAGAATTCGCTTATATTCCATATTCCCCCCCATAAAAGCCGACACAATAGAAGGGGTAATGAAATCTGACGGTTAGCCCTTTATTGGAAAAATTTATCCAAATACTAAATTTAACAAAAACTTAACTAAGCGGTTTCAAGGTATTGCCAGGCGACAAGCCATCGCTTGATTTTTGCTAAAAAAGCTGACATTACATTCAGCCGAATTATCACTTACGCGCTTTTCAAAATCACCCGCTCAACTTCCACGCTGGTATCACCATTACTCAGCCATACTTGCTCATCCTGAATCGTGCATTGCAAATTCATATTGCGTTGTGCGAGCTTAGCAAGCTCCTTGCTACTTGCTAGCGGAATATTGATGATGCACAAATTCTTTTGACGCTCAAACTTGGCTTTATTCTGCTCAAACCACATCTCTGCCACTCGCCCACCATAACAATAAACGAGCACTTGATTTGCGCGTCCACAAGCTTTGCGAATTAGCTTTTCATCGGGTATGCCGACATCAATCCACCATTCAATTGCACCTGTTAAATCCTTTTGCCACACATCCGCTTCATTATCGTCCGTCATGCCCTGACCGAACTCCAGATGCTCGTGCGCATGCAAAGCGAAAGCCAATAAACGCACCATCATGCGTTCATCTGTTTCTGAAGGATGTCGGGCTACAGTTAAAGCATGGTCGTGATAATAGTGACGCTCCATATCTGCGATTTGCAAATTAATTTTAAATACAGTTGCTTTGATTGCCATGAATTTCCTAGAACGTTAGCGCGTAAGAATTACGCTGAGATGTTTTCCTAGAGCGTAGGCCCTATGTGCTTACTCCGTCACCTTGCCACGCAGACTTTTCGTCCTTCCGCGCTGGGTCTTGCTATCTACCCGCTTTCTCTGTGCGCTACGGCTAGGTTTCGTCGCAATACGTCTTTTGGGTAGCACTGCGACTAATTGCACCATCGCTTTCAAACGCCTCAAGGCCTCGTTGCGATTCTGCTCCTGATTACGAAATTCCTGAGCCTTGATGACCACCACGCCATCTTTTGTGATGCGCTGATCCTTGAGTTGCAACAAGCGCTCCTTCAACTGTTCTGGTAGCGAGGAAGCTGCAATATCAAACCGTAAATGCACCGCGCTCGACACCTTGTTTACATTTTGCCCGCCCGCACCCTGCGCCCGCACGGCCGATAAATCGATCTCACGCTCAAGGATTATGACGTTATGGACAATGTATAACATGGTTCAATCTAGAACTCGTATCCGCACATCACCCAAGCTCACCACTTGTTCGGCGCGGATTTTGGCAGTCTTGCGTAATTCTATCTGCCCATCGACAGAAACCACGCCCTCTGCCACCAGCGCTTTGCCCGCACCGCCACTGTCACACACCCCGACTAATTTAAGCAGTTGGTTAAGCTCTACAAATTCGCCATTGAGTTGAAATTCAAGTTGTTGCATAAGATCTATATATAAAAACAGAACGTTGTACGGTAACACAGAGTAAGCGCAACGACATCCGCAGCCTTGCTGCTTTATAACTAGTAGCCGCCGCTGTTGTCGCGTATTGATGTTTTGCTTTTCTCTGTGCCTTTGTGTCTCTGTGGTGAGGTTTTAAGAAAAATCAAAAACCCTCATCTGCGCGCAAATAGCGCCATTGCCCTAAAGGCAGATCTCCCAGCCTGACCTTGCCAATACGCACACGTTTAAGCCCGGTAACTTTAAGGCCCACCAGCTCACACATGCGGCGTATTTGGCGCTTTTTCCCTTCGCGCAAGACAAAGCGTAACTGATCATCATTCTGCCAAGTCACTTTGGCGGGCTTGAGCTTTTGCCCTTCCAGTGAAAGCCCATGATTCAGCATATTCAAACCATTGCCAATCAATTTCCCCGTGACTCGCACCAAATACTCTTTATCAATAAGTGAATCTTCGCCAATAAGTTGCTTAGCCACACGCCCATCTTGAGTGAGCACTAACAAGCCTTGGGAATCAATATCCAAACGTCCCGCCGGAGCCAATCCACGCAAGTGCTGCGGAGAAAAACGTAGCGACGAAGTATCTTTTGCCCAATGCGTATCTGATTTAAACAAGACAACTGCGGGCTGGTGACCATCTTCCGCCTGCCCCGATACATAGCTGATTGGCTTGTTCATCAGGATAGTGACTTGAGTTTGCTGTTGCGCTTGCGCGGAATTATTCAGCGTTATTTTTTGATTGGGATAGGCTTTCGTACCCAGTTCGTTTACTGGCTCCCCATCTAGCATCACCCATCCTTTTTCAATATAGCGATCCGCTTCGCGGCGTGAGCAAATGCCTTGTTCTGACATTAGTTTAGAGAGTCGTATTTTTTCCATGATCTGTATTTTCGTAGTTGCTTAATATGAGCTTAGAGACGCAGCTTTTGCACGCTTTTTGAGCGGTCTTGAACCGGCATAAATCTATCTTCGCCTCATCCAAAAGTTGAATGTATCTTAATATATCCCGTAAAACCTAACGCCATCGTGGCTAGTTTCACCGCGTATTTTACATTTATAGATGCCGCCTCAATGAGGTCGCGCAAATTACACCGTATAATCCACACAATCAACCATGAAGCTCATTTTGTGAACGTTCTACGCATAAATCATATTGTTCTCGCAGCCACGGGCGGAATTTTAGCTGTCGCAGGCTTTGCGCCTTGGAACATTTTCCTTCTACCAATATTTTCGCTCGCACTCCTATTTTACCTGCTAGTCCAAGCGCCTAGCCCGCGCAATGCTGCCTGGCTCGGATTCGCTTTCGGCATCGGACTGTTCGGCGTTGACATGAACGGGCTGTATATTGCCTTGCACGACACCGGCAAAATGTCAGTATTACTCGCTTCCTTAGCAGCATTATTATTCGCCGCCTTTCTAGCTTTGTTTCCGGCCTTAATGGCCTATCTGCAAGCCAAAATATCACTCCCAATTTTACACAAATTGGCGCTATTATTGCCTGCACTATGGGTATCTCAAGAGTTATTGCGCGGTTATTTGTTTACTGGTTTCCCCTGGCTGGTACTAGGCTATTCACAAGTAGCAGTCAGCCCACTAGCTGGCTTCGCCCCCATCCTTGGCGTTTATGGAATCTCACTCTTTATAGCGATAAGTGCCGGACTATTAGCGCTACTGGTACAGCTACGCTGGACTAAAGCAGGTAAAGCGACCTTAGCTGTTCTGCTCACCATATGGCTGGCAGGCGGGTCACTGAACATGATTGAGTGGACACACCCCGAAGGCAACGCTATCAAAGTTAGTTTACTGCAAGGAAATATCGCCCAAGACGAAAAATTCAATAAAAAGCGCCTAATCAACAGCCTAGAAACATATCGGCGCTTAATACAAAGTAGTGATGCCCAATTAATCGTTCTACCGGAAACCGCCCTGCCTTTGCTACGCAGTGAATTACCCAAAAACTATATCAATATTCTACAAGCACATGCTCGACAACAAGCAGGTGATGTATTGATCGGTGCCTTTGAAAGAGAGCATAACGCTTATTACAACAGCATGTTCTCACTCGGCAGCTCGACAAGCCAAAGCTACCGCAAAAATCATCTGGTACCGTTTGGCGAGTTTATTCCCATGCGCCCTCTGCTTGGGTGGTTCATCAACGAGCTACTCAACATTCCGATGTCAGATCTAGGTAGCGGCGGCATTCATCAACCCTTGCTGAATCTTGCGGGGCAGCGTATCGCTGTGAATATATGCTTCGAAGATGTATTCGGCGAAGAAGTCATACGGGCTTTGCCAGACGCCACCTTGCTAGTAAATACCAGCAACGATGCTTGGTATGGCGATTCAGCCGCCGCCATGCAGCACAATCAATTTTCGCAAATGCGAGCATTAGAGACGGGGCGCATGATGTTACGCGCCACCAACACCGGCGTCAGCTCTGTCATTGACCGTGACGGGCAAATGCTGCAAACCCTGCCGCAGCATCAAGAAGGCGTACTCACTGCCCAAGTACAAGGCTACGCAGGCTCCACTCCATACGTGCGCTGGGGCAATGCCGCAATATCAGCTTTGCTATTAATCATGTTTGCTGCGGCATGGCTAATACGTCGTCGCAAGGCATCCGGTGAATAAATGGGTGTGCTACCTCCTTCGCTGCGCAGATGACACACTATATTGCGGCATCACCAACAACCTTGAAAAACGTATCCTCGCTCACAACACAGGTGAAGGCGCAAAATATACGCGTGGTCGTACTCCCGTAGTGCTACTCCATCACGAAGAATGCGCCGATAAATCCTCAGCCCTCAAACGTGAAATAAAAATTAAGCGCATGCCACGCGCAGACAAATTACTGCTATGTAGCACCTCAGAAAATAGTCACAAAGTGCTGTAAGTTCTATTACTGGCTCGAATATCCGTGATAAAACTCAGTTTACTAGCTTGAATTCAGCCCGCTCAGCTTCCCCGCTCTTCGATCAGGGAGATTGATTTTTGATGCTTTAGCGGCTTGAATACTGTAGTGTTTTGCGCTCTAATGCGCTGCGTAATTTGGAGATAGCAATGAAATTATTTGAATCACTTTTTGAAGGCGCTTTGTGGAATAGTCGCTTTGTCATCTTAACTGCCGTACTGGGCAGCCTGTTTGCAGGCTTCGCCATTTTTTATATGGCTACCGTTGATGTATGGAGTTTGGTGTCACATGTCATCCATTATGGCGATGCCAGCATGACTGACGAGGCCCGCAAAGCACTTCATGACCGCACGGTTACCCATATAGTAGAAGTGGTAGACGGCTATCTGCTAGCGACCGTTATGCTGATTTTTTCGCTGGGCTTATATGAATTGTTTATAAGCGACATCGACCAAGCCCTTGGCAATAAGTCATCCAGCAAAATTCTGGTTATTCATAGCCTAGATGATTTGAAAGCACGCTTAGCCAAAGTAATCATTATGATTATGATTGTTACGCTGTTTGAACAAGCCCTAAACATGAAAATGCAAAGCCCACTTGATCTGCTTTATCTGGGCGGAAGCATTGCGCTAATTGCACTGGCGCTGTATCTCACCCATGCCGGAGAAAGTAAAGGCCATGACAACGCAGATGAAGATGAAAAAAACCCCGTAAACAAAGATCCAGAAAATAAGGCATCACACCCATGAAAATCCATCGTGTACTATTATTACTCAGTCTATTGCTGATTGCTTTCACAGCATCCGCGAAAGATTTTTCCTTTACCGACACCAAAGGAAACCCTCAAAATCTAGTGGATTATCGCGGCCAATGGGTATTAGTAAACTTTTGGGCTACTTGGTGTCCGCCTTGCCGCCAGGAAACGCCTGATCTAGTTGCATTGCACAATGAACATAAACTAGCTGTAATCGGCGTGGCTTTGGATTCCCAGCGCCCTGCTGTGAAAGCATTTATGACCAAATATGCCGTCACTTACCCGATTGTTATCGGAAGTTACACGATGGCCGAGTACCAAGTCGGTAAGGTTGAAGCCTTACCAACTTCTTATCTGTACGATCCGACTGGGCAACTGGTGAGCTTTCAAGAAGGCATGCTGACACGACAGGAAATCGAAACCTATATCATGCTAAAGCAGAAGCAAAACGCGAAAAGCAAATAAGCCTTATCCGGGTTGAGAGGTCCGAGGGCTCGCAATACGTTGCGGATATACCCAGTGTTTATGCCAAGCCGCTTTCACCTTATTCGGATAGCGCGACTTACCTAAACTACCGTTGTAACGTCCTAGTGCGCGAAAAAGACTGCCTTTTTCAATATCTAAATAGTGGCGCAAAATAGTACAGCCATAGCGCAAGTTAGTGCGCAGATGAAACAAGTCTTGATCGCGCCTACCAATAGCTTTGACCCAAAATGGCATTACTTGCATATACCCTCGCGCACCAACGCTGGACACTGCATATTTCCTGAAGCCACTCTCCACCTCAATTAAGCCCAATATCAGATGCGGGTCCAAACCCGCACGCGTGGCCTCGTAATACACGGCATTAAGGAAAACTTCGCGATACGCCTTATCAGGAATTCGCTTCGCTAAGCGTTTTGACATCACCCGCAACCAAGCATCTGCCTCCTGTGGTGTAGCAAAAGTTGCTTTTGGCGCAGCCTGATCTGACACACTACGCTGCAACACTGCCTGCACACTGGCGGAAAGCACCTCTTCTTTTTGCGCACCTGCTTGCGCACTGCTGGCCCACAGCAAGCTCATAGCAAGAAGTAACGATCCGAAATTATTTAAGCTCGAATCATGATGCCTAAATGCTGGCTCAGCCACGCTCATAGCTTTGATTGCACCAGCGCTATCACATCAGACAAAGAAAGAATCTGTGCGGCTGCATCGCCACGCCCTTGATACTCCACATTACCGTCCTTCAAACCACGATCACCAATCACAATACGCTGCGGCATACCGATCAGTTCCAGATCGGCAAACATCACACCTAGACGCTCATCGCGATCATCTAGCAACACTTCCACACCGGCGCTAGTTAGATCGGCATACAGTTGCTCAGCCGCAGCACGCACCGCCTCACTTTTCTTGAAGCCAATAGGCGCAATAGCCACTTGAAACGGAGCCATAGCAAGCGGAATCTTAATTCCGCGCTCATCAAAATTCTGTTCGATAGCCGCAGCCACAATGCGCGACACACCAATACCGTAACAACCCATTTCCATAACCTGGGTCTTACCATTTTCATCCAAATAAGTGGCTTGTAGCGCTTCGGAATACTTTGTACGCAATTGGAATATATGTCCCACTTCAATGCCGCGACACAGCTCTAGCGTCCCCTTGCCATCGGGAGACGCATCGCCAGTCACGACATTACGCAAGTCGTACACTGTTGCCTCATCCAATTGCACATCACGTCCAAAATTCACGCCGCTGTAGTGGAAGCCATCATCATTCGCGCCACAAATAAAATCACTCATCGCTGCGGCAGCACGATCAACCAACACACGCACCTTGGCATTCACTGGCCCAATGTAACCGGTACGGCAGAGCATATTGCGATGTACTTCCTCTTCGCTTGCAAAGCGAAACTCGCCCAATACCTTGCTAACTTTAACTTCATTCAGATGGTGATCGCCACGCAGCAAGATCAGCACAAACTCATCTTCACTATTTACCACCGCAATCGCCTTCAATACGCTCTGCGCAGAGGCATCAAAGAAGGCTGCCACCTCCTCAATCGTCTTTTGACCGGGCGTAATCACCTTCTGCATCTCTTGGGTCGCCAGGACGCGGGGCGTAACAGGTGCGACGGCCTCTGCTAATTCCACATTGGCTGCGTATTCTGAATCTGGACAAAATGCCAAAGCATCTTCGCCGGAATCGGCAAGCACATGAAACTCATGCGAACCGCTACCGCCAATTGCGCCCGTATCTGCTGCTACTGCGCGAAATTGCAAACCGAGCCGCGTAAAAATTCGCGTATAAGTTTCATACATTACGCGATAGGTCTGCTCCAGACTCTCAAAGCTGCTATGGAAAGAATAAGCATCTTTCATAATAAATTCGCGCGCACGCATCACCCCAAAGCGCGGACGCACCTCGTCGCGAAACTTTGTTTGAATCTGATAAAAATTCAGCGGCAACTGACGATAACTCTTCACTTCCCGTCGTGCGATGTCAGTAATCACTTCTTCATGCGTAGGGCCAAAACAAAATAAATTGTCGTGACGATCTGTGATTTTCAACATTTGCGGGCCGAAAACTTCCCAACGCCCAGTTTCTTTCCACAGCTCAGCGGGTTGAACAGCAGGCATCAACAATTCAATGCCACCGCTCTTATTCATTTCTTCACGCACAATGCTTTCCACCTTCCGCAGCACCCGCAAACCCAATGGCATCCAAGTGTAAAGCCCGCTAGACAGCTTACGAATATAGCCCGCACGTAACATCAAACGGTGACTGGGCAGCTCTGCTTCTGAAGGAGCTTCTTTAAGAGTTGAGATAAAAAATTGTGAGGCGCGCATAGCTATTTCCGAAATATTAAATTTAACAAGTGCCCATTCTACGTTAAACATATGCAGGGCGTGAACATCGCAAGTGAGCACATCACTTCATTAAAAACATCAATATTCTTTCCTGCGCCCTCAAAATATGGAACAATCCAGCTATTGATAAACAGTTTAGTGGGGCGAATTATGATAGACCGTGATGGTTATCGCCCAAACGTAGGCATCATTCTGACTAACGCAAAGAATCAAGTATTTTGGGGTAAACGCATCAGGCAGGATGCCTGGCAGTTTCCACAGGGCGGAATACAACAAGGCGAAACGCCCGAGCAAGCGATGTATCGGGAGTTGCATGAGGAAGTTGGCTTAAAAAATTGCCATGTTGAAATTCTGGGCCGCACCCGTGATTGGATGCGTTATGAAGTGCCAAGTACTTGGGTAAGGCGCGATACGCGCGGTTGTTACAAGGGACAAAAACAAATTTGGTTTTTACTACGTTTAACCGGGCGGGATTGCGATGTATCATTGCGCGCTTCTGGGCATCCTGAATTTGATGCTTGGCGCTGGAATGACTACTGGATAGAAATGAATAGCATAATTGAATTCAAGCGCGAGGTTTATACTTTGGCATTAAATGAGCTCGTACGCTTCCTACCTGCCACCTCGCCAACGTCTATGCGCATTGAGAAGCCAAAGCCGTATTCGAAAGTAAACACTCATTACGGCAGATAACAAACCGGACTCAAAAGTGTCCGGTTTCACCAACACTTAAGGATTGCAAATGAATCAAAAACTATTTCGCGGCTTAGCGTATCTGCTCATATCCGTTTGCGGATGTTTCAGTGCCACCGTCTATGCAAGTTGGTTCAGCTCGGACAACTCCATCCATATCGCTGACAATAAAAACCCCAAAGCGCCAGCAATAATGTATCAGGCCTCGATTCAAGTCGCCGAATATGTCGATGCACGTGCGAATATGGCCCCCAAAAAAATCGGCATCACAACCGAATTGGTATCAGGACATTACGGCAACGATCTTGAACTAAATCGTGAAGTGAATGAGCTCGTTACAACTTCCATCAAAAATCGCTTTAGGGACGCTGGCTTTCAAACACCTGTTGATGGCAGCGCACTGTATGAAATCACCGGCAAAATTGAAAACCTAAGTTACAACATCAGCGCCAGAGACAAGGTCTCCATCGCCATCGAAACCACATTAAAAGAAGTCGCAACAGGCAATATTATCTGGTCAGGAATAGTCAAAGAAGCTGATGAACGCTTCGCCGGAATTTCTGGTGATAGCAAAAGTGACATTGCCAGATACCTGAAATTTAAACTAGGTATTGTGACAAAAAAGACCTATGACGCGATCAGTGCCGCCTTAATGTCTTCGCGCCCTGACTTGTTCAATCTAATGCCGGGCACCAAAGCTATTGCTGGCGTAACACCACTTCTGGTTGCTGAAACAACAACTCCTGCCCCCGTTACGAATAACAACACTGCCACACTCAATGGCACCCTGATTCTATCCACCACCCCCACACGCGCTAAAGTCTATCTGGACGAAATCTATTTCGGCCTATCGCCGCTACACGCCAAAGTTGGTGTGGGAATTCACGAAATAAGCGTGAAAGCCAAGGAATACAAAACTGGCATGGAAAAAATCTCTATACGCAAAGATGAAACAACAGAATTAGAAATGACACTCGAACGCTAAGTCGAACAACTCACTAACATGCCTCAATATGCAATATTCGCAAGACATCTGA
>Ga0316202_10000461_pt1 | contig 45048 bp, 29 predicted proteins | sample 3monrhotite_MG_FD_204934 | JGI IMG/M metagenome (GOLD analysis project Ga0316202, IMG submission 204934) | Microbial mat bacterial communities from mineral coupon in-situ incubated in ocean water Damariscotta River, Maine, United States -... | ecosystem: Environmental > Aquatic > Marine >...
CGAGCTGCTTTCGCCCCTGGAGCACCCAACCCCGTCTCTCAGTCCAACGAAAGCAGCGTTAGGGCCCCGAGCCCAGAGCGGAGGGGGTCTGGGGGAGCGCAGCCTCCCCCAGCAAAGCGTGCCGAGAGGGGCCCCCAGGTGCTTTCGCCCTTCAAAGCACCCAACCCCGTCCCTCAGTCCAACGAAAGCACCGTTAGGGCCCCGGGCCAAAAGCTTAGGGGGTCTGGGGGAGCGCAGCGTCCCCCAGTAAGACCCCTCAACGCAAGCGCTTGGGGAGGGTTCCATCCCAGCGCTGGACGAGCACCTCCTCGCGCCCGCCGAAGGCGACGCGCCCTCCCCGACTGGCGAGCTCGTAGCAGGTGATTCGGCGCCGGGTCTGGATCGCTCCGCTCGGAAGACTCCAGAGCGCGAGGCTGACGCCGTCCGCGCTCAGGAGTTCGCTCTCACTGGGAAAGACCAAGCCCCTGATGACTTCGTCGAAGTGGTGAGCCCGCGGTGCCAGGGTGCCCAGCTGAGGGTCTGTGAGCACGAGGGGCGGCTGATCGAGCCGATCGAGCTGAAAGACGACCAAGAGGCCAGCCTGTCCGCCCACGGCCAAGCGAGCGCCCGAAGGGGAGACCGCGACCGCGCGCGGTGTTAGGTAGGTCTCGTCGCTGCCCGCGAGCGACAAGGGCGCGCCGCTGCGCCGGTCCCACAACAGCACTCGGCAGCCATTGCTCTCTGCCCCACACACCAGGACCACTGAGGCGGGGGTGAGCACGAGCTCTTGGAAGGCCGCCGGGGCATCCGACGGTAAGGAGAGCAGGCGCGCCTCGCCCGAGTCGCGCAGCTCGAGGCGCCCCTCGCTCAAGCTCACCTCCCCTGCTTCGTCCCGAACGTGGAGAGACCCTGCCGGGACGATCACGGGGCGCGGCGCAGACTCCTGACCCAGGCGCTGTCCCGCGAGCACCTCCCGTCGCTCGGGCGAACCTAGCTCCCAGAGCTCGACCCCCTTGCTCGTCTGGACGCAGAGCAGCTCGTCGCTGAGGGCCAAGCGTCGGGGAGGCTCGTCGAGGCGAACACGCAGAGGAGCCTCCGCCTTGGGAGTGAGGGAGGGCGCGCGCGCAGGCGGAAGAGTTGAAGGAGGGGGGTCCGGCGCCCGGCTCGGCCCCCCCACCCAGAGCCAGACCAGGGCCAGCGCCAGGACAAGCAGCGCTCCTCGGAGGGCCCAGGGCGCGGGCTTGGCGTGGAGCCCTGCTCGCAGCGCCGCCGCGAACTCGCTGGCGTCGGCGTAGCGGCCCGCGGGGTCTTTCCGCAGAGCCCGCGCGCAGACCCTTCGGAGCGCGCTCGGGACCTTCAGCCGGCGCGGGTAGTCCGGTTCGCTCTGGCCGATTCGGTTGAGGAGCTCCGCCAGGCTCTGGCCTTCGAAGGGCAGCTCCTCGTAGAGGGCCAGATAAAGGAGGACGCCCAGCGCCCACACGTCGACCCGGGCGTCGACCTGGGCACCGAGCGCCTGCTCAGGGGCCATGGTCATGGGCGAGCCTAGGACATCACCGGTCTGCGTGAGTCGCTCGAGGTCCCGGCAGGCGGCGATCCCGAAGTCGCTGACCCGGGCGCGATTCGTGGCGTCGACCAGGACGTTCTCGGGCTTGACGTCGCGGTGGACCACGCCGGCCGCGTGGGCGGCGGCCAAGCCATCTGCGACCTGCAAGAGGAGCTCGAGGCGCGCGGCGCGCGGCTGGCCTCGCCAGGCCTCGTCGAGGTCGCGCGCGTCCTCGACGTACTCGGCCACGACGAACACCTGCCCCGCGGTCTCGACCAGCTCGTGGACCCGGACCACGTTGGGGTGGTTGAGGCGCGCCGCGACGATCGCCTCACGTCGGAGGCGCTCGAGCGCGTCCGACCTCTGCACGTCGCGCAGCATTTTCAGCGTCACCAGGCGACCGACCTGCTCGTCGTCCGCGAGCAAGACCTTGCCCATCCCGCCGACCCCCAGCAGCGAGCGGACGCGATAGCGCCCAGCCATCAGCGCCCCCTCCAGAGGAGCCAATGGCCCCAGAAGCGCGCCGCCCAGCTCGCCAGGCGGCAGATCGAGCTCCATGGACTCCAGGAGGCCGAGGAGGCGCCCGAGGTCCTTCACTCGACGCCGGCTCGCCCCAGGACGAGGGCGATCTCCTCGCGATACTCCTCCTCGCTCGAACAATAAGCCGCGACCTCCTCGCGGAGGCGGTCGGCGAGGCGCTTGCGCGCGCGGTGGAGGGCGACCCGCAGGGCGCCCGGGTCCTTGCCGAGCGAAGTCGCGAGTTCGCTCGGGCTTCGTCCCTCGCTGACGCCTACCAGGAGCTGGTGGTGCACCGGGTGCTCAGTGGCGATCACCGCCAGGGAGCGCTCGATGAGGTTCAGGAGCCAGTGCTTGGCGAAGGACTCGTCGGCCACGGGCTCGGCGATCGCGTCCAGGGAGACGGGGCTTTGGCGCCCGCCCCGCTTGAGCGCGGACCCACGTCGCCGCCAATCGGTGAGCACGTGATTGGTGACCGCCAAGAGGTAGCTGCGGAAGCGGCCGCGGCTGCGCTCGGCAGCCTCGAGGAGGTCGCGGCTGAAGAAGCGTAGGAACACCTCTTGCGCGAGGTCCTCGGCTTCGCTCCCAGCCCCTCTGCTCTGGAGGTAGGCGACCAGGGGCGGCCGATAGCGGTCGACGAGCGTCCGCACCGCGGCGTTCTCTCCCGTGCGCGCGGCGCTGAGGTCGCTCCAAATCGTGGTGTCGAAACGGGCCATGGACCGAATCTAGCCATCCGAGAGCCTGCCGTCTAAGCACTTACGAGAAATCGGGCCAAGTTCCGGTAACGCTCCTCCCTGCCCTGCGATTTGGAAGTCGAGGGCGACTGAGTCCAGTGCAGCCCACAACCTCCTCGGAGAGATCATGACCCGCTTCCAGACCAGCCTGCTGCTGCTCGTCCTCACGGGCTCCCTCGCCACGGCTCAAGAAGAGCGCCGCACGGGAACGATCGGCGAGGCGGCCCCTCCGAGACCCCTGATCGCGAGCGTTAACGAGCTCGAGGCCCTCGACCTCTTGCCTGAGGGCTACTCCTACGTGTTCACCGCCAAGGTCGAGGGCAAGACGCACCGTGTGATTCGGATGCGACTCCGGTCCCCCGACGAGAAGACCCTGCTCTCCTTCGAGCGAATCGAGGGCACCTTCGCCGTCACCCGGAGGCCCCTCCCCAGCGCCAAGCTCCTGCTCCAGCGCGGGGCGACCCAGTATCAACTCGAGAGGAATCGGGGCTCGAAGCTCGACCGCTATCTGGACGAGGCCGTCTACGCCGAGGGACCTGGAAACTTCGTGATCCGCGGCTGGTCGATCACCCAGACCACAGGCGATCGCAAGAAGCGCTCGATCCTCCTCGACGGGATCGAGGTCAAGGTCGAGCGAAAGGGCCTTGATCAGGCCTGGGCCGAGCGCGTCTACGACAAGGGCCAGACCGTGCTGATCGAGTCGACGCACGGCGTCCAGTTCGGGGTCCGGCGCAAATTCGTCGAGGTCAATCGACCCCTCACGCGGCCGATCTGGATCCCCAAGTTCCACGGTCAGCCCGACGAGGTCTTGCTCCGGGGAGTCGTCGGAGCCGAGAAGCGGGCCCCGAAGTCGATCAAGAACTTCTCCGAGCTCCGGAGCCACAACGTGTTCCGTTACGGATACGCCTACACCCTCGACGGCGCCACCGAGGGCGGGCGCTTCGTGGTCCGCAAGATCGCCTTGGAGTCTCCCGAGCGAGACCGGCGCCTCTCGCTCTCCCGCTTCGAGGGCGTGTTCAAGGTGCGCAAGAGCGCCAGCGGGCACTTGGTGGCCAGCCATGAGGGCGTCGAGCGCACGATCAAGAGGAACCCAGCCTTGAAGCTCGACCGCTACTTGGAGCAAGCCCTCCAGGCTGGCGGCCCGGGAGAGTTCAAGCTCCGGGGCTGGACGATCACGACCCGCGACGCCTCGGGCCAGACCGACGCCGCGCTCCTGGACGGGGTCGAGGTCAAGGTCGAGCGCGAGGGCCTGAGCGGAGTCTGGGCCGAGCGGGTCTACGACAAGGGCAAGACGGTCTTGCTGGAGTCCAGCGGCCGAGTCCAGCGGGGTCTCAAGAGCCGCTTCGTCGAAGTCGTCCGTCGCACTCCCCGCGCGGGCCTGACGAGCGCGCTCTCGCGCTAATCCTCAAGCCAGCGGTGCGGGCGCTCCTTGAGCCGCTCGATTCCGATGGTGTCGCAGAAGGCCTGGTATTGTCCGCAGGGGACTCCCTTCCACTCCAGGTCCGCCGCGCTCTGGGGGAGGGGGACGTCGAAGCGGAGCGTGGCCAGGGTCTTGTAGAGCTGAGCCGCCTCTCGCTGCTCGGCGAGGTTCGTGGCGAGGGTCGCAGCGCCTCGGACCTTGACGGTCCACTCGCTGGGGTCAGCTGGGATCGCCTCCAGGCTCCCGTATTCGCTCAGGACCTTGGCCGTCGACTTGGCGCCCCAGCGCGGGATCCCGGGGATTCCGTCGGCGCTGTCGCCCACGAGGGCGAGGTAGTCGGCTATGGCGCTCGGCGGGACCCCCCACTTCTCGATCACCCCCGCGTGGTCGTATTGGATCTCGCGGCGGCGGTCCCAGAGCACGACCCGGTCTTCGACCACGCACTGGGCGAGGTCCTTGTCCGGCGTGCAAATCAGGATCCGCTCGAAGTCGCTGGCGTAACGCCGGGTCGCGGCGGCCAAGGCGTCGTCGGCCTCGAACTCCTCCATCTTCCAAAGCGTGAGGCCCAGGGCCTCTATGGCCTCCTCGGCCAAGGGGAACTGCTCCCAAAGGTCGGAGGGGAGCCCCTCGCCGGTCTTGTAGCCCTCAAAGAGGTCGTTGCGGAAGGACTCTATGACGTGATCCGTAGCGCAAGCCACGTGAGTCACCCCCGGCTCGCGGAGGAGCTTGAGCAGGATCGAGATCAACCCGCCCACCGCGGCGACCTCCTGATCCTGAGGGCCTCGGCGCGAAGGGATCGCGGTGTAGGCCCGGAAGAGCTCGTAGGTCGCGTCGACGAGGTGGAGATCGGGCATGGAGTCGCTCGCGGGGAGAGGTGAGGTCTAGGCCTCGGGCGGAGCCTCGGACGTCGTCTCCGACTCGCCGGCTTCGGCAGCAGGCGAAGAGTCCGCAAGGGACAAGGTCTCGGAGCTGTCCGCGCCGAGGGGCGTGCCGATCGCTGCTCCGACCGCTTGCGCCTCGGGGGCTTCGCCGGAAGGGCTCTCGGTCTCGCAGGGATGCGCTGCGTTGGAGGGGCTGACGCCAGGCAGAGGGTTTCCGGTCCGAGCCGTCAGGGTCGGGGTGACCCCGCTCGGGGGGCGCTGGCGGCGGCTCTTGATGGTGATCGTGAAGGGCGGCTTGACCGGCGCGGCTGGGGTCCGGGGCGTGGCGCGGACGTTGGGCCAGGGCTTGGTGACAGGCTCTTCGCCCCGAGACTCGACCTCGAGCTCCAGGCGGCGCGAGGGCGGGCGCAGGGACTCGCCGGTGTGTCGCTCATAGAGCGCGCGCGGGTAGGTCAGTCCCTGGGGGATCGAATAGGCCACGGCGTCGCCCGTGGGGAGGAGGCCGACCTTGACGTAGCGACGGGCGGCCATTCGATCGAGGCGCTCTTTGATCTGGTCTGCGGGGAGCCGACTCTGAGCCGCGATGGTCGTGTGCGTGAACTGGGGCAGCTCTGAGCGGAGCGCGAGATAGAAGATCTCGTGTTCGATCCGAGCCACGACCTTGAGGTCTTCGGACTCTTCCTCACCCCGGAAGAAGTGGCTGAGCTTGGCGAAGGAGGTCTCGTCGGGCTCGGTCTTCTGAATCTTCTGGAGCGAGGTGTAGCAGCTGTCGCAGATCAAACCCTGTCGCTGAGTCTTACCGCCCTCGGTCGGGGCGGGCTCTATGTCGCCGAAGCAGGTCGGGCAGTCGTTGGGGGGAGCGGGCATTTGCCGCTGGAGCTCTGGGAAGTCGTAGGCGAGGTATTCGCCGAAGTCGTTGCGGACGACGCTCCGGCCGTCGGCGACCTGATCGCCGAACTGCTCGATCTCCTCGAGGCTAATGGGCAGTTCTAGGAAAGCCCTCGAGGCGGTCACGGAGCCCTCGTGGAGCAACGCGAGACGGTAGAGAACCTTTTCGACTGCCAACGCTGGAGTGAGCTTCACACGACCTCCGCTCGCCGAGGAGGATACCGCGCCATGCCCCCCTTGGGCGAGCGCGGGTCAATCGCTCTGACACCCGAGGACCCAGTTGGTTCGTAAGGGAGCGCGCGGTAGGATCCCTCCTCGCTTGGAGGTCCCATGAAACGACACGCACTGATCCTGGCCGCGAGCTTGCTGGCTTCGGGCTGCGTGGGGCACTACACCGGGCACCCCGAGCAGCGTGGGCCTCGCAACATCGAGTCTCGCACCCGCCCCGATCTGGCCAAGAAGGTCGAGTGGCGCAAGATCATGCGCGGCGCTGGCACCCGCTCGGTGCCCCTCGGCTACGTCAAGACGGACGCCCGCGCGCGGGCTGGCGGCGCGGCGACCTACTGGATCTACAACATGGAGTTCGTCCTCGTCGGCCGCGTCTCGCCCCGCGGATCTGTGACTGCAATCTCGGCCGAGGGGCAAGAAAAGTGGGCTGGGAACTACAGCCTCAAGCTGGCCTGCCTGCACCTCTTTGGCTACACGAGCCTCAAGACGATTCGCTTCGTCAACATGCCGCCCCCGCGCGGCTAGTCTTCGGACATTCGTCCTCAGCGGACCCTTCTAGTTCAGCTCCCGAACCTGGAGGCGGACCGTGCCCAGGTAGACCTCGCTCCCGAGGCTGAGGGAGACGGTGGTTTGGGGGGCGAGCGGGACGCCGTCCACCGCGACCGGATCGGGTCCAAGCTGGGTAATCCAAAGCGACTCGTTCTGGAGGTAGAGGAGCGCGTGAAGCGCCCCGACCCCAGGCGCGTTGATCTGGATCGCGGCATCGTCTGAGGACCCGAGCGCAGCCTGACGGACCAGGAGCATGTAGAGACGAGACCGCGGGCCGTCGCCCATTCGCTCGAGCGTCAGGCACTCGACGGGGTGGTTGGCCTCGACGCCGAAGGCTGGCGGGCGGGCCGGGAGCCCGGGGTGACGAAAGACTCGGCCCCGGAGGCCGAGCACGCCGCCGAGCTCGAGCTGAAACTGCTCCGGCAACTCGACCAACTCTTGGCTCGGAATCTGAGCCCCGTCCAGGAGCGTCCCGGCGTATCCCTCGTCTTGGATCGCGACGTCCGCCTCGCGCAGGAAAAAGGCGCCGTGCTGGGGCCCTATCGCCTCCGAGCGCTCCATGGCGTCGCCCTCGTCCTCGAGGTCGCGTGGGAAGCACACCGTCTCGAAATCGTTGATCCCAGCGAAGCTCCCGAAGGTGACCTCGTCCTTGCTCGCGACCAAGACCTCGGCGCGAGCCTCTCCCGCGCTGACGTCGAGGGCGAAGAGGTCCGGGATCGGCATCGGGCCTGCGCCGGAGCCATAGGAGTCCACCAGGGAGGAAGCCAGGGAGCCGCCACCTCTGGGGGACTGGAGGCGCAGCATGGGTCCGCCCTCACCGCCCAGGACGAGGCCCTGGCCGGGGCGAATCGCGGCCTGCACCAAGCGCCCGGCCTCGCTCCAGGTTCCGTTCGGGCTCCCGAGGTCCGTCGCGATCAGGTGACCGAAGGCCGGCAAGAGGTGCAGGTGCGCGTCCGCCGCCAGGTGGTCGTCGGCCCGAAGCTTGACCTCGCAGGTCTCGCTTCGTCCCACGGTGACAGGTCCGCTGAGCGTCCAGCGCGCGCTGGAGTCGCTCCGCTCGAGGACCAGTTGGCCGGGGTCGGACTGGAGGGCTCGGATCGCGTGAAAGAGAGCGACCGGGCCGGCCTCGCCGAAGCGGACCAAGGACCCAGTCAGGAGGGGCACCGGCTGCCCTGGCGAGATCGGCGCGCCGTCGAGGAAGGTCCCCAGGGGCGAGTTGAGGTCCACCAGGAAGCTCATGCCCTCTTGGTGGTAGATCTGAGCGTGGCGGGGAGCCAGGCTCGGATCCGCGATGCGAACCCCGGCCTCGGCGCTCTGACCGATCTCTGCATTGGGGGGGAGCTCGACGACCTGGCCAGCAGCCTGACCGCTGACGAACCCCAGCCCGAACCTGCTCTCTGTGTCCACCACGACTCCAGCGCGGGACCGCCCCGCGCCTGAATTCTAGAACGTTTCCCAGGGCGTCGGGTGACCAGGCGTAAGCGCTTTTCCGAGCCACTATCCAGCCCAACGCGGCGACCCTAATCCGCCCGAACCGGGGCCGCTCGAGGGAGAAGAGCCTTATCCAGCTCCCCGATCTCTTCTTGAGTGATCGCTCCCGCCTCAGCGAGGGCAGTGATTCGATTGCGCAGCTCCGCCTCGCGCTGGTCCGTAGCCGCTTCGCGGAGGTATCTGCGGGCGAGGTGCTCTCTCCCGTCCCCGAGGGCAAACCAGGCGGCCTGGACGCGAATTCGGGCCACGCCCACCACCAGGAGCAGCGACCTGTTGTATCCCTCCTCGACTGCCTTATAGGAGCTCTTCCTGAGCAGCGAGCGGCCGTTCCAGGCCGCGCGCAACACCGGGAGGAGTTCAGTCTCGGCTGCCAGATTGAAAGCCCCAAGAAGCTCACGCTCGAAGGTCTCCGCGAGGCCCGCCTTCGCTGCGCTCGGAGTCTTGGGGCTCTCGTGCGCGAGGAGGAGAGCCGAGACGTATTCGAGTTCCCAGGGCTCGCTCGAGGGCTTGTTGCGCGTCCTGAGCCGCGTAAAGAAGTCCAGGCTGGCGTAGGGCTCCTTGACCGCAACGCAGGACCGCGCCAGGCCAAGCCAGAGGATCGAGAGTAGATCGCTGTGGACGAGCATTACCTCCCGAACTGCGAGGTCAGCCCGGAGGAGGTCGAGCGTTGCCGCCTCTCCAGCTGTCCTGCGGGCCCACTCTTCCGATCTCAGCAGCTTTGACCTCGACGCCTCCCGCTCCGCCAGACTAGGCACCGGGTAGGCGTAGGCCCCGCAAAGGACCTCCACGTAGGCCAGCCAAAGGGACCAAAAACTCCGCTGGGGTTCGGCTGCATCACGGGTCAACTTCGCCAAGGTCTCCCGAGCGAGGCGCCCTTGATCTCCCCGCAATCCCAGCGCAACCATCGCGTATTTCCCAAGCTCCACAGGCGTCGGGCTGGCGTGGAGATACGCCTCGAAGAGCCGCTGACGTTGGCGAACCTGCTCCTGGTGGGTCACGGGAGCTAGTGCTCCTAGCGCGTCCCGCACCACCGCGTAGAGCTCTTCGGTGCGGTCTAGTTCCAGCGCCACTGCCACGACCGACCAGTCAGCGAGGACCTCATAGACCTTGGCGGACACGGGGAGATTGGTCCTAATCCTGAGGCCAAGGATCGGCTGGCCCCAATACGCGCCGTCGGCCGTGGGCGAGGCGAAAGCCGGCCGAAAGGGCATTCGAGCCACCAGGAGCGCTCGCTGCGCGAAGTCTCTCAGGCGCGGTCGGAACTCTGCTGGGGGCTGACCCCCCTCGAGCAGCCGCACGAGGACTTGGAGGGAGGGTTCACGAAGAACCTCAGCCCAATCCCCAAGAGTGAGCAAGCTCTCAGACTCTGCGGGGAGGGCCTCGACAAGGGTCCGGACAGTCCCCCGCTGCAGGCTCCCTCGCGCCCCCGCTGAGGTTGCAGCTCTTAGAGCGAGGCTTCGCCAGGGCTCGTCTGAGAGGGCTTGGGGGACGCGAGTCAGCGCTTTGAGCCCTTCGACGGGATCCCCCCCCAAGGTCAAGGCTCTTCCCTGGAGGAGGTGGGAGTCGACGAAGCCGTCGGGAGACCTCAAGCGAAGCCGGCGGGACGCTCGCCGCAAGTCCTTTACGGACACTGACCAGCGGGCGTCACAGCACGCTTCGAGCGTTGAGGCCCGGGCTCTCTCGCTGGAGAGCGCGCTCAACTCGCCGAGAGCCTCACGGGCCTCGCGCTCTCTCCCCCCGCCGACCGCAGCCAAGCCACGAGCGTAGACCGCGGCCCCCCCGCTCAGATCCAAATCGTCTCCCAAGGACTCAAGGCTCTGAGCGAGGTCTCCGAAGCGCAGGGACGCGACTTGAGTCGGCTCGAGTCGAGAGAGCAGCTCCTGCTCGGCTTGATCACGGCGCGCCTCAGCTCGGGCCTGGGCTCCAAGTCCGATGGCCACGAGGGCCGCGACCCCGACCACGGCCAAGAGGCTGAGCAAGGGCCGAATCCGACTGGGGGTCCGACCCGGATCCTGGGCCGCCACCTCGAGGGCAGCGGCGAAGCTGGCGCCCTCGGGATAGCGCTCCTCGGGCTTCAACTCGAGAGCCTTGAGGCAGACGGCTTCTAGGGCGGGAGGAACGGCGGTGACCCGGCTCGGCCGGGCGAAGTCTCCCCGCGAAATGGCGGACGCGACCTTGAGCATCGTGTCGGCGCCGGCGAAGGGATAGACGCCCGTCAGGACCCGATAGAGGAGGACCCCCAGGGCCCACACGTCCGTCGTGGGCCCGACCCCCTGCCGCGAGCCGAACTGCTCGGGCGCCATGGTGTTGGGCGTCCCGACCCAGGCCCCGGATCGCGTCAGGCGCGAGAGCTCTTCCCCGGTCACGAGGCCGAAGTCAGTGACCTTGACCCGCCCAGCTGCATCAACGAGGAGGTTCTCGCTCTTGACGTCCCTGTGGGTCAGGCCAGCGGCGTGGGCTACCCCTAGGGCCTTGGCGGCGTCGATCAGGAGCGGGATCGCTGCCTCGGGCTCGGCGTCGCAGGCCTCCTCGAAGGTCCGAGCGCCCTCGACCAGCTCGTAGGCCAAGCAAGGCTTGCCGCCTAGGGTCCCGATCCCGTGGACCTTAACGATCCGGGGGTCGCTAAGTCCCGCGGTGACCTCTCCCTCGCGCAGGAAGCGCTGGGCCGCCGACTCCGAGTCCGCCTTGAGGACCTTGAGCGCGATCTGACGTCCGGTCGAGAGCTCCCGGGCGAGGTAGACGGTCCCCATTCCGCCAGCGCCCAAGCGCTCACCCACGGCGAAGGCTGAGTCCAGCGGCTGGAGGGGTGGCAAGGAGGCGGGCACGAGCCCAGGTTACTGCGCGGGCGGCCGCTCGAAGAGCGGCTTGAGCACCGCGCGCTTGGCTGGCTTGAAGAGCTCGCGCTCCTGCATCATGTCAATGAAGGCTCGGACCAGCTCTTTGTCCCACCAGCCCCGCTCGGACTCCTCGCGAAGGATCTTGAAGCAGGTCTCGAGGGGGAAGGCAGGCTTGTAGGCCCGCGCCGTGGCCAGGGCGTCGAACACGTCGCAGATGGTCGTGATCCGAGTCGTGATGGGGATCACGTCGCTCAGGAGGTTGTCGGGGTAGCCCGAGCCGTCGAGGCGCTCGTGGTGGTTGCGAATGCAGTGGAGGGTCGCGTCGCCGAGTGACTTCAGGTGACGACAGATCTCCCAGCCCGCGACGGGGTGGCGCTTGATGACCTCGAACTCGTCGCGGGTCAGGGGCCCGGGCTTGTTGAGGATCGCGTCGGGACAGCCGATCTTGCCCACGTCGTGGAGGAGCCCGCCGGTCTGGACCGCGAGGATGTCCGCCTCGGGGAGCTCGAGGTGCTCAGCCAAGCTCCGGGAGAACATCCCGACCCGCTCGCCGTGGCCCTCGGTGTAGCTGTCCTTCTGCTCAATGGCCGTGGCCAGCGCGAACACGACGTTCTGGGCGCTCTCGAGCTCGAGGGTCAGGCTCCGAGTCCGCAGGAGGGCGCGCACCCGCGCCTTGACCTCCAAGGGATTCACGGGCTTGGTCAGGAGGTCGTCCGCGCCCGCATCGAGGGCGTCGAGGCGGTGCTTGAGGTCTGCGAGACCCGTCACGACGACGATAGGAATAAAGCGCGTAGCCGAATCCGCCTTGAGGCGCCGGCAGACTTCGTAGCCGTCCATTTTCGGAAGGAGGAGGTCACAGACCACGAGGTCTGGTGGCTCTTCGCTCACGAGCGCGATTGCATCTTCGCCCGTGCCGGCCAGCGTGACGCTGTATCCCTCTTGTTCGAGCAACTCGCGCAGCATGATCTGGCTGCTGCGCTCGTCTTCGATCACGAGGACCCTGGTGTTCATGGAGTCTCCCTGACGATCCCAGCCAAGGGTAACCATCGCGCGCGGCCCTTTCAAAGCTGCCGGCAGACGTAAATGGTTCCACCACAACCGCTGGAGCCCGAACCCGGGCCCTCTGCGGGTTTCGTGTCGTCGACCAAGTCGCATGGGCAATATTTGCCCATCTTGTTTCACGTCGTCGAACGCAAATGAACCAGCGACGGAGAGCTAAGCACTTGCGGCCTTGGCCTCGCCAGTGCCCAGGGAGGGGCAGAAGGAAAGGAAGAACAATGACCCTTCAACGAACCCTGACGACGCTCCTCTTGGCCCTCTCGATCTCGACCCTCAGCGCCGGCTGCAACAGCGGGAGCCGCAGCAGCAGCGGGGCTTCGCGGCCCTCAGCCAGCGTCCGGGTGGCCGGCGCGCTGCAGACCGCGCGCGCCGAGCACGCGGTGGCGGCGATCGGCTCGGGGCAGATCCTCGTGACTGGCGGAGAGACCCTCCAGGAGCGCGCGACCCGGACCGCTGAGGTCTTCGACGCGCGCTCGGGCAGCGGCCGGGCCCTCGGCGCTCGAATGAGCGAGGCTCGCGCGGGCCACGTCGCAGCAGCAATCACCAGCGGCGACGTCTTGATCCTGGGCGGCCGGAACGCCAGGGGCCAGAGCCTCCAGACCGTCGAGCGCTGGATCGCCGACGAGGAGCGCTTCGAGGCCAGCGACGCGCGCCTGCGCTTCCCCCGCTCGGGCGCCGCCGTGAGCGTCGAGGCGACGCGAGTCGTGTTCGCCTCGGGCCGCGGCCAGCGCAGCGTCGAGGTCTTCGACCTCGAGACCCAGACCTCGCGGATCGTCCTCGAGCTGGCCTCGCCCCGAACCGGCGCCCAGCTGACCCAGATCAGCGACGAGCTCTACCTCCTCTACGGCGGTCAGAGCGCGGATCCCCAGGCCCCCAGGGCCCTCTGGCTGGACCTCGGCTCAGGCAGCGCCAGCGCCGTGGGTCCCATTGACGACCTCGGCCTCCAGGGCGAGGAGGCGACCTCGCTCCCGACCGGCGGCGTGATCTTCGCCTCACCCCGCGAGCCCGGCGTGGCCTGGCTCGTGAGCGGCCTCTGGAAGGGCAAGGAGAACCGCGGCGTCCTGCGCCTCGAGCTCGACGTGGCCCCTCGCTTCCTCCGCGACCAGCAAGGCCTCGGCACGCCCCGGATCGGCTCCGTCGGGCTGGCTCACGAAGACGGGAGCCTGAGCGTGTTCGCCGGGACCTGGAATGGCTTCCCCGTCAGCGCGTCCGAGCGCGTGTTCCCTGAGCAGACCTCGCTCCCGAGCATTCAGGACGGCCGCGAGACCCTCGTGGCCCTCGCCCTCCCCGAAGGTGAGATCGCCCTCGTCGGCGGGCGCGGCGCCGACGGCCGCCCCACGGCCTTGGTCGACGTGATCCTCCCCGAGGGCGCCGCAGTCCGCGACGCCGAGGCCGCCTACCGCAACGCCGCCGCCGAGCGCGACGCCGAGCGCCAGCGAACCTCGACCTTGGCGGACGAAATCGCCGGCCTCGCCCTGACCGAGGCTGAGGTCCAGGCCGCCCGCGCCGAGCTCCAGCGGACCGAAGCCGCCTTGGCCGCGACCGAGGCCGAGATCACCCGCCTGACCCAGGACCTCGCCGCGAGCCAGGCAGAGACCCAAGCCGCTCAAGCCGAAGTCCAGCGCTTGACCCAGGCCGTGACCCAGCGCCAAGCCGAGCTGGCCCAAGCCCAGCAGAACGCCAACGCCGCGGCCGACGCCCTCCAGGCCGCCCGGATCCAGCTCGCCAACGCCCAGAGCGCCCTGGGCCAAGCCCAGCAGCGAGCCGCCAGCGCCCAGCAGCAGGCCCAGAGCCTCCAAGCCCAAGTCCAGAGCGCCCAGGCCCAGGCCAACCAGCTCTCGAGCAAGGCCAGCAGCCTCCGAATCCAGCTCCTCTAGGAGCCCAACTCACCCTTTCCTTCCTCTAAGTCGAGGCCCGCCCGTCACGGTTGACGCGCGGGCCTCGGCTCTTTTGTTGGGGGGCGCGCCCCCCAAACCCCCATCTTTGGGTTCGCGGAAGCGGATGCCGGCCGGCTGCTCTGAAGGGTGGGGAGACGCCCCTTGGGGCTGCGTCGGTGCCCGCAGCCAGCCGCCTAACCGTTCCGCTCTCATGCGCGACGGCCGGAGCGGCTTGATGAGCGATCGCGGTGGTTTGGCGAAATCTGTGTGGGTGGCGCACGCCTTTACGCTCCTTCGCCCTTTGCGCCCCTTGCACCGTGGCCGAGCACCCAACGCGAGCGCAGCGAGCGCTCAATGCGAGCGCAGCGAGCGAGCCCACACATCAGGGGGGATCAAGGGGGGACGAAGTCCCCCCCCTTGGGTGCGAAGCACCCGGAGGGGGAGTTCGCAGCGAGGAACGAGCGAAGAACGGGGGAGTTCTCTCCCCCCAAAAAATACTGTCGGAGATGGTTCTTAATGTTCCCGGGCGTTGGGCGAGAGCCCATCTCCCAAACCATCAGCCCCCTCTCGAGGAGCTTCTTATGGAGCCTTTGCGGATCTATGTGTGCGGTGCGCACAGCACCGGCAAGACCACCCTGGCTCGGCACCTCTCCCAGGAGCTGGGGCTGCCGCTGATCAATGAGGTCGCCCGCCAGGTGATGGCGGAGATGGAGCTCTCCTTCGAGACCCTGCGGGTCGACCTGCGCCAGGTCGGGACTTACCAGAAGGAGGTCTTCCGCCGCCAACTCAAGGTCGAGGATCGCTTCCCCGAGGGCTTCGTCTCGGATCGGGCCTTCTGCAACCTGGCCTACGCGGCCCGGCATTCGAACGCCCTCCCTGAGCTCCTCGCGAGCCCCGACGCTGTGGCCTACTTCGAGCACCTCCGGACCCACGGGCTGGTGTTCTTCGTCCGCCCCCACCGCGAGTGCATGCAAGACGACGGCTTCCGCGAGCGCGTGGCCTGGGACGAGATCAACCGCATCGACGGGATCCTCGACTTCATCTTCGGCTGGCAGCAGATCCCCTGCATTGGGATCTCCGAGCTGAACATGAAGGACCGCGTCCGGACCGCCCTGACCGCCGTCCGTCTCTACCAGCGGGCCCTCGGCGGGCGTCCTCAGGTGACGACCAACGAAGGCGTCGAGGCCCACGTCGCCTCCAAGCTCGGCAAGCTCGCGCCCAAGCCCAAGACCCCGCGCGCGATCCAGAAGTCGAAGCCGGCGCCCCACGAGATCCTCCACGCCTCGGCCAGCGAAGGCTCGGCGAACCGGGTTCCCCTAAGCGCCCTCTGGTCCGATTTGGCGTGATGCTCCTTTACTGGGGGATGCTGCGCTCCCCCAGACCCCCTAAGCTTTGGGCCCGGGGCCCTAACGCTGCTTTCGTTGGACTGAGAGACGGGGTGGCGCGAGCGTGGAGGGCGAAAGCAGCTCGGGGCCCCTCTCGGCACGAGCGCTACCGGCTACTTGGGAACGCAGCCAGCTAACTCCCTCTCAATGGGGGAATGCTGCGCCCTGCGACTGCGGGCTCGGCGCATAGGAGTTCTGCAGCGGCAGAATCGACGTCGGTCCACAACCAGATCGACGAAGCCCAGGCGAAGCCGCTCCTCCCGCCGGACCCTCCAAGCGGAGCTTCCCCTCCCCTACGCCTTCGACCCACGAACGCGCCCCCGCCACCTTCAACTCCGGAGCGCTCGGTCCCCTCAAGTCGCTCTTCGTGACCTCTGTGGATCTCCGTGGGCTCTGTGACTCAAAAAAAAAGCGCAGCCCACCGAACGCTCCTCTCATTGCAATGAGAGACGGACTGGTAGAGCCTCCTCGATCGGAGGTTGCAACCCATGGGCGATCTAGCTGAACCCAAGGACGGAGCCCTGCTCTTCGTCTCGACTCCCCCCTACGAGGCGCTCCAAGACGAGCTCGTCCTCCGCGTCGCGGCTCGCGGGCGGGCGGCGGAGGTCCTGGCCGTCGAGCGCAAGCGCTTCTCGGACGGGGAGCTCTACCAGCGCCTCGAGGGCGACGTGCGGGGACGAGACGTGGTCTTGGTCTCAGGCACCCACGACGAGGTCTCGACCCTGGCGGCCTACGACCTGGCCTGCGCGATCTCCCGCTACGGCGCCAAGCGCCTGACTTGGGTCTTGCCCTACTTCGGCTGCCAGACCATGGAGCGCGCGACCCGCAGCGGCGAGGTCGTGACGGCCAAGACCCGGGCTCGCCTGATCTCGACGGTCCCGCCCACGCCCTGGGGCAACCGGATCCTGCTCCTCGACCTCCACACCCCCGGGATCCCTCACTACTTCGGGGACAGCGTCCAGGCCTTCCACCTCTACGCCAAACCTCTCATCATGGAAGCGGCCCGAGCCTTCGGAGGCGACGAGTTCGTGTTGGGCGCGCCCGACGCGGGGCGCGCCAAGTGGGTCCAGAGCCTGGCCAACGACCTCGGGGTCCCGGCCGCCCTCGTCACCAAGCGACGGATCAGCGACGGCGTGGTCGAGGTCACGGGCCTCGAGGGGCAGGTCTCGGGCAAGCGCGTCGTGATCTACGACGACATGATCCGAACCGGGGGGACCCTGCTCCGCGCGGCCGAGGCCTACCTGGAGGCGGGCGCCAGCGCCTGCTTCGCCGTCGCGACCCACCTCGTGATCCCAGGGGACGCCGCCGCGCGGATCTTGGCCAGCGACGCGATCCAAGGCGTGGCTGGGACCGACAGTCACCCCCGAGCTCAGGTCGCGGCCCAGGCCGGCTGCCAGCTCCACTCCGTAGCGGGTCTCTACGCGGAGTGGCTCTTGGACGGCTAGTCCGTCCCCTGTGGACTTTTTATCGCTGGCTGCGACGGATTGCCACAGCGCGCGAGGCGGCTGGCTCGGCTAGAACTCTCTCAGGACGAAGTACTAGGGAGGGACCCCTATGGACGATGTCGTTCTCCTCTCGCGCCTCCAGTTCGCGTTCACGATCGCGTTCCACTACCTCTTTCCGCCCCTGACCATTGGCTTGGGCGTGATCCTGGTCTACCTCGACTTCCGCTGGCTGCGGACCGACGACCCGATCTACGAGCAGGCGGCCAAGTTCTGGACCCGGATCTTCGCGCTCAACTTCGCCATCGGCGTCGCGAGCGGGATCGTGATGGAGTTCGAGTTCGGCACGAACTGGGCCACCTACTCACGCTTCGTGGGCGACGTGTTCGGCTCGGCCCTGGCCGCTGAGGGGATCTTCGCCTTCTTCTTGGAGTCCGGATTCCTGGCCGTGTTGGTCTTCGGCTGGAATCGTGTCTCCAAGCGACTCCACTTCTTCGCGACCTGCATGGTCGCCCTCGGCTCCTGCTTCAGCTCGATCTGGATCGTGATCGCCAACTCCTGGCAGCAGACCCCAGCGGGACACCGGATCGTCGACATGACCCGCGACGGGAAGCCCTGGATCGTCGACGGCGAGGTCCTCCGCCGGGCCGAGATCGTGGACTTCTGGGCCATGGTCCAAAACCCCTCCAGCCTCGAGCGCCTCCTGCACGTCTGGCTGGGCTGCCTCATCGTGGGCGGGGCCCTGGTCTTGAGCGTCTCGGGCTACTACCTCCTCCGCCGTCGCCACGAGGAGTTCGCGCGTCGCTCGCTCCAGGGCGGCCTGGTGATGTTCACCACGGCCTGTGTGCTGATGCTCGTGAGCGGGCACTCCCAGGCTGGGAAGGTCGCCATCAACCAGCCCGCCAAGCTGGCCGCCCTCGAGGGCCACTACCAGACCGGCCGCGGCGACTTGACCCTCTTCGGCTGGCCCGACGACGAAGCCCAAGAGCTCCGCTACGCGATCTCTGTCCCTGGCGGACTCTCCTTCCTGCTGCACGGGGACTTCCAGACCCCGGTCCCAGGGCTCGACAAGTTCAAGCGCCAGGACCGACCCAAGGTCGCGATCCCCTTCGTGAGCTACCACCTGATGGTCGGCTGCGGGAGCGGCCTCCTCGGCCTGGGCCTCGTCGGCTGCTTCTACTTGTTCCGTCGTCGGGAATACCCGCGCTGGCTCCTGGTCGGGTTCATGCTCTCGATCCTGCCCGCCATCGCCGCCAACCACGCCGGCTGGGTCGCGGCCGAGACCGGGCGCCAACCCTGGATCGTCCACCCTCCGATCCCCCGGACCGCCAGCGGCGAGCTCGAGATCGGACCCGAAGGGACCGTGGTCTACGACGAGAGCGTGGCGCTCCGCACGACCGCTGGCGTGAGCAAGACCGTCGCCGCCGAGCAAGTCCTGAGCTCCCTGATCCTGTTCGGCTTCGTCTACGGCCTCCTCTTCCTGGTCTGGATCTACGTCCTCAACGAGAAGATCCAACACGGGCCCGATCCGCTCCGGGAGCCAGGCGACCCGCCACCGAGCGGCGGGCTCTTCAGCGCCGCCAAGCCAGGTGGCGCGCTCCTGGCCGGCACGCCAAGAACCGGGCCCGACGCCGCAGAGTCCAAGGACGGTAGGGAAGAAGAAGGACTGACCGCCAAGGACGCCAAGGAAGAAGAAGGACTGACCGCCAAGGACGCCCAGGATGATGAAGGCCCCTCTTCCCCAACGCAACGAGAGGAGTCGAGGAACACCCCTTCGGATCCCGAGGAGCCTCGCCCCGCGAAGCCCTTGGCGTCCTTGGCGTCCTTGGCGGTTGATTCCTCCGACTCCGCCACCCCAACGACGCCCACGCCCGACGACGACCCCGACGACACGACCCCCGAGGGCACCCCATGAGCCCCGAGGCCTTGGCGCAGCTCTGGTTCGTGATCTTGGGGATCCTCCTCGTGGGCTACGCGATCTTGGACGGCTTCGACCTTGGCGTCGGGATCCTGCACCCCTTCCTGGCGCGCGAGGACCGCGAGCGGCGCCTGAGCCTGAACTCCATAGGCCCCCTCTGGGACGGGAACGAGGTCTGGCTCGTGACCTTCGCCGGCGGCCTCTTCGCGGCCTTCCCGACCGCCTACGCAGCCGTCCTCTCTGGCTTCTACACGGCCACGGTCCTCCTCCTCTGCTGCCTGATCTTCCGCGCGGTGTCCATCGAGTTCCGCAGCAAGCGCCCCTCGCCGCTCTGGAGGTCCGCTTGGGACTATGGGTTCTGCCTCAGCTCAGCCGGCGCGGCCCTGATCTTCGGGGTCGTGGTCGGGAACGCCATCCGCGGCGTCCCCCTGGATCCCAGCGGTCGCTACACCGGCCGCCTCCTCGATCAGCTCAACGGCTATTCCCTGGCGGTCGGGTTCCTGAGCGTCTCGCTCCTCGCGCTCCACGGGAGCCTGTTCCTCCGCCTCAAGACCACAGGGCCCCTCGCCGAGCGGGCCAAACGAGCCGGACCTTGGCTCTTCGGCCTCTTCGCGGCGCTCTACACAGGCGTCACGGTCTGGACGCTCACGACCCTCCCTCACGCCAGCGCGACCCTCGAGGCGCACCCGGTCCTGTGGGCGATCCCGATCTTGAACCTCCTGGCTGTCCTCAACGTGCCCCGGGCGCTCCACCTCGGCCGGCCGGGCTACGCCTTCTTCAGCTCGTGTTGTGTGATCGCAGCCCTCGTCGCGCTCTTCGGCCTGGCTCAGTTCCCCCGCCTGTTGAGCTCCAGCCCGGACCTGACTCAGAGCCTCACGATCTACAACTCCGCCAGCAGTCCGGGGACCCTCAAGCTCATGAGCTTGATCGCCCTGATCGGGATGCCGCTCGTCCTCAGCTACACGGGCCTCGTCTACTGGACCTTCCGCGGACCCGTGGAGCTCGACGACTACTCCTACTGACAATCCCGTGACCCCCTTCCCCTCACGGTCCGTCGGCGATCTGCGCTAGAACAGAGCTCGCTCCGCGGGCTCCGCGGACTTGGGAGGACGCATGCAACGGCTGGTGTGGCTGCTGATCGGGACCCTGTGCTTGGTCGGCCTGACTCAAGCTCGAGCCGACGTCGTGGTCACCAACGACGGCGCCAAATACCGCGGCAAGATCGTCAAGGAGACGAGTCGCGCCGTCACGATCAAGACCCGGGTCGGCGAGGTCAAGATCTCGCGCGACAACATCAGCCACATCGTTCGCGAAGCCGAGCTCAAGGCCGACTTCAAGAAGCGCTTCGAGACCGCCAAGCGAGACGCGGACAAGTCCTACAAGCTCGGCAAGTGGGCCAAGCGAGAGGGCCTCGAGGCCGAGGCTCGCCAAGCCTTCGAGCGCGCCGTCGAGCTCGACGGCTATCACGAGAAGGCCCGCGAAGCCCTCAAGCACCGCCAACACCAGGGGCGCTGGTACACCCCCGAGGCCTACCGCAAGGACGTCTTGGGTCTGATCCTCTACAAGGGCAAGTGGATCAAGCCCGAGGACAAGGAGAAGCTCGACCAAGGCTTCATTCGGACCAAGGAGGGCAAGTGGATCTTGCCCGAGGCGCGCGACGCGCCCGGCCCGGCCCGCCCGCGCCCGGCCCGTCCCCGCGCGACGCCTCGCCCAGGCACGCCCACCAAGCCCAAGCCCGGTGTCAAGCCGAACCTCGGCAAGAAAGCCCCCCCGCGCAAGGCCGAGGACACGAGCTGGTACCGCGACAACACCGCCGTCTCGTCCTTCGCGGACGCTGCCAAGACCGAGTCGCGCTTCTACACCATCCGGACCAACGTCAAGCCGGAGTACGCCAAGCGCTACGGCGGAATGATGGACCGCTACTACGTCCGCTTCCAGAAGGTGTTCAAGGAGTTCCTCCCCCGCGGCGCCAACCAGCGCAAGAGCGAGATCTGGATCTACGCCTCCCGCGACGAGTTCCGCCGCGCCGAGCGCGTGGGCGCGACCACCGGGGGCTTCTACAACACCGGCACCAAGCGCGTGACCGCCTTCCACGGCCCCTTCGGCAACACCGGCACGACCCGCGAGGTCCTGGCCCACGAGGGGACCCACCAGTTCCAGGACCTCTGCCTCGGGGGACGCTTCGGCAACGCCCCGATCTGGATCCTGGAGGGCCTGGCGGTCCTCTTCGAGTCGGCCTACTACGACGGCAAGGAGGTCGTGATCGGCCTCGTCCCGCGCGACCGACTCCAGTCTCTCAAGCGCGGCCTCGCCAGCGGCTCCCTGATCCCCCTGACCCAGCTGATTCGGACCCCGCAGCAGAGCTTCACGGCCTACCACTACGCTCACGCCTGGGGCCTGATCTACATGATCCTCTACTACGGCGAGAGCAAGACCGTTCGCCAGCGCTGCCAGAAGTGGTTCAGCGATCTCTTCTCCGCCGCCAAGACCGGCCGCGTGACGGCTGAGACCGTCGAGGAGCGGATCGGGGGGCGCGAGAAGTTCCTCGAGCTAGAGCAGCGCTGGAAGGACTGGATCCGGGATCTTCCTTACGACTACGACCCCCGCTAGCTCCGCAGACCTCAGCGCCTGGGGGCGAGGCCAGGGCCGCGCGCTCCTCGTGCTGCGGGCGGCCCGGATCGGAGACACCCTCCACGTTCGGCCAGCCCTAGAGCTGCTCCGACGCGCGCTGCCCGAAGCGCACCTGACCTTCCTCTGCTCGAGCTACGCCGAGGTCGTCTCCCAAGGACTCGGCCTGGACGAGGTCGTGGCCTATCCCCACAAGGGCCGCGCCCCCCGCGCCATCCTCGGTCGCCGAGCCCGACTCCGCGAGCTGACCCAGCGTCGCTGGGACGCGGTGATCGGGCTCGAGGACAAGCGCTGGGGCCGGAGCCTGGCCGCTCGCCTGGGGGTCCCCCTCTACGCCGAGAGCACCTGGGGGACCCACATCGTCGAGCGCAAGGCGGGCGTCCTCGTCCCCTTGGGACTCTATGACCCGGAGCGAGACGGCCCACCGCCAGGCATCCACTGGAGCCCGAGCGCCCGCGCCCGAGATCGCGCCCGCGCGCTCCTCGCTGGCCTCGAGGGACCGCGGATCCTGCTCCAGATCGGCTCCCACGCCGCCCGGGCCTGGCGACAGCGCCGCCGCCGAGACCCGCTCCCCGAGTGGGGACTCGCCCTGGGCGCTGAGCTCGCGCGGGCCGGCGTGGCCCTGGCCCTCCAGACCGGCCTCGGCGGAGCCGAGCGCCGCGGGGCGGAGGAGCTGGCCGCGGGCCTGCGCGAGGAAGGCGCCGAGGTGCGCCTCCTGGCCGGCCTCGACCTCGAGACCCTGGGCGCGGTCCTAGCGGAGCTGGACGCCCTGGTCTCGCCCAACACGGGGCCGCTCCACCTGGCCGCCGCCGCAGGCACTAAGACCCTCCTCTTGGAGGGGCCCTCTGGCGACCACACCCGGCCCTGGCGGCCGCGCGCCCCGAGCGCGGTGGCGACCCTCGAGCTGCCCTGCAGCCCCTGTCGCGGGACGGTTCACGGGCGGGCCTGCGCCATCCCGCGCTGCCTGGACGAGCTCGAGCCGCGTCGGGTCGCAGCTCAGGTCCTAGAGCTCTTGGGCCGCTGATCCTTCGCCAGCGGGAGTTCGCGCAGGGAAGCCAAGAGGGACTCGGCAGCCGGCGGCTCGGCGGCGCCGAAGCGGTGGGCGTTGTAGGCAGAGACCCAGCGCGCGAGCTCTTGGGCCACCTGGGTCGGGAGCTGATGGGGGTCGACCCGGGCCGCCAGCTCAGCGAGGGTCTCGGGGCGGGCGCGCTCCAGGCCGTGGTTCGCGAGGAGCTCTAGGAGCTCTCGGAGGGCAGGCGGCGGCGGCTCGGGCGCGCGCGGGGGCGGCGCGCGGCCACGCCACCAGCGGATCAGGGCCCGAATCACGAGGGCCAGGATCCCGAACACCAAGAGCGCCAGCGAGATCAGGACCACGGCCGAGGCCTCGTCGACGAAGGCCGCCAAGTGGTCGACCAGGGAGCGCTGGTCTCTGCTGTCGAAGGCGATCACGCCGGCGTACCAGCGGAGCTGAATCCAGTCCGCCAGGGCGCCCATTTGGCCGAGGGAGGCGCCGCTCCCGCGCCCCTCGGGCGGCGTGGGGTCGTAGGCCTTCCAGCCGTAGCCGCTAAAGACCTCGACCCAGGCGTGAGCCATGCTCTGGCGGACGGTGAAGCTCTGGGAATACTCGTTGTATTCCCCCCCGCGGAAGCCCGTCGCCAGTCGGGCCGGGACGCCCACGGAGCGGAGCAGGAGCACCATCGCTGAGGCGAAGAGCTCGCAGTGCCCTCGCTTGCGCTTGAAGAGAAAGGTCTCCAGAGGACGCGGTCCCCCGGGGGAGCCCTCGAGGCTGTAGGTGAACTCGGTCGAGAGGTGCTCCTCGAGGATGCTCGCGGCCCGCTTGGGGTCGGCCTGAGGATCGAGGCCTCCCAAGACTTGGCGGGCGTAGGCCTCGAGGGCTGCGCGGTCGACCTCGGGCGGGAGCTGGAGACAGAGGCTCTTGATCCGCTCGACGAGGGTCCACGGGCGGAGCGGACCCCAGGGCTTGTTGGGCCAGACCGCGACCTCGTAGGTCATGGCCACCGAGTAGGGGCGTCGGGTGTTGACGATCCCGACCATGTTCTTGATCAGGTGCTGGGGGCGCGCTCCACGGAAGGTGACCCGCTGCACGACCCCTGGCGCGAAGATGGCCTGGGTCCCTATGGGCTCGACGTGGAAGATGTATCGCAGAGGCGGCTCACGCTCGGCGATCAGGAGCGGGTCGTTGAAGCCTGCGCTCCCGTGGTCCTCCATGTGGCGACTGGTCTGCTGAACGTAGCGCGAGTGGTTCCAGCGGCCCTCCTGATACTCGTCGAGGACCGCGCCTCGCCAGAAGGGAGCCTCGCCCGGCTGGGGGGGAACCGGGACCTCGACCCGAAACGCGACGGCTTGATTCCGTCGCAAGCGCCCGATGCTGTCGAGGTCGACGTCGGCGCTGAAGCCCGTCAGGCGGGCCCGGCCGCTCCCCCCGCGCTGACCCAACCAGCGGCCCGGGAGCCGCGGCGTGATCATGAACACCACGACCGAGACCGCGGCAGTCGTGAGCGCTATGCCCGTCCAGGTCAGACCTCGGCGCCGACTCGGAGTCCCGCCCCAGCCCCGGTTCGCGGGAGCGGTCGGAGGAGGGTCGCCGCTCAGCTTCCAGGTCGCCCGCGCCAAGTCGCGGAGGCGATCCGTCGCCCCCAGGAAGCGTCGCGCCCGCACATGGAGGGCCCAGGCCGCGCAGCAGAGGGTCAGCGGGAGCAAGAGCGCGAACACCGGCGCCACGCCCTCCGACGCCGAGACCGCCGTGAGCGAGATCAGCATCAGGACCGCCGAGGAGCGGTCACGGTCTACTCGAGGTGCCAGGGTCTTGAGGCTGAGCGCGGTCAGGAGGAAGGCCGAGAGCCCCGAGGTGCCGTTCCCGCTCGCGAGGGCGATCCAACCTCCGAGGGCGACGCCCAGCATCGCGAAGAGCCCCTCGCTGAGCCCCGAGGGCTTGACCCCGAGCCAGTGCCCGAGGATCGCCACGGGGATCGCGAAGGCCGGGATCGTGAGGAGGAGGAGCGACTCGCAGGCCCAGGCGACCTGAACCGAGCAGGCGATGTAGCCCACGATCAGGGTCACACTCTCCTGGCGGGCCAGACTGGCTGCCGGACTGGCTCCTGAGCTGGATTCGGGGCTGGATTCGGGGCTGGGGGGGGCGGGCGACGCTGTGTCCTTCACGCGACCCCCGCCGGCGGGCGATAGCAGCCCTCGTCGACCCTCAGGCGAGGCTTGCCGACCAGCCCTGGGGGAAGTTGCTCCGAGTCCTCGGGGCTCCGATTGCTGATCAGGATCACCTGGCCCTGTCCGCGGATCCGCTCCCAGAGCCCGCTCAGGGCAGGGATCGGCGTCGGCCGGGCGCGGGCCAGGGCTCGCTGGAGGCGCTGGAGAGCTCCGCCCCCGGGCTGGGGTGCTATGAGCAGGGGCTCAGGGGAGGTCGCCAGGGCCAAGCCCACGCTGGCGCCGCTCCGGATCAGGGAGGCGGCGCAGCTCGCGGCCAAGACCAGGGTCCGCTCCGCTGCCACCACGTCCTCAGGGGCCTCGGCCTCGAGGGCGCCTTCGTCCCAGCGGACCGGAGACTCGCTCCCCGCCAGCTCGACCATCAGCCAGACCGTCGCCGGCGTGGCCCGCTCGAACTCCTTGACCACCAGCTGCCCGCGGCGAGCGCTGCTCTTCCAGTGAACGGCGCGGCGGTCGTCGCCAGGGCGCAGCTCCCGCAGGGAGCGCAAGGCGTCGCGGCGCTCCTCTCCCCGTCCGCGTCCGCGGGTGACGACTCCCCCGGCCCCGGCCAGCCCAGGCAAGACGCCCCCGCGGAGCGGTCGGCAGGGCGGCACGACCATGATCTCGGTCGAGAGCTCTATGACCTGGGTCTCCTCGAAGAGGCCGAAGGGTCCCCGGGACACGAGCCGGAGGGGCGGGAGGACGTTCGCGCCCAGGCGCGCGAGCTGAACCTGGCACTCGGCCGCCCATTGAGCCGGACCCTCGCCCGACCCGGGATCGCACTCGCCCTCGAACACGATCCGCGCGGGCCCGCTCGGGAGGCGCCACGTCGGGAGCGGCGCCTCTTCGAGGCCGAGGGGGAAGGCCAGCCGGCGCCGCGTCTCGGACTCTAGGATGTAGTGGACGGTGAACTTGGAGCCCTGATTGACCAGGGCTTGGGTCTCGCGCCGAACCCTGATCCCCCGCAGGGAGCCGACCACGAGGAAGGCGTTGAGGAGGATCCCGCCCAGGACCGCCCCAGTCAGGAAGTAGATGAGGTTGGTCCCCGTGTTCAAGGCGCAGGCCAGGAGCGCCAGGGTCACCACGAAGGCCGCGTGCCCGGAGCGGGTCAGCCGCAGCCGTCGTCGGGGAGGGCTCGCCTCCTCGACCCGTTCGTCGTCACTCACCCACTCGCCTCGCGCCCCGCGCTACCTCTCGACTCCGCTCGTCGTCGAGGCTCACGATCCTATCTACCCCAGCTCCAGGGAGTTGGTTCAGCGGGGGTTGGCCCACGGGCCTGCGGAGATTTGTGCTCTTGGCGTCTCCCTGGTCAGCGAGGGCGGAGACCAGAGCCTCCCTCAGCCAAGCGAGGAGCGGTGATTGGCGCCAAGCGCGACTGAATCTGCCCGCGCCGGTAGCGTCAACCACGAGTCCCTCTCTGGACCACTTCCTAACGACTTAGCCGCCAAGAGCACCAGGGGCCAGGTGCCAGACGTGCCCTTTCGAGGCGCGCGGCGAGTGGAGCGGGTGGGGTTCGGACTGTTATGCTTCCGACGTGACTTCTCCTAGCGAGAGCGCCTCTGGCGGCTCACCCACCGCTGCCCACACCCCGCACCCTCCTGCCCAACGGCAAGAGGGAGGCGAGGCTCCGGCCGCGCAAAACCAATCCCCAGCTCCAGACGCGCTCGTCCAGACGCACTCGGCAGCCGAGCAGCTCGCCCGCGGCGAGCCGAGCCTCGCTCCGAACCCCGCGCTGGCCGAGACCCAGGCTCCCCAGCCTGCCCAACCCCAGCCTGCCCAACCACAGCCTGACCCGTCGCAGCCTCAGCCGACGAATGGTCACGCACCTCAGCCGACCAAGGGCCACGCGCCTCAGGCGGCTCCGGCCTCTCCTCCTCAGGGGCTACCGGTTCAACAGCCCCAAGCGACTCCCGCTCAGGGCGTCCCGATTCACGGGATCGACGAGGCGCCGCCCGCCCGCGCCCAGGTCGCGCCCGCCCCGGCCAGCCCTCCCCAGGGGACGCCCACCCAGCAGCCGATCCCGGCGCAACCCCCGCAGCACACGCCCCAGGGGACCGCCAGGATTCACCCGGGGGCTGCGAACCAGGCCATGTCAGCCACTCCGCAGCCGCCCTCGATGCGCCCCGCCCCGAGCACGCCGCCCGACGGCAACTGGACGTCGGCGCACGACACGGACTCGGTCCCCCGCCCAGGCAGCGAGGTCGTCGGCCACCTCCCCCCGGCTGGCTATCCCTTGCCCGCGCCCGCTCCCGGCGCGCCGATGCGAAGCATGGACGCCAGCAGCTCAGGCGTTCACCCCGGCCTCGTAGATCAGCCGCCGGTTCCGAGGCGCTACTTCGAGGACGTGACCCAGCTCGTGGTCAGCACCCTAGACGCCCTCGAAGGCGGCCCCGTCATAGGCTGGGCTCACGACCGCGTCGACCCCGACACGATGGGAGCCAACGGGCTCCTGATGTATCTCCTCCGCGAGCGCTATCAGCTGCCCTACGCCTGCTACTACAGCAAGCGCATGAGCTTCCTCATGAACCGCTCGCTGGCGACGAACTTCCTCCCGACCGGGGTCCTCCGTCGCTGTGAAGCCACCGAGAACCTGAGCGAGATCGCGCACAAGGCTGAGCTGATCGTGGTCCTCGACGCGACCTCGCCCGAGATCATGACCGACTTCTCCCACCTCCTTCGCCGCAGCGAAGAGATGCGCGAGAAGCAGATCCTCTTCATCGATCACCACCGGCGCGGCAAGTCGGACATTGAGGCGCTCCCGAACGCCAACGGCGTGCGGAACGAGGGCGGCCAGGCCACCTCGGCCATCATGCTCCACGTCCTCTTGAACCTCGGCCTCGAGCTGGGTCAAGACGACGAGACCTTCCGCTTGGCGGTCGTGGCCAAGGCCGGCATCGAGACCGACCTGATAGGCGTCGACCCCTCGGGCTACGCCGAGTCGACCCGCGTGGCCCTCGACTACCTCGACGCAGCCATAGGCGAGCGGGGCCAAGCGATCCTCAACAAGCTGAGCGCGATCAAGCACCCGCCCGGTTGGTATCGGAAGCTCGGTCAGGCCTTGACCGAGGTCGGCAACTACGACAGCAACATCGCGATCTGTGGCCTGGGCGTGATCAACGACACCGGGATCGTGCCCTTCGTCGCCAACCGCCTGATGGAGATGGGGCCCTACAAGACGACCATCGTGTTCGGCATCGTCTACGACGTAGTCGACGGACAGATCGTCTCCATCGACCTCGATGCCTCGGGCCGGAGCAGCGCCGACACCGAGATCGTGCTCGCTGACCTCTTCCACGAGATCTTCTACACGACCGACTCGGACAACCGCCGGACTCCCAAGGGCGGCGGACGCGCCAACAAGCTCCTCGGTGACTTCAGCGGAGCGGGGGCCTCGGTCCCCCTCGACTATTGGCGGCACATCAACTGCCGCTCCGCCGACCAGAAGAAGTCGATCCTCAAGCGACTGGCTTGGCCGGCCGAGTTCCTCCGCCTACGTCACCTCTTGACACAACGAATCTCCTCGCTCAAGCCCGAGGAGGTCCGCTCGGTGGACCCCATCGACGTCCTCGAGGGGCTCTAAGACTCGGTCCAGACCTGATCCTTCGTTGGAGACCAGACCCCTGAACGAGCTCCCTTGGTATGCCTTCCTCTACCGCCTCCTGGGCGCGCAGGGGACCTTCTGGCTCTGGCTCCTGACCGGACTCGCGCTCTGGTGGACGACGGAGCCGGCCCTGATTCGGCTCGTGAACCGCACCCCGCGCTCAGTAGCGCTGAGCTCCGCCCGCCAGCCTGGCGCGACCCTCCGCTGGGTCAAGGTCGAAGGCGTCGAGCTTCGCCTCGATCGCGCGCTCCTGCTCCGGGCCGAAGCCCCGACCCTTCCGCCGGCGCTCTTGCTCCTCGAGCCGAACGACCCCTCCGCACGCTTTTGGGCCGAGACCCGAGCCTGGGTCGACCTCGCGGAAGGCAGCCCCTCCCTGGCGGCCATAGGCGGATTCATGAACGCCATTGGCGAGCCTGCGGACCGCCTCCTCGGCCGCCGCTATGCCGAGCTCCAGCAGAACCCCGAGGTGGCCCTCCCCGCTCCCGGCCGCGCGACCCTCATCCTGCCCCCCACCCCAGGCCAGCTCACGGCTCCCGACGCTCCCCGCGCTGACAACGACCTGGCAGCCTTTCGTGCGATTCAAAGCGAGCGCAACGCCCGAGTTCGAGCGGCGGTTCATGCTGGCTCGACCCGAGGCGTCTTGGACCCAACACCCGAGACCTTCTTGACGCGACTCGAGGGCGAACTCGGTGTCCGCCCGGCGGGCTACCTCGTCCAAGCCGAGGTCAGGCCCAGCGAGCTCGAGACGCGAGTCTTCGGAGCTGCAGCGTTGCTCTTGGTGTTCCTCTCGGCGGGACTCTGGGGAGCTGCCCGAACGGGCCTCAGCCCCAGCGAGAAGAGAGCGGCCGAGGCAGGGCCACCTCCGACTGCGCCGGAGCCTGGCGCCGCGCCAGCCCCAGAGGCTGCGTAGCGCGAAGGTAAACTTCCGCTCCGTCCTTGCGCCTCTGCGCGCCGTGTGAGGGACTGTCCGGGTCAAGGAGCGTGGTGTGAGCACCAGCAAGGGAAACAAGCGCGGGAGCAAGGGCAACTCGGGCACGCGGAAGAGCGCGGGTCGAAAGTCCAGCACCGGCAAGACCAGCCGCCCCAGCAAGGGGAGCTCGAGGAAGAAGGGCACGGGCGGCGCTCGGCGCCCGGCGCCGCCGCAGGGGCCTAGCCCCGTCGCCGTAGGGGCGGTCGGCCTCGTCGTCCTGCTCCTGCTGGGGATCTCGCTCTTCGTCGCCTTCAAGGGCCCCTCAACCCAGCCCTCGCCGCCAGCGAGCCCCAGCGCGACTCCCACGCCGACTTCCTCGGCTCCTATGGAACGTCCCAAGCGGACACCAAAGCCGACCCCTGAGCCTGAGCCCGAGCCGACACCGGAACCCAGCCAGTCGCCCGAAACGAGCCCTGAGCCTGAGCCGAGCCTCGAGCCCGCCGCGCCTGCGGTCAAGATGGGCCCGGGAGGAGCGCTCACGGGCCCTCCGGCGATGGTCGAGTTCCGCGGCGAGACCGAGAAGGTTCAGGTCAAGCGCGTCATCGACGGGGACACCTTCGTGACCACCGACGGACGCAAGATCCGCATGATCGGGATCAACACCCCCGAGGTCGGGCGACCCTTCAAGAAGGACGCCGCCGACGCCCTCAAGGAGCTGATCTGGGGGGCCGAGGTCACCCTCGAATACGACGGCCCCAAGGCCAAGGCCATCGGCCGCTACAAGCGGACCCTAGCCTACGTCCACGCCAAGGGCGTGTTCGTGACCGGCGAGATCGTCCGGCGGGGACTCGCCTATGTCTACCTCTATCCCGACACCAAGTCGCACAACGAGGAGCTGATCGGCTACCAGCGCGAAGCGCGCGCCGCCAAGCGCTACCTCTGGAGCAAGCCCCTCCCCGAGCCCGCGAGCGTCTATATCGGGAACCGTCGAGCGCCCTACTTCCACCGCGAGGGCTGCAAGCGAATCAAGCGCCTCAAGCGGGGCAAGAACCGCGTCGAGTTCAAGAGCCGCAACGAGGCCCTCGACTCCGGCATGAACCCCTGCGACGACTGCAAGACGTGATGATTGGGGGCTGCGCTCTCCAAGCCCCCGTCTTGGATCCGCGGAAGCGGCTGCCGGCCGGTTGATCAGAGGTGTGGGGAGATCCGCCTTGGGGCCGCGTCGGGGTCCGCAACCGGCCGCCTAGCCGTTCCGCTGGCTCGCAGGCGCGAGGGCGGATCCGCTTGCCTAGCGCGCGGAGATCGTTTGGCGGGATCGGGTTGGCCGCACGCACGCCCGCCAGCTTTGGCTCGCGAGACGGGTCCGGCCAGGCCTGAACTGCGGGCCTAGTTCGGTCCGATCGCCTTGAGCAGCTCGCGCAGCTCTCGCTTGAGCTCGACCTCTTCGGGGAGGGCTCCGCGGAGACCGCGGAAGACTGCTTGGCGAGCGGCTTCGTTGTCCTTGGCGGCGGCGTAGAGCTTGGCGGAGACGTAGTTCGCGCGAGCGCTGTGGGGGCGCAGCGCGAGGGCCTGATCGACCGCCTTGCGGGCGGGGGCCCCCTCGCTGAGCTCGGCGAGGTCAAGGTAGGCGGCGACGCGCCGAGGCTCGAGGACTCGGTCGTGAACGCCCCAGCCCTCTAGCTCGTACATCAGGATCATGTCGCGCTTCAGCTTGGGCAGGCGCTTGGCGTGGAGCTTGAGCGCCTGAACTCGCGCCTTGGCGGCCGTCAGCGCGGCCGCAGGATCGCTGTGGCGTTGCGCGGCGACGAAGCTCGCCATCAGTCGCTCTCGTTGGGTGTAGCCGAGCTCTTGGGCCTCGACGAAGGCCTTGCGCGCTTGCTCGGCCTTGCCCGCTCGCAACCGAGCCTCACCGACCCGGAACGCTGCCAGCGCCAACTGCCGCAGGGCGACTGGGTCCTTGCGGCCGGCCAAGCGATCGCTGAGCTCTTGGCGCCACTCCTCGTAGCCTTGGGGCCCCTGAGCGTCTTCGCGCTCAGGCTCGTCGCCGTCGGGGTGCAGGCTCGCCAGGAGCACGCGCAGCAGGAGCTCACCTGGGGTCTTGGTCTCGGGGGGCAGCGCGAGCCCTCGCTTCAAGTAGTGCGAGACGAGGAAGTCCTCGAGCCCACCCGGGAGCCGACCGACCTCCAAGGCCCGCCGCGCCAGGGCGATCAAGGCCTCTGGGCGATCGATGGCCCGCTTGAGCTGGTTCCGCCAGGCCCCAAAGGCGGCGAAGGTCGGCAGGTCCGCGTCCGGCTCCATTAGGGTCAGGCGGAGACAGAGTCTCCGAACCTCGGCGTCCTGGGTGACCTCAGCCTGAGTGAGGTGTCGCCGGAGGACGCCGTCGAAAGCGTCGAGGAGAGGCTGGCGGGCTTCGCCGAGGATCCCGAAGGGGTCGTTCGGGCTCGAGGCGCGGAGGAGGTCGAGGAGGACGTGGGCCCGCTGGAGGTCTCCGCCGCCGGCCTGAAGAACGCGAGCTAGGCCAGCACCTTCGGCGGCTAGGAGCTGGGGGAACCCGAGCTCTGCGCGACCAGCGATGGGCAGGAGCTGCTCGAGTGAGGCTCGACTCGGGGGAGTTTGTCGCAACACCCGCTGGACGCGTGCTTGGTAGAGAACGCGCCGCAGACCTTCAAGTCCGGGCGAGACGACTCGAGGCTTGGCGGAGAGAAGCGCGTCGACTTGGGCCGCGACCCGGCGATCCTCACCCTTGAGGAAGGCGTGGTTGAGCTCGAGTGCTTCGCTGAGGTCACCTGGCGCGGTCTTCATGTAGCCCGCCGCCTGCTCCAGGGCCCGAGCGTCGGGGGGGGAAGCGCTGGCCGCTTGGCGGAGGAAGCGACAGGCTGCCAGAGCCGACTCCAAGGAATCTGGATCGGTGGAGATCTCAGGCAGCTCGTCCCCGGCGAGGAGCGCGCTCCAGGACTTGAGCGCGCGGTAGCGCGAGCGGAGTCCAGAGCGCTCGTAGCGACCTTCGTCCTGGGGCAAATCGACGGGGGTCGGGGGCGCCTTGATCTCAGCGAAGGGGAGCGGGAGACCGACCTCTTCCAGACGGACCTGCCAGGCGTCGAGGCCCGCGGTCAGGGTCGCCCGCTGATAGGCCTCCCAAGCTCGGCTCACGAACCAGGGGCTCCCGAGCACGGTCACGATCAGGATCGTGGCGAAGATCGGCTGGCGCTTGTACCAGGCCGCGAGATGCTCGAAGGCCCCCTCAGGCTTGGGCTCGCGCGCCCAAGCCGCCGGGTCGACCTCGCCCGCGGCTGAGGCGACCTGGCCGCCGCCAGCGGCGACGGGCTCAGCGACCGCCGGCGCAGCGACGACCGGCGCACCCACGACCGGCGCGCTCTCGGCGGGAGCCTCCTCTGCGGGAGCCTCCTCAGCGAGAGACTCCTCGGCGGGCGCCTCCTCGGCGGACGCCTCCTCGGCGGACGCCGCCTCGGCGGGAGCCTCCTCGGCGGGAGCCTCCTCGGCGAGAGCCTCCTCGGCGGGAGCCTCCTCGGCGGGAGCCTCCTCAGCGGGCGCCTCCTCAGCGGGCGCCTCCTCGGCGAGGGACAGGTCCTTGGAAGACAGATCATGGGGAGTCGCGCTAGCCGTGGCCGGCTCCCCGGCCTCCGGTGCTGCCGCCCCCCCTACCGGCTCGTCGCCTTCGGGCTCCGCCTCCGGAGCCTCGGGCGCCTCGCTGGCGGCCTCCGGCTCCGACTGGTTTTCGGGCGCGATCGGCTCCGCGCCCGCCGGCGAGGGCACGTCCGCGCTCGGATCTCTTTGTCCGCTGGCTTCGCTCATGGGGGCGGCATGCTACCGCTTCTCCTGCTTCTTTCGCAGCGCGCGCCCATAGCGCTTCAAGAGGTCCTCGGCCTCGCCTTGGACTCGGTCGGGGAGCCCGGGGAACTTGATCCCCCTAAAGCGCCGGTTTGCCTGCTCTGGCTCTCCTAGGGCGGAGTAGACCAACCCGCTGCGGCGAACGAAGAAGGAGTCTGGCGTCCTCTGGATGGTCTGCTCTGAGAGGTGGGCCTGAAAAGCAGCCAGCTCCTCCTCGCGGGCTTCTTCCACTCGGCCCCGCTCGGCCAAGCAGAGCGCTCGGCTAACTCGGACCCAGGGCGACTTGGGATCGAGCGCCAGGGCCTCCGCCACGTAGGCTTCGCGCTCCTCGAGCGAGAGCGAGAAGCAAGCGCCCAGGAACGCGAGGGCGTCGGCGCGACAATAGGGGCCCACGACCGGGGGGGTCTTCTCGAGGAGCTCGACGAGGCGCGTCAGATGCGGCCGACCCTCACCTGCGTCGCCGTCGAGGAGGCGCAAGCGAAGCGTCACGAACTCCGCCAGCGGAGTCTCGATCCCCGGCACGATCTCCTCCAGCTTCGCGAAGGGGCCCCCTCTCAGGCTGAGGTCGGCGGTGTCGACGGGAATGTCCAGCATCACCACGGTCATCCGGTAGTCGAGGAGCGCGTCTACGGGGAGCTTCTTCGCGTTCTCCGTCACGAGCGGCCACAGGACTGGCGGCCGAGTCCTCGAGTCGGTGCGGAGCTGCGATCGGCCGAGCGCGGTCAGGAGGTCACGCCAGCCTTGAATGTTCTTGATGTCGTTGCGGGCTTGGATCGACTGCTGGATCCGGAGCAAGAGCGCACGGAGGAGCGCGCCCTCCTCAGGAGGAGGCGTCACGCTGCGATCGATCCGCTCTGAGCCCAAGGCTCCGAGGGCGCGCAAGAGAGCCGTCGCGCGAGGGTGATCCCACTGCGGTCGCTCGGCTGGCGCCATCTCCATGACCTCGTCCTGGTTCTCGACGGGGATGGTCAGCGGCTCTAGGAGCGCCAAGACGCGCGGTCGGACGACGGCCCGTTGGGCGGCGCTGAGGTGGGGCGCGCAGCGCAGGATCGGCGCCAGGTCGAAGGGATCGGTCGCGACCAAGGTCTGGACCCAGTTCAGCTCCGGCCGCGCGACAGGGTCTTCGTGAAGTCCGCTCAGGAGCTCGAGCCCCCGGGCTGAGTCGCCCTCGGCGACGACGCCCGCCAAGAGGATCCTGGCCCCGCGGCTCGCTTCGCCAGGGGGCCCTCCCGCCAGGCGCTCGAGGGTCTCGAGGTCGACCGCCTGCCCTCGCGCGACGCGAGCCGACTGTCGCATGAGGACAGCGTCGGGCTCTGGGATCTCCTCTCGCGAGGTCAGCTCCTCTGCTGCTGCCCAGTCCTTACGTGAGACGGCCAGCCGCCAGCGCGCGCGAAGGGCCGCCAAGCGCAGCTCCCTCTGGATCGCGGCCTTCTCGTCCACGCCCTCAGCCCCGGGATGCTCCGCGAGCAGAGCAGCGGCCTCTTCGAGCTCCTCGATCGCACCCGGCTGGGGCGGCGCGCTCCTGGCCAAGAGGTCGCCCCCCAGCGCTCGGCCCGCGGCGCCGATCTCCTCGAGCCGGAGCGCATACTCGGCGCGCTGGCGTCGCTGGGTCACGATCCAGGCGGCCACGCTGGCGCCGACCAAGACCACCGCCACGAGGCTCAGGATCAGGAGCACGCGCTTGAGCCGGGCCTCGACTCCGGCCTCGCTCTGCCCCCCGGCCCGATCGCGGCAGCCCTGGATCGCCTCGCGGAACTCGGCCCCGGTCTGGAAGCGGTCCTCACGCTCCTTGGAGAGCGCCCGCGAGACGAGCTCTTGATAGCCGAGCCCGAGCTCCGGGCAGTGCTTCGCCAAGGGAGCCGGCTCGTCCTCCAAGATCTGCTGCATCGTCTGGGTCGCGGTCGCCCCCTGAAAGGGGAGCTGCCCGCTCAAGGCGCGATAGAGGATCACGCCCAGGGCCCAGACGTCGGCCCGACCGTCGAGGTCCTTCTCCCCCATGACCTGCTCGGGGGCCATATAGAGCGGGGTCCCCAACATCTCGCCCGTTTGGGTCAGCCGCTCGAGGCTGTTGACCTTGGCCAAGCCGAAGTCCGCCAGGGCCAAGGTCCCGTCCTCGCGCCGGATCGCGTTGGCTGGCTTGAGGTCGCGGTGCACGATCCCGGCTTGATGGACGTGGTCGAGGGCGCTCGCCAGCGCCTCGGCCACGTCGAGGGCAGCTCCCGGCGCTAGGCGCCCGGCCGCCTTGAGCTCCTCCTCCAGGTCCCCGCCCGTCGCCAGTTCGATGGCCAAGAAGAGCAGCCCGCGATCCTGTCCCGCCGTGACGACGCCCAGGACGTTCGGGTGGCGGGGGACGGCCGCCATGGCCAAGCCTTCCCGTACGAAGCGCTGGCTGGCCTCTTCGTCCTCCGGCGACTCCAGGAGGACCTTGAGCGCCAGGCGCTGGCCGGACTGGCTCTGGGCCAAGTAGACCCGACCCATGGCCCCCTGCCCCAAGACGCGCTCGAGGCGGAAGCCCCCAAACACCTCGCCGGCCTCGGGCAGCTGAATTTGCGCGCCGGCCGTGGCCCAGCTCGCGCTGGCGGGGCGGCCGCTGACTCCGGCCCACGAGGCAGGACCGCCCTGGCTCGGTTGGGGGCCGGCCCAAGAGGCTGCCTGCTGTCCGAAGGAGCTCGGGGTCGCGTTCCAGCTCGCCTGCTGCCCGGGAGGCGCCGCAGGGGGGCCGCCGGCCCAGGAGGGAGGCGAGGCGGGCCCCGAGGGCGGCGGCGGTCGGACCGGAGTCGTGGACCACGAGGCCCCTTGCGCCTGATGCGGCTGGGCGGGGTGGCTGCCCTGCGGCGGCGGACTGGCCCAAGATGCGTGCTGCCTAGCCGAGGACCCCTGCGGAGGCTGGCCCGGCCCTCGCTGACCTGGGTGGTGCGAGGCTGACCATGAGGCGCCCTGCTGGGCGCGGGGGTCTGGGTGGCTGGGACCCCGGCTCGCTCCGATCCTCCCGCTGGGGCGTCCCGGGCCTCGCTGATTGGGGTCCGGCCCGGCCGGGTGGGGAGGGGGGCCGGTCACGGGAGGCGCGCGAAGGCGACCCAGCGGTCGAGGATCGCGGAGCCATGGGGTGGACTGAGGAGGTCGTTGTGGCCAACGCCAGGCAGGGTCACGAGCTCGCCGCCGGCAGCGGCCGCGAGCTCCTTGCCGAGGGGATAGGGGACGACGCCGTCGCGATCCCCGTGGAACACCAGGAGCGGGACGCTGCGCTGAGTCAAGGCGCTCCGCGAGTCGAGGGGGTCGCGCACGGCCAGCCAGGCCAGGGGCCGCGGCGCCATCCGCGAGGCCACGTCGGTGATCGAGGTGTAGGGCGAGAGCAGGATCACACGCCGTCCGCGACCTCGCCCCGCCAGCCCCGAGGCCACGCCGCTCCCGAGGCTGCGTCCGCAGAGGACGACCTGCGAGGCCGACGTGCCTAGCTCTCGCTCGACCGAGGCGAGGGCCGCCTCTCCGTCGAGCAAGAGGCCAGCCTCAGTGGGCTCCCCTCCCACGCCGCCGAAGCCGCGGAACTCCGCCAAGAACACATGGCAACCCCGCTTTCGCAGCGCGAGGCCCAGGTCGAGGTTGCGGACCGCGCTCTCGGCGTTGCCGTGGAAGTAGACCAAGGTCGGCGCCTGGGGCGCTTGTGCGCGGATCAAGAGCCCCACCAGGGGCTGGCCGTCGCTGGCTTGGTAGTCGATGCGAGTCACGCCAGCCGGGAGCTGGGCTGGGATCGGCGCGGGGTCCCCGGGGAAGAGCATCGCGCGGGTAATCTGCCCGCTGCCCGCGAAGCCGAGGAAGCCCAGGCTGAAGGTCAGGGCCACGACCCCCTGCCAGTAGCGGCCGGCCGCTAGAGCCCGCGCGCCCTCGCCGCCCAACACGAAGGGGACGACGACGAAGGCCGTCGTCAGGACCAGGCCAGGCACGAGGGCGAACCCGCGCGCGCTGGAGTAGATCGTCCAGCCGCCGATCCACAGCAGGGCCCAGATCGCGTAGACCGCGATCACGCGAGCCCCAGGGGCTGTCTCGGTGTCGAAGCGAGCCCGGCGTGCCGCGGCCTGGCGCCCGGCCAGGTCCAAAGCGCTCGCCTCGTCCGGAGTGGGCTCAGGGGAGAGCGACTCAGGGGAGAGCGACTCAGGGGACGCGGGCTGGGGAGCGAGCGGGTCTGGAGACCCGCTCGTGTCCGCTTCAGGGCCTGGCTCCGGTCCCGCGTCGGCCACCCTCTAGCCGGCAACTCCCGCCTCGCGGAGGAAGGGGCTCACCGTGCGGGCCAGGCCCGGGAGGGCTGCCGTCACGTGCTTGCGCGCCGTGCCCCGGAGGCCGCGATAGGCCTTCTGAATCCCACGCGCGCCGGGAATCTTGGCGCCCTCGACCCGCCGGTCCGCGACCGCAAGGAGCGCGTCGGCGACCTGGGACTCCTTCTGCTTGAGCGCTGCCTCTAGGCTGCCTCGGGCCTCTCCCTTGCCGATCCACTCCGAGAAGTAGGGCTGCAGGGCTTCGCAGAACTCGGGGAGCATGTGGCCAATGATCCCGGGCACGAACCCCGGCTTGAAGCCCTTGACGAGCTTGTAGGCGCCCTTGAGGGGAACTGAGCGAAGGCCAGACTTGCTGGCCATTTCGCTGTCGACCAGACGAACCGTGCTGTCGACGACTCGCTGCCGGCGCTCTTCGGCCATGAGAATGTCTCGGAGTTGCTCCACGAAAGCCTCTGGTTGGGGTGGGAGGCCCAAGCCTAACCGAAGGCTGGCGCCCCGCTTACCCCTGGCGGCGAGGGCCCCCCCCGCGAGACTCGAGCTTGGCAAGGACCAAGGACCTCTGACCCTCGCATCGCCGCCCAGGCGCGGCTATCTTCGTGAGAGCCAGTTGGTTGTGAACCCGGGAGGTGTTGCACCATGGCAGTGCATTGGCAAAGCCTCGCTACGCTCGCGAAAGACAACGCAGCCCTCCCCAAGGAGGTCTTTGCGGAACGCCATGGCGGGCCCTTCTTGCTCGAGCTCGAGCCAGAAGAAGGCGAGGATCTGGACGGCGGCTCCACGCGCGCCTTCGATCTCAGCGCGGTTCAAAACGGCGAGCCGCCGCCTTCGCTCCAAAAGAGCCAGATCATCTATCTCGACGGCCAAGGCTTCGCGATCGGACGCGAGGCGACCTGCGAGATTCAGATCAACCGAGACACCATCAGCGAGCTGCATTGCCGCTTCGACTGCTTCGGAAGCATCTGGGCCATCAAGGACGAAGGCAGCACTAACGGGACCTGGGTCAACGGTCGCCAGCTCAAGTCCAACGAGCAGAGCCCGCTCAAGTTTGGAACCAAGATTCGCCTCGGTCAGAGCCAGTTCCTCTTCTTGAGCTCCGACTCGGCCTTCGAGCTGATTCAGGACCTCTCGCGCGAGCCGCGAATTCGCCCCCGCTCCCTCGGCAAGTATCGCTCGGAGTTCAAGGAGCTCGGCGAAGCCAGCGCCGTCGAGGCCAAGTTCCGCGGGCCCTTCCTCGTGATCCAGGCGCCCAAGGGTCGAGACCCCTCGGCCAGCGCCAAGGGCGTCGACAACAACACGATCACGCTCTCCGAAGAGGACCTCAAGAAGAGCGTCAACAAGAACGTGACGGACGCGATCTTCGACCTCAGCAACCACAACCTCGTCCGCATTGGACGAGCAACGGTGACGCAGATCCACCTCCCGCTAGGTGCGATCAGTAACCTCCACGCGGCGCTGGTTCGCGGCGAGGACGGGACCTGGACCCTGCAAGACCTCGGCGCCAAGAACGGAACTCACCTCTGGGGCGAGCGGATTCCTCCGCAGGGCTGCAAGGTGATCGAGTCGGGCAGCGAGCTGACCTTGGGCAACATCAAGGCGATCTTCTTCTTCACCGAAGACCTGCTGACCTACGCCCTTCACCGCGACACGCTCGTCTAGGGCCGCAGCCAACCTGAGCAATTCGACGCACGTCCCCTCCGGACGTGCGTTTAGCTTTGGTTCAGCGAGCTCCCTCTGGCCCGCGCGCCTTCTCGACCCAGGGGGCCTGAATCAGCTGGGCGTAGCCGTCGTTGCGGCCGACGACCAAGTAGCGCTCGCTGGGGTCGAGCTGAATCGTGTGAATGAAGCGGTGGTGCGGGGGAATCCCGGCGTAGTCGGCCCACTTGCCGCCCTCCTCGAACCCGCCGTCGGCCTGGCGGGTCCACCAGCGGATCTCCCCTCCGTTACCGAGGCCAGCCTGGGCGTCGCCGTCCTCAGCTATCCGGCTCGCGACGTCTCCGCCAGCGGCGACGAGCCGTCTCCCGTCGCGGGTGAAGAGAAGCCAGCGCGGTGGGTGGCCCAGGCTGGCTCGGGGAGACTGAGGGAAGTTGCGATAGCGCCGCGGGTCGTCGCTGGCGGGGAGGTCGTCTGCGGGGCTGCACACCTCCGCGTCGATCGCCAAGCGCGCCACGCGGTGCTGCTGGAACCCGACCACGAGCTCGTCCCCCCAGGACGTCAGCGCCGTCGCGGCCTGATTGACGGTCCGGATCACGTGGCTGGGTGCGGGGTCGCTGAGGTCCGACCAGACCAGGATCTTGAGTTGGGCGGCGTCTGGCTTGAGCTCCCCGGGCCTGGCCGCAGTCAGGTTCGCCGGCGAGTGGAGCGCGAGGGCGACTCGGTCGGGGCCTGCGAAGCAGAGTCCGCCGCTGCTGGTTGGCCAGCGGTAGCTGCCTTCGCGGACGTGATTTGGGACCTCGAGTTCGGGGGCTTGCAGCTCCCCCTCGCCGTCGAAGAGTCGGACCGCGCCGTAGGGCAGGCTGACCGCCAGTCGAGCTCCCTGCGGGCCGTAGGCCAGCCTCAGGTACTCGTGGCTGGGGAGGAAGCGCGGTCGGCGAGGATCCTGCTGGATCCCTGCCAACTCCTGGCGCCAGCGCTCTTCCCAGCCGGCCTGCGTCAGCTCGTAGACCGCGAGCCAGGCCTGGTCGGGCGAGCGCTCGGGGGCGCTGCGGAGCAGGATCGCTAGCCGCGGCTGGGTAGGGTGAGGCGAGACCCTCGCGACCCAGAGCCCTTCGCTCTCCGCCAGCTCGTGCGGCCTCTGCGTGTGGCGAGGGGTCACGTCGACTCGCCAGGCTCGCAGGATCCGCTCCTTGCGGTTGATCGCCGCCACCCAGCGCTCCTCGCCGCCGAGGAAGAAGGTGTAGGTCGCGCCGTCGGACTGGGGGTTGCTCTCGCTCAGGGTCCCCGTCAGGAGCTCGCCTCTGGGCAGCGGGTCGTAGGGCAGGATCGTGGCCTGGCTCGTCTCGACGACGACCGCGCTCGGACCTTGAACTCGATAGGCCAGCGCGGCCAAGAAGCCCAGCAAGACCAGGCTCGCCGCGACGCCGACCAAGAGGCCTCCCAGGCGACCCGAGGGCGCGGGGGCCCTCGCCAGCGCGACGGGCTCCTCTCCTGCCAGCCAGCGCCCGAGGTCCTCCTCCAGCTCGGCGACCGTCGCGTATCGTCCACCCGGGACCTTATGCATGGCCAAGCGCACGATGGCGTCCAGGGCGGCTGGGACCTCTGGGCGCAGGACGCGGGGCCAGGTGGGGTCCTGATTGAGGATCTTGGGCAGGATCTGGATCAGGCTCCCTTGGAAGGGGTGCGCTGCGGTCAGCGCTGCGTAGAGGACGGCTCCCAGGCCATAGACGTCGCAGCGACGATCGATGAGGCCGGGGTCGCCCTCGGCCTGCTCAGGGGCCATGAAGGCGGGCGTCCCCATGATCTCGCCGGTCTGGGTCAGGCGCTCGCCGTTTAGCTCGCGGGCTAGGCCGAAGTCGAGGAGGACGGGCTCGCCCGCTGGCGTCACGATCACGTTGGCGGGCTTGAGGTCGCGGTGCAGGACGCCTTGCGCGTGGACGGCCTCCACGCCGCCGGCGAGGGCCTTCACGATTCGCGCGGCCTCCCCGGCCTCCAGAGGACCCCGCTTGAGGCGGACGTCGAGGGGCACGCCCTCGACGAGATCCGTCACGAGGTAGGGGTCCCCGTTGGGGGCCGTCGCGAGGTCGTGGACGGTGACGACGTTGGGGTGGCGGACCCGGGCCAAGAGCTCAGCTTCGCGGAGGAAGCGGGCTCGCTCCTTGGGCTCAGCCATGCCGACCAGGAGCCGCTTGAGCGCCAGGGGCCTCGGGATTTGCGGGTGACGGGCCACGTAGACCACACCCATTCCGCCGCGCCCGAGCTCCCGCACGAGCTGATAGGGACCGACCTGTCCGACGCTCACAGATCGAGGATAGCCCTCTGACTCGTGCTGCGCTCGGAGATCGCTCAGCCCCCCTTGCGCGAGGGACCTCGAGCTTGAATCTTGGGGGCTGCAACGAGGTGACGCGTGAGCGAGTCCAAGCCTTGGTATTCCCCCAAGGGTCTGTGCTTTACCTGCACTGGCTGCGGGCACTGCTGTAAGGGACCCGAGTCGGGCTACGTGTTCGTCAACGCCGAGGAGATCGAGACCCTCGCCAAGCGGCTCGGGCTCACGACCGAGGCCTTCGGCCAGAAGTATCTCCGCCGCGTCCTCGACGGACAGATCAGCCTGATCGAGAAGCCCAACCTCGACTGCGTGTTCTGGACCGAGGGCAAGGGCTGCGAGGTCTACGAAGATCGCCCGACCCAGTGCCGGACCTTCCCTTTCTGGCCTGAGGTGATCGAGAGCGAGGAGATCTGGGAGGCCGAGTCGGAGCACTGCCCAGGCATGGGCCAGGGCAAGCGCTACGCCCCGAGAGAGATCACGCGCCTCGCTGGCGGCGAGGGCGGGACTCCAGACGGCCCCAACGGGGGCTGAGGCTGAGGCCCCCTGCGCGGCCTGCCGCTACAGCGACTTCAAGGACCGATAGAGGGCTACGTAGCGAGCCCGCTGAGCTGGCGCTCCTCTAGCGACTCTGGGTCAGAGCCGGTTGCTCTTCACTCGGCGAGGTCGAATCGGAGCTGTTGCTGAGGACCGTCTTGAGCTCAGTCAAGGGATTGAAGAGCTTGGCCGTGCCCAGTCCTTCGAGGCTCAGCTCGATCTCGCGCTCGGGCGCCTCCTCTTGGAACTCCTGGAAGATCTCTAGGACGTCGTGGTCGATGCGCACCGTGCGCGAGCCGTCGATGATCACCTTCGAGCCGTCGGGAATGAGCTTGAGGCTGTTCATGATGCTCGCCTTGTTGAGGAAGCTCACGTCTTCGGCCAGCTCGAATCGGTAGGGCTCGCCGTCCCGGTGGTTCTCGACGTTGAAGTAGAAGGGCGTCTTGAGGTTGGTGTAGAGAATGAAGAACACCGCCACCGCGAGGCCGAGGCCGAGGCCCCAGAGCATGTCGATGAACACGATGCCGAGCACGGTCACCATGTAGGGAATGAACTGAGTCCGGCCCTGCCTGTACATCGAGAGGAAGAGGGCGGGCTTGGCCAGCTTGTAGCCGACCACGAGCAGGATGGCCGCCAGGCTCGCCATGGGGATCTTGTTGAGCACGAAGGGGAGCGCCAGCACCGCTATGGCGATGAGCACGCCGTGCAAGATCGCCGAGAGCTTGGTGCGTCCGCCGCTCTGAATGTTGGCAGAGCTGCGCACGATGACCTGGGTCACGGGCAGGCCGCCGATCAGCCCCGAGACGATGTTGCCGGTGCCTTGAGCCAGCAGCTCGCGGTTGGTGGGAGTGATCCGCTTCTCGGGGTCCAGTTTGTCTGTCGCCTCGACGCAGAGCAGCGTCTCGAGGCTGGCCACCACGGCGATGGTGATGCCGATCACCCAGACTCTGTAGCTCCCCAGCCCGCTGAAGTCGGGGAAGGTCAGGAGGCTGGTGATGCCTCCCTTGGCTTCGGGAATGCTCACGAACATCGTGGACTCGAGGGCCATTCCGCCCCCGCCGAAGGCGACGCCGAGCCCGATTCCTGCGGCCACCGCCACGAGCGGGCCCTGAATGATCTTGAACACGGCGATGTTCTTCATGAACTGCCGTTCCCAGAGGATCAGGATCGCCAAGCAGGTCATCGCGATGATCAGGGCGCCGACCTTCAAGTCCTGCATGGCGTAGATCGCTTCGCTGACGGTGTTGTGCCCGTCGATCTGCCAGAAGGACCAGTCGCCCGCGGGGTCCTTGTCGTCGCCGAGCGCGTGGGGAATCTGCTTCCAGATGAGGAGGATCCCAATGCCCGAGAGCATTCCCCTGATCACGGCGTTGGGGAAGTAGTAGCCGATGATGCCTGCGCGAGCGAAGCCCAAGAGGACCTGCACCACGCCAGCGATCACGACGGCTGTGAGGAAGAGCTCGAAGGCGCCCAGCTCGGTGATGGCGTTGGCCACGATGACCGCGAGGCCCGCGGCCGGGCCGCTGACTCCCAAAGGCGAGCCGCTGGCCGCGCCGACGACGATGCCTCCCACGATGCCGGCGATGATTCCGGCGATGGGGGGCGCGCCCGAGGCGAGGGCGATTCCCAAGCAAAGAGGAACTGCCACGAGGAACACGACAACGCTGGCGGGCAGGTCGGCCTTGAGGTTGTCAACGAGGGATCTCTTGTCAGAAGCAGACATGGTCTTGAGTGATCTCTTACAGGGGCGAGCCGGTGGGAAGATTGAAGCCGTAGACTAAGCGCGGAGCTGAAGGGAAAACAGAAGGAGCCCAATCTCCAAGCGCAGCGGGGGCGTGGGTGACGAGTCCTCCTCCGGAGGAAGCTCCCCGACCCAGCAAACACGATCTGACGTCATCGCCCCCCGCTGTTCCCTACGAAAGACCAATGCACATGCTTCGGTTTTTCCGAAGGATACTCAGCAGCGCGAAGCCCCGCCGCTCAAGGCGAGGCTGGCGAGATCGCCCCCAGCTCGAGAGCCCCTCGGGGCGCGGAGCAGCCCCAGACTCCTCTCGCACGGCGGACCACTAGGCCGCCTGCTCGCTGCCGGCGCCTTCCGCGCCCTCCTCCCAGATCGGCGACCAGCGTTCCCCCTTTCGTTTCGCCAACCAAGTCGTTTGGGCAAGATCTGCCCGCTTCGTCTCACCCCCGAGTCGCAAACGAAACCCAACTGGCATAAGCCTCGCCACGGCGTTATCGGCTCGGGCCTTGCCATAGCTAGTTCGTGACCAGCCCCCGCCGCCTCCTCCCAGACCGGGAGCACGCCCTCTGCCGCCGGACCACGCGGCGTTGCCTCTTCCTCAAGCCGACGCCCAAGGTCACGCAGATCCTCCTATACAGCCTCGGCGTCTCGCTCGAGGAGCACGAGCTGATCGAGCTCTATGCGTTCACCGCCTGCGCCACCCACTACCACATGGTGGTCCGCGACCTCTCCCAGCCCGGCGAGCTCTCTCACCTCCCTGCCTTCATGGGCAGGTTCAACTGCCTGACTGCACGGGCCCTAAACGTCCATTACGGACGCGGAGAGAACCTCTGGAGTCAGCCGGACAGCTATCACAACACCGAGATCTGGAGCCAGGCCTCCTTCGAGGGCCAGCTCCTCTACGCCTGGACCAACTGCGTTCGCGACGGAATGGTCCGGCGTCCCGAGCACTGGCCCGGCGCGACCTTTCTCCCCGAGGACCTCGGCACCGAGCTCCGGGTCTCCAAGCCCACGGGCGCCTTCTTCGGCGGCCGCGGCCGCGAACGCCACGCGCCGGGTGACGACTACGCCATGCGGGATTGGAAGGCTCAGCTCGCCGACGAGGAGCAAGACGCCCTAGCCAAGGGTCGCGCGCGCGACCGCGAGAAGGCCCTCCGCGGCAAGGGCGTCTCCGCCAAGCGCCGCCGCGAGCTCCTCCGCCAGCGCCGCAACCGCCTCCGCCGCCTCCGCCTCGAGCGCCAGCGCACTCAAGCGGAGCGTTCCCGCTCCACGCTCCCAGACGAGGTCACGATCGCCGTCGCCCTTCCGCGGGGCTACGAGCACCTCTCCCCCGACGAGATCCGCCAGCACTTCCGCGGCCGCCTCGAAGAGGAGCTCAAGGTCGTCCACGCCACTCGCCGCTCCGAGGGCAAGACGCGCTACATGGGCGTCAAGGCCGTCCTGGCCCAGGACCCCCGCGACAGCGCGGGCTCCGTCCGCCCGACCTTCGCCCGCGTCCCCCGGATCGCGTGCAAAGGCGACCCGGCCGCTCGCTACGCGATCCTCGAAGAACACGTCGCATGGCGACAC
>Ga0316202_10000463_pt1 | contig 45002 bp, 28 predicted proteins | sample 3monrhotite_MG_FD_204934 | JGI IMG/M metagenome (GOLD analysis project Ga0316202, IMG submission 204934) | Microbial mat bacterial communities from mineral coupon in-situ incubated in ocean water Damariscotta River, Maine, United States -... | ecosystem: Environmental > Aquatic > Marine >...
GCCGAATGCCGTCGGCATGCCCATGGCGGAGAGGATCTTCGACAAGTTGAGGGGCACGGTGTAGCGGAAGCGCGGCAGGGAGACCGCAACCTGGCGCGACTCCAGCTCGAGCCAGCGGCTGAGGGTCCGGGAGTCGAGGCTCTTCTCCACAGCTGCCAGACCGCCCCGCTTCTTGGGCAGGATCACGACCATCGACACAGCGCCCCCTTCGTAGGGGAGCTCGAGGACCTGGACCTGCGCGCCCTCACCGTAGGCATATTCCTCGGTGCGATTCATGAACTTGGCAGGGGTGCTCTTGGCGCCTTCCAAGCGAAAGGGTGCGTCTCGGGTCTCGTGCTCGCTGAAGGCCTTCGCCCAGCGCGCCTTGAAGTAGATCGCGTTGACGAGGGCCAGACGCGTGTCGCGAGAGGGCTTTCCCTCGGGAACGATTCCCTTGATCTTGTCTTGGGTCATCTTGGCGACCCAGTCGTTGATTCGCTTGCGCGCCTCTGGGGGGCGGGTGAAGTCGAGGCGCTCGAGGGGCGCGGCGTAGCGTCCGGCGAGCTCCTCGAGGAACGCCGGGACGAAGGTCGAGGTGCTGTGGCCCCAGAGGGCGTTGGCGACTTGGAGCCGATAGGCGGGAGCGGAGGTTCCGTCCCGGCGATTCAGCTTGGGGGGAGCGAGGCCCTTGCGGAGTGCGGCTTGGGCTGCGGCGCGACGCTTGAGGAAGTGGAACACGCGGTCCATCTCCTTCGCGGTCTCCCCCGCTGCTCCCTCTCGCGTCATGGCCAGAGCCTCTGAGATCGAGTAGGGCGAGAAGAAGCGGTTCTGGCCGTCCTTGGGAAGCGCGCGAAAGAGGTCCAGCGCGAAGCGGTTGCTGGCCGAGGCGGCCGACTTGGCATCGTTCGCCGAGGCCGGTCGGGGCTCGTCCGCGCCAACCACTGACGCGAACAGCAAGAGGGCCGAAAAGAGGAAGAGTGGCGTGCGAGACATTCGATTCGAGCTCCAGGCGGTGCAGCGTCGACGACCTTCGACGCTGGCGGCCGCGAGATGGTTCCCTGCGAAATCGAGGAACTCTAGATCCAGGCGGTGCAGCGTCGACGACCTTCGACGCTGGCGGCCGCGAGATGGTTCCCTGCGAAATCGAGGAACTCTAGATCTAGAGGGTCTCGCCCAAGGGATCGCGAAGGGGGTCGTGGTCGAGATCGAGGCCTCGAGGAGGTCCAGCATGATTGGAGGTACGTGAGCTCCTCAGGACGAAGAGCTCGGCCGCGAGACCGAGCGAGTCACAGGCAGCATCTCCACCCGCCCTCTAGGTCCTGTGCGAAGCGAGGCGGCGCCGACGGCGCTTCACTCCTTCGTGGAAAGGCCGGCCCGGGTAGTGCAGGATCACCGGCGTGAATTTGCGCCCCGGCAGCCAGATCGGCCCCTACACGATCACGCGCGAGATCGCCCGCGGCGGACAGGGCGCGGTGCTCGAGGCCCGCGACCCCTCGGGCGCGGCCGTAGCGCTCAAGCTCCTCCTCGACGACGACGAGGAGTCGCGAGCTCGCTTTCTGCGTGAGGCTGAGACCCTCGCTCGTCTCGAGCACCCGAACCTGATTCGCGTCCGAGACCTTGGCCAGACCCCTGGCGGCGTGGCCTACCTGGCCCTTGAGCTAGTTCGCGGCCAGAGCTTGGCGGACTGGGTCCGCGGGGCCGGACCCCCGCCTCCCGACGAGGTCCGGAGGGTCATGGCCAGCGCGGCGGAGACCCTCCACTACTGCCACGAGCAGGGCCTCGTCCACCGCGACCTCAAGCCCCAGAACCTCCTCCTCGAAGCCGAGACAGGCCGCGTGGTGGTCGTCGACTTCGGCCTCGTCCGCCGGAACAAGCTCGCCCTGGCCTGGAGCACCCAGGACCGGGCCTCGCTGACCCAAGAGGGCGCGATCATGGGGACTCCGGCCTACATGCCGCCCGAGCAGATCGCCTCCGAGTCTGGCGGCGTCGATCGCCGCTCCGACGTCTATGGCCTCGGCGCGACCCTCTTCTTCTTGCTCACGGGGGAGGCACCTTTCAAGGGCCCAGGGGTCCTCCAGCTCCTGGCGCAGGTCGTCGACAGTCCGCCCCCAGACCCGCGAAGCTCGAGACCCGACCTCCCGGCAGACTTGGCCTCGCTCTGCCTGCGCTCCCTCGCCAAGGACCCTGGCGAGCGCCCCTCGACCGGGCTGGAGTTCGCGGAGGGGCTGGTAGCGGTCGCGCCTAGCTTGACCTGGCGTCCTCTCCTGATCGGAGCGGTGGCGCTCTTGGGCCTCGCCTTTGGGCTCTCCGCCTACGGGGCCTCCGCACTCCTGAGCGAGCCAAGCGCGGTCGTCGCGAGCGCGACGCCTACTCCCCTCGCGTCGTCCCCCGCGGCGGCGCCTCAAGTCCCCTCGTCACCGGAGGACCCTAGGCGGGAGGCCATGGCGCGCGCCCTGAGGCTCCTAGAGCGCGGCGAAGCCAAGGCGACCAAGGACGCTGAGGACCTCTTGACCGGGCTGGCTGAAGGAGGATCAGTCGAGGCCATGTTCCGGCTGGGCTTGATCAAGGCCGAGGCCGAAGATCCAGAGGCGCGGACGTGGCTCGAGCAGGCGACCAAGGCAAATCACACCCGCGCCATGCTCGAGCTCGGGATCCTCTACGCAAAGGGCCGCAGCGTGATTCAGGACCGAGCGCGAGCGAGGAGTTTGTATCAGCGCGCGGCAGAGGCTGGACTCCCCGAGGGAATGACCCAGCTCGCCCTCTGCCAGCTCGAGGGCAAGGGAGGCGAGACCGACCTGCCCCAAGCCCTGCGCTGGCTGAAGCGCGCCGCTGACCGAGACGAGCCAGGCGCCATGGCCGCCCTTGGGGCCTGTGCGCTAGCTGGAGAGGGCCTCCGCCGAGACCCCGAGCGAGCCTTCGAGTGGTTCGAGCAGGCTGTCGCGAAGGGACACACGGGAGCCATGATTCAGCTCGCCCGCCTCTGCCGCAGCGGAGCCGGAGCCCGCAAACGGGACCTCAAGCGGGCGACGGACCTCTATCGGCGAGCCGCTGAGGGGGGAGACGCCGCGGCCTTCTTTCCCTACGGCGAGGCCCTCCTCCTAGGCGAGGGGACGCCCCGGGACTATCCGGCGGCCTTCAAGTGGTTCAGCAAGGCGGCAAAGGACGAGGACCCAGCAGCCATGAGCCGCCTCGGACTCCTCTACTACGAGGGCCGCCCAGGCGTCCCTTCAGATCCAGCGGCAGGCGTGGCCTGGCTCGAGAAGGCAGCCGCCAGGGGGCAAGCGGAGGCCATGTTCACCCTTGGGCAGGCCCTGCTCGAGGGCAAGGGAATCGAGCAAAACCTCCGCTCCGGAGGCTCGTGGATCGAACGCGCGGCCGAGGGCGGAGAGCTGAACGCCATGGTTCTCTTCTACCGACTCCTGTCGGTAGGCAGGGGAGTCGAAGTGGACAAGGCGGCTGCCCTGAAGTGGATCGAGCGCGCCGCCGAGGGCGGACACGCTCAAGGCATGGGCCTCTGGGGCAGTGAACTCCGCCAAGCCAAGGAGCCCCTGCGCGCGATCCCATACCTGACTCGCGGCGCAGAGCGAGGAGACCTCGCGTCGATGTACAGCCTCGCCTCCTGCTACACGCGCGGTGAGGGAGTGGAAAAGAGCAACGCTCTCGCCAAGAAGTGGTTCCATAGGGCAGCCGAGAGCGCTCCTGATTCCCCCCTGGGGAGGCGCTCCAAGAAGGCGCTGCACTTGATCGAGAGCCAAGAGGCCAGGAAGCGAGAGCGCCGGGACTCCAAAGACGTCCTTACTCCTCGACCCAAGCGTCCGTAAAGTTCCTTCAGCCCCTCCGTCCTTGGCAGGCGCCCCGCAGGCGATCACCATGGGGGGGTGAGCTCAGCTCCTCGCCTAATTCAGTCCTACGACGGCGCCGTGGAGGCGATCCAGACCGAGATCGATCGCTCCCAGGCGGGCGATTGGGTTCGGCTGAGTGTGTGGATCCTCGAGCCCGGCGAGACGAGCGAGGCCGTGTTGGCCGGACTTCAGGCCGCCGCCGAGCGCGGAGCCACGGTCGAGGTCTCCGTCGACGGGACCAACGCCTCCTTGGTCCAGCGGCTCTGGGAGCGGACCGTGACCCTCCTCCCGCGAGTGCGCAAGATCGCGGCCGAGGTCGAGAACTTCACCTGCGTCGAGCGCGACAAGCCCGACCACTCCAAGTACGCGATCTTCCGCCGGACAGAGGGCCCGACCGTCGCGGTCTGGGGCGGGATCAACATGGGCGATCGCTTCCGCCCCTGGCGAGACTTCGTGGTCCGCCTGGAGGGGTCCCTCGCTGACGAGGTCGCCGAGAAGATCCAAGGCGAAGGCGAGCCCTTCGTGTATCCGCCCAAGCCCGAGACCCTGACCCTCGTCGCCAACGTCCCGACCCACGACCAGTTCGAGATCCTGCCCGCCTTCGAAGCGCTCATGAGCGACCCCGAGGTGACTCGGCTCCGCTTCGCCATGGCCTACCTCGACCGGACCGGCGTCGAGAAGGTCCTCCGCCTGGCGCTGGATCGCGGAGTCCGGGTCGAGTTCATGCTCCCCAAGCTGGCCAACGTCTATCAGGACTCGAACCTCATGGCGCTCGAGACCCTCCTCGGCGAGGAGAACTTCCACGCCGTCGGCTGCCCGCACATGCTCCACGCCAAGGTCGCCCTGGCCTACGGCAAGGAGGGCCTCAAGAGCGTGTTCTTCGGCTCGGCCAACCTCAAGCGCTACTCGCTCCTCTACCTCGGCGAGGTCAACGCCTTCGTGACCGAACCCGACCTGGCCAAGTCCCTCGAGGACGCCGTCAACGCCCTCTACGCCGAGAGCGAGCCGATCCCAGGCCCGGTCAAATACTGGCGCCTGAAGGCTGTGGTCGAGGAGAAGCTCGGGTAGCGCTGGCTTGCCGCACCCCTCAGAGTAGGTCCGACTGAGGCGAGGGGACCGAGATGACTGATTCACGGCTGAGGGCCCTCGAGCGCGCCTGGTTAGAACGCAAAGACCGAGAGTCTCGCGAAGCCTACGCCCAGGCTCTTCAACGCAGCGGCACCGACACGCTCTACTTCGTCTACCGCTCGGGATACGAAGGTCCGAGTCGGAAGCGGGTTATCGAGCTCGACTGCGCGTCAGTCTTGGAGTGGTTTCGGCAGGGCTGCAGCTGGGCACTCGAGGCAGGCGACGAGGTCAGCGCCCACGACCAGGTAGTCAAGTGGTGTGGCGGTCACGTCTATGGGCTGAACTCTGTGTTTCAAAGCGTCTCGGAGCAACGCCTCGATCTGCCCGAGACCTGGACCGACTTGGTCGCCTTGCTCGACGAGCACCTCTATGTGGAAGGCTGCTTTGCGGCGCGAGAGCCCGTCTTGAGTGTGATTACCGACGACGACGAGGTCACCCTGGCCTACTTCTTCGTCCCTCAGAGCTATGCCCTCCTCCACCCAGAGCGAACCGACTACCTGCTGCGTCCCGATTGGAAGCTCCCAGATTCGGCAGCCTCCCTCTCCGCTTTCGCAGATCCCCCTCGGATTCCCCTGCGAGAGATCGGTCCCCGTGGCAACAAGGAGGGTCGGACCTACCTACTGTCGTTGTATGACGAGGACTCCGGTTTCCTCCATGATCTCCGAGAGTTTCCCGCCGCGTTGCTGCTTCCAGGGGTCCGCGTTCCCGATCTCGCTACCTACCTCCAGGAAGCTGTGGCATCCGAGGCCTGGCCCCAGCTGCTCTTCGCGCTCCGTGCAGCGCTGGGAGAGGACTGCGATCTCTCTGCCGCAACCGAACGCTGCCGCGAGTGGGGCGTGGATCGTCTAGCGGCCGTCCACGACACCGGGACCTACCAGGAGATGCGCGGTCGGCTCGCCCAGAGGTGGGCTGACTTGTCCGAACGCGAACCACGGGAGCGACCGGACCTCGCGCGCGGCCACGCCTCTCCCCATCTCCTGCAGTTCAGTTACTGCCACGAGTTCAACAACGTCGGTCGAAAGGTCTTCCACCACGATCAGTGGCTGGTCTTCGACGACCTCTGGGCGAGCGAACACCCACACCTAGCGGAATCGCTAATCCGCTTCGCCGCCCAATGGGACCCGCTTGGGGCATGGGACGAAGATCCCTTGCACTCGCCCTAGGCTCTGCCTGTCGCTGGCCGTTGGAGGATATTTGACCGCCAAGGACGCCAAGGACGCCAAGGCTGTCGCCGGCACGCGACTCCCTCCGATCTCTAGGGACTTCTCAGGGAGCTATCGCCCTGCGTCAGCTTCTTCCTTGGCGATCTTGGCGCCCTTGGCGGTTTAGATCGATCGCCCAGACCGACCTGGGAGGCTGCGCCCCCCCAAATCAAGAGACCCCTGTCATGGGGCGCCTCAACGAAAGCTCGTCGCCTTAGCCCGCCAGGACCTGGCTCGCGGCGTCGCGCACGGCCGGGTCGGCGTCGCCCTGGGCCGACTCCAGGACCTGGTGGAGGTTGGCCTCGACCTCGGCCTCCAGCTCGCCCTCCTCGCTCTGGAGCCAGGCGCTGAGGGTCTTGACGGCCTCGAGGCGGACCGTGACGTCGCTGTCCTTGAGGGCCTGAACGGCGAGGGGCGCGTGGCTCTCGGCGGCGCGGTGGCTGAGGGCGCGGAGGGCCTCCTTGCGGACGAGGGGCTCGGGGTCCTCGCTCAGGGCTTGGCGGATCGACTCGCTGGCCTCCTCGCTGTGCTGGTTGCGGAGGGCGAACACGGCCTCGGCGCGGAGGGTCGGCTCGTCGGCGGCGAGGTAGGCCCCGATCAGCTCGAAGGAGCGCTCGACGCCGGCGTTGCCGAGGGCCGAGAGGGCCAAGGCCTCGCGCTTGCCGTTCCCGAGCTGAGACTCGATCGCGTCCACGAGGGACGTCTGAGCCTGGGCGTCGCCGGTCACGCTGGCCAAGAGGCCCGCGCCCTGGATCGCCCAGCCCTGGCGCTCGCCGCCCTCGGCCTGGATCTGAGCGCCGAAGTAGCTCACGACCTCGGGGAGGGGCTGGCTGGCCTGACCGAGGGAGAGGAACACGTTCGGGAGGAGGGCCTCCTCGAGGGCCTCGAACCTGGCGACGCTCAGGAGCGCGCGCTGCGACTCAGGGGTCTCGACGGCGCCCAGGAGGTCGAGGATCGAGGCCCGCTGCTGGATCGAGTAGGCCGGGTTGATCGCGGCGGCGGCCAAGAGCTCGGCCTCGCTCGGGTTCTGCTGGAGGCGACGACGCAGCGCGAAGAAACCCTGGCGCGAGTCGGCGGCCAGGAGCTGGAGGAGCTCGTGGGTGCTGCGGGTCTCGGTCGGGGCGCCGCCGGACTCGGACTCGAGGGCCAGCTCGGTCTCCCACTTGGTGGCGCGGAGGCCGGCCAGGGCCGCCGCCAGGTCTGCGGCGTCGAGGGTCGTCTCGGAGACGAAGTCGAGCTCCTGCTGGCGGGTGTAGCGGACGGGCGCCGACTTGGTCTCGCCGCCGCCGATCCCGATCGCCTCGCTCCCGCGGAGCTCGAGGGTCAGGCCGTCGGCGCGCAGGAGCGCCTGGGTCGAGCCGCTGGCGATCGGGTTCTGGGCCTGGCCGGGGTTGAAGGTCCGGGTCCGCTCGACGCGAACGCCCGCCTCGGTCTCGGCCACGCTCCGGTAGCGATCGACGCAGGCCCCGGTGGGGTCGCTGCCCGCGGCCTCCCAGCTCGCGCTCGGGCTGCCAGCCAGGACGATCTGCTGAGCGCTGAGCCAAGAGCGGAGGAAGTTGCGCGCCTGGCGACCCTCGACCGCCTCCAGCGACATGCCCAGGACCTTGCCCGTGCCGTCGACCCGGACCAGGACCTCAGGGCCCCGAGCCAGCTCGGCGCGGACCGCCTCGGCCTGACCCTCGCGGAGGCCTTGGCCCTGGAAGCGATCCAGGATCACGCGCTGACCAAGGAGGGCCTGGCCGCCCTGGACGCTGTAGCAGGTCGAGACCAGGCGGCCGCTGCCGCGCATGTCGAGGAGGACCGTCTCGGCCCCAGCCTCGCCCTGGACCAGCTGGCCCCAGAAGGAGACGCTCGAGTCGACGACCTGGCCCGGCGTGCGGACCAGGCGACCCGGCGCCACTGCAGCCGAGGCTGCCTGCTGGGGAGGGGCGGAGGGCGCCGCGGCCTTCTCAGCCTCGGGCTCCTCGGCGGCGACGGCGACGGTGGCCACGGGGGCCTGGGCCTCGACGGCGGGCTCGCTCATGAGGGCCCACCCGAGAACAGGAGCCACCACTCCCACGACAGCCAACCCACTCAGCGCTGCGACGATCTTGTTCTTCATGGCGGACACCCTTCCTTGCTTCCAAGGGGCCTATTCGCAAGCGCGGTGCCATGAGTGCCATCGCCTCAGCCCCGCCGGCAAGTCCTTGCGCAGCGGGGCTGAAGTGAGGTCTGGAGGTGCTTTCGACTCAGGTTTGGTTCCGGTTCACCCCGTCGCCTCCCCCCTGAAAAGAGAAGGATCGCGCGAGTCTCCCCGGCTGTTGCGAAACCGAGCCGAAGCGACCCGGCCTTCTCAGGCGGAGCTTTCCCTCCCTCGTCTTCGACTCGCCAACCCGATCCCGCCGCTTCCAACTCCGGAGCGCCCTCGAATCCCGCGAGACGACCTCTGTGAACTCCGTGGATCTCCGTGTCCTCTGTGATTCAAAAGAGGGCAGCCCACAACCCGGTTCTCAGGGACGCGAGCCGGCACGTGTCGGGCGGCCTCGCCCGCCAGCCCCTAGCTACCCGTGACGGTCGCCGAGAGGATCGGGACCCGAACCTCGCGGAGGGTGAACTGAAGGAAGGGGATATCGAAGCCATACTCCTTCTCGAAGCCAACTCCCCAGACCTTGCGGCCGACGATCGCGTAGACACCGACCGAGACGTTGCTGGCGATCACGAAGTCGAGGCTGGCCCGAGCGTTGCCGCGGCTGAAGGAGAAGGTCGCGGGCATGCTGACCTCGACCAGGTTCAGGGTGGCGCGGACGCCGGCCCGAGCGATCAGGGCGTCGAACTCGACCCGACCCTCGCCGAAGAGCGCCGTGGAGGCGGTCAGGGTCACCGAGGTTCGGTTGACGCCCATGGTGACCTCGGCCTTGGCGCCGGCGTCGACCTTGAGAGCGAGGGGGATCGGACCGACCGAGCCGCGCCAGAGGGTCTTGTTGTCGATCCAGAGGTAGTTGCGGCTCAAGCGCTCCGTGCTGAGGGTGAACTCGCGACCGAGGAGGGCCAGCTTCTTACGGGTGACCGTCGTGTTCCCACCTGCCTGGGCGCTGATCGAGAGGTTGCCCGAGGCCACCGTCCGCGAGCCGCCGGCGAACTTGCCCGTCAGGCGCCAGCTCTCGCTGCCCGCGCCGCGGGTGCGGTTGTGACGGACGTCGCAGCTGCGGGTCATGCTCGCGCCGAGGTTGTTGCCGCCGACGCTGCGGGTCCGGCTTCCGGTTCGGACCTGATCGCGAGCAGGAGCGGGCGCCGAGGGCGTCGGAGTCGAGGGGCGGGTCGTAAGCGTGGTCAGGAGGCTGCGGTGGACCCAGCCAATGAAGGGGCTGGAGGGGGCGGAGGAGGCCTTGACGCCGCGGTAGCTGCCCGAGGTCCGAATCACGGTCAGGACCTGGTTGCGGACCAGGGTCCGGATTCGTGTCCCCGTCGAGCGCGGGTGAGTCCGGAGGGTGGCGTTGCTGACCCTGACCTTGAGCCGGTAGTTGACCCGCGTGCCGCTGAGGACCGGGCGGGTGCTGGGCGTCGGGCGAGGGGGCGTCGGCGCGGTCGCGCGGCGCATGCCGGGGGCGTAGGCCCAAACGGTCCGGCCCGCACGGCTGAAGCCGTTCCAGGAGCCGCTCCGGCGAGTGACGCGGACGCGGGCGCCGCGGCTGTAGGTCGCGACCACGCGATTGCGAGTGCCAGGACCGGTCCGCACGTTGAGGCGGCTGTAGGTGATCTCGTAGGTCGCGGGGGCCACGGCCGCACCCGGCGTCGAGGCGGGGCGGGGGGGCGTGGGGCGGGTCGGCGCCGGCGCCGGGCGGGTGGGCGTGGTCGAGCCACGCGTCAGGTAGCGGGCCGAGGTCCAGCGGCGGGCGCCGTTGAAGGTGATCTGGGCCCAGCCGCCTTGGAAGCGGTGGACGTAGACCGCGCGGTTGCGGGGCAGACGACCGACCCGCGTGAAGCGAGTGCTGGGGCCGGTCCGCACGCTGAGGCTCGAGGCGTTGACTCGGTAGATCTTCGAGTAACTGAACCCTTGAGCCACGGCAGGAGCGGGTGCAGAGACGGCGACGGCGGCGAGTGAGGCCAGGGCAATGACGATCGAGTGCTTCATGAGGGTTCCTTGTCTTCCACAGAGCACCAGTGCACGGGCGGGGCCAATCCTGCGAATCGAAGCCAAGTCCAGGTTTCACTATGGGTTGGGGGTGGGCGGCACTGGCCCACGCCCATCGGCTTGAAAAGGGGCTGAAAGGGCCATTCGTTCCGTCGCACCCGAAGTGAAGCGAATCGAAACGCCAGCGGGCGGAATCGCTCGCTTCACTTGGCCCTTCCGTGGCTGAGATAAGGCCTGGCGCTGGACTCGGGAGCGAGGGAAGGGCGAGGAAGCTGCGGGCAGACCGAGCTGGAAGCGAGGGGGCTGACTCCGCCTCAAGCAGGGCCGGGCCTCTGGGCTGCCCCGCTCGAAGTCAGTCAGACTGCGCTTTCCGAGGGTCCTTCCTTGGCTGCCTCAAGCTCTGAAAGGCGCCTTTCAGTTCGCTCGACGGGTCTTTGGCGAGGTCCCGCGCCAATTGCGTGGCGGCTGCTGCCCAAGCAGGCTCGGCAGCGCGCACGAGCCTGCTAGCTTTCCTGAGCCCACGCTGCGCGGCAGCGACGTCTCCTCCCTCGAACTCCAGCCATGCCCCACCGACTAGAGCGCGGGCGGCGAGGCTAGGACGCTTGGCTGCGCAGGCTTGGGCGAGGCTCCTGGCCGTGCTCAGCCGAACCGCGAAGCGCAAGCTCGGCTCATAGATCGACTCCAGACCGAGCCTGATCCCCTCCTCGTCCAAGGGGTCTGCCTCGAGAAGGACCCGAGCCAGACACCAGCGCATGGTGCCCAGCGCCTCGGTGTCGTGAGCGTTGAGCGCGAGGCCCCGCCTCACGACCCGCTCCAGAGCTGGATCGACGTCACCGTCGAGAATGACGCTGACTGCCCCAGATGCCCCAAGATTGAGCTGAGCGTTCTCAGGTGCCAGGTCCGAGCAGAGCACTACCAGCTGGACTCGAACCTCGATCTCTTCCTGGCTTCCAGCCGTGATTCCGAACGTCGCCATGCGGACCAACAGGTAAAGGAGCTGCTGGGCGGCCTCGCTCAACGGGGAGCTCGGAGGGCGAAGGGTTCTCGCCAAGGTCAGCGGGCGGAGCGCCTCCCTGGCTAGGGCAGCCTTGAGGACCTCTCTCTTGGAGGGCGCCTCGATCGAGAGCACACATTCAGAGGCGAGACGCGTTCGCTCTGCCACGAGCTCTCTCCGGCTCCAAAGAGCCCGTGCGGCCGGGCGATCGGCGAGGGTCTCGGCCTCGGAGAACCGTCCCGCCAGGACGAGCCGCTCCAGCTCTGGCAAGAGCGCAGCGCTCACGAGCTGCGAAGGCGGTTCAGGGACCTGATCCAAGAGCTCTAGCGCTCTCTCGCGGTCCCCCTCCCTCGAAGCCCGAGCAGCGCGCTCCAGCAGGGAGTTCCTGCTGGGAGCAGGCTGCGAGTTCGCCAACGAAGCATGGCTGCTCGGCTCTTCTGAAGTTTGCATCAGTGCTAGGGCCAGCCCCACGCCGAGAGCGCCCAAGAGAAGTCCTGCGATCACTAGCCTGCCCCGCCTGGCTCCCTCCTCTCTCCCTTGGATCGCCGCGTCGAGTCTTCGGAGGAAGCTGGCTCCGTCAGGCAAACGCTTCTTGGGGTCCGGGTGAAGCGCCGCCAGGCAAACCGCCTCCAGCGGGCGCGGAATGCTGGAGTCGACGCGCCGCGGCGGCAGAACGGACCCAGCACGCGCCATGTCCAAGAGCTCGGGGAGAGACGACGCAGGAAAGGGCAGCCGGCCCGTGAGCGCCTCATAGAGCATGGCCCCCAGGCTCCAAACGTCAGCAGTCGACGCTTTCCCCAGGTCGGAGCCCGGTTCAAGGAGGGCCTCGGGTGCCATGTAGGCTGGCGTCCCCGCAAACGCTCCCGAGAGCGTCAGGTTCTCGACCTCCTGAGACCACGCCAGGCCGAAGTCAGCGACCTTTGCCTTTCCCTCCCCGTCGACCAAGACGTTCTCAGGCTTGAGGTCCCTGTGGACCACGCCTCGCTCATGGGCGTAGGAGACGGCTTCTGCGACCTCTCGCAACCGGCCGAGAAACTCCTCGAGCGCCCCCTCGCCTCGCGTAAGCCTCAGCGGCTGGGCTCCCTCGATCAGCTCGTAGGCCAGATAGCTGAGCCCGGAGAGCTCACCCCCCGAGTGGATCCGGACGATCCCTGGATGATCCAAGGCCGCGGTCAGGGCCCCTTCGCGATCCACGAAGCGGGACTTGGCTCTCTGGTCTCCCCGCCTGAGCACCTTGACCGCCAACTCCCGGCCGCTGCTCCGCTCCCTGGCCCGAAAGACCGCTCCGAAGGAGCCGCTGCCGAGGGTCTCCTGGATCTCGAAGCGACTTGCCAGTCCTCGTCGAGCGTGCTCGACGAGGGGATCTTGCTCAGGGAGATCGCTCATAGACCAGGAGACTGCCACGACGAGACTCTATCGAGTTCTGTCTCCCGGACCTGTTCTCAGCCAACACGAGGTCGGCCTCTAGAGGGCAAAGAAACACGTATTCTCAGGGCTGCGAAGAGGAGCACATGACTCGGCGGCGGGCTTAGTGCAGATCGGCGGCTACGAGGTCTTGGGCGAGATCGCTCGAGGAGGCCAGGGCGCGGTCTATCGAGTCCGCGACCCCCGCAGCGGCCAAGAGGTCGCGCTCAAGGTGCTCCTCGACCTCAGCGATCCCGACGAGCTCGAGCGCTTCTTCCGTGAGAGCCAAGCCACTGCTCGCCTGCGTCACCCGAACGTCGTGCGGGTTCACGGCGTCGGGCGCGATCAAGGGCGGCCCTACTTGGTCATGGACCTCGTGGAGGGCGCTAGCCTCGCGCAACGACTCCAGCGCTCGGGGCCGCTCTCGGAGCGCGAGGCCCTTCGAATCGTGAGCGAAGTCACTGCGGCGGTCCAGGCCGCGCACTCGCTCGGGATCCTCCACCGCGACCTCAAGCCCGCGAACGTCCTCCTCCAGGGCGAGCGGCCGCTCTTGGCCGACTTCGGGATCGCGAAGGTCGCCGACGCTCGGGCTCTGACCCTGACCGGCGAAATGCTGGGGACCCCTGGCTACATGGCTCCCGAGCAGATCCGGGGGGACAAGGCTCGGATCGGGCCCGCGACCGACGTCTATGGCCTCGGCGCGATCCTCTACGCCTGCCTGACAGGAGCCCCGCCCTTTCAAGGAGCGTCTGCCCTCGCGACCCTAGACAAGGCCCTCCGCGAAGACCCGACCCCGCCCAGTCAGCTCCGGCCAGAGCTAGACCGTCGCCTGGAGACGATCTGTCTCCGCTGCCTGGCTCGCGACGAAGCCGAGCGCTACGCCAGCGCAGCGGACCTCCTCGACGCCCTCGAGGCCTGCGCGACGCCCGCACAGGCTCATGAGCGCCGGGTCCCTAGGGCGCTCGGCGCTGGCCTCGCCCTGGCGGCCCTAGCCGGCCTAGCGGGCCTAGCGCTCCTCGTCCCCGCGAACACGCCGACTCCCTCCGCGACACCTCTGGCCTCCGCCGCGACGTCCGCTTCGCCACCCGGCGCCGCGCGCGCACGAGCGCTCCTGGCTGAGGGACGAAGTCACGTCGACACGAACCTGACCCGCGCCGAGGCCTGCTTTCGCCAAGCCTTGGCCGCTGACCCAGGCTTCCACGCCGCGCGCGTCGAGCTGTCCTTGGTCCACACGACTCGGTTCCGCCTCGACGAGGCCGAGCGCCTCCTCCAGGGCCTCTCGCTCGAGGGACTAAGCGCACCCGCGCGAGCCCGCCTGCGCTTCGCGCGCGGGCGGCTCCTTATCGAGCGTGGGCGGCGAGGGGAGGCCCTCGCTCACTTCGTCCGAGCGGACGAGCTGGACCATTGCGCCGCCTACGCAGCGTGGCGCGGGTTCTCGAGGACGCCGGCGGACGCCGCCCAGATCTCTGTCGCGCGGGACCTCGACGAGCACGACCCAGCCGTCGCCCTGCTCCTCTTGGCGGCCACGGTCCAGAAGCCAGCGCCAACCCCCAGCGAGTGCCGCGAAGCCTTGGTCTTCGCGGAGGAAACCCTCAGGAGAGCTCCTGAGAACCCGACCCTCGCAGCCCTGATTGCCCGCACCCGCTTTATCTCTGGGAAGCAGGAGAAGGCTCTGGCCGAGGCGGAGGCGCTCCGGAAGCGCTGGCCGAGGCACGTGTCCGTGCTCCTCGTCCTGAGCCGGATCTACAGCAGACTCGCCCAAGCAGAAAAGGGTCAGGCCCGAGCGGCGTGGCTCGAGAAGGCCGCCGCGATCCTCCAAGAGGCACTTCAGGTCGTACCTCTCGGCAGGGACCTGCTCCTCGAGCTGGGCTGGCTCTCGCGCCTGCGCGGGCGTTTCGCTGAGTCCTACGCCGCCTACGAGGTCCTGCTCCGCGAGTTCCCCCAGGACGATTGGACCTCTCTCAACGCCTGGTACACCGTCGCGACCTGGCTCGACTACGCAGCGCAGACCCGCGACCTCAGCGGGCTGGACCTCGGCCCAGTCGGGGAGCAGGCCTGGCTCCTGCTCAGAAGGCTCGAAGCCTCACCCGAGACGCTTCGCGGGACCCACTTCGGCGACACGCCCGAGAAGCTCGCGAGGACCAAGCTCTGGTCCAAGCTCGTCGTCGCACGACTCTACGCGACCCAGCGCGAGTGGGACCGCGCCGACGAGATCTTGGTCGCCCTGGAAGATCGCTTCGCCGAGCAGGCACAGATCCTCGAATACCGACTCCTCTGCCGAGCCGAGAGGCTCCGAAGCAGCCTCCTGCCAGACCCCCTGCTCGCTGAGCGTCAGCGAGGGGATCTGGGCCAAGCCAAGCGCTTCCCTGGGACCACCGCCGCGATCGAGGCCCTCTGGCTGGGCGCGAGCGCGGATCCGCCGATCTGGGTCGAGGCGGGCCAGGTGCCCCAGGCCACAGCCGAGCGCTACTCCCTCGAAGCCAAGCGAGCGCTGCGCGACGCCCTCAGGGAAAAGAGCCCCTGGTCGGCTCAGGCCCTCGCTGCCTGGAAGCAGCTCGTCGAGCTAGAGCCGAACAACCTCCTCGCCAGGATCGCCTATTGCGAGGCGCTGATCGAAGCCAAGCGCTTCGACGAGGCGATCGCGACCTGCGACGAGGCCCCGCCTCCGCTCCAAGCGGAGCCCCACCTGATCGCGACCTGGGCGCGAGCGACCTGCGTCAGGGGCCAAGCCCAGGACTACCCCCTCGTCGTCGAGAGGCTCTCGGCGCTCCTGAGCAAGCTGCCTGGCTTCGACCTCGCGCGCGCCCGCCGCATGGAGACCTACCTCCTCCTCGATCGCCCCCAAGACGCCAAGCGCGACCTCGAGCTGCTGCGCGGCCGGGCGCCCCAGATCTGGTTCAAGGACTTCGAGACTCGAATCAAGGTCCTCCTCGAGTTCGGCGGCTGAGGCTTGGCGCTGAGGCCTCGAAGGAACGCGGGGACCCCCTAAGATCTGGGCAGGAGGGACCCATGATCTTCGAGCGCTTCTACACCGACTGCCTGGCCCAGGCGAGCTACGGCCTGGCCGACCCCGAGACCAAGGTCGCGGCGATCGTCGACCCGCGACGTGACGTCGAGATCTACCTCGAGTGGGCGGCTGAACAGGGCCTCACGATCAAGCACGTGATCCTGACCCACTTCCACGCCGACTTCCTCGCGGGACACCTCGAGCTGCGCGCGCGGACCGGGGCCACGATCCACCTCGGGTCCCAAGCCGAGACCGAGTATCCCACTGAACCCCTGGCCGACGGCGCCAGCCTCGAGCTGGGCCCGGGTCTGCGCCTCCAGACCCTCGAGACGCCTGGGCATACGCCAGAGGGGATCTGCCTCCTGGTCTTCGAGGGGCAGGCCCCAGAGCCCCACGCGATCCTGACCGGCGACACCCTCTTCCTCGGCGACGTCGGACGCCCGGACCTGATGTCCGCCGTCGGCTGCACGGCTGAAGACCTCGCAGGCCAGCTCTACGACTCGCTCCACGAGAAGATCCTCCCCCTGCCCGACGCCACGATCGTCTACCCCGGTCACGGAGCTGGCTCTTCCTGCGGGAAGACGCTCAGCAGCGCCGCCTCGGCGCCCCTCGGCGAGGAGCGCGCCAGCAACTACGCCCTCCAGCCCATGACCAAGGCCGAGTTCGTGCAGAAAGTCACGGAGGGACAGGGGAAGCCCCCGGCCTACTTCGCCCACGACGCGCGCCTGAACAAGATCGAGCGCCCGACCTTGGACGAGGCCCTGGAGGCCGCGCTCCGACCCCTGAGCTGCGAGGAGCTGGTCCGGCTCAAGAACCAGGGGGTGCAGGTCCTCGACGCTCGCGACCCCGAGGACTACGCCGCCTTCCACTTCCGCGGGAGCGTCAACGTCGGCCTGGGCGGGAAGTACGCCAGCTGGTGCGGAGTCGTCCTGACCCCAACCCGTCCCATAGCGCTGATCGTGGCCCCGGGCCGCGAGCGCGAGGCCGCCCTCCGCCTCGGCCGGATCGGCTTCGACTCGATCTCGGGCTATCTCGAGGGAGGAGCCGAGGCCCTGCGCGGTCAGCCAGAGCTCACGAACCGGATCGAGCGGATCGACCCCCAGGAGCTGCGCGCTCGCCTGGCGTCTGAGACTCCGCCTCGACTCCTCGACGTGCGCGGGCCCGGAGAGGTCGCCGCCGGCGCCATCGAAGGCAGCCTCCGGATCTGCCTGACCGGCCTCTCCGAGCGCCTCGACGAGGTCGACCGCGACGCGACGTGGGTCGTGCACTGCCAGGGTGGCTACCGCTCTGCGATCGCGGCCAGCCTCCTCGAAGGCGCAGGCCTCCAGGTCACGGACCTCCGCGGCGGCTACCGAGCCTGGGCGGCCGGCTAGATCCCGCGCGCGAGGTCGGGCGACGCGGGCCAGGCTCGCGCGTAGTCTTTGTCTTGGATCTGAGAAGCCGCCTAGGAGCGTGACATGAGCCAGAAGAGCCGCCCGGTAGTCACGACGGGGTTCCTCCAGGGGTTGATCCAAGGAGGAGAGCTCACGCTTGAAGAGCTCCGACCCGCCGCCCTCGTAGCGTTCCGACCGGCACTCGAGGCCTGGCGTGAGCTGAGCGAAGAGGAGCCCTACTCGATCTACCCGCTTTGGAGGCCCGAGCAGGGGCTCGTGGAGAACCTTGGCCACACCGCAGACTTCCGGCTCCTTGGCGCGGGCGTCGTCGGTGTCACCAGGACCGCCCTCCGCAAGGCCGCTCCTCGCAACCGTGAATTCATGGCGGCGTTCCAGATTCTCGCTCGCTGGAGTCGTGATCCCTCAGAGGTTTGGGCCCTCAAGGCGAGAACAGCGCTCAAGAAGCTCGTTCCCAAGGGCGGGCTCGGCTCCGACGCCGCCCGCCGGCTGCTGATCTCAGCCCTCGGCCTTCCTGGTCTCGTGGACGAGTTCAACCGCGCCCGCGACTCCGTCTGGAGCGAATACGTCAAGGACAACCCCGAGGCGGGCGGCGGGATCAAGCGAGCCTGGCTCCAGCACCTCGAGAAGCAGGCGGCCCAAGAAGGCCTCGCCGCGACCTGCACTGAAGCGGCCGTGATCCTCGGACCTCGCGCTGTAGACCTTGCGCTCCGGAACGCGATCGTAGGCAGGACCCTGCCCCACCCCAAGCGCTAGCCAAAGCGGGGTGGGGCTCGCCTGCCCCACCCTGACCTTCAGACCCCGGAAGCCAGACGCCTAACCCCAATCCTTGGGTCGGCCCGAGCGGCGCGGCCCTTGCTCATACGCTGGGCATGACCACCAACCTCCTCGCTGGGCGCCCCCTGACACGCCAAATCCCTCGGGCCAAGGCGCTCAACGCCTCTTGGTCTCAGCACTTCGTCAACGGCAAGGCCTTGGTCGACCCCGACTACAGCCTGGGCTGCGCCGAGACCTTGGCCTGGCTCATGAGCCTCCTCCCCGACCGCGACGCGCTCCGCGCCGGCGTCGCTGAGTCCCTAGGCCGGGTCCTCGAGTGCGACTTCGTGAGCCTCGAGTTCAAGCGGGACCGCGAGGCCCCGACCCAGGTCTTCGACTTCGGCGCGCTCCCGGAGTGCTTCGAGCCCCACCTCGAGCGCGGGCGGGACTTCGCGAGGGACACGGGCCTAGCCGCCCTAGCGACCCTCGACGGCGGCCGAGGCCTGATGGCGGTCCCCCTCCGCGGCTGGAGCTCGCCCCGGGTCGTGGCCCTGGTGGTGTGCGCGCGTGAGTGCGCCCAGTTCTATCGCCAAGACGGAGCCTTCGTGAGCCAGATCGCGACCCCCGCCGTGAACCTCCTCCTCGGGAGCCCAGCCCCGCCCTCCCAAGCCAGGCTCAGCCCCCACCGGCGCCCGACCCGAACCCTCAGCCGCGCCCTCTCCCGCCCCAAGCCGACCAAGCGCTCCCAGCCCCTCAGCGACAAGACCCTCTTCCACGCGAAGAACCCACGTCCCTCAGAGACATTGCGCCGAGTCGCCGGGGAGTCCTGGCCGGTCACCCTCAGCGGCTAGGCCCTGTTCCGAGAGTGCGGAGGCGGGCTGACTGAAGGCCCGCTCTTGCAACCGTCCCGTGGCCCTGCCCGGTGCCCTGCTCTCCGCGCGGGATCACTCGCCGGCGGAGCCCTCCCTGCTCCCGCTGACCTCGGCCGCGACGACTCGCGTCCGCGCCCAGGCCTCGCGGAGCGGCTGACCAAGAACCAGCGGCCACTTCGCCTTGGGGTTTGCCTGGATCAGCGCCAAGAGCTCGCGCTGACGCGGGCTGAGGAGCTCGCCTGCGTTCCGCCCGACCCGCGCGTTGATCCGCGTTGCTTGAGTCGGCGACATGGGCAGGAAGCGCAGCGGCCCTCGCCGGATCTGATACTTGTCGTCTCGAGGCGTGGCTCGAAAGGCCGCCCCGGCCGTGAAGGGCTGGGCGCAGCTCATTTGCTTCGCCTTGGCCTCGAGCTGGGCCCGCGTGATCTGCTCGGGATCGAACTCGACCTCGACGACCTCCGAGCTTCCGCGCCACCCCGTCCGGGTGGAGATCACGCCAGGTAGCCCACCCAAGCGGACCTCGCCGGTCCAGAAGCAGGCCATGCCGAAGGTCGCCTCGGCGCGCTTGCCTGAGCCCAGGTGAAGCGCGAGCCAAGCAGGGACCTTGGCCTGGCTGGCCTGGAGCCCGGCGGCCGCGGCCTCGAGCACGCCTTGGGTCGAGTAGTTGCGGCTGAGCTTGACCAGGGTCCGCTCGGCCTTGGGATCAACGACGCGGGCCGAGGGGTTGGCCCAGGTCGGCTCGCCGAACTTCGCCAGGAGCTCCTTCTCCCGACCGCCGACGTTGTTGCGGACCAACACGGGAATGTAGTGCTGCTCGATCGCTTCGACGACGAGCGGGTTGCTGAGGGGCCCCGAACCGAAGCCCGTGCAGGTCGCTCAGCCAGGGACCTCGTCGAAGAGGACGAAGAGGGGACGCGAGCGGCGCTTGGCCTCGGCTCGCGCCACGTCGTAGTCCCGCCGCCAGCGGATCTGGCCGAGCTCGCGCTCCTGTTCGAGGGGACTCCAGCTCACGGCTCCACCCTTCGCTGAGGCCTTCGCGGGCGACTTGGTCTCGTCGGCCTCAGCGCTCGGCGAGGCCGCTTGGCCCCAGAGGGCCGCGCAACCGATCAGCAGAGCGAAGCTCGAGAGCGCGAGGGCGCGGCGGGTCGTGGGTGCCATGGCAAGCCTCCTGGTGGCTGGAGTATCGCGAGCCGGCCTGGCGGTTACTCGCGATAGCTGTCGCGGGAGATTCCGTGACGAGTCATGAGGCGCTGGAAGAGCTGGCGCGAGACGCCGGCCTCCTCGGCGGCCTTGATCACGAGGCCCTGGTTGCGGCTCAGGAGCTCGCTGACGTAGTCGCGCTCGAAGCGCGCCGTGGCCTCCTTGCGAGCCTCCTTGAGCGGGAGGACCCCGCCGCCGCCCGGGGCTCCGGGGAGGTCGAGGTCGGTGACCGTAATGAAGGGCGGCTCGGCCGTGACCGCCGCGCGCTGAATCCGCGAGGCCAGCTCGCGGACGTTGCCGGGCCAGGCGTAGGCCTGGAGCGAGGCCAGGGCCTCGTGGGTGAAGCCGAGCAAGCGCGGAGCTCGCGCCGCCGAGCGGGCGCGAGCCAGGAGGAGGCGAGCGAGGGGTTCTGTGTCCTCGCGGCGCTCGCGGAGGGGCGGAACCTGGACCGGGAAGGCGTTGAGGCGGAACAGGAGGTCCTCGCGGAAGGTCTTGGCGGCGACCATGGCGTCCAAGTCGCGGTGGGTGCAAGCCACCACGCGGACGTCGACCTGAACCCGCTCGCCGCTCCCGACCGGGAGCACGGTCTGCTCTTCGAGGAAGCGGAGCAGCTTGGGCTGGAGCGCCAGGGGCAGCTCGCCGATCTCGTCGAGGAGGAGCGTCCCGCCGTGGGCCTTGCGCGCCAGCCCCTCGCTGTCGGCGGTCGCTCCCGTGAAGGCTCCGCGCACGTGTCCAAAGAGGACGCTCTCCAGGAGCGCCTCGGGGACGGCCCCGCAGTCCACGACCACGAAGGGCGCTTGGGCCCGGCGGCTCGTAGCGTGGAGGTAGCGAGCGCAGACCTCTTTGCCGACGCCGGTCTCGCCCGTGATCAGGACCGTCAGGTCCGCGTCGGCGACCCGCTCCAGGCGGCGGATCGCGGCGTCCATGCTGGAGCTCATGGCGAGGGGCCGCGGGACCTCCTCCCCGCCGCGCAGGCGCTCGTTCTCGGCCTCGGCGCGCTCGCGCTCGGCGGCCTCCTCGCGGAGGTGCCGCGAGCGCTCGAGGGCGATCGCGCACTGGGCCGCGAGGGCCTCGAGGAGGAACTGCTGGCGGGTCCCGAAGTTCGCCACGACCTGTCGGCTGTCGACATAGATCACGCCCCGGACCGCGCCCCGGAGCCGGATCGGGACGCAGAGGATCGAGCGCAGCTCGTGGCTCCGCATGCTCTCGCTGGCCTCGCCCAGGTCCTCGCCGGTGATCAGGACCGCGCTCCCGGTCTCGAGGACCTGGCGGGGGATCGAGCGGCTCGTGCCCTTGACGTCGAGGAGGTCGCTCTCGCCTGCCCCGCGGGCCAGGGTCGTCTCGAGGGCGCCCTCGGCTCCGCGCAGGAGGAGGAGCCCGCGCTCGGCGCCGCTCAGCTCCAAGACCCGGTCCAAGATCGTGGGCAAGAGCTCTTGCGGGTCGAGGTGACGGTGGAGCTCGGCGATCGTGTCCAGGAGGAGCTCGAGGGTCGGGCCGCCCCCGCTGCTCGAGGAGCCGATCTCGGCGTCTTCGAGCTCGACCGTGAAGAGGTGCACCCCGATCTGGAGCGCGTCGCCGTCGCTGAGGGGGAGCGCCTCGCCCTCCGCTAGCTCCCGGCCGTTGAGGAGGGTCCCGCGCTTGCTCCCGAGGTCCACGACCTCGTAGCCGCCGCCGCGCCGCCGCAGCTCACAGTGTCGCCGACTGACACGAACGCCGCTCAGGACGAGGGCGTTGTCCTTGGAGCGACCGATGGGGAAGGGGTCGTGGTCGACCTCGACCCGGTGGGTCTCCCCGTTTCGCTGCTGCACCAATCGAGCCTGCATGGCGCTCACTCTATTACGCGGTCCGGCCGAGGGCTGCGGTGACAACCCCGTCGCCGGAGTCCGGACGAGCTGCCAACCCGCTTAGCGATCCCCGCTCGCGAACAGGCGAGTTAGCCCGGCCTTCCAATTGCAATGTCCGCGGGCTATGCACACGACTCGCTCGACCTGGTTCGACTGGCACCCCCTGCAGCGCTTCGCGCTGGCCTTGGGAATCTCAGCCCTGGCTTACTTTGCTCAGCAGCTGGCATGGGCGATCCGACTCTCACTGAGCTCCGGGTCCTGGTTCTGGCCTCGAACCTACGAGACCTGGCCCCTCGAGCTCGCCTCCTACGCCTCCACGGTCACCTGGACGGCGCTGCCCCTCCTCTTGGCGGGCCTATTCCGACCGCGAAAGGCCCGCGGCTGGGTGGCCTGCGCGCTGGGCGGTGCGCTCTTGGCCTTCGCGCTCGGCCAAGCCTGGATCGTGCAGCTCGGGCTCTGGCGCAGCGGGGCGCCGGCCATGGACTACACCAAGGCCCTCGCCGACCTCCAGCGCTTTCACGGCGCGCTCTACAAGCACTACGGCTGGGCCTATGCCCCAGCTCAGCTCCTGAGCTTCGTGCCGCTCTGGACCGGGCTCTGGGTGGGCTGGCTCGCCCAGCGCGAGCGCTGGCTCCGCTGGTCGTGGGTCCTAGCCGCGCTCCCCCTCGCCGCGCACGTCGCGGGAACCGCCATAACCTTCGGCGTGATCGGGAGGGACTTCGGGCACCAGAACCTGCTCGTGATCCCCAACCTGGTCTATGGGTTGGCGCTCGTAGGCTCCCTGGGCTGGCTCCAGTCGCGCAGGGAGCAGAGCTTCGTGTTCGACTCGCCCGAGACGCCGAGAGCTGGCCCGACCGAGGAGGTCGAGCCAGCTCCCGCTGCGGGTGGGTGGAGGCGTCCGAGCTTGATCGGGGATCGAGAGTGAGCCTCAGGGCGCGAACACGGCCACGCCGCGTTGAGCCTTCAAGGTCGAGGTCGCCGCGTCCCAGGCGCCGAGGGCCCGGACGTGCTGGAGGCGGTCGCCGGCTGCGACGCGGGCCTCGAAGTCGGCCTTCCAGTTGGCGTAGCTCGTGAAGAGGGTCAGCTTGAAGCCCTGGCGCGTCGCGTAGAGGCCGGGCTGACCCGGGTCGGCCAGAGTCGGGTTGGCGCTCAAGGTCGTCGGAGCCACGAGGCCGCGGTCAATGCTCTTGATCAAGGCGGCCGAGACGTCGAGGGTCAGACCGCTCGAGCCTGTACCGCTCGCGACGGGAGCCGCGCTGGCCGGAATCCAGCGCAGGCGGAGGAGCGAGGCGGCGTTGGTGCGGTCGATCACGGTGTCGGCGTTGAAGGTCGCCGCGGTGGTGGTCGTGCTCGTGACCGGAGCGAAGAAGCCGCGGACCACGACCGGGCTCCCGCTCGTGAGGCTAGCGAGGCTCAGGCCGCCGGTGCTGCACTCCAAGGCGTCCAGGTCGCCTTGGCTGACGCCCGAGACCGTCGTGTTGAAGGCCGGCGTCAGGCGGCGCCCGATCCGGGTCACGTCGAGGTTGATCCCGCTCCCGCTGGGGGGCGCGTTCAGCGCGCCGGCGACGTCGGTCTCCACGAGGCGCACGAAGCCAGCGCCGCTCTGGGTCAGGTCGAGGGTTCCGCCGGTGAAGCGCCCGTAGGCCAAGATCCGCTGACCGACGTTGATCGCGTCGGTCGAGAGGGCTCCGCCGGCCACGCCGCGCTTGCTGATCTTGGTCTGGAGGAAGGAGGTGCTCAGGGTCACGGTGTCGTTGAAGGTCACCGAGCCCGCGCCGCGCCGGACGGCGACGCCGCGGAGGGTCAGGGTCGCGTCCTGCCCGGGGCCACCGCTCCGCGCCACGACCAGGCCGCCGACCTCGTCGAGGTCCTGGGGCAAGAGCACGACTCGCGTCGCGGCCTGGGTCTTAGCGAGGGGGTCGACCTGCCCGAGGCTCACGACGAGGGTGTCGTCGCCCTTGGCCTTGAGCGCGTCGTAGCCCGCCTGTCCCGTGAGGACCTGTCCCTCGAGGTCGTAGACGGTGCTGCTGGTGGTGTTGACCGTGAGCGTCCCGCGGCTGATCAGGCCCAGCCCGCGCCGAACGTCGAGAGAGAAGCTCGAGCCGCTGAAGCTGCTCGCGAGGCCCGGGGTCCGGGCGGCCTTGGGGTTGCCGGGGTTGATCGAGGCGTAGAACACCGAGTCGACCTCGACCCTGTTCTGGGCGCTCTCGACGATCAAGGACTGATCGAGGTCGAAGTCGACCTCAGCGAAGTAGCCCTTGCGGGCGCCGACGGTGAATCCGCCGCCGGCGAACACGATCTCGAGCTCGCTCCGCCCGCTGAGCGGGGCCCCGTTGCTGTCGACGAGGCTGGCCGAGGTGGTGTTGCCGTTGATCCGGACCATGGCCGAGCCGAAGTCGAGGGTCATGAACGCCCGCTCGTAGCGCCCCACGGGGAGGGTCGCCGCGGCGATCACCTCGCTCACGCTCACGAGCTGGGCGAAGTCGACCCGCGTCGTCTGGGGCAGGACCTCGACCGTGGCGCCGTCGATCCGCTGAAAGCGGAACCCGACGATATCGATCTCGAACACGTCGATCTCGTCGGTGGCGGCGTCGGTCACGGCCAGGGTCACTTGGCCGGTCTCGCTCGTCGAGCCGCCGCTCCCGCTCCCGCCGCCGCCGCTGCAGCCCGCGGCCAGGAGGCCAGCGAGCAGGACGCCCGTCACACTCTGAAGAAGGGTCTTCGTTCTCATCTCGGTATCTCCTCGGGGCCGTCGCGCGGCCCGCATGGGAGTCCCTAGTGCGATTCGAGTGCCAAGAGCTGTGGTTGGACTTGGAGCGGCGAGTGGGAACCGGAGGTGGTCGTTGAGGGCTCGAGGGCTCCAAGACCTCCGCCAGCTGGGCCTGAAGCCCGTCCCACAGGGGCCTAGCCGCGGTTCCTCGGCCTCATGAAACCTGAGGTTTCCGCTCGGGTCAGGCCTGGCAACCGATGGTTTCCGCTCCTGTCGCGTAGCCTCCTGAGGTGGGAAGAGGGCGACGGAAGAAGCGGAAGCGGCGCCAGAGGCGTCAGGCTCAGCTCGAGCAAGTCTCGCTGGTCCCAGCGGAGAGCACGACCTGCCCCCTCTGCCGCGACCCCGTGGACTCGGGAGACTCTCAGCTGGGGACAGAGGTCTGCGGGGGCTGCGCTGTCGCCTATCACCGCGAGTGCGTTCTCGAGCTCGGGGGGTGCGCCACGCTCGGTTGCGAGCGCCGGGGCCAGGTCCCCTCCGCACCTCTCTCCAGCGATCCCGCTTGGGACCGCTATCGGGCGCGGGTCGCCGCAGAGGCGATCGCTGCCGAGGCCCTGGCCCCCGAGGAGGCAGACCACGAGGAGAGCCGGGCCGCGCGATACGCTCGGGGCGGAGGAAAGCTCGGGGCCCTCCTCGGCGGCGGCCTGGGGCTCCTCTCGGGCGGAATCTTGAACTCCCCAGCCGGGTTCAACCTCTCGAAGGGGCTCCAAACGGGCGTCCTGGGCGCGCTCGCGGGAGCGGTCTACTTCGGCCTCTCGGCGGGCCTGATCGGACGCTTGGGGATCAAGAAGGAGCCCGTGTTCGGATCGGAGTTCTTCCTCCTGATCTCCGTGTTCATTGGGCTGGGCCTGGGGGGCACGGCGGGCTCCCTCGTGGACGCCTTCGGAGTCGGCGCCGCTACGGGCGTCTCGATCTCCTTCGCGATCTCGCTGCGCCTCTTCGGCTTCGCCGGGCGAACTCGAGGAACGAACTAGCTCGGATCCTGCAAGGAGGTCGACTCGCGCGAGAGGCGGCGGCCAGACCCGAGCGGACTGCCCGCGAAGAGCCTCCGACAGGTAGGGATCCGGAGGCGCCCAGACCGCGCGAGAAGCGCTGGCGCGCGCGAAACGGGTTGGCTGACCGCGAAGCGATCCCTCCACTCAGCCCGGCTTCGGCGAGCTGCAGCCCGTCGCGGACTCCGGCCAGGGCTTGATGGTGATTGGTCCGGGGTAGCGGCCTTCTAGAGCTTCAGAGCCATCAACGCCTCGTCGTAGTCCTCGCCGTCCACGACGAGCGCGACGGGCTCGACGCCGTAGGTCTCGAACCCACAGGCCTCGTAGAGGCGAGTCGCGGGCACGTTGCCGACGCTGACGCCCAGGTGGAGGTAGCGGACGCCGTCTAGGCTCCGGGCGTAGTCGATCAGGGCAACAAAGAGCGCGCGCCCGCAGCCGCGGCCGCGAGCCTCGGGCCGGACGAACACGCCCCACACGTGCGCCTTGTGGCGGAGCTTGGGGCGAGGCTGCCAGTAGAGGCCGACCATGCCGACCAAGCGCTCGCCGAGGAAGGCGCCGAACACGCGGCTCTGGTCCTTGCCGGCCAGGCGCTCGCTGAAGTGCTCGGGCGGGCGCGGCTCCTCCTCTTCGTAGCTCGAGGCGAAGGCGCTCGGGCTGTCCTGGAGCGCGGCCAAGCGCAGCTCACGATAGAGGGGTCCGTCGGGGGGAGTCAGGGGACGAACCTGAACTTCTGAGTCTGGCGCTACGTTCATGCGGCCTCTGACGGGAGAAAGGGCCCCGCCTTTCGCGCCGAATCCTAATCCCACTCCGCGGGCGAGGCGTCGCCGCCCCAAGAACCACCACCCAATCCAAGCTAGATTGGGCCCTCGCCAGAGGAGAGGTCGTGGGACGCAACAAGGGCAAGAAGCGCTCGCTGGACGCAGCGCAGCGCTTCCAGCAGGGGAGCGCCAAGCAGGCCGCCGAGGCCCAGCGCGCGCGCGAGGAGATGACTCAGGCCCTCGAGGACCCGGCGCGCTTCAGCCAAGCGCTGGCCGTGTTCGGCCAGCTGGCCTTGCTCCTCCCCGAGCTGCGCGAGTGCCGCCTGCCCATGGCGGACTTCGTGGTCACCCTCCTGGCCGCCGCCAAGGAGTCCGAGCTCCCGCCTGGACAAGAGCGCTTGGCCGCCTTGCGCGCAGCCGTGATCCCCAAGCTCGCCTCGAGCGAGCTCCTCGCGCTCTGCCAACACGGCGTCCAGGCCGCGATCATGCGCGTTGACGACTCCGAGGCCCTCCTCGGCTTGACCGCCGGCGGGGCCCTCTCTGCCAGCTGCGCGGAGTCCTTCAAGGACGACGCTGAGAGCGCCAGCGCGCACCCCTTCTGGGAGGTCCTGTTCCAGGTCTCCTTGACCGACGCTGTCCTCTCGGGCGCGCTCCTGACCTTCCTAGCTCTCGAGAGCGTCCCCCAAGACCTAGACGCGGTCCGCGAAGCCTTCGCCCGCGCCCTGGCCCAAGGCGACCAGGCCAAGGCCCTCGACGAACTCGCCGTGGGGCACCTGACCCCGCAGGAGCTCGCGGACGCATACCGCGACGCCCTCAGTGAGCCCTACCACCTTCAGCTAGACGCGATCCTGCACCTGGCCTGGACCCACGTCGAGGTCGCGAGCGGACTCGGTCGCCGGATCGCCAACGAGGGCGTCCCGGTCGAGCTCCTAGCCGAGGTCGTAACCAGCTGGCAGGCCGCCTTCGCCCGCGACGTCGACGCCTCCCTGACCGGCGAGCTCAAGACCTGGCTCAAGCGTCGCCTCGAGACGCTTCGCGACGACCCCGAGTCCGTCAAGGAGGCCTACGCCACTCGCGGCCTCGAGGCCGAACGGAGCCGCGCCGCAGCTTCGCTCCTGGCGCTCAACGCGCTGGAGCCGAGCCAGGACGGGCTCTTGCAGGCCGTTCACATTCAGAGCCTCCAGCGCTCGAGGATCGCAGCCCACGAGAGCGAGCAGAGCTTCGTGGAGCGCCTCTGGGGCCAGCCGAGCGACGGCTTCGCCCTCGAGGAGTTCGAGCGCTTCCTCCTGGCGCGCAAGGAGGCCACCCGCTCGCGGCGGGTCCACCGCTTCCGGAATTGGCTCCGCGAGAACGCAGCCAGCGAGCCGAGCCAGGGCGAGCAGCCATGAGCAAGCGAAGCGCCGCCAAGGCGACCCAGAACAAGCCAGCCGCCAAGAAGAAGCCAGCCGCCAAGAAGAAGCCAGCCGCTAAGAAGAAGCCCGCCGCCAAGAAGCAGCCCGCCGCCAAGCGAAGCCGCAAGGCCCTGGTCCCCGTCGAGACCGAGAGCGAGCGTGCCCGGCGCTACCTCCTGGAGGGCAAGCCGGACCTCGCGCTCGGGGTCTGCGAGGCTGGCCTTCGAACGGCCGAAGGTCAGGGGGCCCTCGAGCTTCGCCTCCAAGCCGCCGGCGCCGCCCGCGAAATGGGCTCCCTCGAGGCCGAGGCCCAGCACCTCGAGCGGGCCGAAGCCCTGGCCCGCGAGGCCCAGCTCGCCGTGATCGGGCAGATCCTGGTCCAGCTCGGGCGGCTCCACCTCCGCGCGGGGCGCCCCAGCAGAGCGGCGGTGGCCTTCGAGGAGGCCCTGGGCTTGCTCGAAGCCGAAGGACAAAACACCGAGCAGGCCGAGGCCGGCCTGGCCTCAGCTCGCGAGCGCGTCGCTTCGGGACAGGAGGCCGCGGAGCCTGCGCCCTCCAAGCCGCGAGACCTCGCGACCTTGGCGCCCGTCGAATGGAGCGATCGCTTGGGGCGCATGGCAGAGCGCCTCCTCGACGCCGACCCCAACATGGACCTGGCCGAGCTCTTGGACCTGATCCTGACCGAGCTCGTCGAGGCCACCGGCGCCGAGCGCGGCTTCGTCCTCCTTAGACAGCCAGGCGAGGGACTCGCGGTCCGCGCCGCGCGTGACCGGCGCGGGTTCCAGGTCGTGGATCCGGCCCGCCAGGTCTCGCGCAAGATCGCCGAGCGCGCGGCCTCGGAGCTGATGAGCCTCCGCGCCGTCCGCCCCGCCGAGGACCCCCGCTTCGCCGGGAGCCGGAGCGTCAAGGCCCTCGACCTCCAAGCCGTCGTGGCGGCCCCCCTCCGCTATCGCCGCCGCGACCTCGGGAGCGTGATCCTGGACCGACGCGGCCCAGACGTGGCCCCCTTCGACGAGGAGACCGAGGCCCTCGTGGCCCGCTTCGCCCGGATCGCCTCAGGCGTGATCGTGCGGACCCGCCGTCGGGACGCTGAGCGCCGCCGCAGCGATCAGCTCACGGACCTCTTCCTCAAGGAGACCCAGGCCCAGCGCAAGCGACTCCAGGCCGAGGGCTTCATAGGCAAGAGCGAGCCGATCTTCCGCCTGTTCAAGATCCTGGAGCGGATCGCGCCGACCTCGACGCGAGTCCTGATTCGAGGTCCCAGCGGCACCGGCAAGGAGCTGATCGCCAAGACCCTCCACGCCCATAGCCGCCGCGCCAAAGGCCCCTTCGTGGCCGTCAACTGCGCAGCCCTGACCGACTCGATCCTGGAGTCCGAGCTCTTCGGCTACGTCGAGGGCGCCTTCTCAGGCGCCGACGAGGACCGCCCGGGTCTCTTCGAGAAGTCCAACGGCGGGACCCTCTTCCTCGACGAGATCGGCGAGGCGCCGCCCCGGCTCCAGGCCGAGCTCCTGCGCGTCCTCCAAGAGGGCGAGGTCCGCCGCGTCGGCGACGCGACCGCGCGCCCCATAGACGTCCGGGTCCTCTCGGCGACCCACCGCGACCTCGAGGAAATGGTCTCAGAGGGACGCTTTCGCGAGGACCTCTTGTTCCGTCTGAACGTCGTCGAGGTCACCTCTCCCAGCCTCGACGAGCGCGTCGAGGACATTCCCCTCCTGGCCAAGCACTTCTACAACCTGGCGATCCTCGAGCTCCCAGACCCCGACGAGGCTCCGCCCTTCTCGGTCGACCTCACCGAAGAGCTGAGCGATCGGAGCTGGCCTGGCAACGTCCGCCAGCTCCAGAACGCGATCACTCGCTACGTCACTCTTGGACAGCTCGACTCGCCTCAGCCCCGTCCTTCGCGCAAGTCCACCACCCGCCTCCTCGAGGAGCCGCTCACGGTCACCGAAGCCGAGGAGGTCCTGACCCTCAAGGCAGCCGAGCGCCGCGCGATCCTCAAGGCCCTCCGCGCCACCCGCGGGCGCAAGATCGAGGCCGCCAAGCTCCTCGGGACCGGGCGCCGGACCCTCTACAACAAGCTCCGCTATCACGGATTAGACGAGGAGTAGCGCGCCGCAGGTTTGGGCGCGACCTGAACCTCGCTCTGATCGCTCCGCCCGACGAGGGCTCGGTCGCGACCCAGACCGCCTAGTCCTCCCAAGGCTCCTTGGGCTTCGGGTTGACCAAGAGCGCCAGCTCCTTGATCAGGTCGTCGACGCCTTGGCCGCTGACGGCCGAGATCTGACGGACCTCGTCGACGCCGGCCTCCTTGCAGAGCGCCGCGGCTCGCTCGTCCACGAGGGACTGATCGAGGGCCTCGCACTTGTTGAGCGCCAAGATCTGAGGCCGCTCGCTGAGCTTGGCCTTGGGGTAGCGCTCGAGCTCGTTTTGGATCGTGCGATAGGCGTCGGCCGGCTCGGGGCCGCCGAACTCGGGGCCCGTGACGTCCACGAGGTGGAGCAGGACCTCGGTCCGCTCGACGTGGCGGAGGAACTCGTCGCCGAGGCCCTTGCCCTCGCTGGCGCCCTCGATCAGGCCTGGAATGTCCGCGATCACGAGGTCGCCCTCGTAGCCGAGGGGCACGACGCCGAGGTTCGGGGTCAGGGTCGTGAAGGGATAGTTCGCGATCTTGGGCTGGGCGTTGCTGACGCGCGCAATGAAAGTCGACTTGCCCGCGTTGGGCAGACCCACGATCCCGACCTGGGCGATCAGCTTCAGCTCGAGGAGGTAGCGACCGCCCTGGCCCGTGCCGCCGAGGGTCGCGACGCGAGGGGCCTGGTTGAGGGCTGTCGCGAAGCGGGCGTTGCCGTGTCCGCCCCGTCCGCCGCGAGCGAGCACGTGGACGTGCTCGTGCTCGGTCAGATCCTGGACCGGCTCGGCGCCCTCAGCGGGCTCGTCTTGACCCGGCTCGAGGGCATAGATCAGGGTTCCTGGCGGGACCTCGAGGACCAGGTCCTCTCCGCTCTTGCCCGCGCAGCGCTTGCCGCCGCCGTTGTCGCCGGAGCGGGCCTTGTAGTGGAGGCGAGAGGCGAGGTGACGCAGGCTGGAGCGGTGGGTCGTGACGAGGATCTTGATCGAGCCGCCGCTCCCGCCGTCGCCACCGTCAGGGCCTCCGCGAGGCCGGAACGCCTCGCGCAGGAAGGAGACGCAGCCGTCCCCTCCGTTACCCGCTTTGACTTCGACTAGGACGCGATCGACGAAGGACACAGCCCCTCCTGAGCTGGGGAGTCTACTCCCGCGTCGAGATGGTCGGAACTCGCGGCGCGGGGGCTGACGTGTAAAGGAGGTCGCAGCTCTTCCCCGCAGAGAACGCTGTGGCGGAGGTTTCAGATTCCTTTGCCCGATCGACCCCTGGCTCTCGTCTTGAAGGTGCGCGCACCCTGGAGGTCCTGTCCGTCGCTGGCTGGACCGCCTACCGCCTGGGACACGACCCCTTGAAGAGCCTGAATCCGACCGACGCCGAGTTGGTTCGGCGCTGCCTCGAGCAGCACCCCGAGCCCTCTCCGGCCTTCGACCTCCTCTATCAGCGGCACGCGGGAGCCCTCCTGATGTTCCTCTCTGGCCTGCATGGACGCGACGAGCACGGCGCTCGCGACGCCCTTCAAGAGACCTTCCTTCGCTTCTGGGCCGCGCTGCCAGGCTTCGAGCCCGAGCGGGCCCTGCGACCCTGGCTCCTGCGCGTGGGTCGCAACGTGAGCTTGGACGCCTTCAAGCGCTTCGCGGCCAAGGTCCAGCGCAGCGGAGGCGCCCTGGAAGAGGGGCTCCACGCTGCCGAGGGGCTGGCGCCCAGCGAGGCCGCTGTCCGCGGAGAGCAGGGTCGCCTCCTGCGCTCGGCCGTCGCAGACCTCGCCCCCGAGCAGCGCGCCGTGTTCCTCCTCCGCCACGACCAAGGCCTGAGCTTCCCCGAGATCGCCCGCGCCCTGGGCTGCGCCGAGCGGACCGCCAAGTATCGAATGCGCGCGGCCCTCGACCACCTCGCGGCCGCCCTCGAGCGGGCAGGGGTCGAAGCATGAGCCTCGACTGCCCCCCCGCGGAGCTCCTCCTCCGCTTGTCCGAGCCGGACCTCTTCGACGACCCTCAGGAGGCCCGCGAGGTCGCTGAGCGCGCTGAGGGCTGCCCCGACTGCCAGGCGATCCTGACCCAGTTCGAGGTCGAGCTCGCCCCGCCGCCGCTCCCCTTCGACCCCCAAGAGCTCCTGCCCGACCTGCGCGCGCTGCTGGCCGAGCGCGCCACGCCGGCGCCGGTCTCCGAGGTCGAGGTCCGCCTCCTCTGCGGCTACTGCAAGGACGGGCTCCAGACCTCAGACGCCCTCTACTGCGCGAGCTGCCTCACGCCCCACCACGGCGAGTGCTACGCCGAGCACGGCCGCTGCGTCGCCGCAGGCTGCGAGAGCCGGGCGGTCGTGGGAGCCCAGGAGCTCCCCGCGCCGCGAGGGCGCCGACTCCGAACCTTGGCCTGGACCCTTGTCGGTATCGCGAGCGCCGGCGCAGTCGCGGCCTGGGCTCCCAGCGCCCTGACCCCCGACACCTCCGCCGCCCTTGCGAGCAAGGAGGCGAAGCTCCTGCCTGAGGCCTCCCAGCCTCCCAGCCCGCCGCCAAGCTCTGCGAGCGAGCGAGAGCTCTTCTCCCGCAGGCGCTATCCCGTCGCAGACTTAGTGAAGGTCGCGGACGCCAAGCGTCCGGCCTGGGAGACGCGCTATCGCAGCCGCCTCGAGTCTCAACAGGTCAGCCTCAACTTTCCCAAGACCCCCCTCTCAGAGGTCGTCGGCTTCCTGCGCGACATAACGGGCTTGAACCTGACCCTCGCCCAAGGCCTTGATCTCGAGCGCGAGGTCTCCCTCCGGCTCCGCCAGGTCCCGCTGACGGACGCCCTGAACTTGATCGCAGAGCAAGGCGGCCTGCGCTGGAGCCTGATCCACGGCACGGTCTACCTCCAGCCCGTCCGCGAGGGATACCGATCTCTGGCGCCGACCGACTGGCCCCTGGAGGGCTCGGCTGCCCCGAGCGAAGGTGCCTCCCTGATCGCCGCTCTCCGCGAGTCCTCCTCTGTGGCTCTTGGCGAGTCCGGCTGGGAGGAGCCCGCCTACCTCCGCGTCCGAAACGGCGTCTTGGAGGTGACCCAAACGCCGGCTGGACACCGCGCCGTGGCAGAGTTCCTGGCGAGTCAGCGCCCTGGCTTGCCACCCCCCTCCCTCCAGAAGGCATGGTTCGCCTGGCGCCCCCCCAGTGGCCTGCCACCCTCCGTCGTCCAGGCGCGACTTCACGCTGCGGAGCTCTTGGGAGAGGTCTCGTTGAGCGTCGAGGGAACCGTAGCCACCGGCCTCAGTCGCCTCCGTGAGATCTCCGCGCCTCCGATTCGCGTGGACCCCCAGGCCAAGGAGCTGGTCGAGAGGACCAAGCTCTCCTTGGACCTGAAGGGCGTGACTCGGCGAGACGCCTTGAACCTGGTCTGCGCAGCCACTCCCAGCCTGGTCTGGGAGGTCGATCGCCTCGGGGTATTGATCCGACCCGCCCAGGCCCTCCCCCTCGAGGCCCGCCTCGAGCGAGCCGCTAAGCGCTCAGAATCGCGCGACTCGACCCGCGCGATTCGGAGGCTCCTCCAGTCGCGTCCCGTCACGCTTCACGCGAAGAACAGCCCAGGGAACGAGGTCCTCGACTTCCTCCGAGACATCTCCGGCCTCAACTTCGTCGTGGCCCCCGGCGCCCGCGCCCTGGTTCAAGAGAAGGTAGACCTCGACTGTGAAAGCATGTCAATGCGTGACCTCCTTGACCTCTGGCTGACACCTCTCGGGTTGGGTGTCGACCTCAACCAGGGGATCGTTCGAATCGTCCTTGCAGGAGAGGCCAGCGAAGGCAAGTCCTTGGAGGCGAAGCGAGCTGCGCTCCTAGCCGCCCCCCTCGCGGGCAAGGGTCTGCGTGGAGCCGACCTCTTCTCCCTAGCCTCCTACCTCGAGATCGGCGCGGGCGTCAGCGTTCACCTAGACCCGAAGCTAGTCGGCTCACGGAGGCGAGTCTTTCTCCCGGCAGGCGTCAACCTAGCCAAGGCCCTCGAACTCCTCAGGCTCCAAGCTGGATACCTCTCGGGGCTGACCTGGCTCCCGCAGCAAGACTGCTTCGTGATCGCGATTCGCTCAGGCGGCTGGAGCAGCCTCCTGCGCTACCAGGAGCTGGCTGCGACCCCGTGTCCCTGGGAGACACCTCCCGAGACAGTCCTCAAGACCTGGCGCGATCGCCGGGGCCAGCTCCTGACTGCCCTGACCGCCCTCGCAGATTCGAGCGGGGAAGACCTAGAGGCCAACTTGAAGCGCGCTCTCGAGGAAGGAGCCAGCACCCGCAGGCTGCATGACTTCTACGTCAACTACGGCACCCAACGCGGAAGGGAAGCTCGGGAGCGAGCCCTGAACGTAACGCTGCGGATGGCTGCCAGACTCCTAGCCACGCGGGTGGAGTTGCGCAGCACCAGCCTGCTCCACCGAGCTCTCCGCGCCGCGGCGACCGGGCAGGAGACCACCCTGCAAAAGAAGCTGGAGGCAGGGCTAATCAACAAGGAAGAAGCCGCCCTGGCCAGAGCCGACTTCCAGCGCGAGTCCCTCACCAAGACCAAGGACTTCCAGCTCCAGACTGCGCGGCTCGAGAGCCAGCGAGGCGCCCTCCGGGAGAGGCTCAGGCATGTCTGCTTCCTGCCCAGCCAAGTCGAGGCGGGCAAGGCTCTCGCCGCTCGCCTGATCCGAGGCGAACCCTACGACCAGGTGTTCCCCAAGAGGTCCGCCCTGGAGTCCTTCCGGCTCAGCGGACGCGACCGGTTCCGTGACTTCCTCCGCGGGCTAGACCACGCTTCGGCGTCGCCCGACGAGGTCTCCCTCCGCGACCTAGGTGGGCTGATCCAGCCAGGAGAGCAGGTCCTCTCAGTCGCAGGCCAGGCTACGCCCACGATCCTCCACCTCGCTGAAGCCCTTGGCCCCAGGCTCCGAACCGCCAAGGCAGGGTCGCCGGTCGAGCTCCAAGTCGTCGTCCTCAAGGGACGCGTCGAAGTCCCGCTCACGGTCTCTCTCGAGCGAGGAGAAGACTAGACCTCGCCCGTCAGCTGCCGGCCGCTCTACTCCGCCTCGAGAGCCAAGCGGGCCCAGTGGACCGTGCCCCTGAGCGCGGACCGAATGTTGGCCGCGTTCCGCTCCTTGAATGCCTCGTCTCGCCAGTCCCCGACGTTCATGCCGTGATCCCCCGCCACGACCAACGTCGCCACGTTGCCCTGGGTCTTCGCCAGCGCGGCGTAGAGGACAGGGAGTGAGCAGAGGGGGTCGCGGTTGCCGAGGGTCATCAGGATCGGGCGCTTGGTCTCGGCCAGCTTCGGGTAGTTGACCTCGACCCCGCCGCGCCCCACGGGCGTAAGCAGGAAGAGCGCCTTCAGCTCGGGGTGCGCCGCGAACACGCGGTAGGCCACGAGGGTCCCCAGCGACTTGCCCGCAATGAAGACGCGAGCCGGGTCCACCCGCGGATCGGCCAAGACGGCCTTCAGCGCAGTCTCCATGTCCTCGATCTCGCTCGCGAGGTCAGGTGCCGGGCGGCCCTTGGCGGCGGTGTAGGCCCAGTTGAAGCGGTAGGCCACGAGGCCCGCCTGGGCCGCCTCCTCGGCCAAACCGGCGATCAGGGGCAGGCCCATGTGATAGCCCTGGCCTGGCGCGATCAGGAGCGCCGGGCGCTTGCCCTTGGCGTCGGCGAAGGGCGCCTTCTCGCCGGGAACATGGATCGCGAGGGGGACCTTGGCCCCGCGCGGAGCGTCGAGGGTCTTCGCCTCTGGCGCCGCGAAGGCGGGCGTCGCGAGCAGCAGGATCAGGGTCGAGAGCAGAGCGCGCACAGGCACCTCCAGGAGTTCAGAGTCCACTAATGACGAATCGCGCGCTCCCCAGGGAAGCGCGCGACGCGTCGCGGAGTCATGTCGTCGAGACGACTACTTGGCCTTGTTGAGGGGCACCAAGCTCAGCTTGGCGATCTCCTTGGCCGCGCCCTTCTTGGCGTCCGGATCGGCCTCGATCGCGGCAATGATCTTGGCGACGGTGGCCTTGTCCGTAGGGACTGTGGCTAGGTCGTAGGGCAGGGTCTTGAGGAGCGTCACGGCCTTCTTGGCGGCCGAGTATTGCTTGCTCCGCTTCTTGGCCTTGCCGAGGTCCGCCATGGCAGCGTCGAGGGCGGCCGCAGCCTCCTTAAGGGTCGGCTGGACCGCGAGGGCGTGGCGCAGGACCACGTAGTGGCTCTTGGCTCGGGCGATCCCGGCCTTGACCAGCTTCTTGGAGACCTTCTTCTTCTTGCCCTTCCGCTTGCGGGTTCGGCTCTTGACCTGCTCGAGGGCGTCGTTCAGGGCCACAGCCTGACCGACCTGCCACAGGCGGGCGTCGTGAGTCGGCCCGGCGCCGGGGAGCTCGGGCGCGTCCTTGGCCTTGCTGTAGTCACGCCAGTGGGGTGGGACCCGGTTGTTCTGATCGTAGAGCTCGAAGGCCTTGAGCGGCGGGTGCTTGGCCTCGATCAGCTCGGCGTCGAGGCGGAGGTGGCAGCGCACGCACTGCTTGGCCCAGAGCACGAGGTCCTTGGAGTAATAGAGACCCTTCTCTTCCCAGAGCTTGCGGCTGGCCGCAGCCGGATCCTTCTCGTCCACCCGGGACTTCCACTCCTTGATCGTCCAGTGGTCGGGGACGTGGCCCTCGACCCAGCCCGAAGCCGGACCGTGACAGCCGTCGCAGCTGACGCCCTCAGACGCCTTGTAGCCCTGCTGGAGCGAGCGGTTCTCCGAGACGCGCCGCTCGGCCTTCTTGGGGAGCCAGCTCGGCTTGCCGAGCTTGGTGACCATGATCCCGTGACACGAGAGGCAGCGAGCGCTCTTGCTCGCCTCGGGGATCTCGCTGTCGTCGTCGTCGTCGTCGTCGTCGTCGTCACCCTCTTCGCCGCCGTAGAGGTTCTCCATGATCTCCTCGCTCGAGACCTTGGAGCGCCAACGCGGGTTGGGCGGCTTCTTGTCCTGGAGGCGACGGAAGGCGAAGGCGTGCTGGTCCTTCTTGGCCCAGATCGGGACCTCCTTGAGCGCCGGGAGGGCGTCGGCGGCGCGGCCACCCATGCTGTTCTCGTGGCACTTCACGCATTGGCTGGTCCCCATGAACTTGCCAGGGGTCTCGGGTGGCGCCGCCGAGAGGCGTTGAGCCCCAGGGGTCGCGAGGATCAGCGCGATCGCGAGCCCCGCCAGGAGAATGGGGAGTGAATAGCGGATACGGGCAAGCATGTGTGGCCTCCGGGCCTAGGGCGAGAGCGACTGGGCGCCGATTCACCGGGCGTTTGGGAGTGGGCGCGGAACTATAGCCACCCCTTTCCGGATAGGTCAATCAGGCGTCCACATTCCTGCTCTCCGCTGCGTCCTAGAGCGGGGTTGGAGCCGGATTGCGGGTAGGATCTCGCGCCTTGAAGGAGGGGACGTGGAGTCGACCAAGCGGGGCCCGAGCCTGGCCCAAGCCCTAACTCTCTCTGCGCTGGCCCTCGGCTCGGCGCTCGCGATCTCGGGGTGCCCGAGCGAGAGCCGGCTGCGCAACGCCGTGAACACGGCCCAGAGTGGTTCGGCCCTGACCCAGACCGAGGTCGACCGCCTCTTGGTCCAGGCCATTTCCCAAGCCAGCGCGCTCAACCAGAGCGCCGCCATTGCCGTCGTCGACCGCGAGGGCGAGGTCCTGGGCGTATTCGTAATGGCTGGACGCGACGTCAACGGGGATGGAATCACCGACACCCCTGGCGCCGCTAACGTCGCGACCGCGATCAGTAAGGCCGCCACAGCGGCCGCCTTCCAGAGCGAGGGCGAGGCCTTCACGACTCGGACCGCGTTCTTCATTGTCCAGGGCAACTACCCTCCGGCCGTCCGCTTCACGCCCGCCGGTCCGCTCTTTGGCGTCCAGGACTCGGGCCAAGCCAACGGTGACGCGCACATCGTGGCCTACGACCAAAACGGCAGCGCGACGGGCGCTGGGATCTCGGGCGAGCTGGGAGGTGTCCCGCTCTACAAGTTCGGCGCCCCCGTCGGCGGTATCGGCGTCGACACCGTGACCCCGGTCCAAACCCTGGGAGTGCCTGCGGGCGCGACGGGCGCCGGCACCGCTCCCACGATCGTGGCCCCGCTCCAAGACGGAACCGACGAACGGATCGCTCGCGCGGGCGCGACGGGCTTCGAGGCTCCCTCGATCATTCAGGCCACCAACGTGTTCGTGGAGGGCCAAGCCTTCCCCTTCTATGGCTCGGACACGGATCCGATCCCCGCGGCCTCCATAGCCGCCAACGTGTCTGCGATCTCCGCCACCGTCGGCGCCATGGACCCGGCCTTCCCCCTCCGAGCGAGCCCCCTGGCCGCCGAGACGCGCGTCTCGGGCGAATACGGGATCCGGCCCACGCACCGTTTCCTGGGCCGCGTCGGCGCCGCCGCCTCGACCAGCTTCGTGGGGACGCTCACCAACATTGACCGCCCGGCCACGGTCTCGATCAACACCTCGACCCTGACATTCACCGGCGTCCCGATCCGCTCCCTGTCCTCACGCATTGTCAGCGGCGGACAGGGTGAAGATCGCGCTCCGGCCATCGACTCCCTCGAGCCCACGGTCGGAAACGGCGGCCTGAGCGCGGCCGACGTCAACAACATCATTGCGGCCGCGGTCGCTGACGCGCGGGCCTCGGTGGCTGGGATCCGCCTCCCCCGCGGCTCGACGGTCACGGTTCACGTGGCGGTCGTAGACACCCGCGGGAACCTCCTCGGCCTCTTCCGCATGGCCGACGGCACCCTCTTCTCGAGCGATATCGCCGTCCAGAAGGCCCGGACCTGCGCCTTCTTCAGCACCGACAACACCGGCAGCCTGCCGCCCGTCGCGTTCTCGGCGCGCGCGATCGGCTTCCTCAGCCAGCCCTTCTTCCCGCCTGGAATCGACCCCACGCCGCCCGGCCCCCTCGCGCGCCTGCGAGACCTGATCAACCGCGGCAAGATCACCCAGGAGCTGATCCCCTCCTACCGCCTCCTGACGCCGCCCCCGCGGCTCCCCAGCGACGGCACGACCGACGAGGACGTGACCACCGGCGGCAACCAGACCTTCAACGACTACGCCGGCGCTGCTCCGGCGGAGCTCGCGAACGTCCGCGCGATCCTGACCGCGACCGGAGGAATCGCGATCACCATGGACCGGACCGACACCACGCCGAACTTCATTAGCCCCGGCCTCCAGTCCGGGCTCATGACCTTTCCTGGCGCGGTCCCCCTCTATCGCAACGGCGTCCTGGTCGGCGCGGTGGGCGTCTCGGGCGACGGCGTCGACGAGGACGACGCGGCCTCCTTCGCCGGCGCCTCCGTCGGCTTCCAGCCGCCTCGGGGCTATCGCTGCGACGAGGCGAGCGACGCCGCCATGATCCAGGTCCTGACCGCCAAGCTCGACGTTCTCGTAGCTGCGATCCAAGCCCACCCCGATCCGCAGATCCGCAACGTGTATGGGCCGATCATTCAGGCCGAGCGGAACAACGCGGTCAACCTGTTGAACGCTGGGTTCCGCGGGGTTCGCTTGCCCTACGTGAAGCTGCCTCGGAATCCGGGCAACTTGTAGGGATCTCTTCCTTTGCCTGGCGTTCGTGCCGGGAGACGGGGAAGTGTGCGAGGTTTTTTGAGTCGCGGAGGCGCGAAGGTCCGCCGAGGTCGCTGAGATCGTCTCGCGAGGGGTCGGGCGCTCCGGAGAGGGCAGCGTCGGTGGTCCGGAGGCGTTGGGATTCGGGGGCTCCGCTTGGTGTCGCGCGTTGGCGGGGCGAGCGGGGTTGAAGCTCGGGATCGCTCGTGGATTCAGCTCGTTTGGTGAGCGGCCCCTCTTTTGAATCACAGAGGACACGGAGATCCACGGAGGACACGAAGGTCGGGCAGTGGGCTGGGACGGGCGCTCCGGAGAGGCACGCGGCGGGATCGCGTGGGAGGTATGGAGGCGGGAGACTGGGGGGGCTCCGCCGGACGCCAGACACGTGTCGTCGGCGGATCCTTTTTTTTTGATTCGCAAGGATCGCCAAGGGCCGCCAAGATCGCAAAGAGCGGGTTGCGAGAGGGAGAACGCTCCAGAGAGGGCAGTCGCGAGATCGGGTCGGCGTGCCGGGGGCGAAGAAGGAGGAGACTCCGCTCGGCTGGGCGCGTTGGTGAGGCGGCTTGGAGTTGGCCCAAGAGTGACGCATTCGTTCGACTACTAGCTGGCAGCCGGCACTCGCAGTCGCCAAGTTTTCGGCGCGTGTGGACGAGGAGGCTCCGCTTCGGCCGCGGCCGAGGAATTGCTCCTAGGCGAGCGTGGGACTTCGCTGCGCCTATTGCCATGACGAACTGGGGAGCATTCGCGCCCGCTGCCGCGGCTGCGCGACGCTCCTGCACACGGACTGCTGGAACCTCGCCGGGACCTGCCCCACCCTGGGCTGCCTCGAGCGAGCCGCCCTCCCCTGCGCCCGCAACAGACCCGGACGGACGGGGGTCCGCGCCCTCTTCGCGGGAGCCTGGCTCGTCCTCGCCGGACTCGGAATCTCGGCGATCCTTGTAGCAAGCAGGAGCAGCTCGGACCAAATCATCATTGCTGGCAGCTGCACAATGGCTCCCCTGACCAGCGCTCAGTCGCTCCAACTCGCCGAGATCAACGCCGAGATCGCAACTGCGCGACATTGGGGCTGGCGAGCAGACGCAGCCGCGCAAGCGGGCGACGAGAGGGCCGAGGCGGCAGCCCTAACCAGTGCCCTGCGCCTCTACGCCGCGATCGACGAGAGCCTCCAGGTCTTGCACGGAGTCGGCGCCCCGACGAGCAACTCCTGGTTCCCCACCTACCCCGTAGGCGTCCTCGAACTCCAGCGCCAGGTGAGCGTGGAGGCCAAAATCCGCGCACTGCGGGCCTGGTCCCTAGCGAGCGAAGCACCCAACGCCCCTCCCTTGGTGGACTTGTCGACGTTGCCGCCCCCAGGTCCCTCAGACCTCCGGCTCGGATCGTCCCTGGCGCACGTCTCCTCGGTTCTCGGTACAGAAGAGGCCCCACATCCTGGGAGCGAAGTCACCTGGCCCGACCGAGACCAAGTCTTGACTGGGTTCCGGGACGAGCGGCTGGCTCAGCTCGTGTTCATGTATCGGTCGGGCAGGACGAGCAGTGAACCCTTCGAGCGCAGCCACGTAAGCGCCTTCGGAGTCCTCGGCCCAGAGACGCTGGAGTCAGAGATCTTGATCAGCTGGGGGCAACCTGAGTCTTCGAGCACAGACACCGCAGGCTCGGCCCTTAGCCGATACATGCGCTATCGGGTCGGGCAAGCCTGCGTTGAACTCAGGTTCGATAATGGGGCACTCGTCGAGGTCCTCGTCAGCGACCCATGAGCGTCGCTGATCACACGCCCATTCCTCACGCAAAGCGATCCCGCGACTGCCCACCCAAAGCACTCCTCCCCTGCCAACGCGCTCTTGGCGGCCCTTGGCGATCTTTGCGACTCAAGAATCTCCGCCCACGACCCGCTAGCCACTAGCCCCAGGTGCTCAACCACGCCGCCCCACCAGCGCGCCCAACCAAGCGAAGCCCCCCCTCCCCCACCCGGGACACACCGACGCGATCCCGCCACTGCCCTCTCCGGAGCGCTCCTCACAGTCAACCCGACCTCTGTGTCCTCTGTGGATCTCCGTGTCCTCTGTGACTCAAAAAGACGTCCGCCCACGACCCGCCCTGTACAGACCAAGGCCGCGCGAACGAATTCGCGCGGCCTCGACCAGCAAGAGAAAGAAGTAGTCGGAGCCCTACTGCCCGCTGGCACCGCCGAGGGCACCGGTCACGCCGCTCGAGGGCGGGTTCACGGGAGGCATGGAAGGAGTCAGCACGAAGGGCGAGGTCCCGAGGTTCAGGCGCCAGGCCGTCACGTAGCCGCCAGCCCCTTGGGCGGGCTCCACGATCATGGACTTGCCCGAGCGCGAGCGACCGGTCACGGTCACGGTCTCGCCAGGCTGGAGGCGGTTGACGCGGCGGCGGTTCATGGTCACCGTCGCGGCGTGACGAACCGTGGCCTGAAACTGGGTCACGAGGAGGCGACCGTCGTTGAAGCGGAAGCCCTCGACGCCTTGGAGCATGCGAGCCATGGCGTGCTCGCCGATCGAGCTCGCGAGGCGACCTTCGAGGCGGAGGGTCCCGCCTTGAGCCAGGAGAGTCGGGGCGCTGGCGCTGCCTTGGACAATGCCCGAGCCGTTGAAGGCCTCAGGAGAGATCAGGCTCTTGGCGGTCAGGAAGCTGGGCACGTTCGGGTTGCGGTCCGCGTCGATCGAGACGGTCTGACCGGCCAGGGGCGCCAGGCTCTGAGCGAAGCTCCGAGGCGAGAGGTAGAAGCGCTCGCTGCCGCTCTCGAGGGTGACCAAGGTCACGCCGCCGAAGGCGCGCTGGACGCGGACGGTTCCGCTGAAGGTCGTGCCAGCCGAGGCGATCTCCTTGAACACCGCGCGGCTGGAGCGGGGGAGGCGAACGACCTGGAAGGGACGGTTCATGACCGTGGCCGCGAAGCCACCGCTCGGCGTGGGGCGGGTCGTCTCGTACTGGATCTCGAGGTGGCGGGCGCCGCCGAGAGCTCCTCCAGGCGTCGAGAAGGGCGTGATCCGCTGCATGACCTTCTTGACCGCCACGCCGTAGCCGGCGCGGGTCTTCACGTCCATGAGGAGGATCGCGACCATCTCCTGGTCCCAGCGGATCGCGTTGGGCGTCGGGACGAGGCTGCTCATGCCCGAGCTGAAGAGCTCGCTGGCGCTCCGGATCAGGAACTGACCGCTGGTCAGGTTGAAGTTGGCCTGGTCGCCCTCAGCCACGACGTGGAAGGGGAGCTGACCCGGGGGGAGAAGAGGAGCCGGTGCCGGGTTGAGCTCCTTGAACACGGCGCGGCCGCGAGAGAAGCGAATCACCTGGAAGGGACGCGTCATGACGGTCGTCATGCCGCCGCCAGCCATGGCGCGGAGGACCTCGAACTCGACCTCGTAGTGGAGGCCACCGCCAGAAGCGCCGCCGGGGGTCGTGAAGGGCGTAATGTGCCGACGAACCCGCTTGACCGCGATCGAGACGCCGCCGCTGCTCTGCTGGGGCATGACGAGGATCGCGAGCTGCTCAGAGCTCCAGTTGATCGAGCTGGGGTTGGGGACCAGCGAGGCCAGGCCGCTCGAGGCTAGGCCGGCCGCGCTGTCCACGAACACGTTTCCGGTCGGGAGGCTGGAGCTGGCTTGGCTGCCGTGGTTGACGACGTGGAAGGGCATTTGGCCGGGGGGGAGGAGGCCGCCGCCGCCGCCAGGGCCGCTGGGGCCGGCGTCAATGAAGCGAGCCCGGAGGGTGGTGGCCGCGATCCGGACCAGGGCAAAGGGTCGCGTGGTGACCTTGGGGGCTGACATGCCCGGGCCGGGGCGCCGGACGCGGACCTTGATCTCGAGGGTCGGCTGGCTGCCGAACATGCGTCGCTGCACCGACTCGACGCCGACGGTGATTCCGCCGTTGCTCTGGTGCTGCATGACGACGGCGATCAGGCTCTCCTTGTCGAAGTCGAAGCTGCCGCCGACAGGCATCAGGCGCTGGAGGCCGGCTTGGCGGAGCTCGGCTTGGCTCCGGATCAGCTTGTTGCCGCTGACCGCCTGAGAGGGAGCGAAGGCTCCGTCGCGGAAGAGGGTGAAGGGGACGTCTTGGGCGCTGGCGCTGGTGGCGACTGCCAGGAGCACTAAGGGCGCAGCTAGGAGGGTGGAGCGGTTCATGTTTTCTCTCGCGTTGTGGGCGTGTTCTTGCCGCTCCCTTCGCAAGCGAGGCACCAGGTGTCACAAGGGAAGCAGCAACAGCTAGTTCCACGAGGCGACGTCCAATCTGGACGGGTACTGCGAGGGCCCTGAAACGAGAGCCGCACGCAAGCGCGACGATTGACACGGGTCCGGGACGCGAGGGAACGATGTTCCCCCACCGCGAGCGTGGGCTAGCGAGCCCCCCAGGCCTCGCCGAGGAGCTCCAGCCAAGCCTGGCCCGAGGCGGCGTTGAGGCCGCTCTGGGCCGCCCTGAGGAGGGCGTCGAGGTCCGGGCGCGGGTCCCCGTGGAGGAGGAGGTGGTGGGCCTGGAGGAGATGAGCCCGGGCTGGGGCGAGCTGGCTCTCGGCTGGGCCCGCGCCGAGGGCCTCGAGGGCTTCGAGGGCCAGGCTGACCCAGCCTGCCTCGATCGTGGCGCGGGGGACCTCACGCCCCTCGCCGAGGAACTCCCCGCGTCGCTCGACGGGCAGGGGATCGGCGCTCCAGGCGCGCTCCAGGCAGTCTCTGGCTCGAACCAGGCCCTCGGCCAGCGCTCCCTCGGCCCCCACGAGCTCCAGCTCCCGGCGCAGGTGGACCTGGGCCCGGGACAGGAGCACCCCGGGATCCCCGGGAGCTGCCCTCAGGGCGCGCTCCAGCACGTCCTCAGCCGCGTCTAGCTCCCCCCAGATCGCCTCCTCCTCGCCCAGGGCCAGGAGCGTCGCGACGTCGCCCCGGCGGACCTCGAGGGCCGCGCGATAGCTCGCGCGGGGGTCCTGGCCTTGGGCCGAGGCCGCCCGGCCGTGGAGGCGCCAGGCCCAGGGCAGGTCGGGGTCGCGGGCCAAGAGGTCGTCCAGGCGACGCTGGGCACGAGCGGGCTGCCCCGCGGCGTAGGCGTCGAGGGCGAAGGCGAACTCCAGCTGCCAGTCGACCGAGTCGGGGGCCAGCCCCAGGGCCTGCTCGAAGGCCAGGGCCGCCTGGACGAGGTAGCCCCGGGTCACGTCGAGGTGGTCGGCCTTGCTCACGAAGCTCAGGCCGCGGGCGGGCTGCTCCTGCTCGAGGAGGGCCAGGCGGAGGTAGAGCTCGCCCAGCTCGCGCTGAGCCCAGGCCTGGTCCGCCAGGCGGTCGATCGAGCGCTCGAGGTCGTCGAGGGCCGCCGTGTAGCGTCCCAGGCGGAGCGCGCAGCGCCCGCGCAGGAAGCGGACCCAAGCCAGGTCCGGGCGCTCGCGGAGGGTCGCGGTCAGGCGCGCCTGGAGGCCCTGGAGGGTGCGCGGGTCGAGGGGGCGGCTCCGTCGTCCGAGGACACGATCCCAGTCCGCGAGGACGTGGCTGGCTTCGAGGGCCAGGCCGACGGGGTCGAACTCGGTCAGGGCTGGCCCCTCGCTCGAGGCAGTCAAGACGCCGCCCGAGAGATAGGCGTCAAGGGCCCGGACCACGGACTGCATGGAGGGGTAGCGATCCGAGGGCTTCTTCTGGAGGCAGCGGAGCGCGATCTCCTCGAGGGCCTCGGGGATCTCTGGGTCGATCTCGCGGGGGCGGCGC
>Ga0316202_10000464_pt1 | contig 44893 bp, 48 predicted proteins | sample 3monrhotite_MG_FD_204934 | JGI IMG/M metagenome (GOLD analysis project Ga0316202, IMG submission 204934) | Microbial mat bacterial communities from mineral coupon in-situ incubated in ocean water Damariscotta River, Maine, United States -... | ecosystem: Environmental > Aquatic > Marine >...
CCGAGCCAGAACCTGAGCCGGAACCCGAGCCAGAACCCGAGCCGGAACCCGAGCCGGAACCCGAGCCAGAACCTGAGCCGGAACCCGAGCCAGAACCCGAGCCGGAACCCGAGCCAGAACCCGAGCCGGAACCTGAGCCAGAACCCGAGCCAGAACCCGAGCCGGAACCCGAGCCCGAGCCCGAGCCAGAACCCGAGCCGGAACCCGAGCCAGAACCCGAGCCGGAACCCGAGCCAGAACCCGAGCCAGAACCTGAGCCAGAGCCTGAGCCAGAACCCGAGCCAGAGCCTGAGCCAGAACCCGAGCCAGAGCCTGAGCCGGAACCCGAGCCAGAGCCTGAGCCAGAACCCGAGCCGGAACCAGAACCAGAACCCGAACCCGAGCCCGAGCCTGTTGTCGACACGCCGCCCACAGCTGAACCGGGTGCCGTTATCACCGGGGAAGATAATGTTTATTCAGGGCAACTAACGGCCACCGATTTAGAAGAGGGGGCTTTGACGTTTGGTCTATCCGAAGGAGGCGATGCCAGCCACGGCACCGTGAATATTGCTTCGGATGGCAGCTTTGCCTATGCCCCTTCGCCTGATTTTTCAGGACAGGATACCTTTACCTATCAAGTGTCTGACGATGCTGGAAACGTAGTCACGGCGACCGTTACGGTGACGGTTACCCCGGTTGTTGATGTGCCAGTGCTGGCTGTGGCCAATAGTGTGGGGACGGAAGATTCAGGCATTGCGTTGGTGATTGCTGCGGCAATGCCGGCGGGGACCACGGAAACGATTGCGTCCTTAACCATATCGGGCGTACCCGAAGGGGCGACGTTAAGCGTTGGGACCGACAATGAAGACGGAAGCTGGGATGTGCTGCCCGAACAGGTTAGCGGTCTTGTTTTGACACCGCCGGAAGACTTTGGGGGCACCATCCGTTTAAGCGTGACGGCGACGTCTTCGGATGGCGGAACGGCCAGCCAGGGCTTTGAGGCAACGGTAACTCCTGTTGCCGATCAGCCAACCCTCACCGTGTCAGACGTGGTGGTTGATGTCCTGCCGCCTTCCGGTGAAGACTTTGACGGTGGTAAGGGCGATGATATCCTGATGGGCACCTCAGGTGCTGATGAAATTGACGGCGGCAAAGGCGATGACGTCATTTATGGTTCCCCTTTGCCCGGTGAGGAAGAAGAGCTTGAAACGTTGGCTGCGTTTAGAGATGTGGCGCTGAATGTAAGTGCGGCACTTGCCGATGTTGATGGCTCTGAGGCCTTGAGTATCGAAATATCCGGTGTTCCAGAGGGTGCGGTGTTGTCTTTGGGTATGGACGGAGGGGACGGCACTTGGACGCTTGCTGAGACGGACTTGGATGCCCTTGATACACTCGTTATGACCTTGCCCCAAGGCCTTGCCCAGGAAGATTTCGCCTTAGCGGTCACGGCCACCTCTGTTGAATTGGATACGGATGCAATTTCCACTGCCAACGGCACCATTGACGTTAATTTTGAAACCTCAAGTGTCGAGGCCGGGGATCAAATCTTTGGCGGCAAGGGTGACGATGACATCTTTGGCGGGTTTGGAGACGATGTTCTGGATGGCGGTCAAGGCGATGATGCGCTTTCGGGCGGCACTGGTGAGGATACGCTGATTGGCGACAAAGGCGATGACCAGCTTTCAGGTGGTGCGGATGATGACACTTTGGACGGCGGTCAAGGCGATGATCAGCTTTTGGGCGGCCAAGGTGACGACACCTTGAGCGGCGGCAAGGGCGAAGACGTCCTTGAAGGCGGGGCCGGGGATGATGTCTTAGAAGGCGGTTCGGGCGAGGATGCGTTCATCTTTAAGGCCGGAGATGGTGACGATATCATTTTGGACTTGAGCGAAAAAGAAGAATTACGTTTTGAAGGTCCAGAATTCAGTGCCGAAGACTTAGTCGTGCAAAACAATGGGGATGACTCGTCAACTCTAACTTTTGGCGCGGAGGCCAATGTGAGCGTAACGCTCAATGATACCCAAATAGAACCCGGTCGCGGTTATTCGGTTTCTGAAGACGACGGGGCCGTGATTGTCACTTTTGATGATGGTTTGGGGACATAGTTCAGTTTTTGAGATTGTTAAATCCCTAAAAGGCATCACAGTATGTCGAATAAGATCATTCTTGCTGTCGACGACGATGAGGATATCCTTGAACTTGTAAGTGTGGCTGTTGCGATGGCCGATTACAAATTTATTGGGGTTACAAGCGGATCTGAATGCCTTGAGATTCTGCGAGAAACAAACCCTTGTTTGATTATTCTTGATATTGAGATGCCAGAAATGGATGGCTTTCAAGTTCTTGAAAAAATTAGAGAAATTTTCCCAAAACGATTGGCCCCGGTGGCTTTTCTAACATCCCATAAGGATTTTGATATGGTCGAGCGAGGCATCGAATTAGGCTGCAAATCCTTCATCCTCAAGCCGATCAATATGCGTCGGCTTGAGCAAAAAATCGAGGAGCTCGCGAGCGGTAGGTAAGCTACAGTGAAGGCCCGGTGAGATAAGGAAAGTCTCATCATTATCTGTGCATACGGGTCCGTTCGTCGGACCTTTTTTCATCTGCTTGTCGGACAAAGTCTGTTATAATGTGAGGTCGCTCAGACATTCGTTTTTTAGAGACCAATCAGGGAAAATTCATGATCAATATTCGTAAACGGATCAGAAAATCCATCTCTGCCGTATGGCTGCAAATCTCTGATTCCATGAGCGTGACAGCCTTGTCGCCATTTGTGCAACGGCATCTGATGACGCTTGTCATCCGGCGGGTTCGCTTGATATCAGCCGTAATGGCGGTCCTTTTTGTGGGCTGGATAGGGATTGATGTGATCGTTTTTGAATGGCCGCTGTGGGGCCTCTTGGCGAGCGGGCGAATTGTGTTGGCGTTTGTTTTAATCGGTCTTGCTTGGCCCCGAGATATCGAACAACCGATTAAGGTTGGTTTTTTCATGTTGAGCGTGATGGTCACAGGGCCAGTTGTCTTTTACCTGTTTTCTAACACCCAGATTTGGGGGGCAAACTTAAGCGCCGCCGGAGAGGTGTTCGCCGCAATCTATAGTTTGTTACCGTTTATGATGCTCGCCATCCTCGGTCTGTTTCCATTAACGCTCATTGAGGTTGGGTTGCTAGGTGCGACTATTTTGGCGGTCATGGCCTTTGGCTTGTTGAGAATTAATGATTTTAATTGGGTTGGTTACATTCGGGACCTATGGCTTGGCTTGTTGGTGCTCTCGGTCTCTGTCATTGGCTGTATCGCCCAACTCCGCTACATGGTGTCATCGGTCGGTCAGGCAAGTTTAGATCCTCTGACGGGGTCATTTTCACGTCGAAGCGGTTCCGAGATCATGGATATTCAATTCCATGTCGCCGAACGCCAAAATTCATCGTTCTCCATGGCCTTTTTAGACCTCGACAACTTTAAGTCGGTTAATGACGACTATGGGCATGATGAGGGTGACCGTATTTTGTGTCAGATGGTCAATGTATTGAAAAGTCGCATACGTGATTCAGATGTGATCATCCGTTGGGGCGGAGAGGAGTTTGTGATCATGCTGCCCAATACAGATGAAAAAGGTATTCGCATTTTTCTACGCCGTATCATGACCGATTGGTTCGGTGAACGGCCAGATGGTACCCCCCTAACCGCCTCAATCGGGGTCGCCGAGCGCATTGCGGACGGCAAACATGATTGGCATCAATTGGTCGACCTTGCCGATAAACGCATGTACATGGCGAAACAGAGTGGTCGATCACGCGCCATCATTACGGGGAATAAGACGGTTCAAAGTGCGTCCGCACCAGCAGCGTCGTAACCACGCTGCAGACCTTTACTTGCTAGGTGCAAATGGATTGTTGCCTTTGCGTACCACCAAGCGCAATGGTATGCCCCACAAATCAAAGTCTTCGCGCAAGGCATTGGATAAATAACGCACATAGGATTCCGGCAGACCTTTTTCGTGACTGACGAACAGGGCAAACGTTGGTGGCCGGGTTTTGGGTTGGGTGATATAGCGCACTTTGCTGCGCCGCCCGGAAATCAACGGGGCTTGATGGTGTTCAAGAATTTCTTCTAGCCAACGGTTAAGCTTAGAGGTGGGAACGCGGCGGTTCCACACTTCATACACATCCAAAACAGCATCAAGCATTTTGTCCAAGCCACGTCCGGTTACAGCCGAAACCGTGACCACGGGAATGCCGCGCACTTGGGGCAGGGACGTTTGCAAGCGGTCATGAAGTTTGTTCAGGGCGGCCTTGGAATCTTTAATCGTATCCCATTTGTTGACGGCCAATATCAACGCCCGGCCTTCTTCGATGATGTTGCGAGCAATGGTTAAATCTTGCTTTTCCAGCATGTCGTTGGCGTCCAGAACCAACACCACCACTTGGGCATAGTCGATGGCGCGGCGCGTTTCTGCCCCCGATAACGCTTCGACTTTTTCGTTAACACGGGCCTTGCGGCGCAAACCTGCGGTGTCAATGAGGTTGAATTCACGGTCTTTATGGGTCCATGGAATGGTGATGGAATCGCGTGTGATACCGGCTTCGGGGCCCGTCAACATGCGGTCTTCGTCCAATAACTTATTGACCATGGTGGACTTGCCGACGTTAGGACGGCCAACGATTGCCAATTGAATGGGGTGGGCAAGAACGGCTTCGTCATCGTCTTCATCGCCGCTATCATTAAGTTTCGAACGCTCGTAAATCGCGTCTGCCTTGGCGGCATCAACATGAGGCTGGAGGGCATTGTACAGATCAACCATGCCTTCGCCGTGTTCAGCCGACAACGGCACAGGTTCGCCAAAGCCCAAAGCGTAAGCATCGATCAGCCCGGCTTGACCTGCAGCGCCTTCGCATTTGTTGGCGACAATGATCACGGGCGTTTTATGACGGCGCAGCCACTGGCAAAAGTGCTCGTCAATGGGGGTGACGCCCGTCCGGGCATCAATCAACATCAAGGCAATATCGGCCTCTTTAAAGGCGGCCTCGGTTTGGTCGCGCATACGGGATTCTAAGCTGTCGTCATGGACGTCTTCAAGGCCTGCGGTGTCGATCACGGTGAATTTTAAATCGCTCAGCGTGGCATTGCCTTCGCGGCGATCTCTGGTTACGCCGGGTTGGTCGTCAACGATGGCAAGACGTTTGCCGATCAAACGGTTGAACAGCGTTGACTTGCCCACGTTGGGGCGGCCAATGATGGCGACGGTAAAGTTCATAATCAGTCTTTCAAGGCTACTCTATTGGTAAGCCGCTAAGGTGGCGTCATCGGCCAGGAAATAAACCATATTGCCCGCAACAATGGGCGGTACAGACACACCATCCGGCATGTTTTCAGAACCCAGAATCCGTCCTGAATAGGGCGAAACCGCCACAGCAATGCCATGGGAACTGGCAACAATCAGGCGATCGCTGACCAGCAAAGGTCCGGTCCATACAATTGGGCCTTCAAAGTTTTCAGGATTGGTCCACCGGGGCAGGGCTTTGACCCAAATAATGCGCCCGGTACTGCGTTCAATGGCGGCCAGTTCTTCGTTGCCCGTCAGCGTGTAAAGGAAATCACCCGCCACCCAAATGGTTTGTTGACCACCGATGTTCTTTTCCCAAACGCGTTGACCGCTCCGCAGGTCAATGGAAACCATCAAACCACTATGACTAATGGCAAACACACGGCCCCGGTCAATGACCGGATTGGCCCGGATGTGCGCCAAAGCCGCCGTTGAATCGGTGCGGCGGTGCGCCGTTAACGCATCAATCCAAAGTTGGCGACCGTTTTCGACCTTTACGGCAGCCAATTCACCCGATGAATACGGCACCACGACAACGCCTTCGTCAACGGCTGGGCTTGCGCCGCCTAACAACATGGCTGTTTCCGGAGAGCCGTTGTGGGTCCACAACAGGCTGCCATCCAGAGCCGATAGCGCATGTAGAGTGTTGTCAAGAGAGACCACAAAAACGCGGCCTCCTCGGACCGTTGGGGCCGAACGAACGGGTGCACCCACGGCTTTGCGCCAAATAACTTTTCCGCTGGCGGCGTCTAAAGCAATCACTTGAGCAAAGCCAGTGCCGGCAAAAACACGACCGTTGTCATAAGCTAAGCCACCCGCAATGTGGCCGTCATCTTCTTCATCAGGGGTCAGGCCAACATTCCATAATTCACGTCCGGTTTGGGCATTAAAAGCGGTCACATCACTGTAGGCATCAATGGTATAGATGCGACCATCACCAACAACCGGGGTCGAGGTCAGGCGTTGGCCCTTGGTCAACCCGGTACCGATATCCGAAGTCCAAGTTTCGACCAGGTTCGGGGCCGCCATGACGTGATGCATGGCGTGATTTGCATAGCCGCCATTTTGCGGCCAATCGGGCGTTGCCGAAGGGGCCGGGAGGCGAATTTCAGAGGCGCTCATATCAGAATCGGGTTGCAAGGCTGTTTCGTGACTGAGCACGGAAATGCGTTCGCCGGGAAGCGGTGGCGTTTCGATGCCGCCCCACCAAGAGCCACAAGCGCTTACCCCCAACACGACGGTGGTTAACGCTGTGAGACGAAAGAAGGTATTTTTTACAGTCACCGACGAAATCCTTATGAAACGTTGAGTTAGCGGCTTAAGTATTGGACTAGGTTTTTAGCCCGTTCGCGGGTGCCTTGCGGCGTGGTCGTATCTTCAGTCAAACGCGTAAAGGTTTCCAGGGCCAGGGCCGTGTTGCCTGCGTTCATCGCGACCAGGCCTAAAAGTTCGCGGGCGCTATAGCGATAGGGATGGCTGTCCCCAGAAATCGCTTCTAGGCGCATCGTCATGCCAGCCTCATCATAATCCCCTGCATTGATTTCCAACATGGCCCCCAACACATTGGCAAGTCCGCTCATGGCGATATCGGCTGCATTGGTTTTGGTAATTTTTTCGTACAAGGCCGCCGCGCCCTTAACGTCCCCTTGGTCCGCCATTAGGGCCGCTTGCTGAAATTCAGCCAGGGTGCCGTAGCCGCTTGTTGAATCCACGGACAATTGCGCAAAGGCTTGGATCGCCGCCTCCTTGTTGCCGGATTCCGCAAGCAGTGTTGCGGAATAGAAGCTGTTGCCTTCGTTGGTGCGATTGGAAAGATCGTATTGCTTCCAACCCTGATAGCCCGCGACGATCACAACCACGCCAACAGCCGCACCGATAACGTAACCGCCAAAGCGGTTCCATAGCATCTTCATCTGCTCTTCACGCAGGTCTTCATTTACTTCACGGATCAGAGCGTCTTCGGTTTGGTCAGCCACGGATATCTCCAGGTGTATTCAGTTTAATTACGTTTTGCCGGAACACGGTTCAGGTTCGTGCCAAGATAGCCAAGCCAAGGCTCCTTGGCAAACGCTCAAAAGTCTTTGTTATCATATTGTTACAAGAAGCGACACGTCAGTCTTTCTGTTTCCACTTGATTGAACAGCCCATGGAGGCGATTTGGGCCTTGGGTCCGTGGCCTGTTTTAGAGACTTGGCTCATGGCTTTGAACAGTTCTCGTTCGGCATCTTTTGGCCCAGTTTCTTTTTTAGAAGCATCCAAACGCCCTCGGTATTGAAGTTCAAATCGTTTGTTGAACCCGAAAAAATCAGGCGTGCAAACCGCATCATACGCTTTTGCCACATCTTGGCTTTCATCAAAAAGGTACGGAAAGCTGAAATCGTGCTGCTTAGCCATTTTGACCATGTTCTCAAAAGAATCATCTGGATATTGTTGTGGATCATTGGCATTGATCGCCACCACGCCAATGCCTTGGGCCTGCAAATCTTTAATATCGCGGATTAAACGCTCTAAAATAGCCAAAACGTAGGGGCAGTGGTTGCACATGAAAACAACCAAAGTGCCTTTTTCGCCTTTGATATCGGCCAGGGTATAGGTTTTTCCGTCGACGCCGGGAAGGGCAAAATCTGGGGCTTTCCAGCCAAAATCGCAAATAGGGGTTTCAACAGCCATGGGGGTTCTCCGTCATTGTTTCGGTCTTTTTTACACTTTTTTTTAAAGTGTGTCTTGAATCTCGGTCCCTTTACACGGAATTAACTTTGGTGTGAGATCATTAAGGACTGAATATAGGATATTAGAGGATCTTCGTCATGCGGATCGTAGCCATTTTAAGCCTTGGACTTTTGCTTTCAGCGTGTAGCGAGTTTTACTCGATTGCACCGCGCAGCATTATTAAGACGGCTGGTAACGTGTCGATTGTCAGTACCGCCCTTGTTATGGGAACGGGCAAGACCGTATCTGACCATATTGTGTCGATTCAAACGGGCAAAGATTGCTCAACCGTTCGCGAAGAAAAAGGCCGTTCCTATTGCCGTGAAGATGAGCCAAACCCCATCCCGGCTTTGAATTGTTATCGTACTCTTGCCGATGTGGTGTGCTATGCTCAACCTGATCCTCGTAATCAACCCGGTGACGCCATCGGCAACCTATAGACCAAAGTAGCCGATGAAGCGCCTTTTCCTGCTCACCATTGCCCTGTTTGCCATCGCTGGGGGTACTTTTTGGTATCTTGACCAACAAGCACATCAATCGATCGCCGTCTCTGGAGGGGCAACACTCTCTCAGAATGTCCAAGCCCTTCAGGCAGCGGCTAAAGTCGGCAATGCCCAGGCCCAGTATGAATTGGCTCAACGGTTCGAAACCGGGGAGGGCGTACCTAAAAACTTAAAACAAGCGTTCAACTGGTATAAAAAATCGGCAGAACAAGGCCTTTCCGAGGCCCGGTTTAAGATGGGTTGGATGTTCGCTAATGGCTCTGGCACGCGCCAAGATTATTTCACTGCGGCTAAGTGGTACCGGGTGGCGGCGACCCTGAGTAATCATCCAGAATCTCAGTTTCGCCTTGGTGAATTGTATTTCAATGGGCGGGGTGTTGCACAAGACTATGGCAAAGCCATTGATTTTTACACCAAAGCCGCGACCAAAGGCCACGCAGCGTCACAATACCTGTTAGGGGCTATGTTTATGGAAGGGTGGGGCGTGGCAAGGGACTATATCCGGGCTTATGTCTGGCTCAAACAAGCCGCGCCTCATGCGGACCAAGCCATGGCTGTGCATAAACAATATGATCCCGAGCTGAAACTTGCCCTCTTAATCAAAAAGATGAACAATTTTCAGATATCAAAAGCAGAAAAACAACTCGCAAATTTGAAAACGAAACGCTAATCCTGCGTTTCGGTGGGAGCTTCTGGTGTTGCGGTTTCGGCAGCGGCCAGGGCTTTGGCTTTGGCAATTGCTTTCGCCACTTTTGGGTGGGCGCGCCGGACTTTTACAATGCCTTTGAAATTGTTGGGATCGGCGACTTCGCCCTTGCGTAAAATTTCCACCCGACCAAGCCGCGCCATGTGCAAGATTTGTTGTTTGACGGCCGTCATGTATTTACGCCAGCCATCGGCACGGTCCTTTGGACGTCGGCGCGCCTCAAAGATTTTCATGGCAATGTCTTTAAAGGTCATAGACGTGCCGTCCACGCCCAACATGTCAAGGATGGCGGTGGCGATAGGGTCGTCTTTGGCGGGTTTCTTTTTGGGTTCATCGGTCATGAGCGGGGTGTAGCACGCTTTAGGGAACCTTGGCATCAAGATTTTAAAAAAATATGGCTCGCGGCAAGGCCTTCAAAAATAAATTGTACAGCCAAGGCCGCCAGCAACACGCCGACCACGCGGCTGATGACATTCAATCCTGTGACCCCCAACAGCTTTTGGATTTTGCTGGCGACCAACAACAGCGCCAAGGTGAGGAAAAGTACGCCAAACATGGCCCCGACAACCACCGCCCAATGGGTCAGGTCGCCCTTGGCTTCTGCGGTCAATAGCACCACGGCCCCCATGGTGCCTGGGCCAGCGATCAAGGGTGTGGCTAATGGAAATACAGATAGGTCTTGTTTTTGTTTGGCCTCATCGGTTTCATCTTCGGTGGCAGTGGTGCCGCCCGAAGGCCGTGCAAAGACCATGTCGATGGCGATCAGCAACAGCAAAATCCCCCCCGCCGTGCGCATGGCGGGCAGGGTAATGCCCATACGGGTCAGTACGGCTTCGCCAAAAATAGCAAACAAAAGCAAAATCATAGCGGCCACACCGATGCCCTTGAAGGCCATACTGCGCCGCTGCTTAGGGTCGGTGTTGGGCGTAAGGGCCGCATAAAGCGCCGCCACGTCAACGGGGCCCATGGTGGCGAAAAAAGTGGTGAAGGCGACAAGCGCAATTTCTTGCATAAGGTTTCCTATAAAAGCAAAGTGACGATATCATGAACTTAATATGAAACAAACGATGAAAAATATAGGTCCGGTGTCATGGCAAGCCTTCCGTCGGGCTGGCATCAAAGACGTTGCAACGCTTAAACAAATGGGGGCAGCGGCTGTATTTGTCCAGGTCGAAGAAACGGATGGCCGAACGTCTTTAAATCTCTTGTATGCCTTGGCGGCGGGCTTAACGGATCGTCATTGGGCAGAGGTCGATGGTGCAGAAAAAGGGCGCCTTTTGCGCGAAGTCGAAGATTTACGAGAAAACCGCTCGCACCAAAAGTCTTGATCGGTTACTCCTTGGCTATGAATGATTCGGTCTCAAAAATACGTGAACATGGCGGTGATCCAAAAATCGTTGAGGCGCGCTTTGGCGTCCCCAAAGACGGCTGGTTGGACCTGTCCACGGGAATCAATCCCATTCCGTATGCGGCATCGGCTTGCCCGGACCCATTGATGCACCGTTTGCCGTTGCAAAAGGATATGGAAACGTTGTTGGCGGCCGCGCGTCGGGCCTATGATGTGCCTGAGGACGCTGCCATTGTCGCCAGCCCCGGGACCCAGGCGTTGATCCAATTGGTACCCAGTTTATTCAAATCTTCTACGGTCAGCATCGTATCACCGACTTATGGCGAACACGCCCCGGCGTGGCGGTCTGCTGGGCATCAGGTGGTTGAAGTGGCTAAGCTTGACGTCTCTACCCCCTATGGCTTGGTGGTGCATCCCAATAACCCCAATGGTCGCGTGCAAACAGTAGGAAATTTGTTGCATAGCGCAGATGAAATGTTCGCCAAAGGTGGGGCCTTGGTGGTCGATGAGGCCTTCTGCGACGTAGAGCCAGAGCTTTCTGTGACGCCACATGCCGGTCGCGAGGGCTTGATTGTGCTGCGGTCCTTTGGCAAGTTTTTTGGTTTAGCGGGGGTCCGTTTGGGGTTTGCGATCTGTTCACCCACCACCGCTGAACGCCTCTTGGAAAAAATGGGGCCGTGGGCGGTTTCCGGTCCCGCCCTTTGGGCCGGAACGCAAGCCTTGAACGATCAGGCCTGGATTGAATCCACTCGCCAACGTTTGCAAAGCGATCGGATCAGGCTTGATGATCTGTTGAGCCGCGCGGACCTTCGCAACGTCGGCGGCACCGATTTGTTTAGACTGGTCGAGACCGAAGATGCCCAAGCCGTATTTGAAAAGCTCGCTCGCCGTGGAATTTTAGTGCGGCCTTTTGGTTCCTATCCAACCTGGCTCCGTTTTGGTTTGCCGGGCGACGAGGCGGGGTGGAAGCGCCTAACAGAGGCGCTATAAGCCTTATCTTTTACGTCACGGCCATCGACTGTCTACCTGTGAATACTCAGGCCTTGATGATGGTGAAGTCATGGCGGTATTCGGTGCCAATTTCGCGAATTTACGTCAGATCCAAATAGATACTTTTGACCAAATTATTGATACCAAACAAACCTAGCCCGGTCAGGGTCATGATGAAAATCACCAATCCCGGAATAATCTTGCGCACAAACTGCTTTTTTGGTGGAAACGGCGTGTTTAAGTCAGCATGTTTGCCGGCGGATATTTATATATCCCTATTCTTAAAATAGAGGATTGATTTCGTTTCATATCAAGGACAAGCAAGCAAGAGATGTGACGATAATTGATGATTTGTGACCATTAAAAGTGGAAAAATACTTATCATAAATTTATTGTTTCATTGTTATTATTCTAATAAGGTTCATAATTGTTGTTGTTGCTGACCTCATTTATGTGTCCAAGATTCGTGAGATAATAATGCAAAAAACAATCCTGATTATCGAAGATAATGAATTGAACATGAAATTGTTCAATGATGTTCTTGAGGCCAGTGGCTACAAAACCCTTATGTCTATCGACGGCATGGATTGTATGCAGCTGGCTAAAGAACAGCACCCCGACCTTATCATTATGGACATCCAACTGCCCTTCGTTTCAGGCATTGAGCATACGCATGACTTAAAAGCGGATGTAGAGGTGAAAAACATCCCGGTCCTCGCCGTGACCGCACACGCCATGGACGGTGACGAGGAAGCGTTCTTAGAAGAGGGCTTTGACGGCTATTTGGCCAAGCCTATCAACGTACCCGCTTTTCTTGAAACCGTGGCTAGCTTTACGGGGTGAGGGTGCGAAGACGACACCTTCTCACACTCCTTTACAGCCCATACCCAACATGACCCGCCGCCAGTTCCTGTTCGGCTTCGATCATCTGTCCCGTTTTTTGATAAGCGGGGGAGGCGAGTTCTAGGAACAGATGGGTGATGGCATCTGGAGATTTGACGTCATAAGGGTTTTCGCCGGGGATGGCTTTGGCGCGCATACTGGTGCGCGTGCCACCGGGATTGATCATGTTGACCAAGACGCTTGAGTCCTGGGTTTCTTGGGCATAGATGTTCGCGGTCATTTCCAGGGCGGCTTTGGAGACGGCGTAGGTGCTCCACCCGGCGCGCGCTTGGTGGCCGACCGAAGAGCTGACGAAAATGGCGCGCCCAGCGTCCGAAGCCCGCAAAAGAGAATCCATAGCGCGGATCAATTGCCAGTTGGCGGTGAGGTTGACGTCGATCACGCGCTGCCAGTCTTTGGGATCAATTTGGGCAATGGGGTCAAGGGTGCCTAAAACACCCGCGTTGCCAACCAAAATATCCAGCTTCCCAAAACGTTGGAAGATCGCGCCTTTGATTTTATCAATGATGCCGGGTTCGGTTAAATCGCACGGCACCAACGTCGCCGCGTGGCCGAGGCTGCGCAATTCATCGTCTAAGTCTTCAAGCGCGCCTTGGGTGCGGGCGGTGATGATCACATGGGCACCGTGTTCAGCAAAACACTTGGCAACCGAACGCCCAATACCGCGTGACGCTCCGGTGATCAGGGCTACGCGACCGTCAAGAATTTTGCGCTTAGCCATCTGTTCAGACATGTGTTTAGCCCTCAGAGAGCAGCGTCAGTTGTTCCGGTCCAGGGTCGCCGTCCTTGTCGATCAAAGGAATGGCGTAATCGCCGGTAAAACACGCATCACAGTATTGTGGACAGTCCGTATTGCGGTTGCTTTCACAGACCGCTTGATACAATCCATCGTGGCTGATGAAGGCCAAGGTATCGACGCCGATGTGTGTGGCCATTTGTTCTACGGTCATGGAATGAGCCATCAATTGTTCTTTATCCGGGGTGTCGATGCCGTAATAACAGGGGTTCGTGGTGGGCGGGCTGGAAATGCGCATGTGAACTTCTTTGGCCCCGGCGTTGCGCATCATTTCCACAATCTTCATCGACGTGGTGCCGCGCACGATGGAATCATCAACCAAAATAATCCGTTTGCCCTTAACAAATGAGGTGTTGGCATTGTGTTTAAGCTTAACCCCTAAATGGCGGATGTTGTCAGACGGTTGGATAAAAGTGCGGCCCATGTAGTGACTGCGAATGATGCCAAGATCAAACGGAATGCCGGATTCGGCTGCATAGCCAATGGCCGCAGGCACCCCGGAATCGGGAACCGGAACCACCATATCGGCGTCGACATGGCTTTCTTGGGACAACTGGGCACCGATGCGTTTGCGCACCGAATAGACGTTGCGCCCATCGATGACGCTGTCTGGGCGGGCGAAGTAAATGTATTCAAAAATGCAAAAGCGTGGTGGCACCGGGGTGAACGGTTTGAGGCTGACAAGACCATTGTTACTGATCACAACGATTTCACCGGGTTCTACGTCGCGCACGAAGTCTGCACCAATGATGTCCAAGGCACAGGTTTCAGATGCCAACACCCAACCTTCGCCAATGCGTCCCAATACCAGCGGACGAACCCCCATGGGATCGCGCACGCCGATCAGTTTTTGCCGCGTTAAGGCGACCAAGGAATAGGCCCCGGTTACGCCTTTCAAAGCATCGATCAAACGATCCATGACCTTGCGAAATTCGCTGGTGGCGACGCGGTGCAAGATGGTTTCGGTGTCTGACGTGGATTGAAAAATACAGCCCCGTTCGACCAATGCGCGGCGGTTGGTCCGGGCGTTGGTCAAGTTCCCATTGTGAGCAATGGCAAAGCCCCCAAACACCAAATCGGCAAACAACGGTTGGATGTTGCGCATGGCGGTGGCACCGCCTGCGGTCGAATAACGCACATGACCGATGGCGATGGGGCCTTTTAGACGGTCAATAGCGCTTTCTGAATTGAAGTTATCGCCAACACTGCCCAATTCGCGAAGGCTGTGAAAATTGACACCATCGTAAGACACGATGCCGGCCGCTTCTTGTCCACGGTGTTGCAAAGCATGTAAGCCCAGCGCGGTCAAAGCCGATGCATCGGGGTGATTGAACACTCCAAACACGCCGCATTCGTCATGGAAATGATCATCGTCAGGGGCGGCGACGGAGCGGGTATTTTTGCTGTGCTGCGAGAGCGGGGCCATTAGCATTTGTTTCCGTTATTTTATGGTTTCTAACAATCTGTCCAGTTCGCTGCGTTCTTTGCGCCCGTAACCCGTGGTGCCGGGACCGGAGGGAGTCTTTGGCTTGAAATTGGTGGCTTTGTCGAGCAGGACTTTGCCTTCGTTTAATAGTGAGCTTGAGCTTTTTTGGGACTGTGCCTTTGGATCATTGGCGTTGGGTGGAACCAGAGCTTTCAACACATCCGCGCCTTGCAGAACCAGAGGCATGGTGCGCGCTTGATAAACCCAATCTGGATATTTACCTTCCACGGGCGGCGAAGTCCATTCATAGCCGATCCACACCAAACACACCACCAAGGCGCCACGCAACAAGCCAAACAAGAACCCCAATGCGCGGTCAAGGGCACCTAATGCACTTTCCTTCACGCCCTTTGATATTTGCCGGGTGGCGAGGGATAAAATGATCAAGGTGCCAATGAAAATTAAAATACCCGTGACCAGGGCGGCAATGAACGGATCGGTGATGAATTGTAGGGTAAAGTTTTTAACGATGGGGGTGCCGTGAATGGTCGCAAATGCGGCCCCAATCCATCCGGCGATGGACAAAACTTCATGGACAAAACCGCGCGAATACCCGAAGGCCCCGGATATCAAGAGCGTGATGATGACGAGAATGTCGATCCAGTGCATACTTAACCTTCTGAATCAAACATCAAAGCCAGTTCGGCCAGATGTCCAAGTTCGTTAATTTTCAAACCGTTAGGGCTTGGTGTTGCTTTGCCCCGACGTTTGGGAACAATAGCACCTTTAAAACCCAGTTTGGCGGCTTCTTTTAAGCGCGCCTCGGCATGACTAACCGCGCGAATTTCACCAGACAATCCGACCTCACCATAAAACAAACTGCCGTCTGGTACGGCAATCTGGCTGAGACTTGATAGTAATGCCGCAGCCACAGCCAAATCGCAAGCAGGTTCGTTGACTCGTAAACCGCCTGCGACGTTCAAGTACACGTCGTTGGCGCCAATGGCAACCCCACACCGCGTCTCAATCACCGCCATAATCATAGAAAGCCGGGAGCTGTCCAAACCGACCACCGCACGCCGAGGTGTTGCCAAGGTAGAGGGCGCGACCAAGGCTTCGACTTCCAACAGCATCGGGCGCGAGCCTTCCATGCCGGCAAACACCGCAGAACCGCTGACGGGTTGATCGCGATCGCTTAAGAATAAAGCCGAAGGATTGGTCACTTCTTCAAGTCCGCACCCGGACATTTCAAATACGCCAATTTCATCGGTGGCACCAAAGCGATTTTTCACCGCGCGCAAGATGCGAAACTGATGGCTGCGATCGCCTTCAAAATACAACACCGTGTCGACCATGTGTTCCAACACCCGTGGCCCGGCAATTTGCCCGTCTTTGGTGACGTGGCCGACCAAGATAACGGGAAAGCCTTTGCGTTTAGACAGCTTGATCAGTTCTTGGGCGCTGGTGCGCACTTGTGACACTGAACCCGGCGCGCTTTCGATGTTGTCGACAAACATGGTTTGGATGGAATCAATGATGGCGACGGCGGGCGGGTCTTTGTCCAAAGTGGTGATGATATCGCGCACGTTGGTGGCGGCGGCCAGTTCGACAGTCGTTTTGTCCAGGCCCAAACGGCTGGCCCGCAAACGCAATTGGTCGACGGCTTCTTCACCACTGATGTACGCGACCCGACCGTTTTTTGATAATTTCGCGGCGGCCTGCATCAAAATGGTTGATTTGCCGATGCCCGGATCGCCGCCGACCAAGATGGCCGAGCCTGCGACCAAGCCGCCGCCCAACACCCGGTCCAATTCGCCAATGCCCGTCATGCGCCGAGGCGGCTGTGGTTCAGAGCCTTCCAGCCCGACAAATTGAATTTTACGGCCCTTGCTGGCGCTCAAGCCTTTGGGGGTGGATTCGACGGGGGTTTCTTCAGCCAGAGAGTTCCAGGCCCCACATACATCGCATTTGCCGCTCCACTTGGTGTGGGACGCGTTGCAATCTTGGCAGACGAAGAGCGTTTTGGCCTTGGCCACAGCGTTTTCCAACTCGGTCAGTGAACAGTCTCTTTAAGTAGCGTGATTCGGGGACCATCACAAGACTTTGCCCCCCTGTGATGGTCGTCACTTCTTTGTTGTGTTGGATGCCCTAAAAAGGGTTCATCAACACTGAATAATAACTGAATAGAAGCTTCAGGGTTGGTTCAAGACAGAATGTTTATATTGAATTCAACAACAACACGATCCCCGGCTGTTTGCCGCACTAGGATAAGGAATTTAGCGATGCATGACCCTGGAATGGTTTACTTATACGGTTACATTGTAATGTTCGCCGTCGCAGCCGCCACTTTGCAACTCGCCAAGCGCGCGCTCGAATCCCGAGGTGAAGTCAGCAAGCTGACCACCAAACACATCAATGGCCTTTGGTCCGTCGCAGGCGTCTTGACCATGGCAGGTGTCGTTAAGCTCACCGTGTTTGCTGATTTTTATGCCGTAAATTCTATGTATACGCCGGCTTAAGTTTACTCTCCCCCAAACTTCAAAGCCGAAAAAACCACCCGGACCCTCCCTCCGGGTGGTTTTTTGTGTGCGTGTAATATAGCTGACACATAGCTTGGTTAGGTTAACTATAAATTTTATAGGATGGACCGATGGACCGTATGCCAAATGCCATTTTGAGCTTGATACCAACCTCACAACAGCAACCGAACCCAACACAAAGCGAACTCGATTGGATTATCGAAAACGAGGCTGTGGTCACACTCTTTCAGCCTATTTTTGATGCGACAAGCTACGTGCCATTTGCCTTTGAGGCTTTATCAAGAGGGCCCATCGATAGCCCCTTGCATATGCCCGATGCCTTGTTTGAGGCGGCGCAAACCTACAATCGAATAGCTGAGCTTGACTGTATTTGTCGTAAAAAGGCCATTGAAACGTTTCACCATTTGGCGGTGCCGGGAAAATTATCGGTTAATATTTGTCCCAGTTCCTTGATCGATCCAAGCTTTGAAAAAGGCCGGACCATGCGGGTTTTACAAGACATTGGATTTCCCATTGATCGGGTGATTCTTGAATTGACCGAGCAACAAAGTGTCGATCACGCCAAATTAAAAACAGCTGCTCAGCATTATCAAAATATGGGTTTCAGCATTGCCCTTGATGATTTGGGGGCAGGGTATTCAAGCTTGCGTCTGTTGGCGGAACTCAAACCGGACTACATCAAAATTGATAAATTTTTCACCACCAAAGTTCATGAAAATGAGGTGGCTGGTGATTTCATCAAGTTGATTCAAGACTTGGCCTCGCGCGTTGACTGCAAAGTGGTTGCCGAAGGAATCGAAAACATTGAGGAACTGCTGTTCGTACAGCGCTCAGGCATTGCTTTTGTTCAAGGCTATTTGTTGGGCAAACCCTTGTCTCAGCCGCAATTAACAGTCCCCGATTCTGTGCAGGAAAGGATCGCAGCCGTGCATACATCTCAAGGTCTTGTAACGCCTATGAATGAACGGGAACGGGTCAGTTCCTTACGGGCGGAACCGACGGAACCCTGCCAAGCCGATGAATTGGCGTTGGTCATGTTGAAGCGGTTTCAAGAAAACCCTCACCTGTTGGTGATCCCCGTACTGCGTGGCGACAAGGTTGTCGGGGCTTTGTTGCGCGATGAGATGCTCAACATATTTTCAACGCCGTATGCCCACAGCCTGTACCACCATACGCGGACAGAAACGATGATGCAGGACAAACCCTTGATTGTTCAAGATGTTGATTCCTTGGCCCGTGTGAGCCAATTGGCAACCAAACGGCCCTTGGATCAAGTTTATTGCCCTTTGATTGTGTGTGAAGGGGGAGCCTATGTCGGGACGTTATCGATTCGCGAATTGCTCAAAAGCATCACCCAAATTCAGTTGGATCATGCTTTGCACTGCAATCCGCTCTCTCAGTTACCCGGCAATATTGGTATTGAATCCGAGGTGCAGAATCGTCTACAGGCACAAATTCCGTTTATTTTGCTGCACTTCGATCTCGACAACTTCAAGGCCTTTAATGATTTCTATGGCTATGAACGCGGCGATCACATGATTTTGTTGGTCGCAAAATTGCTGCGACAAACCGTTCAGTCTAACGATTTTGTCGGCCATATTGGCGGCGATGATTTTGTCATGTTGATGGATGGGGCCGATTGGGAAAGTCGGGTTTGGGCCATGCTAGACAGTTTCTCTGACACGTCAGCCTTGCTTTACGATCCGGTTGAACGCCAACAGAAATATATCGAATCCACCGACCGGGCCGGGGACATCAAATGTTTTGATCTTGCCAGTTTGTCGGTGAGCGCCTTGCCGTGTGCACCTGGACAGTTCTCTGCGCATCTTGAGGCCTCTGAAGTCATTGCCGAAATTAAGCACCGGTCGAAACAAATCAAAGGCAACAGCCTCGTCGTCAATCGCCGCGAAACGGACTGAACGCTATCTGAATGTCCGATTCAGGATGGGTTCAACGCAGGCCCCCTATAGTCTGATCACGCTCAAGACTTATCCCGGCGAGAATCGCCGTATTGAGACGAAAGGATTATAGAAATGCATGACCCAGGAATGGTTTATTTGATCGGTTACATTGCCATGTTCGTCGTTGCCGCGATCACGCTGCACGTCGCCAAACAGGCCTTGGACTCCCGTGGTGAAGTCAGCAAACTGACCAACACCCACATCAACGTTCTGTGGTCAGTCGCCGGCGTTCTGACCACCGCTGGCCTCATAAAAGTCATGCTGTTCGCCGATTTTTACGCCACCCATTCGATGTATACCCCGGCTTAAGTTTTTCAAAGGAACTTAAAGTATAAAAACCACCCGGTCCCCGCTGGGTGGTTTTTTTGTGAGGGTGGGGTATGATTGAACGACATCTCGGATAAAAGGACGCGCCGCCATGAAACATTCTCTTTTGATTGCCTTGCTTCTGTTCAGCCCGCTTGCGGCCACGGCGGCAGACGCGCCTCAGGACCCTTTGGCTTTAGAAGATTCGCAAATTGATGAAGCCACCAAGTCGATGGAACAGGCGGCGCAAAACCTGATCCATATCTTGGGCCTCATCCTGCGCTCAATCCCCCAATTCGAAGCCCCAGAATTCCTCCCCAACGGCGACATCCTGATCCGCCGGGTGCCAAAGGGCGAGCCCAAGTCTCCTGATCAAAAAGAAAGCCCAGATAGCTCGAAAATTTAGGGATTTTAGGGAGCTTAAGCCCGAACCGCCATCTGGATAGGGCCTTCGGCTTTTCCGTTGATGAATTGTTCGACGTATTCGTTGCCGGAATGGTCGATGTCTTCGACCGGGCCTTGCCAGATGATTTTGCCTTCGTAGAGCATGGCGATGCGGTTGGCGATTTTGCGCGCCGAGGCCATGTCGTGGGTGATGGAGAGGCCGGTGGCGCCGACTTCGCGGGTGACTTTAACGATCAAATCGTTGATGACGTCGGCCATAATCGGGTCGAGCCCGGTGGTGGGTTCGTCGAAAAAGATGATTTCGGGGTCGGACGCAATGGCGCGGGCCAGACCGACACGTTTTTGCATACCGCCAGACAATTCAGACGGCATCAAATCCGCCACATCGGCGTTCATGCCGACCATAGCAAGCTTTTCGATGGCGATTCCATGCGCGTCCGCCCGGGTGCAGCGTTTTTCCGCCAGCAAACCAAAGGAGACATTTTCCCACACGGGCAGGGAGTCAAACAAGGCGCCGCCTTGAAACAGCATGCCAAATTGGTGACTGACCCGTTCGCGATCGGCTGACCCCATACCGATCACTTCTTCGCCATCGACTTTGATGGACCCGGTGTCGGGGGTGAGCAGGCCTAAGATGGATTTTAACGTGACCGATTTCCCGGTGCCAGAGCCACCAATGATGACCACGCTTTCGCCCACGCCAACATCCAAATCAACGCCGTTCAGCACGACTTTTTTGCCAAAGGCCTTGGTCACGCCGCGCATTTCGATTTTTGGAGTGTCACTCATCAAATCAAATCCTATTTGGTAAAAAACATTTCGGTGATGATGTAATCCGAGCACAAGATCAAGATGCTGGCCGACACCACCGCGTTGGTGGTCGCCCGGCCCACGCCTTGGGCGCCGCCCTTGGAGTTATAACCGTGGTAACAGCCCATCAACGACACGATAAAGCCAAACACAGCGGCTTTGACCAAGCCGGATTCAACGTCAGAATACGTCAGCATTTCCCATGTTTTTTGCAGGTAGTTGGCCCCGTTGAAACCAAGCTTATGAACGGCCACCAGGTAGCCGCCAAACACGCCGATGATGTCGGCAACTAAGACCAACAGCGGAAACATGGTGATCCCGGCAATTAAGCGCGGTGCCACCAAATATTTCATGGGATTGGTGGACAACGTGGTCAGGGCATCAATTTGTTCGGTGACCCGCATGGTGCCAATTTCGGCGGCCAAGCTGGCACCGATACGGCCCGCAACCATCAAACCGGCTAAAACCGGGCCGAGTTCACGGGTGATGGACAGAACCACCACATTGGCAATGGCACCTTCGGCCCCAAAACGGGAAAACCCTGTGTGACTTTGCAACGCCAACACCATCCCGGCAAAAACCGCCGTCAACCCCACCACAGGCAGCGAGAAAAAGCCGATATCGACCATTTGCCGCAAGACGATGCGGGGATAGAAGGGGGGACGCACGGTGTGCATCAAGCCCGAGGCCAAAAAGGTCATCAGTCGCCCGGTGGTGCCGAGAAAAGCAAAGACGACTCGTCCGATGGGTTGTAATGGATTCATGACGTTTGAATTCCCCCCGTATTTACCTATGTGTAAACACGGTGATAGCGTGAGCCCAATTGAGTTAACAGTTCATAACCGATTGTAGCGGCTTTGTCAGCAACATCATCAATTGAATTTAATGGGCCAATCAAATCGGCCAATTGGCCGGGGCGGCACAAGGGTTCTGGGACTTGGCTGACATCAACGGTAATCAAATCCATGGAGACTCGACCCACAACGGGGGCTCTAAATTCACCGAAATAAACGTCTCCGGTATTTGAAAGACGGCGCGGATACCCATCCGCATACCCAGCCGCAATCGTGGCAAGACGCGCCCCAGGAACGGCTTGGTATGTGGAACCATAACCAACGCCCTGGCGGGTGTCAATTGTCCGCACCTGCAAGACTTTTGCTTGTAAACGAATGACTTGCGCCATGGGGTTCGGTTGGTCCGGGGTTGGGTTGGATCCGTAAAGCGCAATGCCGGGGCGCACCAGATCAAAGTGATAGTCCGGTCCCAAAAACGTGCCCGATGAATTGGCGAGCGAGGCGTGAGTTGGGTTGATGTGTTTGAGCGCGGCCTGAAACTTAACAAGCTGTAGAGCATTGGTTGGATTGTCAGACTCTTCCGCTGATGCGAGGTGACTCATAGCCATATTCAGGTTTAACCCGTCCAATTGATCCGGATTGTCTACTAGGGAGGTAAGCTCTTGACCATCAAGGCCTAATCGAGACATTCCGGTGTCAATATGAAGGTCGCAGGGGAGGGGTTTACCAAATCCTAAGCAAAAGGCCCGCCACGCGCCGACTTCGCCCAAGGTGTTGAGAACCGGGATAAGATCAAACTCAACAAAATCACGCTCGGCCCCCTCCATCAAACCGTAAAATACGTGAATGGTCGGGGCGGGGCCTAAAATAGATCTGAGTTCAATGGCTTCGTCGATAGAGGCAACGAAGAAGGTTTTGCAGCCCGCTTGCATCAACGCCGGAGCTGCGCGATCAACACCTAAGCCGTAAGCACACGCTTTGACCACGGCAGCGGCTTCGGCTTTTGAGGGGGCGCAGAGATCGCGAAATATGCGCCAATTGTCCGCCAGTGCGTCCAGGTCAATGCTCAGAACGGCGCCCGCGCGCCGTGATTCGGGCGTGTTGCTCATAATGCCTCGCTACGGTCCTTCGTAAGCCGGATGATGACGATCCAAATCGGCAAAGCGGGTGAATTCGCCGATAAACGCCAATTTGACGTCGCCAATGGGACCGTGACGTTGTTTGGCGACGATCACGTCGGCGGTGGCCCGCACGGACTCTAACGATTCTTGCCACCTGGCTTCACGATCTAAGTATTTTGATTCATCTTCATCCATGCGCCGCGATGGCTTTTTACGTTCCATATAATATTCTTCACGGTAAATGAACATCACCACGTCGGCATCTTGCTCGATCGAGCCAGATTCCCGCAAATCGGCCAGTTGAGGACGGGGCGGATCGCGACTTTCAACGGCCCGTGAAAGCTGGGACAAAGCGATCACCGGAATGTTCAATTCCTTCGCCAAGGTTTTCAGGCCACGGGTAATTTCCGACACTTCGTTCACGCGACCATCGGATTTGCCCGGTGGCGGTGAGATCAATTGCAAGTAATCGACCACGATCAGGCCCAAATTGTGTTGACGTTTTAAACGTCGGGCACGGGTGCGGAGCGCCGACACGGTGAGGGCCGGGGTGTCGTCAATAAACATCGGAATGCGGTGCAGCTCTTGGCTGGCGACCACAAGACGGGTGAACTCGTCATTGGCCAGTTCACCTTTGCGCATTTTGTTCGACGACACTTCGACCTGTTCCGACAAAATACGAGCAGCCAGCTGTTCAGATGACATTTCCAGCGAGAAGAAGCCCACCACAGCCCCTTCGTCGCCACCCGTTTTGTGGTACGAATAAGCGGCGTTGTAGGCGATGTTGGTGACCAGGGCGGTTTTGCCCATAGATGGACGCCCGGCCAAGATCAACAGATCAGACGGGTGCAGACCGCCCAAAATCTGATCTAAATCGGTCATACCCGTCGACACCCCGGCTAACGCTCCATCACGTTTGTGGGCGCGTTCGGCCATGCTGACGGCTTCTAAAACGGCGGTACGGAAATCTTGAAAGCCGCCTTCGATGTCGCCTTGGGTGGCTAAGTCATAGAGGTGTTGTTCCGAAGATTCGATCAGGTTGTTGGCGGTGCTTTGGTTGCCTTGGTCAAAGGAATCGTTGACCATATCGGTGCCAAGTTGGATCAATTCGCGCTTTAAATACAGGTCATAAACAATGCGCCCGTATTCGCCGGTATTGATAATGGTCACGGCGCTGGCGGCCAATTCGGCGAGATAGACCTTGCCACCCATGGCGACCAGATCATCGTTACCTTCAAAAAACCCTGCCAAGGTAACCGGGTTGGCGATTTGACCTTTTTCCAACAGCAATTGGATGGCGTCAAAAATCTTGCCGTGCTCAGGAATTGAAAAATGTTCGGCGCGCAGAAACTCACTGACCCGTTCATAAGCCCGATTGTCGGAGAAGATCGCGCCTAACAGTGCTTTTTCAGCTTCGACATTGTGCGGCAACGTGCGGTAGGTGGGCAGGGCCTCTTGTGTCGTGCCAGAGGATTTCGCGCGGGACGCAGCTGGCTCAGCCTGAGCAACAGGATCAATAGGCTCGACAGAGGGTGTTGGAGCCTCAACAGCATCAAGCTCTTGAGGGTCATCATCAACAGGCCCAGCATCGCTTATCTGCGCACCGGGATCGCCGTCTTCTATGGGGGGAATGTCATCATCAATGGTCATGGCGAGGACTGTACGCCACTAAGTCGTTATCCCCAGGGTGTGAATAACGTGAATAACACGATTTTATAGGCCGCACTGCAATAGGTAATGACCGCCGATGATCCAACCGTCTTTATCTTGGCGCAAATTTGATGCGTTGAAATGCGTAACCGTGAAGCCAAATTCAGAGGCCAGGTCATCAATATAAGCTTTCGCGTGGGCATAGCGACTGCTGTCTTGCAAAACAAACGTATCGGTTTGGTCTGTGTGTTCGGTGGAAAAAGCAAACACCGCACCTGGTGCCGCATGGGCTTTTACCGCCGCAAACGTTTCGTGCAAGTTGCCAATATAAACAAACACGTCACAGGCAACAAACAGGTCGATATCGCCGTTTATGGCCGCCAAGCCTCCGACCAGATCGTCAACGTTGAGCTGGTCATAGACTTCTTTTTTCTCGGCTTCGTGCACCATGTTTTTGGATAGATCAATGCCGATCAGGGTGGAGGCGATATCTCTGAACGCAAGACCCGACAGTCCCGTGCCACAGCCCATATCGACGACCGTTTTGTATTTATGGTCTGCGAGACCCAGGTCAACCATGAACTGTTTCAACACCGTCGGGGCTTTGTAATTGAGCTTATCTTTCAAATGGTGCTCAAATTGGTTGGCGAATTGGTCAAACAGTTCTTCGACATATTCCTTGGGCGCACTGTCGGTCGTTTCGCCTAACAAGGCCTTCAGGTTATGTTGAGCTGAGATCATATCTGGGGCAATTTTGATGAGTTTTCGCAAGGTGGCGATTGCCTTGTCGGTATGCCCTAAATCGCGTTGAACATTGGCAAGGTTTTGGTAGGCCATCTCATATTCAGGGTACAGCAAGATGGCTTTTTTAAAGTTTTCTTCGGCCAGCTCAAGCTTCCTTTTAAAGTGAAAGGCACTGCCTAGGTTGTTGTAAAGAAGGGCTCTGTCGGGATCGAGGAAGATGGCCTTTTTAAAGCAAGATATGGCCTCATTCAAATATCCCAATTGGCTAAGAATGTTGCCGAGATCGTTATGGTGCCTTGGTTCGTTCGGATAGATTTCAATCGCCTTTTTATAGGCTGCGACGGCTTCACCAGTCCGTCCCAAAGCCCCGAGGGCCACGCCCATAGCCGCATAGGTATCATCCAGCAGGGGATTCAGCGCCACAGCTATTTGGCAACTGTTAACGGCGGCCTCAAACTGGCCGAGCATCGTAAGCGCCTTGCCCAAGTGGGTGTGGAGGTTCGCTTTGCTGGGGTCCAAGGCAATGGCTTGATTGGCATAAACGATGGCCTCTTCAGCGCGGTCCATTTCCACCAATGAACTGGCAAGGTTGCCAAGCGCGATGCCATAATCTGGCTGAAGAGCGACGGCTTTTTTCATCAAGTCAATGGCCACCTCATCTTGGCCCACTTGATAAGCGTGCAAACCCAAATAGTGCAAAGCCATGGGGTGGTTGGGGTTGGTTGATAAAATAGATTGGTAAATTTGTACCGCTTCGCGCAAACGCCCAGCTTTATGGTGGTCCATAGCCTGAGTGATGGCTTGTTGCTCGTCAGGCGTTTGCTTGAACGGCTTTGTTTCGGTGGTTTTTTTATTCGACAACAGCACAATTCCTTCTATCAGCCTGCATTATACGTGAGGGACGGTTATATTGACCAGTGGCTATAAATCAAAAAAAACGGCGTGCCAATGAAGACACGCCGTTTTTATCAGGGTGGGTTCGAATCGTCGGGCTTATTCAGCCGTTTCTTCGTCGGTAGCCGCTTCGTCAGGGGAAGCCGCTTCCTCAGTCGCTTCATCAGCCGCTAACTCTTCAGCCGCCGCTTCAGCAGCGCCTTCTTCAAAGATTGCGTCCATTTGAGCCTTGGCTTCTTCGGCTTCGGCTTCGGCAGTCGACATCATCATTTTGCCGGTTTCAGCTTGAATAGCAGCTTCTTCTTCAGAGCGCGCAACGTTAACGGTAATGGTTGCGGACACTTCAGGGTGCAGTTTAATGGTGACATCAAACAGACCTAAGTTTTTGACCGGATCCGTTAGATCGACCTGACCACGGGTGATGGTAAAGCCTTCTGCGGTCACCGAAGCGGCGATATCACGGGCATTGACCGAACCGAACAAGTGTCCAGCTTCGCCAGCTTGGCGGATCAGGCTGATTGTCAAACCATCCAATTTTTCGGCAACGGATTTTGATTCGTCGCTACGTTTTTGGTTATCAGCTTCAAGCGTTGCACGCTGAGCTTCAAAGATTTTTTTGTTGGCGTTGGTGGCACGGAGCGCCTTGTTGCGCGGCAATAGAAAATTGCGGGCAAAGCCAGGTTTCACGTTAACGGTATCACCAATTTGGCCCAATTTTTCGACACGTTCTAATAAGATAACTTGCATTTTAATTCTCCAGCCCCCTTTGGGAGCGGTCTATAGGTTAATGTTCTTCGGTCGTTGGTTTCATGCGGGTCATAAGTCCGACCCATTGTTCTAAAATTCCAAGTCCAGCAATCACGAGGATAAACCAGCCTGAAAAGATCATCACGACGTATATCAAGGAGAGCAGCGCACTTGGAAACGGGGTTAAACCCGCCAACATGTGAACCACCGCTAGGCCTAAGAAAAAGAACGGTACGGCCAGGACCAACGTAAGGTTCCGCCCGATATACTCTATTTCCCCTGGTGCAAGCAACGCCATAAGTGCCGATGCGACCAAAACCCAACTTAACCAGTCAGGAAGCGTAAACTCCCTCAGCCTCGGTGAGGGCCGCAAATTGCGTCCTCCTTTGGCCAATAATCCCTGGGCGAAGATCGCGTTGATTAACACAGACAACGCCCAGAACGCTGCGACAGACCCCGGAAAGAAAGGGATCGCCCGCAAAATAGCATCTTTCAAGACCTCTTGGCCCTGCGCCCCAGCAACAAGATTTGCCACTTCGGTGAGATAGGCCGTTGCGGCTTGCTCTAACCCGCCATCACTTGACGTCATCAGAGCCACCATAACAACATAACACGCCGCCAACATTGTGATCACAGCGGTAATATGACCCGCCGGGAACCAACCCAAATCTCGTGGCGGCTCGCCATCCTCTATGTGCCAGTCTTTGACCCGCCCCATGATACGGTCTTGAAAAGTGGAACTGGTCGGTTTGCCTTCTGCGACATAAGGACCATCATGTTCCGGCGCCTCAATAATGACGCCAATTGGACTCATTAAAGCAAGACGGACGATCAACCACACCGGCAGGCCGAACATCAAACCAAATGCCAAAGCCGTTGTTGGTGCCACCAAAGAGGTGATCACCAAGCCACTGGCTATAGCGATTAATGCCCTCCGGGTTCCTAAGCCTAATCCCGCCACAAACATGGGCAAAGGTAAGACCAAGGTGAGGTAAGCGACGGCAATGGAGGCTCCTGAAAAGGAGGCCATTACCAAAAGACCACTGACCAGCCCGGCGCTGATGGCGAGAAACTGTGGTTTCATGCCGATACGGCCTAAGTGTTTAAAGTCAAACACTTAGGCCTCATTCCTCAACTTTAACTTTATTTAATGACGTAAGGCAGGAAGCCTAAGAACCGAGCGCGTTTAATCGCCTTGGACAGTTCACGTTGTTTTTTGTTGCAAACAGACGTGATCCGGCTTGGTACGATTTTGCCGCGCTCAGAAATATAGCGGCTTAGTGTCTTCGTATCGCGAAAATCGATCTTCGGTGCGTTAGGACCGGTGAACGGGCAGGACTTGCGTCCGCGAAAAAATGGGCGACGTGCCATTATGCTTCTCCCTCGCTAGCGGTTGTTGTTGCGGGTGCTGGTGCAGGTGCAGCAACAGGTGCTGTTTCTTCACGAGCAGGACGATCATCACGGTCAGAGCGGCGCGGACGGTCGTCACGGCTGCCTTTGGATTGCAAAATCGCGCTGGGTTCCATGTCGATTTCATCGATGCGAACCGTTAGGCTGCGCAGGACGTCTTCGTGCAAACCAAGTTGACGTTCCATTTCTGCGACAGCAGCGGATGGGCAGTCGACGGTCAGTTGGAAATAGTGACCCTTGCGGTTTTTGCGAATGCGGTAAGCGATAGAGCGAAGGCCCCACTGCTCGGTTTTGGCAACAGTGCCACCGTTATCGGTGATCACAGCACTCATCTGTTCGGTAAGAGCTTCTACCTGTTGGGTAGAAAGGTCTTGGCGTGCGATGATCACGCTTTCATATAAAGCCATTATGGCTCCTTTCGGATTATCTCAACCCACAGTCTCGGTATTAAGAAAGTAGGTATAGCCGAGGGCGATCCCTCAGCAAGGAGGTTGAAGCGGCGCAATATACGCGCAAAATGGGGGAATGCAAGGGGTTTTATAGATATCACACAGGCCCCTCCATCTACATGGACTCATCACGGTTCTGCTGGCATCATAACGCGGTCATAACAAAAGGAGTCTTCGCAGTGAACACCCCACAATCTGGCGTTTTGGCCCCCGTTCCGCTTCATGCACGCTATCTTGAATTCGTCTTGGTCGAAGGCCGCGATCCACGTGCGGGTTTGAAAGCCATTGCCACCCACCACCACGACGATTCCTGGGTGGTTGGTTTGGGGCCGGGGGTGGTGGAAAGTTTAGGCCAAACCATCGAAGGCCTGCACCCTTTGCCGAGCTTTAGTGGACCCAATTGTGAAGTTCCTTCGACCCAGGCCGACGTGTGGTGTTGGGTGCGAGGGACTGATCGCGGTCAAATCCTCCACAGTGCGCACAGCTTTGCAGACATGTTGGGGAGCGCATTTCGCTCGGTGCGCGTGGTGGATGGCTTTAAATTTGAAAGCGGCCTTGATTTGACCGGATACGAAGACGGTACAGAAAACCCCGAAGGCGAGGCGGCTCAGGATGCGGCTTTGGTAAGCGGCCAAGGACCGGGCCTTGACGGGGCTAGCTTTGTTGCCACCCAACAATGGGTTCACGATCTCAAACATTTTAAGGGGCTGGCCCAAGAGGATCAGGACAACATCATCGGACGGCGATTGAGCGATAACGAAGAATTGGACTCAGCCCCCGTTTCAGCCCACGTCAAACGCACGGCCCAAGAAGACTTTGATCCCGAAGCCTTCGTTGTGCGCCGTTCCATGCCGTGGGCGGACGGAGCTGGGGAAGGCTTGATGTTTGTGGCCTTTGGCAACACGTTGGAGGCCTTCGAAGCTCAACTCAAACGCATGACCGGACAAGACGACGGAATTGTTGACGGGTTGTTTCGTTTCACCCATCCCATAAGCGGCAGTTCTTTCTGGTGTCCGCCCGTCAAAGATGGCCGTTTGGATGTGTCCATTTTGGGACTATGACCCCTAGAGTAACGCCTGGACGGCCTTTAAGATTTGCGCCTCAATATCTTTATGAGTTGGGCGTTGCGTGGTGAGGTCAAAGTTTTCACTAAATGTGGGAATGGACAGGCTGGCTTTAACATGGCCGGCAAAGAAGGGGGCTGCGCCCACAGCCGCGTCCAGCACCCGGCTGGCCCCGCCCGGTCCCGGTGACGTGGCAAAGAAAACCAAAGGTTTATCGGCAAAGATCTCCCGCGTGATGCGTGAACACCAATCAAACAGGTTCTTATAAGCAGCTGAGTAGGAACCGTTGTGTTCGGCAAAGGAAATGATGATGGCATCCGCGCCGCTTAATTTTGCCAAAAACGCCTTGGCTAAGTCCGGCTGTCCGATGTCGGCTTCCTGATCCACGCTGAACAAAGGCAGTTCATAGTCATTTAAATCCAAAACCTCAACGTCAGCCCCTTTCATCAAGCCCGCCGCATACGTCGCGATTTGCTTGTTGATGGACTGCTTACTGCTGCTGGCGGCAAAGGCGATGATTTTCATGGAATCTGCTCCTTATATGAGACGGGCAGTGTATATATAAACATCATTTTTCGGAAGATGTGTTGGACTTCCTAATTCCATGATAGCGGAGACACAACACTCATTAAAGGACGCGAAAACACTAACGACCTGATATATTTGAATAAATATATTTAATTTGTATTGTGTCCCCTTTTTTTCCCTTTTTTTATTGATCTTGATTTATTTAATCAACAAACGCCATAAACGGTTTGATTTTTGAAAATTGATGGAAGTCATTTTTGAAAAGATTTGAATCGTAATCACCGGAAATAATCTGTTCAAGAGGAATGCCTGTTAGAACGGAAACGAGATAGACTTCTGCATCAGCATCCTCGTTAAGGGCAGCACGGCTAAGCCATTCTACAGATTTCAGAATGTCCTTTTCTACGCCATTTCCATTGGCAAACCTCATGCCAAGACGCGTCTGAGCTTCAGCTTGTTCGTTTTCAGCGGCTTGCTTTTCAGCACCACGGAAAGAACAGGCCAACACCGCCATCGAAACGTTCCACCGCGCAGAAAACGGCGATCCCGAGGCTAAGAAAGACCTGCTCGATCAGAAGAAGGAGCTTTTGGGAGAAGAGCCATCCGATGATGAAATATTTCAGACCATGCTGGAAGATCAGAGCGGCATGTTTGATAACAACCTCGTTTTGGAAGTCGCGCTAAGCGATGCCGAAACCCAGCAGCACCAAGATGTACTCGACCTTTACAAAGAATTTCGCGGTGATCTGGCCTCTGTTGATGAAGTGATCAAACCTGCTCAACAAATTGAGCTGTTCATCGAACTCACCAAAGGCGGTGGCACTCTGGCAGAACGAGCACACTTCGCGCGCAAATCCTTGACCGTGCTCACAGATCGCGGCCACCGAAACCTACGCGATGGCTTGAAGGAATTTGGTGTTTTGGGTAGTGGAGTCCTTTTGGATAGTGGCGTGAAAAAGTTGCGGGAGATGTCGAGTAGCAGCGAAGTCATATCAAGCGATGTCTAACCGCATGTGGAACGCTGCTTATCTATTGATACAAAGCCTCTTCTCCACCATTTTCATAGGCGGATATAAGTTCGGGAATAATTGTTCCCCGGACCAATTTCATAACATCTGCTTTGGGCATTCCGGCCTTGATTCGCGGGTCGTAAAGGGTGCGGATGACGATCATATCGTTGGCTGAATAGATTTCGTTGTTTACAAAATCATTGATAACCGAGGGGTAGACTATGTCAGAGTCCTTCGGCAATCCCATCATCTGCATTAATTCTTCTCGAAGACAAGAATTATGCCATTTGTATGGTGCTCCCCGAACTAGCTTTTCCACAAAAGCCCTAACATAACTGGACTGGGGGAAATCTGTTGAAATAATCGCTACGGCTAAATCGAAAGCAGAACGCCTTCTTCCAACCCCTTCTTCGGTCCAGTACGCCGAGATACAAATGGTGCGCTCAATTTGATGATCTGGGGGCAAAAAACTAGGTTGATGTGCTTGAGCAACACTCTCTAAATCGGCATGTTTTACATAGCGAACTATAAAGTTCGCAACTTCTTTGTCGGCAATATCTAAACTCAACCCCGACAGCAGGGACAGCTTGGTCAAAACCAAATCTAAATCTTCCTTTTGGCGAGGATCAATCTCATCTCCAATATAAATTTTTAGCCCTTTTTCCCATTTGGTAATGTGATCACGGTCTTTTCTTGTATTGGAGCCAAAAGCCGCGACCTCAAAAAAGTCCGCTAAATCTTGGGTGGGGGCTGGGGTTGAATAAGCCTCGTATATTGCCAAGCTAGGAAGGATAACCAATAAAAAGATAGCCCCTATGAAAAATAGAAATAAATTAAATTTCTTATCATTTCGGACCTTATTTTCGGTTCCAACTCTCATCAACTCTGTGCCTACCAAAAAACTTCTCTCTGTGAATAAGATAGGCTTCCACAACTATTCCGTATAGCAAAATATGCTTTCTCAAATCCTTAAATTAGGCTGGGTCATCAGAAGGACCTAAAAGTTTCATCTGATCTTTCATCATAAGCATAGGTGCGCCAATACGGTTGCCAACTATAAGCCCTAATGCACGGCCAATAGCTTCAATATTATTCATCACCTTATTGGCTTGATCTAATTGTTTTGCCACATCTTCTGGTTTCTGAATTCGACCCTTAGGTAATCGGGAGTCAAAAGCCGCCTCTTCAGGATTTTGGTTAGGAGCAACTTGGGGCATGCGATCAGGCGTGCTTTTACTAGGTCTCATTGGCGGTCGATTTGGCGTCCAATAATCATTTAACGGTCGAACTTGAACGCGCCCATCCTGGTAAGAAGGTAAAGAAGCAACCTGGTTTTGCTCAGCCGTAAGGTCGGTAACCGCGTCATCTACCCAATCCGTGTAGGCCTTTCGGACACCTGGCTTTTTCGCCTTTAGCTCCGTAATTCTTTGATGGATTTGATCATCCGTAAAGGTCGGTGCTGCCGCCGCAACTGGTGCCACGGGTTTGGCGGTTAGGGCCTTGATAACCGTCGGGGCCAATAGATTGATCACGGCGCGGGCTTGTTGTGTTTGTGCGGCCTTTGCGGCCTTTGCCTTATTTTGCGTTCGTATTTTATCGATCTCATGTCTTAGGCTTTGCGCAGGCGTGAGCGAGAGGCCTTGGCTTTGGGCCTTGGCGCTGATGGCGTTGCTCCTGCTGATGAGATCACGAACCGTTTTTGCTGTGTGGGCCGCTGTCCGATTGGCTTGATACGCGCCTTTGAGTTGGGCATCGCTGTAGTCTTTGTCGGGGGTTTTGGCCTTGGCCTTTGCTCTTTGATCGGCAATCCCGGCATCCATCCTCTGTTTGGCTTTGGCGTCTTCTTGTTCCTGTGCCCGGCGGGCGTTGGTGTTCAGCACGTTGCGCACTTGGTCCTCGTGATTGGGGGAACTGGCCCAACTGGGGTCAACGCCGGGGGTTGAGGTTGGTTTTGTGGAGGCGGTTCGCGCCGTTTGAGCTGGGGCGGGTTGCTGTGAAGAAGAGGCCTGATGAGGGCCAACGATTTCACGTTGCCCAGCTTCTAGGGGGCCGTAAAGCGAGGCTGATTGGTTTGGCCGTGCCTGGGTGCTTTTGGTGTCGAGGTCCGGGTCATCACCTGGTTTTGCCAAGGCTGAGTATTGATCTGCGCGGTTTTCTTTGTTTTGAGCTTGGTGGGCTTGTCTAGCTTTTACGCGGTCGGCTTTTGCTTGTGCTCTGGCCCCAGCGGCATGAAGTGCCGATGCGCTATAGCTTCCACCGCCTGGCCCATAAATTCCGCCACGTAAATAATCTTTAGGATCGCCTTTTGTTTCATCGGCCCGGGCCTTTGCATTGCGCGTATCATATGCACTATGGGCGCCGGTCCAGTTTCCGCTGAATAAATTCCCCAAATCTTCAGCAAAATTACGGGCAAAACTGAATTTTTTATCGTTATTATTCTTACTGCTGTTACCATTGTTATTGCTGGTTGAGGGCGAAGTGTCTGAGCGATTTGCACTTGAGTCTCTTTCCGCCTTATCTCGGGCACGATTGTTGGCATAAGTACCATAAAATTCTAGCAGGCCCGTCTTGGGATTAAGGGTCCCCGCACCGCCGTTCGCTTTCAGCATTTTGGCTTCACCAGGGGTGATGTGGGCCAAGATGGTGTCGCCATTGCGGCCCATACTTTGCAGGTTGAGGGCATTGGCCTGAATGCGTTGGGTGGTTTCTTCGGTTTCGCCTTCGGGGTTCATCACGCCGTCAACGCGCAGACCGTTGGATTTTTGAAAGGCTTTGATGGCGTCAAACAGCGCCCGGTCGGGGAATTCACTGAGGCCCCATTCGGGGGCCGCATAATGACCTTGGTCTTGCAAAAAAGCCTTCGCCGCGAACACATCTTGCGGATTGGTATTCACGTTCGCCGCCAGAGCCTTTTGTAATTTCAAAACCGTGGACATAATCTCAATCTCTCTTTTTAGGTCTGTTTGTTCATTGGGGGCACACCTCCGCAAGTGTTGGAATCAGCACCGAGCTCAAAGAATGAGAACAAACATGGAACAAAATAGAGGGAATGTCAAGCTTTATTCCTATTTTATGCATTAATTCTTATTTAGGGGATTTGCCAAGTTATACATCTCCAAACTCTGGGGGAAAGCCGAGACGGTCTGTCAACGCCCCCAACTCTTGAACTTCCCCCTGTGCTCCTGTAGGAAGTCACCAACCTTTCACTATCCTCCATCCACACATAAGGAGCTTCATCATGACGCGTGCGATTGTTTTTCCGGGGCAAGGGTCTCAGGCTGTTGGTATGGGCAAAGCGCTTTATGACGCTTATCCGGCGGCGAAGGCTGTTTTTGATGAAGTTGATGAGGCGTTGGGCGAGAAGCTTTCGGATGTTATTTTTGACGGTCCGGCTGAAGCTTTGACGCTGACGGCCAACACGCAACCGGCCTTGATGGCGGTGTCATTAGCGGCGTTTGCGGTCCTAAAAGACAAAGGGTTCGATCTAAGCACCCAGGCGGCTTATGTGGCCGGGCATTCGTTGGGTGAATATTCAGCGTTGGCAGCGGCGGGAACGTTTTCCGTTGGCGAGGCGGCGAAATTGTTGCGCATTCGCGGCGCGGCCATGCAAGCCGCCGTTCCGGTGGGCGAGGGGGCAATGGCGGCGTTGTTGGGGCTGGATTGGGATACGGCGTCAAGTGTTTGTGCCGATGCGGCTGAGGGCGATGTGTGTACCCCAGCCAATGACAATGCCGACGGCCAAGTGGTCATTTCAGGAAGTTTGGCAGCGGTTGAGCGCGCCGCAATTTTGGCGAAGGAACGCGGGGCCAAGCGGGCCATGATGTTGCCCGTATCGGCACCGTTCCATTGTGCCCTGATGCAGCCCGCTGCCGATGTTATGGCCGAAGCCTTAGCCAGCGCCACCATGAAGGTGCCGCTGCTGCCCTTGATTGCCAACGTCACGGCGGCTTCGGTCACGGACCCCGACGAAATCCGGGCGTTGTTGGTTCGCCAAGTCACCGGAACCGTTCGGTGGCGCGAAGGGGTGTTGAAAATGGGCGAATTGGGCGTCGATCAATTGGTCGAAGTGGGGGCGGGGAAAGTGTTGTCGGGATTGGTCAGACGGATCAACCCAGACATATCGGCTGTGCCTGTAAACAGCCCAGACGATATTGAAGCTTTCCTGGATAGCTTGTAAGCGTCACAATAACAGCCATAACAAGATTCGGGGACACAACAATGTTTGATTTAACAGGCAAGCGCGCTTTGATAACCGGGGCGTCTGGTGGGATTGGCGGGGCCATTGCCAAGGCTTTATACGACCAAGGGGCCACGGTGGCGCTAAGCGGTCGGCGCAAAGATGCTCTTGATGCTTTGGCGGCTGAATTGGGTGACCGGGCTTTCGTTACGCCCGCGAGGCTGGGTGAAGACGGGGCCGCGCAGAAACTGATTGAGGACGCCGTGGAGGCCCTGGGCGGTGTGGATATCTTGATCAATAACGCAGGCCTGACTCGCGATGGCTTGGCCATGCGGATGAAGGATGAAGACTGGGATGACGTCATCAACGTTAACTTAAAATCTGCATTTCAACTGTCTCGGGCGTGTTTGAAGGGCATGATGAAAGCGCGTTCTGGCCGCATCATTTCGGTCACGTCTGTTGTTGGCGTGACGGGCAATCCGGGACAAGCCAACTATGTGGCATCCAAAGCGGGATTGATCGGTATGTCTAAAGCCTTGGCCCAAGAAGTGGCGACGCGCGGCATTACGGTCAACTGTATTGCTCCCGGGTTTATCGCCACACCGATGACCGAAGCGTTAAATGAAAAACAACGCGAAGGGATTCTCTCTAACATTCCCACAGGCAGCATGGGCACACCTGAAGATATCTCATCGGCGTGTGTGTTTTTAGCCAGTGAGGAAGCGAATTATGTCACCGGACAGACGTTGCACGTCAACGGTGGCATGGTGATGATTTAAAAAGTTAAAATAACCCGTTTCGTGTACTGGCAATGGCTGGTAAAGTATGTTACGAAACGGTGCTTTCAGAGACGAAAGTTCAAGTTTTAGAGTCTGGTCGCGTTTGGTGCCGTCCTTCAAAGTTTATGTTGGTGGCACCTGTGGCAGGGGTTCTTTATTCGTATTTACAATGCTTTAGTTCAAGGATTTAGACATGAGTGATGTCGCGGAACGCGTAAAAAAAATCGTAGTCGAACACCTGGGTGTAGACGAATCCAAGGTTACGGATAATGCCAGCTTCATCGACGACCTTGGCGCGGATAGCCTTGACACCGTTGAATTGGTTATGGCTTTCGAAGAAGAATTTGGTTGTGAAATTCCCGACGATGCCGCCGAGAAAATCCTGACCGTTACGAACGCGATTGAGTTTATCAACGCGAATTCGTAAGCGTTTGTTTGGAAATGATAGGCGGCGGACGCTAAAGCTTATGGCTTTGGGAGACTGCCGCCTTTTCCGCTTCTAGCGGCATTTGTTGCCGTTATTCGTGTAGCACCGTGACATTATGTTGTGTCACCTACAGATAACATTGGGGCTCGTATGCGTCGTGTAGTGGTTACCGGACTGGGAATGGTTACCCCGCTTGCGGATGGTGTTGACGCCACGTGGCGCAAGCTTATCAATGCTGAATCTGGCATTAATGCCATTACAAGTTTTGATGTGTCTGACCTTCCTGCGAAAATTGCGGGTCAAGTGCCTTTGGGCGATGGTCCCGGCGAATTCAATTCAGATACCTATATTTCTTCCAAAGAGCGCCGCCGCGTTGACGATTTTATCGTTTACGGCATGGCCGCCGCCCAGCAAGCCATTGAAGACAGTGGTTGGGTTCCCCAAACGGAAGAAGATCGTTATGCCACGGGCGTGATGATTGGCTCTGGCATTGGCGGCTTGCCCGTTATGTCTGCCGGGTCTTTGACCGTTGATGGCGGTGGCGGGGGGCCCCGTCGGCTCAGCCCGTTCTTTATTCCCGCCAGCCTGATCAATTTGGTGTCGGGACAAGTTTCAATAAAATATGGCCTGAAAGGCCCGAACCATGCCGTGGTTACGGCGTGTTCCACCGGGGCGCATGCCATTGGCGATGCGGCGCGTTTAATCCAATGGGAAGACGCCGATGTGATGGTTGCTGGTGGTGCCGAAGCCGCTTGTTGTCGCGTTGGTATGGCTGGGTTTTCCCAAGCCAAAGCACTTTCGACGGAACGTAATGACACACCAACAGAGGCATCGCGTCCTTGGGACAAAGACAGAGATGGTTTTGTCATGGGCGAAGGTTCCGGGGTTGTGGTGTTGGAAGAATTAGAACACGCCAAGGCGCGTGGGGCCAAAATTTACGCTGAAATCGTTGGTTATGGTATGTCGGGCGATGCTTATCACATCACTGCGCCGTCTCCGACGGGCGATGGCGCCTATCGGTGTATGCGTTCGGCCATGAAACGCGCAGGCATGAATCCATCAGACATTGATTACGTCAACGCCCACGGGACTTCGACGATGGCGGACGTTATTGAATTGGGTTCTGTTAAACGTGCCTTCGGCTCTGATGTGGACAACATTTCCATGTCCTCGACCAAATCAGCAACCGGCCACTTGTTGGGGGCTGCGGGTGCGATTGAAGCCATTTTCTCGATCTTAGCGGTCAAAAATGGCGTGGTTCCACCAACGTTGAACTTAGACAACCCAGATGAAGGCTGTGACATCGATTTGGTGGCACATCATGCGAAGGAACGTCCTGTGCGGGCGGCGCTTTCAAATTCGTTTGGGTTTGGCGGCACCAATGCGTCGTTGATCGTCAAGGCTTTCGATTAATCCATTAGCTTGGGAGCGTGTCCATGTCGAACGCTCTTAAAGCTCTCGTAATTCTTGCCCTCATTGGCATTTTTGCCATTGGGGGCAGTTTTTTTTATGTCAAAGACAAGGCTGAACGGCCCGGCCCCCACGACGTTGCGACCCGCGTTGTGGTTGAACCTGGGTCCAGTATAAAAACCATTTCGGCCTCTCTTGAAACTTTAGGCATCATTACCAATAGCTTGCAGTTTCGGTTGTGGGCACGGCTTACGGAACAACACACAAAATTGCGGGCAGGGGAATTTGACATCCCGGCTCAAGCCTCTATCGCTGATGTTTTGAATGTTTTAGAACGTGGCGAGACGGTGGTTCGCAAGTTGACCTTGGCCGAAGGCCTGACGGTCACGGAAATGCTCATCATCATCCAAGATGCTGAAGGCTTGATCGGTGAAGTCACCAATATTCCCGACGACGGCATGATGTTGCCGGAAACCTATTTTTATTCATGGGGGGATCATCGTGAAGACCTCGTCACCCGTATGGTCAGGGGCATGGAAGATTTGGTGCGTATGCAGTGGTTGGCTCGCGCAGATGATTTTATCTTAGAAACGCCAGAACAAATGCTAACCCTGGCCTCAATCGTGGAAAAAGAAACAGGCCTTGCCAATGAACGCCCGAAAGTCGCGGCGGTGTTTTTAAACCGCTTGAAAAAGGGGATGCGCTTGCAGTCGGACCCAACGGTGGTGTTTGCCCTGACCAACGGTTCCGGGGCTTTGGGTCGGGCCTTGAGCAGAGCGGATTTAAAAACCGATAGCCCGTATAATACCTATCAGGTGAAAGGTCTGCCCCCAGGCCCTATCGCCAACCCAGGTCGTGATAGTGTTTTGGCGGTGATGAACCCGGCAGATACGGACGCCGTTTATTTTGTCGCCGATGGCAGTGGAGGCCATGTCTTTGCCAAGACCTTAAAACAGCACAACCGAAATGTTGCTAAATGGCGCAAGTTCAAACGTGGACAAAAATAGCCCAGGCACTTTGCCAAAAACGAAGTTTGGGGCCTAACCTTTTTTAGGAGCCTTCAGCAAAACCCAACGCCGCACACAGGGCGGCAAGATTCCAATCAACCATGATATGGCCGCCATCGGCCACGGAAAAATGAGGCTGATACGGTGCCGAGCACGACCTTTGTCTAAGCCGTGGCGAATGATTTTTGCAGCCTTGGCGCCGCTCATCAACAAGGGCATCGGGAAATCATTGTTTTTGGTGATGCGACTTTCAACAAACCCAGGACAAATTGACGTGACGGTAATGCCATCCTCTTTTAAGGCCCCATTAAGCGCTTCGGCATAGGCCTTGACCGCCGCTTTGGAGGCCGAATAGGCCGGAGCACCAGGTAATGGCGTCAGCGCCGCCAGCGAGCTTACCACCGCAATATGTCCAGACCTACGCGGACGCATGGCTTCAATCGCGGGCCAGATGGTGTTGAGGACGCCGCCTAAATTCACGTCAAAAATAGCCCGGGCTTGCTCTTCTGTTTCGCCCGCGTTGCCGCTGCCGCCGGAAATTCCGGCATTGGCGATCACCAAATCCAATGGGTGGGCAAGATCTTGGGCCTGAATCCATGCCTTCATGTCGGCTTGGTTGGCGACGTTAACGATCATCGTGCTGACGTCGCCACCTAAGCTTTGGCAACGCTTGGACACGGCCTCTAGTCGATCAACATCACATCCGCTGAGCGCCAAATGAAGGCCCGGTCCTGCATATTCTAAGGCCAAAGCCTCACCAATGCCGCTGCTGGCCCCCGTAATGAGAATGGATTTTGGCGTATTCATAATGGGAAGCTAAGATTCTTTCTCTTTGAAATGGTTAAAGAAAATCGGGCTGAAATAGCCAATCAACCCCCAAAATATAGCACTGATGACAATGCTGGTCGCCGCGAAATGAGCCGCCAGGGTTGCCGGAACCTGACTGACGTCCGTGGTCGGTTGCGGTGCCCCCCAAGCCTGGGGAAGGATCAACAGGGCAACTCCAATGACTTTTAAAGCCTCAATCTTGGCCCAGAATAGGCAATATAAACTGCCAAGAGTGCAGCCCACGCTCACGGCCCACCAAATTTGGCGATCTTGTAAATCAACGGTTGGCATGGCGGGAAGCTCTGGCGGAAGACCTAAGACGGGGGCCAATGTAAAGGCCGTAAACCCTGCTGCAGCCAACAGGAGCCCCTTGGTTTGGTCAACCTTAGCGTCCCCACATGTTAAGCCAACAACCAACAACAGGGAAAAAGCGATGCCCGTTACCGCATTGGCAAGAACCGTATACAAAAAGCGTTCCAAACCATTTTTAGGCGCCCAAGCGTTTGGATCGTGAGCATGGCTTACGGTGTTTGGGTCAATCTCTGCTGGATCGGGCTGTAATTGGTCGTGGATAATCGGAGCCCCAATTTCCAATTCCTCGGCCGCCATAATCATTGGTGTTGTGGTGAAGACTTCCACCATAGACACCAACACAGCCGCAAGTAGGCCAGCGGCCATAGCCGCAGCAAAAATGCGATACATCATGTGCTTATTCCAAGCTTAGTGGCAGGGAAACACTTGAACGTGGCGCGTGTCGTGAGCCGCGTTGTGGATCGGTGAAGATTGGGCGAAGCCAACGGTGAACAGCATTGCGCCAGCAAAGACGACGGCCATCAGACGGGCTTTGCCAAGTTCACTAACGGTGCTCAAGGATTGGGAAGAGTTGGTTTGTGTTTGAACGTTCATAATTTCTCCGATGCCATCTCACCCGATGGCTTTGAGTTTCAACAACATGCGGCAGGTCTACTGGCTCCGGTTCGTCGCTTGCACCAAACCTTCCCAGAGAAAAACTCCAGTGGTCGTCTTCGGTGTAAGCTCCCCGTATACAGTTGCGGGGGCAGCCACGGTTGAAGCCCCTTGATAGGTAAGCCGTCCGTGTTCCCATTTTGATCCCCAGGACTTCGTCCGTTTGGGAACCGCATGCCCCATCCTTAAAGAAGATTCTTGTGCGCGGCAAGCCTTTCCTCGTCTTGTGACGATCTTGATGCAGGCGTATAGTTATGGAGAAATTTCAAAGGGGATTCTTGTGAGCGTCTCAAGTATGACAGGGTTCGCTCGGGCGGCAGGTGGAGACGACACCTGTGTTTGGGCCTGGGAAGCGAAAAGCGTGAATGGCAAAGGCCTAGACGTGCGGTTGCGGTTGCCACGCGGCTTTGATGCCCTTGAGATTCTGGCGCGTGATCGCGTCACTAGACGCTTTAAACGCGGCAATGTGTCCTTGAACCTTGATCTGACCTGGACCCGTTCCCAAGCCACCTTGCAAGTGAACGATGAAGTCTTGTCGCAAATTATTCGGGCGGGGGAAAAAGTCCAACAGGTCCTGCCAGCGGCTCACCCCCCAAGCATTGATGGAATTCTGGCGCTGCGCGGCGTTTTGGAACAGGTGGAATTCCAAGTCGAAGCGGACCAATTGCAGGCCGTTGAAGGCGTATTGCTAGAGGGCTTAGAACAAGCCCTGGATCAATTAGCGGAAGGCCGCGACGGTGAGGGACAACGATTGGGCGGCGTGTTACATGATCAATTGGCCGTCATTGAGACCTTATCGGAACAAGCTGGTTCTCTTGCGGCCTTGCAACCCGAAGTTCTGCGCAAGCGATTGGTGACGCAAGTTGAAGCTTTGATCCAAGACGTTGATGGCCTTGACCCTGAGCGTTTGGCCCAAGAAACAGCGTTGTTAATGATCAAGGCTGATATCCGCGAAGAGCTGGACCGTTTAGTTGCCCATATTGAAGCGGCTCGAGACTTGTTGGGCCAAGAGGACCCCGCTGGACGACGCTTGGACTTTTTATGCCAAGAGTTTAATCGGGAAGCGAACACGTTGTGTTCAAAATCTTCCGATACCCAACTGACCCGTATTGGCTTAGAATTGAAAGCTGTCATAGAGCAATTTCGCGAACAGGTGCAAAACATTGAATGATCCGCTCAACATCAAACGCCGGGGCTTAATGCTGGTGTTGTCTTCGCCATCCGGGGCTGGAAAAACATCAATAGCCCGCGAATTGTTGGCGCGCGATGACAATCTCAGCATGTCTGTTTCCGCTACGACGCGTGCCCCTCGTCCGGGCGAGGTCGATGGAAAAGATTATTTTTTCTTGTCTCAGAAAAAGTTTGAAGAAATGGTCGAAGATAACGAATTTCTTGAATATGCGACGGTCTTTGGTAATTCATACGGCACCCCGCGTGCCCCTGTGTATGAGGCTCTTGAAGCGGGAAAAGACGTGTTGTTTGACGTCGATTGGCAAGGCACTCAACAATTGCATGGTCGAGCCGGCAAGGATTTAGTGCGCGTTTTCATCTTGCCGCCGTCAAAGGACGAACTGGAAAGGCGTCTTCGGGGACGGGCTCAAGACAGTGAAGAGGTGATCAAAAAACGTATGGCCCAAGCGGCCTCAGAAATGGGCCATTACGACGAATATGATTATATCGTCGTCAATTTAGAGGTCGATGATAGCGTTGCCGAAGTACAAATGATCTTAGGGGCGGAACGGTTGCGCAAAAGTCGCAGAGACGGGCTTTACGATTTTGTCCGCCAATTGTGCAAATACTGCTAGGCCGTTTTAGCTGCGTATAACCGCGCCAGCTTAGCAAAGTCTTCGACAGAGAGCTCTTCAGCACGCTGGGTTTCTTTAAGGCCTGCGTCTTGGGCGCTGATCCCCAACGATTTAAGGCTTTGACGGAGCATTTTGCGACGTTGGCCAAAGGCCGTTGCCACCACTTTTTCCATCGCGTTCCAAGTCGCAGGGGCCAAAGGTTTCGGCCTGGGGGTTAAACTCACCACCGTGGACTGGACCTTGGGTGGGGGTGTAAAGGCACGCTTGTCGATGTTAAATTCAATCCGCACCTCACACAACCACTGACACATGATGCTGAGCCGTCCATAGGCTTTGGTGCGCGGCTTGGCCCCTATGCGATCGGCAACTTCCTTTTGAAACATCAAGGTAAAGCCCTCAAAGTCCTGGGCCTTCTTAAGCCAGCCGATCAACAACGGAGTCGCAATGTTATAGGGCAGATTCGCCATGATGCGCCGGGGTGCGGGGGCCAAAGCGACAAAATCTTGTTCTAAAGCATCACCTTCAATAATTTCCAATTGCCCAGCGTAGGCGGGGCTTAGATAAGCATTTAGGGCTAAAATACAGCGCGGATCACGTTCAACGGCGATCACCCGCTTAGCCCCTTGGGCCAAAATGGCACGCGTAAGGCCGCCGGGACCCGGGCCAACTTCTATAACCGTGGTGTTCGATAAATTACCAGCCGTTCGCGCAATGCGTCCGGTCAAGTTCAAATCCAACAAGAAGTTTTGCCCCAGTTGCTTTTGAGCCGCTAGATCGTGTTGGGTAATGATTTCGCGCAAAGGCGGCAGATTGTCGAATTCTTGCGTCATGCTCACCGGGCTGCCCGCGCTTGAGCCATTTGTTGGGCCATGGTGAGGGCTGCCATGAGGCTCAATTCTGAAGCGCGCCCGGTGCCTGCAATATCAAAAGCAGTCCCATGGTCGGGGGAAGTGCGGACAAATGGCAAGCCTAATGTGGCATTGACGCCTTTTTCAAAGTCTATCGCTTTTAAGGGGATCAGACCTTGGTCGTGGTACATACACACCGCCGCGTCATAGGTTGGCAAGGCATCGGCGGTGAACATGGTGTCCGGGGGCATGGGGCCTTTGGCTTGTATGCCTTCGCCGCGCAAGCGTGCAATGGCGGGGGCAATGATATCCATTTCTTCTTGGCCCATGGCCCCGCCTTCTCCGGCGTGGGGGTTGAGCCCGGCAATGGCAAGAATGGGGTTGGCAATGGAAAAATCGCGCCTGAGAGCCGCATGGGTGGTGCGGGCTACGTCACAGATGGTGTCAGTGTTGAGGCTTAAAATAGCCTTCCGTAAAGAGACATGCACGGTCGCCAAAACCACGCGCAATTTGGAACACGCCAACATCATCACAGGGGCGTAAGAAGTGCCAGCCAAATGGGCTAAATATTCTGTATGACCGGGAAATTCAAAGCCAGCCTCGTAGAGGACTGATTTTGCGATCGGATTGGTGACAACCGCAGAAGCTTGGCCGCTTTGGACATATTCAACGGCCATTTGAATGGACTTTAGAACGGCCTCTCCATTGGTGGGGACGGGCTGTCCAGGCACTGGGGGAATGGCTAAGGGGCGGTGTAATACCGGCAAGGCTTTGGCAAAAATAGCCCCCGTTTCACCGGGGGCCGTAATTTTTTGGATGGGAATATAAAGCCCCAAACGGTCAGCCATAGATTTTAGGTGGTCAGCGTCAGCAATCATAAAAAAATTGGGCATTTTGGTGCCATTTTCCGCATGTCGCAGCCAAGCCTTAAGCGTGATGTCGGCACCGACACCTGCGGGGTCTCCCATGGTTAAGGCTAACGGAAGCTGTTTCATTGGCGAATGTCTATGAAAGCATCACGGCGTAAATCATGAAGACGTCTTCGGGCAGACAATTCAAGGCGGTGGTTGGTCAGGTTATCGCCAACTTTCAGGCGAGCCGCTTTCATATCCAGAGCGCTGGTATTGCGTTCGCAGACCATCATAACAGCGAGACCGCCGCCCGTAGGCAGAACTTGGCTCGGCTGACCTACGGCCAGTGGTCCAACAACGGCTTGCATGTTTTGGGGCAGGTTAGAGAGGCTAATTTCGCCCATGGACCCCGTCAGAGGAGAGGGGGCAAATGGGAAACCTGGTTGAGCGGGAGCCGCTTCGAGTTGTGCGCAACTGCGTAAGTTTTGGGTGAGGGCAATTAATTGTCGAGCGGTCGCGTCAAGCGCTGCCCGATCATTCGCATTTGGAGTCAAAACGTGGAGCTGGGAAACTTTCAAGAAGGTGTTGCCTGCATTTAGTCCAGGGCTGTTGCGGACATCACGCAACAACAATAGGTAATAACCACCAATGGAGCGGATTGGTAACGACACTTGTCCAG